>Ga0316201_10003428_pt1 | contig 11695 bp, 8 predicted proteins | sample CS6wburrow_MG_FD_204516 | JGI IMG/M metagenome (GOLD analysis project Ga0316201, IMG submission 204516) | Coastal sediment microbial communities from Delaware Bay, Delaware, United States - CS-6 worm burrow | ecosystem: Environmental > Aquatic > Marine > Coastal > Sediment | place: USA: Delaware... | reverse complement strand
CGTTGATCTGTTCAACGCTGGTGAAAAACCAATTGATGATGTTTTCGATCTGTATGATGTTGTTATTCAGAAAATAGAAAAAGAAGAAGGTAAACTGGCTGCTGCACTTACCAAGTTGCTGGACAAGCAGGAAGCAGGAACCAAACTTTCTTCCAAAGAAGAACGAAAATTAAACGCTTACGAAAAGAACCTTTCTGCTTACGGTACTGTGAAAGGCAGTGTTGATGGGAAATTAGGTCAGTTGGCCGATTGTCCGAACTTAATTCCCCTGTATGAGAAGGATTTCGACAACAAAAAAGAAGATATCAATTGGCTTAAAAGAGCCGCGGGACGTTTGAGCGCCAAAGATTGTGATACACCTCTGTTCTTCAAACTGGTGCAACAATTACACAACCTTGAACCGTCGGCTAAATCTGCTTATTACCTTGGTAAATTAGCAGAAAAAGACGGTAATGGTAGTACTGCGTTGGAATACTACAACCAGGCTGCCGAATTGGAAACAAATCCAGGAGATAAGGCCAAAGTATACTACAGCATAGCAGAGAACTTCCGCAAGAAAGGGAGCTTTGGAAGTGCGAGATCCTACTATATGAAGATGGTAGAAGTGAAGCCTTCAGCAGGGATTGCATACCTCAAGATCGCAAATATGATCGCTAATAGTGCTAACAGTTGCGGAAGTACTGTATTTGAAAAAAGAGCGATCTACTGGAAAGCTGCAGAAATGGCCGATAGAGCTGCCCGTGTAGATGGTTCTCTTGCAAAGAATGCGCGAGACGCTGCAAGCAGCTACAGAGGCAGGGCGCCAAGTAAAAGTGATATCTTTACAGAAGGTATGGCCGGTAAGACCATCACATTCAATTGCTGGGTGGGTGGAAGCGTGCGAGTGCCTAGTCTATAAGAATGAACAAAACACGATATACGATCACCAGCGTGGTGGCCATTAGTATGGTCATCACGCTTTTTTCATGTGAAAGTAATTATCGAAATATTCAGAAATTGAACCTCAAGGATGGAGAGCCTGTGGGAGTGGCGAAAAACATCAATGTGAAATACACAGATTCGGGACGCATTGTAGCCAACCTGATCTCGCCACTGCGGAATGATTATACCAATCTCGATTTTCCGTACCAGGAGTTTCCCGAAGGCGTGGAAGTGTTCTACTGGAACGAACAGGAAGAAGTAACCACGGTGACTTCCGATTTTGCCATTCGTTACGATGAAACCAGTATCGTGGATCTTAGGGAAAATGTGGTACTTTACACCAGTGATAGCCTTACATTAAAAGCCGAGCAACTCTATTGGGATCAGAAGAATCAGTGGGTCTTCACCGATCGGCCCTACAGGATCATCTTTAAGGATGGGTCCTATAACGATGGTGCGGGATTCGATTCGAGTGAGGATTTTACCGAATTCCTCTCCAGGTCTAATGTAGGTGAACAGATCATCGATCGGGAATTAACCAACGAAAACTCAGAAAATAACAATGGGGAATAAGATTTACCGCTTGTTTGAATACGCCTACCTCGGTATGGCGGCCTTTTCCATTTACCTGGTAATTACCAACTGGGCAGACAATAGAAACCGAGCTTATTTATTTGCTTTCTTTACCGTTGTCGCTATATTTATGTTTTTCTTCAAAAGGAATTTCAGGAGAAAAATGGAAGAGCGCAATAAAGACAGGTAATGGAATACAGTTTGATGATTATAGTTATAATGCTGATCCTATCCGCATTCTTTTCGGGTATGGAGATCGCTTATATCTCTTCCAATAAGGTGCACATCGAGATCGAGAAGAAGCAGTCCGGCTTCCTTGCGACTGTGCTCAGGAAAATCACCAAAAGGCCGTCTAAGTTTATCGCCACCATGCTGGTTGGAAACAATATTGCCCTGGTGGTATACGGGTTCTTTATGGGCGACCTTCTCATGGATTTCATACCCCTCGCGGGCTTCAGCAGCTTATTGGTACACACCTTCATTTCAACCTTGATCATTTTACTTACTGCCGAATTTCTTCCGAAGGTATTCTTCCAGATCTATGCAAACCAGCTGGTGAAAGTCTTCGCTTTTCCTGCCTATTTATTCTATTTACTTTTTTCGGTTATTTCTGAATTTGTAATATGGATCTCGGATCTGGTCCTTAGGATCTTTTTCAAGACCAAAGGGGATCACGTTCAGTTGAGCTTCAGTAAGATAGAGCTTGGTAATTACATCAGTGAGCAGATGGATACCATGGAGCAGCATGATGAAGTGGATTCTGAGATACAGATCTTTCAGAATGCACTGGAATTCTCAGAAGTAAAATCACGGGAAGTGATGGTTCCCAGAACCGAAGTGGTGGCTGTCGACCTGGAAACTTCCATCACCGATCTCACAAGGCAATTCACCGAAACCGGACTTTCCAAGATTATCGTCTACAAGGAGAATATCGATGATATCGTGGGTTATGTACACTCTTTCGAATTATTTAAAAAACCGTCCAGTTTGAGGAAGATCTTGATTCCCGTTGTTTTTGTTCCCGAAACCATGCTGGCAAAAGACGTACTCAATATACTGATCAGAAGGAGAAAAAGTATAGCCGTGGTAATCGATGAGTATGGAGGAACTTCGGGTATCATGACGGTTGAGGATATTATTGAAGAACTATTCGGTGAGATTGAAGACGAACATGATTCGGTTGCATTGACCGAAGAGGTGGTGGAGGAAAACCATTACAGGTTCTCCGCACGACTCGAAGTAGACTACCTGAATGAACAATACAAACTCAACCTTCCGGAAAGTGAGAATTACGAAACACTGGGGGGTATGATCGTTAATTTCACAGAAGAGATACCGGGGGAGAATGAAACTGTGGTGATCGAAAACCTAATTTGTACTATGCTTGAAGTTTCGAATACGAAAATCGAGCTTGTCGATCTGAAGATTAAGCAGGAACCTTAGATTTTACCCATCTTCTTTTTTTTATTCCGAACCTTTCATAAATGCTGGGAAAATGCTATTTTCGCCCCCTAGTAATTTGACAGACAAATGGCAATATTAAATAGTATTAGGAAAAGAGGAATATTCCTCATTTTGATTATAGCAATGGCACTGTTCGCTTTTATCCTTAGTGACGTGCTTACCCGTGGTGGAGGATCCAGTGTTGAGAATACCGTCGGCACGGTGAATGGAGTGGATATAGACAGAGAGAATTTTGCCAATTTGGTAGAGAATACTCAGAATTCCATGGGTCCGAATGCAAATACCAACCAGGCTATGAAATTGGTTTGGGACAGGGAAGTGCGCCGAATCCTTATGGAGGAGCAGTATGAGAAACTCGGACTACGGGCCGAGACCGACCAGGTGAACCAGGCGCTTAGCATTTATCTGGCCAACGACCCTACTTTCCAGGATGAGAATGGGAATTACAGCGAACTGAAAATGCTCGAATACGCCGCTCAGGTAAAATCGAACGCGGCTACCAACCCTGCTGCATACGAAGCTTGGAATAACTACATTAAGAATGTGGCTAATACAGTTCTAGAGAATACCTATATGGGTATGTTAAGAGGAGGCCTTTCTTCGACCATTGCAGATGGTGAACAACAATATCGTTTCGAGAACGACAAGGTGAATATGCAATATGTATACATTCCGTATACCTCCGTTGACGATGCATCCATCGAGGTGAGCGAGGAAGAAATTGCCGCCTATATCAAGGACAATCCAAAGACCTTCGAAGTAGGCCCACAAGTGGATTTCCAGTATGTGCTTATCGAAGAAACTGCATCTCAACAAGATATAGACGACGCGAGAACCGATATCATGAAGTTGCTGGAGAATCAAACAGATTCCAGCGAGGTAGGGGGTACAACAACCATACTCGGCTTTAAGGACACAAAGAAATATGTTGATTATGTAAACGCTAATTCTGATACCCCATACACAGACAGATGGTACACTCAGGAGCAACTTCCGAATGCCATAAAGGACACCATGTTCGATCTAAACGAAGGTGATGTTTATGGTCCTTACCAGGTTGATAAGACCCTTAATCTAACCAAACTGATAACTAAGCGACAGTTGCCGGACAGTGCCCGTGTGCGTCATATTCTTATTCCATTAGGCCTTAATCCTACGGATAGTATTTCCAGGACCGATGAGCAGGCAAAGAAAACTGCAGATAGCCTTCTTACCATACTAAAAGGAAACAAATCGAGATTTGATTCCTTTGTTACACAATTCTCATCCGATATAGGAAGTATTGATAATGGCGGGGTGTACGAATGGTTCGAGTATACCAAAATGGTCCCGCAGTTCAGAGACTACTCCTTCGAACAGTCGGTAGGTGATATCGGTATCGTGCGAACCAATTTCGGGTATCACATTATTGATGTGCTGGGGCAAAAAGACTTCAAGGATGTAGTGAAAATTGCCACTATTACCAAGGAAATAGAGCCTTCGGAAACTACCATCAATGAAATATTTGCTCAGGCTACTAACTTCGAGATCGAAGCGGCTAGCGGTGACTTTGGTGAACAGGCGAAGGCACAGGGACTGGACGTTCGGCCTGTGAACAAAGTGGGAGAACTGGATGCCAGTATCCCGGGAATCGGAAACGCGCGTACCATTGTGAATTGGGCGTTCAACGAGGAAACAAATGTAGGTGACATCAGTAGATTTAACGTGTCTCAAGGTTATGTGATCGCTCAGCTTACCAGGAGATCGCCTCGTGGCTTGCAAAGCGTTGCAGAATCATCTGTGATTGTTACTCCCATTCTCAGAAACAAGAAAAAGGCAGCGCAGATCATAGCAAACTCCAGCGGAACAACGCTCCAGGAGATCGCAGCTTCACAGAATGTAACTGTACAAACAGCAACGGCGGTTACAATGGCTGCTCCAACAATGCCAGGAGCCGGAAATGAGCCAAAAGTAGTTGGCGCTGCGTTCGGAACTGAGCCAGGTCAGGAGACCGGCTTTATTGAAGGTAAAAACGGGGTGTTCAAAATAAGGGTCACTGCCATCAACAAGGCACCGGACCTCGAGAACTACGCTTCCTATGCTAATCAATTAAAAACCAGCGTTACTCAAACATTGAGTACGAATGTCTTGAAGGCATTGAAAGAATCGGCAGATATAGAAGATAACAGGGCTACTTTTTACTAGTATCCAGCCCCTCAGAAAAACAGATCCCCTTTGGAGAATTCCAAAGGGGATTTTTATTTTATCATCTCTTTAAATGGGATACAGGTTTCGTACCCTCTTTCTTTGAAGTAATGCAGCTCTGCTTCGGTTCCGCTAACAAGCACAAAATCACCTCCCCAGGCCCCCAGGCTTTTTACTAAACCTGGATAATCGTAGAACAGGGTTTCCTTTATCCTGGGAATTCCCAGGAGGTTTGAAATGATCGACTCGTGCAGTTCCATAAGGCTTATGAACTCTTCAAGCGACTCACACGATAGAACCTCCATCGATAATTTGGAGATTCGCGCCTGCACCGATGCATCAAAATTAACCTTGCGGTAGGCCGCAATTCCCTCTTTACTATCTTGTTTTATATTCAGGTGAACAAAGTGAAGGGCATCCAGAAATGGCCAATCGATCCGTACCGGTGTGATTTTAGGCAGATCGTCTTTAACCGAATACAAGATCGGGGTATCCCTGCTCGCCGCTGCTACGTCGTATCCACTGCCACCGAAACTATTCCAAAGTAATTTAAACGGATCCACATCCGCCCATTGAGCTATGTTATTCACCAGGGTGGAAGAAGTGCCCAGTCCCCAATCTCTCGGGAAATCAAGCGTTGTTTTAACACTCACACCATCGGATTCTGCTAGAAATCCGGGATTGAGCTTTTTGGCTTCACGCAGAATTTCAATAAGTGTCTTTTTCAACGTACTGCCAGGGTTGTCTCCCAAATGAAATGACGATTCAAACCAACACTTACCGTTACTGTCGAAGCTCTTCCAGTTAATTCCATTCCCATCCGTGGAATTCACCTCCAGTGTTTGCCCGTAGGCGGTGGGAATAGCGAGTGCAAGTGCACCGTCCAGAACCAGGTATTCCCCGGTGAGTAACAATTTTCCGTTGCTGCGAAAGCGTTTCATCCTAGCTTCTTAGTTTCTCGATGAATTCCACCGCTGCGCTATGCGAAACAGTGTTCCTGGTAAAATGCTCGATTGCTTTTTCTTTCTCTTCTGAAGTGGCCTGCAATTGGTTCAGGATGTTCATGAGGTGCATTTTCATATGCCCTTGCTGGATACCGGTAGTTACGAGGGATCGGATCGCGGCAAAGTTTTGTGCCAGTCCGGCTACCGCAACGATCTTCATCAATTCCCTTGCAGAGGGATTCCGAAGCAATTGCAGTGCGAATTTCACCAATGGATGTAAACTTGTCAATCCGCCCACTGTTCCCAAAGCCAACGGAACTTCTATACTGAAAGTGAAAATATTGTTTTTGATCTCCGCTTCCGTTAAACTGGTATAACGGCCGTTTCTCGCGGCATAGGCATGTACGCCTGCTTCCACAGCCCTGAAATCATTGCCCGTAGCCAGCACTACTGCATCGATACCGTTCATGACTCCCTTGTTGTGAGTTACTGCCCTTCTCACTTCAGCTTTGGCAATTTCAATGGCGCGTACAAAATTCTCGGCAAATTCCTTTCCCTGGGTAGTTCCGAATGCGAGGCTGTCTAAGGGGCAACTTACCCAGGCCCTCACTAGGCATTCGGGAACGTAGTTCGAAAGAATGCTGAGTACCACTTTTGGGAGGGGATTACTTTCGTTAAAGACAGTATTCCGATACGCGGCTGCTTCGAATGTAGCCGCGATCTTCTCAAGACAGCTGTTGATAAAATTAGCACCCATGGCGTCCAGGGTCTCAAAAGTGCAGTGAAGTTCGTAATAGCCGGCCAACCGGGCAGTAGCATCTTTGAGTTCAATATCGATCAAACCGCCCCCTCTAGCTTTCATGTTCTTCTGAATATCCGAAATAGAAGCGATAAGCGCTTCTTTTACTTCGGAAAAGAACGCATGCAACACTTCACCATTTCCGAAGTAATCGATATGGATCTGCCCGGTCTTAACCGTAGAGATTACTTCAGCATTAAAACCACCCCGCTCCAACCAGAATTTAGCTGCATTACTCGCGGCAGCCACAACGGAACTCTCCTCGATCACCATTGGAATGGTGTAAAGTGTTTCGTTTATCAGGAAATTAGGCGCAACACTGAAAGGGAGATAATAATTTGAAATGACGTTCTCGGTAAACTCATCGTGAAGTTCCTGCAATCGAGTATCGCTATTCCAGTATTTTCTCAAAGTATGAATAGCCTCCGGATCATTTCCGAAATAAGCGCTGGCCAACCATTCGATTTTTTCTTGTTTTGATTTTTTTGAAAATCCGGAAACCGGGACGTCCATGAGGTTTGAAAGTTTAAAGACAAAGATAGCATTTCTGTGGTATCATAAAGTGCCTGAGTCACAAACAAATTACCTGTATTTAACATAAAAACTACCGGTTTTTGCCGAAATTTTAGTAAACTTGACGTAACAAAAATTTAACACGTTGAAACGATATTTTTACGTTCCCCTGCTAACACTCTTCCTTGTTGTTAGTAATTCCATTCAGTCACAACAGAAACAAATAACTTTAGAAGATATCTGGGGAGGAACTTTCCGAACCGAGCGATTGGATGTATTGCGATCACTGAAAAATGGCAAGGAATACGCCGTGTTGAATTACAACCGGGCGGAAAGCGCATCTACAGTGGATGTCTACGACTACGTAAGTGGTGAAAAGGTAAGAACGCTAGTCAATTCCAAAGACCTGGACGGGATAAATTATATCATTTCTTACGAATTCAGCCCGGACGAATCCAAATTGCTTCTTGCCACCCAGTTGAAGCAGATCTACAGGAGATCTTCCATGGGAACCTATTATGTGTATGACCTGGAAAGTAAAAAACTTACCCTGGTCTCTGAAAAGCAGATCCAGGAGCCTACCTTCAGCCCGGATGGGAACAAGATTGCCTTTGGTAATAATAACAATCTTTACATCAAGGATCTTATGAGCGGGCAGGAGTTGCAGTTCACTTCGGACGGTAAGAATAATCACATCATCAATGGTATAACGGATTGGGTATATGAAGAAGAATTTGGGTTTGTAAGGGCCTTCGACTGGAGCAAGGATGGTCACCGTATCGCATTTATTCGTTTCGACGAAACCGATGTACCCAGGTTCTCGATGGATATCTACGGTACCGAGCTGTATCCTTCACAGCAGGTTTTTAAGTATCCTAAGGCCGGAGATCCCAACGCGGACGTTTCTTTACATATTTATGATCTTAGGAACAGTTCGATTTCTGAAGTGGATGTTTCACAATATAATTGCTATTACATTCCACGAATCAATTGGACAGAAGATCCCAACATCTTAAGTGTTCGCTTGACAAATCGCCATCAGAACGAACTGGACCTGGTGTTTGTGGATGCAAGAGACAATTCTTCCAAATTAATTCTGAAAGAAACAGATCTGGCCTATGTGGACGTTACAGATGATCTTACTTTTTTAAACGATAACAGCTTTATCTGGACCAGTGAAAAGAGTGGCTGGAACCATATTTATCATTTCGACAAGAATGGAAAGTTGATCAACCAGGTAACCGATGGTGAGTGGGAAGTAACCAATTTCTATGGTTTCGATCCTCAGACAGGTAGGATTTATTACCAAAGTACGGAAGACGGAAGCATCAACAGAGGGGTGTATTCCATTTCTCAATCGGGAAAGAACAAAGTGAAACTTTCGGAAAAGACGGGGACCAACAGTGCTTCTTTTAGTGCGGATTACTCTTATTTTATCAACACCCACTCCGATGCTCAAACACCTTATTCCTTCACTTTGTACCAGGCGAAAAATGGAAAGAAGCTCAGGGAGATCAAAAACAACGATGGATTAAAACAAAAGCTGGCAGGATATGTCACTTCGCCTAAAGAATTCTCGACCATAACTATCAATGGCGAGGAATTGAATATGTACATGATCAAGCCTAAAGATTTCGATCAGAACAAGGAATACCCCTTGTTCATGTATCAGTATTCCGGCCCTGGCTCCCAAAGTGTTGGAAACCGATGGGGAGGGGCCAATGATTACTGGCACCAAATGCTTGCCCAGCAGGGAATTATCATTGCCTGTGTGGACGGACGCGGAACGGGCCTAAAAGGACGTGATTTTAAAAAGATGACCCAGAAGGAACTGGGTAAATACGAAGTGGAGGACCAGGTAGCAGCAGCTGAGAAACTCGGTGATCTGCCTTATATCGATGAAGACCGAATTGGGATCTGGGGCTGGAGTTACGGAGGTTTTATGTCGTCTAACTGTCTGTTCCAGGCACCGGACACCTTTTCCATGGCTATCGCTGTTGCACCGGTTACCAGCTGGCGATTTTACGACACTATTTACACCGAACGCTATATGCAAACTCCTCAGGAGAATCCCGATGGTTATGATAACAACTCACCCATCACCCACGTAGATAGGATGAAAGGAGATTTTCTCCTCGTACACGGAAGCGCCGATGACAATGTTCACGTTCAGAACACCATGCGCTTGGTTGAAGCGTTAGTTCAGGCGAATAAGGAATTTGAATGGCTTGTATACCCTGACAAGAATCACGGAATATACGGAGGTAACACCAGACTGCACCTTTACACAAAAATGACTGATTTCATAAGTAAGAATTTATAATCAACTAAATCAATTTGGTCGTCCAAATTGATTTGGATTGCCGCTAACAAAACAACTATTTGAAATTATGACTAACAACAACCCACCTCAAGCAAAATCCGGCCATCCAAATGGCCTTATGACCCTGTTCTTTTCGGAAATGTGGGAACGTTTCTGCTATTACGGGATGCGTGTACTTCTTACACTATATCTTGTTAAATCTTTGATGAAAGGTGATGCAGAGGCCTCTCTTATATATGGAGCCTATACTGGTCTGGTATATGCAGCCCCAATCCTTGGTGGACGTATGGCTGATCAGTATTTGGGATATCGATGGGCAGTTATGCTCGGGGCAATTCTCATGGCCATTGGTGAATTCACGATACTGGGCGGAACAGACGAATGGTTACTCATAGGTATGGGTATTATAATTGTAGGTAATGGATATTTTAAAGCGAATATATCCACTATTGTAGGTAAACTCTATGAAGATGGGGATCCAAGAAGGGATTCGGGATTCACCATATTCTATATTGGAATCAATATTGGGGCCTTACTTGCTACCACGGTTTGTGCTTATGTGGGAGAAACCTATGGATTCGATAAAGGTTTTGCACTGGCAGGGGTTGGAATGCTTCTAGGATTGATTATCTTCTGGACAGGAAGAAAATCCTATTCAGCCGCCGAGGGACTTAACGTTACCGAACGCGGAAAGAAAAAAATAATAGGTCCGATGAATATAGCATGGACCGTAACAATTGCTTCTATCGTATTGGTTCCTCTATGCTATTTCCTTATTTCGCAAAATGAAATTATGGATTATCTGCTCCTAGCACTATTCATTTTCGTTGGTTACACGTTGATCAAAGCAGGGATCAATGCCGACGCCAAAGATGGAGTTAAGGTGTGGCGCGACCGAATGATTGCTTTGGTGATCTTTATGGTCATAAATATTTCATTCTGGGCTTGTTTTGAGCAGGCCGGTACTTCACTGACGCTATTTGCAGACCGGAATGTAGACAGGGATGTCCTGGGCTGGACCATGCCTGCCTCGATGACACAATTCTTTAATCCGTTCTTTATTATAGTCTTTGGGTCGATATTCTCATGGATGTGGGTCAAGTTGTCAAATATAGGAAGGAACCCAAGTATACCAATGAAGTTTGCATTGGGTATTGCCCAACTGGCAGCGGGATTCCTTATCACACAGGTGGCTTTATTGTTCGTTAATGACTCCTTCCAGGTTCCATTACTAACACTACTCTTCCTGTATATGCTTCATACCACAGGAGAACTCTTCCTTTCACCGATCGGATTGTCCATGGTGACCAAGCTTTCGCCTAAGAATATTTCGGCAACGGCCATGGGAGGATGGTTCCTAAGCTTCGCTATCGCCAACTATGTAGGTGGAAAGATCGCATCCCTGACAGGTGGACATGGAGAAGATGGTGTTGCTTTAACTGCTGCGCAAGGCTTAGATAAATATGTGAGTGTCTTCACTACCATTGGTATCGTTCTGTTGGTTATCGCATTTATACTGATGTTGACTTCAAAATTGCTGAACCGATTGATGCACGGAGTCAAGTAAGCTTTGATACAATAAGAGACTAATTAAAACGTTCCATCTTTGGAACGTTTTTTGTTACTTTTATTTGTGAAAAAGAGTTGAATATGAAATACTTATTGCTAATCCTGGCATTTCTTTCTACTGGGATAGTGTCCGCGCAGAAGATCAATTGGATGACGATGAATGAGGCCCTGGAAGCTCAGAAAAAAGAACCGAAGAAGATCCTCATGGATGTTTATACCACCTGGTGCGGACCTTGTAAACTCATGGATAAAAATACCTTCGGAAATAAAAAGGTCATAGAATTCGTAAATGAACATTATTACGCAGTAAAGTTCAATGCCGAAGGAACCGAAGAGATCACCTACCAGGATTTTACCTATACGAATCCAAATTATCAGCCTGGGCGAAGAGGGCGAAACGCCACC
>Ga0316201_10003427_pt1 | contig 11700 bp, 14 predicted proteins | sample CS6wburrow_MG_FD_204516 | JGI IMG/M metagenome (GOLD analysis project Ga0316201, IMG submission 204516) | Coastal sediment microbial communities from Delaware Bay, Delaware, United States - CS-6 worm burrow | ecosystem: Environmental > Aquatic > Marine > Coastal > Sediment | place: USA... | reverse complement strand
ATTATCCCCAAAATATAGAGGATGTATTGATTTACCACGATGAGAAAATCATAACCTTGATTATTACCAATTTATTATATAATTCAGTCAAATATTCACCTGAAGATTCTAATATAGATATATTTATAGATCTTATTAAAGATAAATTGATCTTGAAAATCAAAGATCAAGGAATAGGAATTCCTGTCAAGGACCAGAAACATATTTTTAAGCGCTATTTTAGAGCGGAAAATGCCCTTTTAAACCAAGGCACAGGAATTGGTCTAAATATAATAAAGGGCCATATAAAAAACTTAGGTGGAAAAATATATTTTGAAAGCAAAGAGAAAATAGGCAGTATTTTTACTGTAGAACTGCCGATAGGAGAGATATTAAATAAACAACTGAAAATAATAGTATGAGAAAAGTCTTATTGATAGAAGATGATTCGGTTCTCAGGGAAAATACCGCTGAGTTATTGGAACTTTCGGATTATGAGGTTGTAACAGCTTCTAATGGGAAGAAAGGTGTTAAAGCTGCAAAGATATATCTACCTGACGTTATTGTATGTGATATAATGATGCCAGAATTAGATGGGTATGGTGTTCTTGAAAAATTGAGTAAAATAGAATCCACAATGCATATACCCTTTATCTTCTTGTCGGCAAAGACCGAAAAGGAGGATATTCGTAAGGGAATGAACTTAGGGGCCGATGATTATTTAACGAAACCGTTTGAAGAAAAGGATCTCATAAATGCCATAGAGAGTAGGTTAGCTAGAGCAGCAATTTTAAAAGAGCTCGAAAGTCCTGTAAAAGTATATGAAAACCATATCGATGATGATATAAAAACTATTCATGAGTTCAAGAATTATTTAGATGATAATGGGGAAGAAATTAAATTTTCACAAGGTGAGGAAATATACCGCGAAGGTGGCAATGTTCATATGGTTTATTTGATTTTGAAGGGCATTGTAAAAACGCATAAATTAGATGAAAATGGCAAGGAACTGATAACCGGAATTTTTAATGCCGACGAGTTCTTCGGATTCTCTTCATTAACAGCCAATGAAATATATGAGGAATATGCAACTGCCATGGAAGACTCCACACTTGTTGGGGTCAATAAAGAGAAGTTGACTGCTGTTTTACAGGAAAATCATGGTCTTGCTTTGGAATTAATGCATGTTTTGGCCGAAAGTCTTACCGATGCCAAGCAACAATTATTGGAAATGGCCTATGGATCTGTACGTAAGAAAACGGCCAGTACAATATTAAAATTTGCCGATAAACTGAAACAAGACAAGCATGGTAACATGCATATTCTCAGAAGTGATTTGGCAAGTGTGGCAGGGATGGCCACTGAAACCTTAATACGCACGCTGTCTAGTTTCAAAAAAGAAGGACTCATTGCAATGGAAGACCATAACATACGAATCCTCGATGAAGAAACCCTAAGTCGTATTTACTGATTACTGGCCCTCATTTTTTAAACATGATAGTAATCATTTTTTTATATTTCCCAGTACTATAATTTTGCCACTAAAACCATAATGAACTGAGATATGTTTCATATTCTAGTACCAACAGATTTTTCAAAAAACGCTTGGAATGCCTTAAAATATGGGCTTAGATTATTTGAAAACGCTAATTGTACATTTTATCTTCTACACATAAACCCTATTCCCACATATTCCGGTGCAGGCTCTTCGGTTAAGGGGTTTTCAAAAATGGCGAAAGAATCCGTCCTAAGGGAAAGTAAAGAAAGTCTTGACCAATTGCTTTTGCGCATAGAGAAAATTTCTGCAAATGCTAAGCATTCTTTCGTAACCATAGCTTTATATGACTTTTTTGTTGATTCAATCAAGCGCGAAGTTGAAACTAAAAAAATGGACTTGATCATAATGGGTACCAAGGGTTCATCAGGACTTAAGGAAGTTACCGTGGGAAGCAATACAGGAGACGTCATTACAAAAGTAAAGTGCCCTTTATTGGCTGTGCCTGAAAATGCGGAATTCAAAAAACCAAAAGAAATTAGCTTTCCTACAGACTACTACTTGAGGTATGATTTGAAAGTGCTCAATACCCTTATTGAAATGTCACGTATGCACAAATCGGTCTTACGAGTTCTCCATATTTCTAAAAAAGGGGAGGAGTTGAGTGAAGAGCAATTGAAAAACAAAGAATTTTTAAACGATTATTTGCAAGATGTTGAGCATAGTTTTCATTCGCTAACAGGAACGGATCTTGAAACGGCAGTACAGTGCTTTACCGAAAGCAGGGATATTGACATGATCGCAATGGTCGCTAAGAACCTTAATTTCTTTCAACGCATACTTTTTAGACCTAAGGTTGAGCAAATAAGTTATCACACAGATATACCTTTTCTGGTACTACATGAATAGTATCATAGTTTCTTTCAGTTTTGGGATTGGATAATCTGAACTATGTCCTTCTTCTGAAGTACCCCGGATTGCCGCCATACCTGTTTTCCATTTTTAAATAGTATCATTGTCGGCACTCCTCTTACTTGATATTTTGCAGCAATTGATTGATTCTTATCCACATCGATCTTTACAATTTTAACAGCATCGCCTAATTCTTCCTTTACATCTTTGAGAATAGGGGCCAACATTTTGCAGGGGCCGCACCAATCGGCAAAAAAGTCGACTAAAACCGGAGTTTTCGAATTGATTATTTTTTTAAAACTACTCTTCATATTTTCTGGTTTGCGACTGCAAATTAATAAAATGAAAATGGTCGTAAACTGACCAATATCATGGTTTATAGAGTTGATCACAGTTAACTTTGGTAAAACTAATAAATCTTGTGCCATGAGAAAGATATTGGTTCCCACTGATTTTTCAGATAATGCCTTTAATGCGTTAAAATATGCTTGTCAGGTTTTTAAATACGAAAAATGCGAAATCTTTATCATGCACGCTTATGCGGATGAGGTTTATCAACAGGACAAATTGACTAAGCGAAGTCAATTGGATGTATTAAAGGAAGAAATTTCCCAAAATTCTGAAAGACAATTAAAGAAGGTATTGGAAGAAGTCAAACACCAATATCCCAATCCTCATCATAATTATAGGATGATATTGGCTTTTGGTTCTTTAATTGATGAAGTCGATGATTTGGTTAATCAAGAGAATATGGATATTGTTGTCATGGCCACAAGGGGTGAAACCAATGATCGCAGCTTAACTTTTGGTAGTAATACCCTTCAGGTCTTAAAATATATAAGTTGTCCGGTACTGGCTATTCCCGAGGGTTATGAATATCATGCGCCTAAAGAAGTACTCTTTCCCACTAATTATTTGGTTCCTTATAAAAGGCGTGAATTAAAATTAATTTGCGATATGTCAGGCTCTTTCAGGTCAACTATTCATATGCTGTATATTGATCCAATTAAAAAACTTTCGCTTCGCCAGGAAGACAATCAGCAATTTCTTAGAGATAGTTTACCCAAAGCTAAGTTACGATTCGAGACTACCCAGGAAAAAGACAAAACGATTGCCATTACGAAATATATAGTCCATAAGGATATTGATTTGTTGGTATTGGTAAATTCAAGACATTCCTTTCTTGAGGATATGCTAAGTCAATCGACCATTGATAAAATTGGACTTCACATTAAGATTCCTTTTTTGGTCATGCAAAATTTATTCAGATAACTAAAAAATCTTGAAAATGAAACGTATAATTCTACCCACCGATTTTTCAGACAACGCATATAATGCGATTTGTTATGCTATTAAACTTTTTAAGGAAGAAGAATGTACTTTTTACCTATTACATACATATACGCCTGCGATTTATCAGGCTGAATATGTGTTACACAGCCCTGGACAGATAGGTTTAGGAGATATTTATCAGGAAAATTCACTGACCCAGCTAAAAGAACTCAAGAAGCAATTAATAGCAGAGTTCAACAATAAGAAACACACTTTCATGGTGCATTCGGCATTTAATACTTTAGTAGATGAAATTGTGGAGACCTCCGAGAATGAAAATGCCGATATGGTGATTATGGGTACTCAAGGTGCCACCGGTGCCAAAGAGATATTAATTGGTACAAATACCGTACATGTTATAAAAAAAGCCTGTTGTCCGGTCATAGCCATCCCTCCTAATTTTAAATACGAAACCCCAAAAGAGATATTGTTCCCTACAGATTTAGGCATCGATTATCAAAAAGAACAATTAAGAATGGTGGAGTTTTTGGCGAAACAGCATACTTCAAGAATAAATGTACTACATGTTTCTTCAGGATATGACCTTAGTGAGGAACAATTGAAAAATAAGGCAAAGCTAGACTTGATTTTTAACCGAATTGCCCATTTGTTCCATGAAATGCCTAATCAAGAGGTGATTACGGCCATCAATAATTTCCAACAAAAGAATAAAGTAAACCTTTTGGTAATGATTCAGAATCGTCATACATTCTTTGAGCGTCTATTTTTGGAACCTGTTATCAAAAAGTTAGGCTTTCATGTAACCATTCCGTTTATGGTAATCCCCCCACATAAAAACAATTAAAATGCAAAATATTTTAGTGCCAACCGATTTTTCCAATGATGCGTATAATGCCCTTTATTACGTCTCAAAATTGTTCAAGAGTAAAGCGGTCAACTTCTATCTAATAAACGCCTATAATGAAAGCACACCCTTGATAAGTAGAAGTATTGATAATGGAAATGGGGAACGCAAAGGTTTGTTAGAGCAACTTAAAGATGAATCCAATGAAGAATTGAAACATACTTTTCATAAAATCAACTTGGATAATAAGTGCCCAAAGCACAAGTATAAAATGATATCCAAAAAAATGGATTTGATTGAGGCTATTTCACAAGCCATTGATGAGCATAAAATAGACCTGATTGTAATGGGAAACAAGGGTAAATCAAGCGGTTTAGGGGTCTATTTAGGAAGCACTACCACCAAGACCATGGCATCGGTGAAGAAATGCCCAATTCTGGCAGTACCCATGAATGCAGATTTTAAGGTGCCGTATGAAATAGCTTTTGCCACTAACTATAAGAGGTATTATGATGCTGAAGTTCTCGACCCCTTACGCAATATGGCCACACGTTGTGGTTCTGCAATAAGGATTGTTCACATAAATGAGGAAGAGCACTTGAATAAGGTGCAGGAAAGTAACCTTAAAACACTTAGGGCCTATTTAGATCCTATTGAAAATTCAGTCCACTGGATGCCCAATTTTACAAGTAAGACCAAAGCCATCCAGGTATTTTTAGAGGAGTTGGGTATTGGTATGCTTACCATGGTAAATTATAAACATAGTTTTTTAGAGAATTTGTTAAATGAACCTATCATCAAAAAGTTGGCTTTTAATATTGATATTCCATTTTTAGTGATTCCTGGAAACAAATAATTAGGATGATTGTTTAAGCTCAAAAAAAAATCATTTTTAGTTTAATATTTAAAACTCATATTATGAAAAATATAGGTATATGGCTCGATAAAGAGAAAGCACATATGGTTACCCTTACCGAAGATTCAGAAAAATTTGAAACCATATTGTCCGATATAGAGGTTTTTCACCCCAAAGGTGGGTCTGGTACAAAATCGGCAAAATGGGGCCCACAGGATGTTGTCCAGGACAGTAAATATTTAGAGAGGAAAAAACATCAGTATAAAATCTATTTCAAGAATTTGGCAGATTCTGTTAAAACGGCCGATGCCATTGCTCTATTTGGACCTTCGGAGACTGCCGCTATGTTCAAAAAAGAACTGGATGGGAATTATCCTCTACTGGCCGCCAAGGTTAAAACAGTTACTAAGGCAGATAGTATGACCGATAACCAAATAAAGAAATTGATAAGGGAATTTTTTGGCAAACTGGTATAGCAATAAAAGCATATGCAAGCACTGTTTGATTTCTTAAATGACCCACTTGTTCGCAAAGGGCTACGATTGTTGGTTTGGGTCGTATTTATCCTTATTTCCATAGGGTTACTAAGAAAGTTGGCCAAAAAACGCATTGAAAACGTAAACTTTAGATATAAGGCACAAAAGGGTATCGAAGTAATAGGTTACGTACTAATAGCTATACTTTTATTGGTGTCATTTACATTGGATAGTGTAAAAGATTATACCATTATAATTGGTCTTGTTACTGCCGGTTTGACTTTTACCCTTCAAGAGTTGATTTTAAGTGTAGCAGGTTCTTTCTATATTTTTTTCGTTAGGGTTTATAAGCCAGGTGACCGGATTGAGATAAACAATATTATGGGCGATGTTATTGATATCGACAGTATTTATACCACTATTATGGAAATGGGAGAGTGGGTGAGTAGTGATAATTATTCTGGTAGAATTATTAAGATCAGTAATGCATTTGTATTCAAAGGTCCAATAAAGAACTATTCCATGGACTTTCCCTTCGTTTGGGATGAACTCAACATTCTTATCACTTTTGATTCTGACATTGAATTGGCAAAGAAATTAGTAATGGAAAGATCTACCGAACTATTGTCTGATTACACTAATAAATCGAAAGCGAATTGGAAAAAAATGGTTGAACGATATTATATTGAAAATGCAAAAATAGACCCAACACTTGCTATAAGTTTAACTGATAATTGGATTGTACTTAATCTAAGGTACATTACCGACTATAAATTAAGAAGGAGTACAAAACATAAATTATTTGAAAATATAGAGCATTCAATATCCTTAACCAAGGGTAAGGTTAAATTAGCATCGACCACCTTACAATTACTTAAAATCCCCGAAGTGGATGTACATGTGAAATAATTTGTATGGAAGAACAAATCGCAATTGAAATTATTAAATCATCTGGCCAGAAAGTAAAATTTTCATTAACAAAACTGAGAAGGTCATTACAAAGAAGTGGGGCCGATGAAACTTTGGTAAATCAGATTGTAGATCAAGTTCGCGATGAACTTTATCAGGGTATCACCACAAAAGAAATCTATAATCGAGCTTTCGCTTTGCTGAAAAAGAAAAAATCGGTCTTTGCTTCAAAATACAAGTTAAAAAAAGCAATTTATGAGTTGGGCCCTACTGGTTTTCCTTTTGAAAAGTTTGTCGCAGCAATTTTAGAATATTCGGGCTATTCAACAGAGGTTGGTAAAATGATACAAGGCGATTGTGTTCAACATGAAGTTGATGTTTTCGCTAAAAAAAATGGGTTGTTGGCTGTAATAGAATGTAAGTTTCATGGGGAAGAAGGACGTAATTGTAATGTAAAAGTACCCTTGTATATTCATTCCAGATATAACGATATCAAAAGCCATTGGGAAAATAAAAAGAGCAATACATTCACAATGGACAAGGGTTGGGTGGTTACCAATACCCGTTTTACCGAAGACGCCCTTGCATACGGCAAATGCGTAGATTTATATTTATTGAGCTGGGACATTCCCAAAGATGATGGTTTAAAAGACCGGATTGATAGATTGGGATTGTACCCCATTACGGTTTCTACATTGTTGAGTAAACGCGAAAAGCAGTTTTTATTGAGTAGGGATGTAGTCCTATGCCGACAATTATTGAACGATAGTTTTTTTCTTGACCATTTGGAAGTTTCAGAACCAAGAAAGGGAAAAATAATGAAAGAACTTCGCCAACTATGTAACTGTTGAGCAACATGAATACGGTTAAAATCCAATTTTTAGGAGCATCAGGTACGGTTACGGGATCCAAGTTCTATTTGGAAACTCCCGAGCTTAATTTATTGGTGGATTGTGGCATGTTTCAAGGCTTAAAAGAGCTTCGGCAATTTAATTGGATGCCTTTGCCCATTAACGTTAGTAAAATTGATTTGGTGTTGCTTACCCATGGGCATTTGGATCATACAGGTTATTTACCGAGATTGGTAAAAGAAGGGTTTAAGGGCAAAATATTGGGAACATTGCCAACCTTGAAGATTACGGGGATTATTTTAAAAGATAGTGCCAAAATTCATGAAGAAGAAGCCGAAAAGGCGAATAAAGAGGGTTATAGCAAGCATAAACCAGCACTACCATTTTATACCGTAAAAGAAGCGAAAAAGGCCATAGGTTTGTTTAAATCTATAGAAAAAGATGAATGGGTTTCAATTTCACCCAACATTAAATTTCGATGTAAATATAACGGTCATATTATTGGTGCGACTTTCATAGAATTAGACATTTTTGAAAAACGATTTGTTTTCTCAGGAGATGTTGGGCGCCAAGAAGATTTGCTTTTATCACCACCAGATAGGCCAAAATGGGCAGATTATCTTTTTGTGGAAAGTACCTATGGTAATAAAAACCATCCTGAGGAAGACGTAGAGGGCCTATTGACTAAATTGGTCAAGAAGACCATAAATGAAGGGGGCAATCTTATCATTCCATCTTTTGCGGTGGAGCGATTACAGTCCTTAATGTATCAATTATGGCTGCTCTATAAAAAAAATAAAATTCCCAATATTCCGATTTTTGTAGATAGCCCTATGGGGAATAATGTTCTGTCAGTATTTGAACAATTTCCGCAATGGCATAAACTGTCCTTAAAAGAATATCATGCTATGTGCGAGCATATCACAATTATCAGTTCTTATAAAGAAACCTGGGAAACCATTGATGACCCTAGGCCAAAAATCGTAATTGCGGGTAGTGGAATGGTTACAGGCGGAAGGGTACTTACCTATTTAAAACAATTGATTGATGTTGCAAGCACAACAGTCCTTATTGTGGGCTACCAGGCTGAAGGAACGCGAGGTAGACGACTTTTGGAAGGCGCCCATGAATTAAAGCTGTTTGGCAAGTATTATCCGGTCAAAGCCGAAATTGTACATCTAGAAAGCCTATCGGCCCATGCAGACCAATTTGAATTGATGCATTGGCTCAAAAAAATACAGAATATACCTGAACAGACTTTTTTGGTTCACGGTGAGCCAACTGCCTTAGATGCTTTTCGTAGTAAAATAACCGATGAATTCAATTGGCATGTGCATATTCCAAAACTTTATGAACATATAGAGTTAATTGTTTGATTTATGGACTGATATTTATCATTGGCAGCTAAAAATGTCATTAATAGCTTTATACAAATTCAAAGGGCATGGTTACCAAAAGCAAATTCACAAAAGCGGATCAAACTAAAAAAGTTGAGGAATTGCATGCAGATTTCCAGCAATGGAAGTCGCATTTGTACTTGATGCAAGATGAACTTACATTTATAGATCATTTACTTAACTCCTACATTTTTGAGCCAAATACTCCAAACTTATTTGAGCGTTTACAAGACTATCAATCTAGATTGAAAAAAATGAGCGTTAATAGACTAGAGGTTTGCCAAATGATTGCCAAACATGAAAAAGAATTGGGTGGAATGATCCAATGTACTGATATGGCTTGTGACAACGCATATTATCAAAAGCATGAAATAACAAAAGCGGAGTCAGTAAGTTGTTTGGAAAATTTTCAAAACCTAAAATCTGAGATCTTTCAATATGCGGGCGGTATTCTAAAACGAAGAAAACCCCATAAATGAGAATGCAGTACGATGAAGGAACTATGCGGTTATTAAAACCTTTTCCAATTCATCTTTTCTTGATCTGCTCATTGGTAATTTCGTACCATTTACCTCGACCTTATTGGCACTCCAATTGTCCACCTTTTTTACATTAACGATGAATGATTTGTGTATTCTAACAAATTGATTATCAGGTATTCTTTTTAAAAATGCCTTCATAGTCGATAGCACTAAAAAATCACCTTCACTTGTAACTAATTTAATATAGTCACCAAAAGCTTGAATCCAATTAATTGAATTTAGATGGACTTTCTTTTTTTGAAGATTTACAGAAACATAAACAAAATCCTCCTCGTCTTTATGGCTTGTTAAAATATTTTGTTTGGTCAAGGCACGATTAATTGCTGTATTAAAACGGGCTCTTTTAACAGGTTTCTGTAAATAGTCTATAATATCGTAATCGAATGCCTTTAATGCATAATCAGCTTTATTTGAAATCAGGATGATCATTGGCGGTTCTTCCAAGGATTCCAATAAATCGAAACCACTAACAATGGGCATCTCAATATCCAGCAAAATCAAATCTACTTTGTTCTTGCGAATACTGTTCAGAGCAAGGATTCCATTGCTATAATCACCCAACAAATTTAAATTGGAATGTTCTTTCGCCAGTTTGGTGAATATTGTCCGTTGGGTTTCAGAGTCTTCAACAATTATAGTATTCAAAGTCTTGTTTATCATGCTAAAGCATTTGACAATATTAGAAACCTAATTTTATGTTATAACCCCAAAACATGTCTGTAATCATCTATAAACATTGAAAAAAGGGTATAAAGCAAATCCAAAAATACAGTTAAAAAAGTTGATTCCAGATGATTATCGTCATATAATTTTTTCGTGCCATGTTGAAATTTACAAGTGTATGTTCATTTAAAATCCCATAAACATTTATATCGCCTGATTTAAATCATTCTTAAAGGGTTAGAAAAGGAATAATTTAGAATGAGATATTATAGTGCTTCCAATCAAAGTGGAAGAACCTCTTGATCTATATGATTATTAACCTTTAAAAGTTTCGAAAAATGAAAACTAAAAAACAAATTTATAGGTATTTGGAATGGAAAAGCCCTGAAGAAATGCACCATACATCCCTTGAGTGGATTTCCGAGTTGAAGTTCATAAAAGACGAAAAATTATTCCTTAACGATTTGATTAAATCTTATACCTTACAGATTACTAGTTTGGGATTATTCGAGGAAAGCAGAAAACTGATCACGGCAATATCCAATTCTGAACTAGATCTTGATTTATTATTAAAGAAAGTGCGCGTTCACGAAAACCAACTATCAATAATGGTTGATGATGTTGATCAACCCAAAATGGAAAAAGCCTATACCGAAACGCATAGAGACTTAATTTTTACCATTGATAATTATTTGATGGAATATCGAAAGTTGAAGGGTAGTTTGTTCCAAATGATATCTAAAATAATGAAGAAGGAAAAACAAAAAAGATTATTGAACTGAAGTCTAATATAAAATAAGGACCATGAAAAAGTTGAGCATATTGGTATTGATTGCATTAATGGGCTGTTCTTCGGCCGAATTGGTTGAAAACTGGAAAAATCCCGATATCGTACTTTTTGACGCGAATAAGGTATTGATTGTGGGTATGACCCAAGACGAGGATGCCAGGGAAGATTATGAAACCAAATTGCACAAAGAATTTAAGAAAAGGGGAGTGGAGTCTATGAGGAGTTTGGATTTGTTCGATGTTGAATTTACATCAGCAGAAAGATCTGAACAAGAATTGGCTGATGTTGAACAACAATTATTGGATAAGGATTTTGATGCCATTTTGTTCACTAAAGTTATTGGAATGGAGAATGTGGAGAATTTTAGAAGATCCATAGACAATTTGGATAGGTACTATGGTGGTTTTGAAGATGACTATCTAAGTCATCAAAACATTTATTACGACCCGGAATACTACGATGACTTTACCATTTACCACGCAGAAACTTCATTATACTGCATTTGTGAAGGTAAAGAGCGCGAATTGATCTGGAGGGGGTCAATTGATATTACCGATCCTATCGATGTGAAAAAGACCATTAATGATTACGTGAAACTGGTAATAATGGCCATGGAGGAACAAGACCTTATTTTCAGAAAAGAATCTAAAAATGAAGTTACTAGTTTATAGCGCCAAGGATTTTGAAATACCC
>Ga0316201_10003426_pt1 | contig 11702 bp, 10 predicted proteins | sample CS6wburrow_MG_FD_204516 | JGI IMG/M metagenome (GOLD analysis project Ga0316201, IMG submission 204516) | Coastal sediment microbial communities from Delaware Bay, Delaware, United States - CS-6 worm burrow | ecosystem: Environmental > Aquatic > Marine > Coastal > Sediment | place: USA... | reverse complement strand
GCCAAGGCGCTTGGAATTGGAATCGCGTCCGTTACGGCTGGAACCACCTGCTTTTTTATGTGCCATGGTTTACTCCTTGATCGAGTCGATACGCACAGAGGTGAAGCTCTGACGATGACCCTGGGTCAAACGATAGTTTTTACGGCGACGTTTCTTGAAGACAACAATCTTCTGTCCACGGCCTGATTCAGTGACTACACCGGTTACAGTTGCTTTTGCAACATCAGCACCAGCTTTGATGGATTCGCCTTCGCCAACCATCAGAACATCATCAAATTTAATTTCTTTGCCGGTTTCAGCATCCAGTTTCTCAACGCGCAGGACATCACCTTCCTGAACGCGGTACTGTTTACCACCGGTTTTGATTACAGCGTACATATATTACTCCGAGCCTTACGCAGCTTTCGCAGGCTTGCCGTATTTCTTGTAGAAGCGCTCAACACGACCTTCCGTGTCCATCACTTTCTGCTTACCAGTATAAAACGGGTGACATGAAGAGCAGATTTCCACGTGGATATCGCCTTTTGTCGAACGCGTTTCAAATGTATTTCCGCAAGAACAAGTTACCTTGGATGCGATATATTCTGGATGAATGTCTGCTTTCACGTCATTTCTCCGTCGATTTCTAACCGATTCAGTACGGTCTGGATTTTTCCCAGTCCGTTATATTGAACCAGCATCACAAGCCGGTCAAAAACCAGGCCCGTTAAAGGGGCGCGATTTCTAGCGTCCTCGACTCAGTTAAGCAAGCCTTAATACGCAGTTTTTCTTCGTTTGGGTAAATCTGCCCAAAATAATCTCACTTCAGAGGCAATTCAGGCTTTCACCGGCCTTCAATCAACTCAATCGCATAACCATCCGGATCATTGACAAAGGCAATCACACTACTGCCATGCTTCATCGGGCCGGGTTCGCGAACAATAACACATCCTGCAGCACGAATCCCGGCACACACGTTATATATATCAGGCACACCGATCGCCAGGTGACCAAAACCATTACCTATATCATAAACATCGGTATCCCAGTTATGCGTCAACTCAATGACCGATGTCTCTGCCTCATCGCCATAACCTACAAAAGCGAGAGTGAACCTTCCCTGTGGATAATCCTTGCGACGCAACAGCTGCATGCCCAGCACCCGGGTATAAAAATCAATAGCCCGATCCAGATCAGCGACCCGAATCATCGTATGCAAAAGCCTCATGCTGCCTCCTTTTGTATAGTGCTACAGAGTTAATTAGGGGGCTTAAAATGCCATTCCGGAGATCCAGAAATGGGTAGCAATAGAGGCAACGTATCCTAGGAAAATCGCCCATGTCCATTTCAGATGACTACTGAAGGTGTAAAGGCCTCGTGCCTGTCCCATCAGTGCAACACCTGCAGCAGATCCGATAGAGAGCAGTGAGCCACCCACGCCTGCTGTCAACGTAACCAGCAGCCACTGATTCGTTTCCATATCAGGCATCATACTCAGAACCGCAAACATCACGGGGATATTATCAACGATAGCAGAGAGGAATCCGACAAGTATATTGGCCCAGCTTGTTCCTAACTGATCATACATCAGATGAGAGGTAAGGTTCAGGTATCCCAGCGCGCCTAATCCACCCACACAGAGAATCACACCATAGAAGAACATCAGCGTATCCCACTCGGCACGCTGCAACTGATGGAAGATATCGAATGGGGGTCCGCCAGGGGTGCTGTCGATCTGGGTGTTGCCGGAGAAGGGCTCTTCAAAATTAATGCCCGCCTTCTTCAGCTTATAACCGTATAGCTTCAGAACACCGAGACCTGTCATCATACCAAGCATCGAAGGCAGATGAAGCAGGCTATGGAACAGCACCGCCATGGCAATGGTTGCCATAAACAGAGCAATAATAATATAACCACCCTGTTTTACGTACACCTCCTCCTCCACTTTGGGAGGCACCATGTTAGGTACAAACATTGACATAATTGCAGCCGGAACCAACCAGTTCACCAGCGAGGGAACAAACAGAGCAAAGAACCCTTGGAACTCCACAATACCTTTCTGCCACACCATCAGCGTAGTGATATCACCGAACGGACTGAATGCACCGCCGGCATTGGCCGCCACAACCACATTGATGCAGCCCAGCGCTACAAATTTTGCATTTTCCTTTGCTACTGCCATCACTACAGCAGCCATTACCAGCGCAGTTGTAAGATTATCGGCAACAGGAGAGATAAAGAAAGCCAGCAGACCTGTCAGCCAGAAGATAGCTTTAAGGGACAAGCCCTTTGAAACCAGATACGCTCTAAGTGCAGAAAACACGTTGCGCTCTTCCATCGTATTTACATAGGTCATGGCAGCAAGCAGAAAAAGAAGCAGTTCGGCATACTCAAGAATGTTATGCTGAACTAGCGTATGTGCAGAGTGCGTGTCATCGACAGAGTTAAAGGCAAGAGCAACCAAAATCCAGATCAATCCTGCTGCAACCATCACCGGCTTGGACTTGCGCATGTGCAAAGCCTCTTCACCAATGACCAGCGCATAGGCAAAGACAAAAATGACCAGCGCAGAGATGCCAAACCAGGTGGTGGTCATATCAATCGGTGCGGCTGCGCCTCCTGATGCGAGCGCCACAGATGGCAGCAGGAGTGCTGCTAGCGTTGAGATCAACAATGAGATTCGTGTCATGATAAATTCCTTTCGCAGCATATTAAACCAGAGTGGATACAATTTGAACCCTAGTAAAACCAAGCATCCCTTGCACAGACGGCAAAAACCCTTCTAATTAGTAATAAGTTTTCTATTCCGACTGCGGTAGAACTCCGTCTCGCCGTGCCAGTTGTTTCACCATCATCATCCAGACCGGACTGAACAGCAGGGTCATGGCAATCACAATCACCGTCAGCTCATGCAATTCCGACGACAGGATACCGGCAAAGACACCCACAGTTGCAAGCAGGAAGGAGAACTCTCCGATCTGACTCAGTAGGCCACCGGTGATCAGGGCATGCTCCCAATCTTCTCCGAGCGCACGCATCACAAATACATTCACGCCCGAGTTGAAGAGAAATACCAGCATGGTAGCGCCGCACACCAGCAGCAGATGCGACTGCAGATAATCGATATTCACCATCATACCGACCGAGAGAAAGAATATCATCACGAAGATAATATAAACCGACTCCAGATGTTCATGCACCCAGTCGGATTGATCACTGGAGGCCAGCAACATGCCAGCCAAAAATGCTCCCAGACCCGGAGAGAGGCCCAGCCATGAGGTTAACGTTGCAGCACCGAGGCAGAGAAGCAGGCCAAGCAATACGCGCTTTTCAACACTGCCTTTAAGAAAATCAGGAATATGAAATCTTCCGGTTCGCATCAGGAAAACCACCAGTGCCAGCACGGCAATACCGCCAACCACCTGCTTGATCAAAGCAGCCGCTTCCAGTTCGGCATCACCCATCAGGCTGAGCACAATCATCATTGGCACAATGGCCAGATCCTGCACCAGCAGTACACCTACGGCATTCTGACCAAAGGGCTCCTCCATCTCACCTGAATCCTGCAGCTCTTTCAGCACCACTGCCGTACTGGAGAGAGAGATAACAAAACCAAAGAGAATACCAAGACTGACCGGCATCGAGAAAGCCCATACCAGTGCCACGCAAGCCGCCACACTGACCAGCACCTGCACCGCAGTACCGATGACCGCTATTTTCCAGCGCTCCATCAGCCTGGGTATGGAGACCTCCATACCCACGAAGAAGAGCAGCATCACCACGCCGATTTCGCCAACACGTGTGACGGTTTGTTGGTCATCAATTACGCCTAATACCGATGGGCCGAGCATGATGCCGGTAATGATATAGGCTACAACAATGGGTAACCCCAGGCGCACGGCGAGATAACCGATAGCCAGAGCTAACGAGAGCACAATAGTGATGTTCATCATCATAGGATCCAAATGCATGATTCATTCCTTTTGGCCGACTTCCTGTGCGACCCGTTCACTTCCATATCCCGGCCTTTAAGCAAGTTTCGTGCTAATCATGACAGAAAACATAACAAGTTAAGTGTGCAAGTTTAACAAAAAAGTCTATATATAGCACTGCAACAATGCTGAAGGAAAGCATCCCTGCCCCGGCTATGGGAGGGTGAAAAATACCGTTTTATTCAGCAGCAATGACTGCTACTAAAACACAGCTGATCGTGACACAATAGAGCAACGAATCAGATACCACTTGAGTGAAACATGCGCTTCAGGCATTTTTCGCCGCTTTCACAGACTACAATGCCCGCCCGGAGAACCAAATGGACGCCATGTTAAATGCCGATATCAAAAGCCTGAAGCTGCTTCACCGCGGCAAAGTACGTGATATGTATGAGATCGATGGTGCTCATATTCTTATTGTCACGACAGATCGCCTGTCGGCTTTTGATGTGATTTTGCCAACGCCTATTCCAGGTAAAGGGCATGTTCTCAATGCGGTTTCTGATTTCTGGTTCCATAAACTCTCGCATATCGTGCCAAACCACGCTGCAGACATGACACTTGAGGCAGCGATTCCCGATGCCGTAGAACGCGAGCGTGTGAAAGCACATGCGATTGTTGTTAAACGCCTGAAGCCGTTGCCCATTGAAGCTATTGTGCGCGGTTATCTGATCGGATCCGGCTGGAAGGAGTATCAGAAGCAGGGGTCGGTCTGTGGCATCACATTGCCCGAGGGGCTCATTCTGGCCGACCGGTTGCCGGAGCCCATATTCACGCCATCGACCAAAGCAGCTGTCGGCGACCATGATGAAAATATCGATTTCGACAGCATGTGTGAGATTGTCGGAACAGACCTGGCCACTCAGGTTCGTGATATCAGTCTGCAGCTATATAAAGAAGCCGCAGCTTTCGCTCTGGAAAAAGGCATTATCATTGCCGACACCAAGTTTGAGTTTGGTCTTGATGCAGACGGTAATCTGGCATTGATTGATGAAGTGCTGACTCCCGATTCTTCCCGTTTCTGGCCGACTTCCGAATACAGGCCGGGCATGAGCCCACCAAGCTTTGATAAACAGATTGTACGTGACTGGCTGGAAACACTGGACTGGGATAAAACGGCTCCGGGGCCAGTGATTCCGGACGAGATCAAAAACAAAACTTCTGAAAAGTATCTTGAAGCGCTAAAGACACTAACCAGTTGAACCGATAGGTAGAAAACCGCCATTTTCCTGCAGCATCATTGTGTCACCGGCAAAGCAGGATAGGTTTTAAGCAGTACGAGGGGAAATCTATATGTTATTGGCAATTGCTGCCGTCGTTATCGGCATTGCACTACTGGTCTGGGGAGCCGACCGTTTTGTTGACGGAGCAGCCTCTGTTGCCAAGAACCTGCGTGTGCCTCCCATGGTCATTGGCCTGACCATTGTCAGCCTCGGCACATCACTGCCTGAAATGATTGTTGCAGCCATGGCTGCTTTGGACGGCAACCGGAATCTCGGCATCGGCAATGTACTCGGTTCCAATATCGCCAATATCGGTCTGGTACTTGGCATCACCGCCCTGATCATTCCCCTGTCAGTAAAATCCATGACACTGCGCCGCGAGATGCCGGTGCTATTTATGATCACCGTGCTTGCCTTTGCCCTGATGTCTGATGGTGAACTGGGTTACATGGATGGTATCATGCTGATTGTAAGCATGGTGTTGCTGCTGGTCTGGATTACCCGTCTCGGCATGAAAGACCGGCATGACCCGCTGGTTGAAGAATTCACCGAATCGATTCCTGAAGCCATGAGCATGGGCAAGTCTATTATGTGGTTTATTGTAGGTCTTGTGCTGCTCATCGTCAGCTCCCGCATGGTGGTGTGGGGTGCAGTAGAGATTGCCCAGTATTTCGGCGTCAGCGACCTTATCATCGGCCTGACCATTGTCGCTATCGGCACCAGTTTGCCGGAAATGGTTGCCTCCGTTGCCGGCGCACTGAAAGGCGAGGCGGATCTGGCTATCGGCAATGTAATCGGCTCCAATATGTTCAACCTGCTGGCCGTGCTGGCCATGCCGGCACTGATTTATCCGGGCGCATTTGCGCAGGAGGCACTGATGCGCGATTTCCCCATTATGCTGGGCTTTACCATCGCTATGTTTGTTGTTTCATTTGGGCTGCGCAAAACAGGCGGAGTGGTCAACCGCTTTGAGGGCGGGCTACTGCTCAGCGGTTTTGCCGGTTATCTCTACCTGCTCTACCTGCAATCCTAACCCTGATTAATCTTCACCAGAGTGGCTGAGCTTGTATCTGCTCAACATATCCGTGGTGAGCATCTGGTCACTGCCAAAAATATCTGCAACCACCTCGGTCGCACCTGTCTGATAAAGCTGATACAGATGAATCTCTTTGCGCGTCCTGACAAAGATTGGTAATTCAGGGTAAACAGCGCGTACGCGTGAGATAATTTTTATGGCTGTGTTGAAATCGATCATACTGATTACCACGGCCGAGGCTCGTCCCAGCCCACAGGCATGTAATAACTCCAGACTACCGGCATCACCATAAGATACGGGCTGTTTTTCAGCCATGCCTGCCTGAACCAGTTCTGAATCAAGATCAACAGCCATACATGGAATATGGTGCTCTCTGAGAAAATCCACCGAATGGCGACCTACCCGGCCAAAACCACAAACTATCACGTGATCGTTCAGCGAGCGCGATCTGTCCATAATCTGATCCATGATCTCCTGACGGCTCTTTTCAACCGAGCGCGGCAGCAAGGTGGATATTATTTTGCCATTATGGCGAATAATGATCGGCGCCAGTGCCATACTGAATAGCATGGCAGCCAGCAGAATCTGCCCTTCATCAGGGCGCAGGACTTCGCCATCCATGGCCAGAATCAGAATAGCAAAACCGAATTCTCCGCCATGCGCCAAAATGAGCCCGGTACGCATGGATACGGCACCGTTCCAACCACCCATCCGGCAGAAAGCGGCAATCAGCAATAATTTTAACAGGATTAACGCCACAAATATCGCCAGCACCAACGGCCATGTATCAGGCAACACACCCACATCCAACATCATGCCAACGGTAATAAAAAACAGGCCGAGCAAAACATCCCTGAAAGGACGAATCTCGGACTCAACCTGATGCCTGAACTCTGTTTCGCTGAGCATGACACCGGCAAGGAATGCTCCGAGAGCAAAGGTAAGTCCGATATATCCGGTCAGCCAGGATGAACAGAGCACAATCAGCAATACGGTCAGGGTAAACAACTCGGCGGAGTGGAACCGTGCCACCTCCCGGAACAAAGGCCTGAGTACCCAACGTCCAAAGACAAAGATCACCAACAGCGCCAGAACACCTTCAAGCAGTGCGGTGAGCACAGTGATGGTTGATGCCTGTTTGGCGGTGTCGCTCAGGCTGGCCACCAGAATCAGAAACGGCACCACCATAAGGTCCTGGAACAGCAGAATGCCGATGCTGTTGCGCCCATGTCGGGTATGCAGCTCAACCTGATCAGCCAGCTGCTTGGTGACCAGCGCCGTGGATGACATGGCCACCACACCACCGACCACCAGCGCACTCTCCAAAGACAACCCCATGGCAATGGCAACCGCCGTCGTCAATGCCGCAGTCAGCAATACCTGAGCGCTGCCGAGCCCCAGCACTGACGCTTTCATGCGCATCAGCACGGAGGTGGAAAACTCCAGACCTATGGTAAACAGAAGAAATACAACGCCGAATTCTGCAAAAACCTTGATATGCTCAATATCGTATACCCAACCCAGTGCGTACGGGCCGACAGCCACACCAACCGCCAGATAGCCTAAAATAGGTGGCAGCCCCATGCGAAGAAACAGCACAACAACAGACACTGTTGCAATCAGAATAACCAGTGTGTCGTTTAAATAGCTGAAATCCATCACGCCTCCGTGAGCTATGAAATGACAGGGAATGTAACTCTAGGGATACTCTGCAAAAGTCAGAGCATCCGCGCGGGCCACGGGGGGGCCGCCAAAATCATGCACTGAAAGTGCATGATTTTGTACCCTAGTATTGCAGAAATATCGCACATGCGACAGGCCACAACTTCGGCAGTCACAGGTTGCCGACTTGCCGCGGCAGACAAAGCGAGTAAATTCGACCCTGCTTATTATGCAGACAACCGAATCCACGCAGCCGCTGACATGGCATGATCACATTTACCGCGGCGAAAATCGCCTGCGTGTGGCACTGGTCGGCCAGCACAACAGTGGCAAGAGCACCATTTTTCATGCGGTAGCCAGTACCAGCTACCGCACCGGCAAACTGGCCGGCACACATAAACCCTATGCCGAGTGCCCGGTGCAAATCGGCGTGGATGAGGTTCATCTGGTTGACCTGCCCGACCTCCATTCTTTACGTAACCTCACGGGCGATGATCTTGAGGCATTGAAATACCTGCTCTGGGGAGATGCGCGTCCGCTGATCTCTCGTCATGAACGCTCTGAACCACCGGCACCCTTTTCACGCCCCGACGTGCTCGTTTATGTCATTGATGCCAGCGCCCTGCAGCAGAGCCTTGAGCTTGCTCTTGAACTGCCTGAACTGGGGCTGCCGGTCGTTGTCGCGCTGAACATGATGGATGAAGCACAACGCAAAGGTGTTGAGATCGATATTGAGGCCCTGTCTGAAAAACTCGGTGCACCGGTGATCCCAACCGTTGCCCTAAAAGGGCATGGGCTGACTGATCTGTTTGAACAGGTATTAAAAAGCGGCAGGAAGCCAGTTTGTCCACTACCCCAGCCAGCCAGCCCGCATATTCAAGCGTGGTCGAAAAGGCTTCATAACGAAATTGATCGACCGGAAATCAACAAGGCCTTCGCCATGCCCGGCAACATGCTGGCCATGAACCTGCTGGAAGAGGACAGCTATTTCCTCTCCGAGCTTGAAAGCCATTTCCCTGACACCTTGCCAACCATCCGTGCCCTGCATGCTGAAGCCGATAATGCCTTGCCGCGACCACTGACTGAAGAGGTGCATGCTGATCGTCACCATCGCGCAGTCGTCCTGTTTGAAGAGGTTGCCTCACTTGTTCATAAGCCGAAAATCAAATGGGAGGACCGGCTGGATATGCTCTTCCTGCATCCGCGCTGGGGCCTGGTAGGCTCACTCGGCGTGTTCGCAGCCGTCCTGTTTATGGTCTTTGAAGTCAGTACTGCACTTGATGCGATGTCTGCTGCACGCCTTGCCGATATGGTTTCCGGCTGGCAACCCGCCACTGCAAGCGGCGTAGTCGGCCGCGCCGTTGTCGATGGCCTGATCGGACTGATCGGTATTGTAGTGCCCTATATGCTGCCACTGGTGCTGATGCTGGTAGCACTGGAAGAGAGCGGCATCATGCACCGCATCGCTTTTGTCGTGGATCGATTTTTCCACGCCATCGGCCTGCACGGCAAGGTGGCAGTGCCCTTCCTGCTGGGGCTCGGCTGTAATGTGCCGGCCATTGCCGCCACAAAGGGCCTGTCGAGTGGCCGCGACCGCGTTGTTTCATCGCTGCTGATCACCTTTGTACCCTGCTCTGCCCGCTCGGCGATTGTTTTAGCGCTCGGCGCCAAATATCTCGGCGCCACGGGTGTGTTCCTACTCTTCGCCTTAAGTCTGCTGGTGATTGCGATTCTTGGTCGCCTGCTCTCGCACAGATACCCGGAAATCAGCCCCGGTCTGATTCAGGAGATCCCCGCTTACGGCTGGCCGAAAATGAAGCCGCTGCTGCACTCCACCTGGAGTCGCACCAGCGATATTCTCACCATCGTCACCCCGTTGCTTATAGGCGGCAGCGTGATTCTCGCCCTGCTGCAATTCATGGGAGCTGATACAGCCATCAATGCAGCCCTTGCCCCGATCACCGTCTGGGCGCTCGGCCTGCCTGCCGTGCTGGGTGTACCGATCCTGTTTGGTGTTTTGCGCAAAGAGCTCTCGCTGGTGATGATCTATCAGGCACTGGGCACATTCGAAGTTGGGCAGGTGCTGGATTCGATCCAGATCAGCACATTCCTCGTCTTCCTGCTGTTTTACATCCCGTGTATTTCCACCTTCGCCGTAATGCTGAAAGTGATCGGTCGCAAGGAGGCCTTCTTCTCCATTGCTCTCTCCATCGGCGTCGCGCTCATCGTCGCACTCATCGTCCGCTTCTCCATGACCGGCATCGAAGGCCTGATCTAGTTCATAACAGCATTTGAAAAATCATCATTTATTCGGCTATCCCAGTAGCAACAGGAAAGAACACTTTGAATGTGGTTCCTTGCCCTTTAATACTTTTGACATCCAAGGCCCCTTGATGAGTCTTAAGAATACCAAGCACGGCACTCATCCCAAGTCCGCGACCGGTTAATTTAGTTGTATAAAAGGGATCAAAAAGGCTTTTCAGTGTTGTCTCACCCATACCACAGCCCGTGTCTGAGATTTCAAAGAATATATGTTCTCCATGAGACGCATAATCAGCAATGGTCAGCTGCTCAAGCGAAGTCCTGTCAATCTGCTTCAAGCCGGTACTTACACTGATCTTTCCGGAAAGCTCTCCAATAGCCTCATTGGCATTGGTGATAAGATTCAGGATTATTTGCTGGATTTGTGTTGCATCCCCTAAAAAGGCTGGCAGGGGGTCAATTAACTGCTTATCGATTACTATATTTTTGCCGATTGATACTTGTAGAAATGAAAGCGTTTCATGAACAAGCGCTGATATATTGATTGAAGTTTGATCAATCGGGTGCCGTCCCGCATAAGCAAGCAGCTGATGACACATGTCGGCAGCTCGATGACTCACGTTGGAGATATTATGCAAATATTCCACAGCCGGGGACCCTGTTTCTACCTCACTCTCAGCCAACTCAGCATTCCCCAGAATTGCTGACAGCATATTGTGAAAGTCGTGCGCGATGCTTCCTGCCATAACACCAAGAGATTCAAGGCGCTGGACATGGGCAATCTTTTCCTGGGCCAGGCGCTTTTCCTTTTCAGCCTGGATTCTCTCCTGATATTGGCGAACCCTGTCGATAGCAACAGCTGCATGGCTCGACATTGATTCGAGATACTCCAGCTGTGGCGTATTCAGCAACTTAACCCCTTCATCACCGAACGTTCCTGTACCTATGGTACCAATCCGTTTGTCACTGAATTTCATAGGCATATTGATAACGGAACGATTGCCAAGCGCGGCAACAATATCTTTATTGGTTCTTGGATCAGTTCGAGCATCCTCAACAATGACCGGATAATCTGATGTTGCGACCTCTTCAAGGAATCTGTCTCCCTTGATCGTTAAGGTGGGGATAGTGTCAGAAATACCCACCGACTCATGCGCTGAGAGGAGATGCCAAATATCAGGGTTGTCGGTGTTCAGGTAAGCCCAGGTAGTATTGTACCCCAGAACCAGTGAAATCTCATGATGAATCGCATCAATAACAGCCTTGTAGTCATGAGCATGTTCAAGCTTTCTGGCTAAACGCAGCATGGAGTGAAGATGTTCTGATTCTTCGCCTGAAGCATGAGAGTTAGAGGCCGCAAGAGGGCTGTCGCTGCGTACAGACAATTTACTATGTTCTGTTAAACCATTTTCCATACACCCACCCCCAAAACAAATAACCCTTTACTGTTATAGAGTAATTATTCTCATGTGCAAGAAAACAGTAGGACATGATTGTTTCAATCTGGACAGCCTGAGCGCTGTGAAGCGGTGTTTCTTTTTATCCCTG
>Ga0316201_10003425_pt1 | contig 11702 bp, 6 predicted proteins | sample CS6wburrow_MG_FD_204516 | JGI IMG/M metagenome (GOLD analysis project Ga0316201, IMG submission 204516) | Coastal sediment microbial communities from Delaware Bay, Delaware, United States - CS-6 worm burrow | ecosystem: Environmental > Aquatic > Marine > Coastal > Sediment | place: USA: Delaware... | reverse complement strand
ACGCCGCAAGCGAAGGACGCGCTTCTCGAACAGCCAGCAACGGCTGCGCCCATACCGGAGGGCCCGGCAATCGACAGGGCTTCGCTGGACCAGATAAACGATCTGGACCCGAACCAGAATGGCGAATTGCTGAACAACATTATTGATACCTACTGTGAGAATGCCGAAGTCCTGATACTCGAACTGATGGAGGCCGCGAAGGGCAACGACCTGGACACTGCCGTGAGAGCCGCGCACTCGCTGAAGTCTTCGAGCGCCAATGTCGGCGCACAGCGGCTGGCAGCTCTCTGCCGTTCGATGGAACGCCACGGGCGTGAAGGGGATATTTCCGGAATCCTGGAGAACCTGGACCCGGCATGGACCGAATACGAGACAGCCATTGATGAGCTTGTCGCCAATAAGACGGAGGTTGCCGCGTGAGCGAACCTTGTACGAAGAAAGAACTGGTGGTGATCGCCGACGATGACCCGACGATTCGAACGCTTATGAAGACTTCGCTCGTCAAGGACGGCTTCGACGTTATTGATGTCGAGAATGGCGCCCTGGCTTGCATCGCGTTTGCCGAGCACGAGCCCGTTATGGTCCTGCTTGATGTCGAGATGCCGATTCAGGACGGATTTTCGGCATGCTCGCAGATCCGACGTCTGCCGGGAGGGGAGAGCGTGCCGATCGTAATGGTTACGGGCAGGGATGACATCGAGGCAGTCGAGGATGCATACCGGGCCGGGGCTACCGACTTCATTGCGAAACCGATCAACTGGCCGATCTTCAGTCATCGTGTGCAGTACATCCTGCGTGCCAGCAAAGACTATCGCAACATGCGTCGGGGCGAGGAGAAGAACAAGGTATTGCTGAACTCAATTCCGGATGCTTTCGTCGTCCTCGAAAGCGACGACCGGGTCGTCGACTACATCCCCGGGAAATTCGACCATCCACTGGCAAAACCGGGCCAGGAATTTGACCGCCTGAATCAGTTCTTGCCAAGCAATGTCGCCAAGGCATGGAAAGGAGCGCGGCATTTCGTCGACACAAAGGGCCGGCCGGCGAGAATCGAGTTTGCAATCGATCAAGGTAGTGACGAGCCAAGCTATTACGAAGGTCGTTTCGTGCCGTACGTGGATAGCCGCACACTAGTGCTCGTATCGGAGATTACAGCTCGCAAGCTGGCGGAAAAACGCATTCGTCGTCTGGCGTTCTACGACACGCTAACGGGTTTGCCGAATCGTCAATCATTTCGCCTGCAACTAGGTGGCATGATCGATGAGGCCAAGGATGAAAATAAGAAAGTCGCAGTGCTGTACGTTGATCTGGATAACTTCAAACGGATAAACGACACCCTGGGGCATACCGTAGGGGATGGTGTCATCAAGGCGATCGCAGAGCGGCTTTCAGGGAGCGTTCGAAGCGGCGGTATGGACGACCTTGGCGATGACCGGCCAGTCGGCGTTGCCCGACTCGGGGGTGATGAGTTTGCCTGCGCGATAAGCGACTTTGGCAGCGACGAAGTGCTGTCGACGATCGCCGATAGAATTGGCAATCAGCTTCGTCAACCTGTTATGCACAATGGTCACGAGTTCGTGGTTACTCCGAGTATCGGTATTTCTGTCTACCCCGACGATGCGGAAAACGTTGAAGACCTTCTCAAGAACGCCGATGTTGCAATGTATCAGGCGAAAGATGCCGGCAGGGATAGCGTGCGCTTCTACTCTGGTACGCTTGCGATTCGTTCTTTACATGGACTGGCCCTCGAGAACGACCTTCGCAAGGCTCTTGAGAACAATGACCTGGAATTGCACTATCAACCAAAAATTGACCTTGCAAGCGGGCGACTAGTTGGTGCCGAAGCCCTAGCGCGTTGGCGCAATGACGAAGGCGAGTATGTACCCCCTGGAGTCTTCATTCCTATGGCGGAGAAATCCGGGCAAATCGTGCCACTCGGTGACTGGGTGCTCCGCACCGCCTGCTTGCAGGCGCGAGAGTGGCAGTTAAAAACGGGGGTTGCGACTCGCATCGCAGTGAATATCTCCAGTCAGCAGTTTTACCAGAGCAATTTGCAGGATACGGTGATGAAGGCGCTGTTCGAGGCGGGCGCCAAGCCCAGTTTGCTGCAACTTGAACTCACCGAGAGCATCCTCATGCGGGACGTTGATCGCACGATTGCGACGCTGGAGTATCTAAAGAGCACGGGTATTACCCTGGCAATGGACGACTTCGGTACCGGCTACTCTTCACTTAGCTACCTGCGGCGTTTCCCGATCGATGCGCTAAAGATCGATCGCTCGTTTGTTGTCGACATTGAGCAGAGTGATCATGGCGCTGCCATTTGTGCCGCTATTCTGGCCATGTCGCGTCAACTGGGGCTGACCGTAATTGCAGAAGGCGTCGAAAACACGAATCAGATTGATTTTCTCAGGGCGCACGACTGCGATGAGATCCAGGGCTTCCTCGTCAGTAAGCCCGTTCCCGCCGCGGAATTCGAGGAGAAGTTCCTGGTGAATACTGGCGAAGGATTTATCCCGGAGTCATCGAGACAGGCCTGATCGGGCGGCGTTATTGATAGCCTCGTGCCTGAAGTTGAAACAGGTGCGCGTATTGACCGTCCTGTGCGACCAACTCATCGTGGTTGCCGCGCTCCTGGATTTCGCCATCGTGTATTACGATGATCTGCGCGGCCGCGCGCACCGTCGAGAAGCGGTGTGAGATGAGTATTGTCATCTTGGTGCTGCTTGCGGTGCGAAAGTGTTCGAATACTTCGGCCTCCGAGGATGCGTCCATTGCAGCTGTTGGCTCATCGAGCACCAGGATGTCGGCTTCAGTCCGCATGAACGCTCGTGACAAAGCGATTTTTTGCCACTGACCGCCGGACAGCTCGCGGCCGTCCTTGAACCAGCGGCCCAGCTGAGTCTTGTAGCCCTCTGGCATGTCGTCGATAAACGGTGCCGCGAGACCGGTCTTTGCTGCTTCCCGCCAACGCTGTTCGTTATCGATGTGGCGCACGTCGCCGGCACCTATGTTCTCGCCAACCGAAAATTGGTACCGACCGAAATCCTGAAAAATAACGCCAATTCGCCGCCGCAGGGATTCGACGTCCCACTCTTGCAGATCGAGCCCGTCCAGCAGGATTTGCCCGTCGGTTGGATCGTAGAGGCGCGTTAACAGTTTTATGAGCGTGGTCTTGCCAGAGCCATTCTCTCCTACCAGGGCAAGGCTCTCGCCGGGCCGGATCTGCAGGCTGATGTTGCTTAGCGCTGGCTTGGCGCTGCCAGGGTAGCTAAAACTGACATTCTGAAACTCGAGGCCCTGCTCGGGGTGGGGCCCATGGACAGCTTTGCCGCGTGGTGCCGGTACAGGTTGCTCGAGATACTCATAGAGGTTGGATAAGTAGAGATTGTCTTCGTACATGCCGCTTATGGCGGTCAGGATGGCCGCGACCGCGGATTGGCCCTGGCGAAACAGGACGAGGTACATGGTCATTGCACCCAGCGTGATTGCGCCGGCGATGGTCGTGATTACAATCCAGGCGTAGGCGGCATAAAGCGCGCCTGTAGATACCAGTCCCAGCACGAAGCCCCATCCGTCACGCCGTAGCGTCAATCGCCGATCTTCAACGAACAGTTTCCTGAAGATATCCCTGTAACGCTGAAGTAGTTGTGGGCCGAGCTGAAACAGTTTCACCTCTTTAACGCCATCCTCCCGGGCGATAACGGTTTCGAGGTACATCTGCATGCGGGTATCCGGCGAACGCCAGCGAAACAGTCGAAACGCGTCTCCGGAAAACTTGGCTTCGGCGAAGAAAGACGGCAGTCCCGCGCCAATCAGTATTGCGACAGCCCAGGGCGAGAACGCGAACAACAGGACTGCATAGCTCGTCAGCGAAATTCCGTTCTGCACAAGACCAAAGGTCCGGGTTACCAGGCTCAGTGGTCGACTCGATGCCTCGCGTCTTGCCTGCGTGAGTTTGTCGTAAAACTCGGAGTCCTCGAAATGCGCGAGTTCGAGCGTCATTGCCTTTTCCAGGATCATTACATTGACGCGCTGGCCGAGCAGCGCGCGCAGCAGCGATTGGCTTGCCGAGATGCCGCGCTGCGCAGCAGCGACCGCCGTAACTACCAGTGCTTCGAGTGCAACCAACTTCAGCACGCCGCGCGTATCCGGAGTATCGGACTGCGTTGCGGCAACGACCCCATCGACGATGAGCTGCCCGATATAGGCGATTGCGGCCGGTAGTATGCCGGCGACGAGCGTCAGCAACGCCAGGATGACGGTTAGTCGCCTGCTTGTTGTCCAGACGAGCTCCAGCGCCCGGCTGCTATAACCGAATACGCCAAGGCTGCGGCTCAACAGGCCTACAGAAGTGTCGGGTGCGTCAGGCATCGGGCGATTGTTTGTCGGCTACGAGCTCGGTCCGGTTGTTCGAGTTTCCGCTTTCAAACTAGAATACTCGAAACAGGGAGCTTGTCTATGAAGTCGGCCAACTGCAAATTTATTCCAGCAATCGTCTTTATCCTGGCGAGTCTGATAGCGGTGCCTGTAGCGTCCGCTTCCGATGTCGACGATCTCACGGCGATGCTGCAGGAGTTTCTGCACACAGCGCACACGGAGGCGGCACACCGGGTGTTCTGGGCCGACGATCTTGTCTACACCTCATCGAACGGCACGCGCTTTGGCAAGGCAGATATCCTCGCCGGGTTCACAGACTCGGACCGATCCGACGAGTCTCCGGCGGTGGTTTATTCGGCAGAGGACATTGACGTCAAGATCTTTGCTCCAGCGGCTGTGGTTGCCTTCAGGCTGGTCGGCGTACCCGCCGATAATTCAGGCGTCCTGCAGTACTTGAATACAGGGACATTTCTGAAACGAGACGGCCGCTGGCAGGTTGTTGCCTGGCAGGCGACCGCGATTCCCGGTGCCGCGGATCCTCCCGACTGAATCGCGCGTGATCCGAACGATTTCCTGAGCGCTGCCTGCTCCGGGTGCCGCAGCAACATTAGTAATACCCCTGATGTTAAGGGGGTAAGCGCTGTCTATGATTGGGCCCAAATGACTACCAACGATCTGACACAGCGCGCGGACCTGACGCGCCACGACCGAGGTACAGGGGCGTTGCGCACGCAGCGTCCTGACTACGTCGATTTTCTTCCACCCTGCAATGACGCTTGCCCCGCTGGCGAGAACATCCAGGCCTGGCTGGCGCTGGCACAATCCGGCGACTACGAGGCCGCCTGGCGCGAACTCGTGAAGGACAACCCGATGCCATCGATTCATGGCCGCGTCTGTTATCACCCTTGCGAGGATGTCTGCAATCGGGCGTTCACTGACAGCGCGGTCAGCATTCATGCGGTTGAGCGCTTCCTCGGTGATCTGGCCCTGGAAAATGACTGGCAGTTCGAGAAGCCGGGCACCAGCAGCGGCAAGAAGATACTGATCGTCGGTGCAGGGCCAAGCGGACTATCCGCTGCCTACCATCTGCTGCGCATGGGCCACGCAGTCGAGATTCGCGAAGCGGGCCCGGTCGCAGGCGGCATGATTCATTTCGGCATTCCTGCCTATCGCATGCCACGCGATGAGCTGCAGGCCGAGATCAAGCGCATCGAAAACCTCGGCGCCAGGATCACCCTCAATCACCGTGTCGAGGATGTACTCGCGGAGAAAGAGGAAGGTGGCTTCGACGCCGTATTTGTTGCTGTCGGTGCTCACATCAGCAAGAAGATAGAAATACCGAACCGGGATGCGGGCAAGATGCTTGATGCCGTCAGCTTCCTGAGCCAGGCGAACGAGGGCGAGCCGCCCAAGATTGGGCGACGAGTCGCGATTTATGGCGGTGGTAACACCGCTATGGATGCTGCTCGTACGGCCAAGCGCCTCGGTGCAACCGAGACGATGATTATTTACCGTCGCGATCGCAGCAGTATGCCCGCACACGATTTCGAGGCCGACGAGGCGATTGAAGAGGGCGTCAAGATCAACTGGCTCCGGACCATCAAGGAAATTGACAAGTCGACGTTCAAAGTCGAAATCATGGAGCTTGATGAGAATGGCCGGCCACAGCCAACAGGAAAATATGAGGAATTGGAGGCGGACTCGCTGATACTTGCAGTTGGTCAGGACACTGACACCGAATTTCTTGAATCCGTCCCGGGTATTGAGTTCGAGTGGGATCATACGGTCGTAGTCGATGCGAATATGATGACCGGCCATGATGGCATCTTCGCTGGTGGCGATATGGTGCCGAGCGACCGGTCCGTGACGATTGCGACAGGGCATGGCAAACACGCTGCGCGGCATATCGATGCCTACCTTGAAAACTCGGTATATCGGCGTGGACCCAGGCACGACATTATCGGTTACGAGCGCCTGCATTTGTGGTATCGCACTCATGCGCCACAGGTAGAGCAGGACCGGGTACCGGTCGAACGGCGCGGGGAGGATTTCGAAGAAATCCTGAAGAACCTGTCCGAGCCCGAGGCGCTATTCGAGGCGAAGCGCTGCCTCTCTTGTGGCAATTGCTTCGAATGCGATGGCTGCTACGGCGCATGCCCACAGGATGCGATCATCAAGCTCGGACCCGGCAAACGCTACAAGTTTGACTTCGACAAATGCACCGGGTGCGCCGTGTGTTATGAACAATGCCCGTGCCACGCGATCGAGATGATAGATGAACCGGATGCCGAGGGAGTAGAGGCATGAGCGAAAAACGGGCGCTCGAGGGCAACGAGGCTGTAGCACGCGTTGCCTACTCGGTCAGCGAAATCTTTTCTATTTACCCGATTACGCCATCGACGCCGATGGCGGAGCAAGCTGACGTATGGTCGGCTACCCGCAAGAAGAACATCTGGGGCCGTGTGCCTGACATTATCGAGATGCAGAGCGAAGGTGGCGCCGCGGGCACGGCGCACGGCGCGTTGCAGACCGGCGCGCTGACGACGACGTTCACAGCATCACAAGGACTGATGTTGATGCTGCCCAACATGTACAAGATTGCGGGCGAGTTAACGCCGGCAGTCTTTCATGTTGCTGCACGCTCACTCGCGGCGCAGGCGCTGTCGATATTTGGTGATCACCAGGATGTCATGGCGGCGAGAACGACCGGATTCGGCCAGTTGGCGGCCTCCTCGGTCCAGGCGGCGCAAGACCTGGCCTTGATCGCGCATGCGGCGACACTCGAGGCGCGTGTTCCCTTTATTCACTTCTTCGACGGCTTTCGAACCTCACATGAGGTCAGCAAGATTGATCTTCTGGCAGAAGATCAGATACGCGCAATGATGGACAATGAGCTTGTCTATGCGCATCGAAGTCGGGCGCTGAATCCGGATAACCCGTTTATACGCGGCACGGCGCAGAATCCCGACGTGTACTTCCAGGGCCGCGAGAGCGTCAACCGTTTTTACAATGAAACGCCTGGGATCGTGCAAGACACGATGGATCGCTTCGCCGAGGTTACCGGCCGGACTTACAAGCTATTCGACTATCACGGTGACCCGGATGCAAAGCGGGTGATCATTCTCATGGGCTCTGGTGCTGAAACTGTCATGCAGGCCATAGACGCATTGCCGGAAAAGGGTCTCGGAATGATCAACGTCCGCCTGTTCCGGCCGTTTTCAAACAAGCACCTGCTGGCAGCGATTCCGGCGTCTGTTGAAAGCATCGCGGTTCTGGATCGTACCAAGGAGATTGGAGCGAGTGGCGAGCCACTGTACCAGGACGTAGTCACAGTGCTGGCCGAGGCTGTTGGCAACGGCGCCAGGGCGGAAATGCCAAAGGTGATCGGCGGTCGCTACGGGCTGTCTTCGAAGGAATTTACGCCGGCAATGGTCAAAGCGGTCTTCGACGAACTGAAGAAGGATCAGCCGAAGAACCACTTTACGATCGGCATCAATGATGACGTAACGCACACAAGCCTGGACTACGATGCGTCCTTTCAGATTGAAGATGACAAGGCCACGCGGGCTTTATTCTTTGGCCTGGGTGCTGACGGTACAGTCGGCGCAAACAAGAACAGTATCAAGATCATTGGTGAAAATACCGATCTGTTCTGCCAGGGCTATTTCGTCTACGACTCCAAGAAGTCCGGTTCGCGGACAGTGTCTCACTTGCGTTTCGGCCCCGATCCGATTCACGCTCCGTACCTTATTCAATCGGCAAACTTCATTGCGTGTCACCAATTTGACCAGGTCAACAGGATTGAGATATTAAAAGACGCGGCTGAAGGCGCCGTCTTCCTGCTGGACAGCCCCTACAGTGCTGAAGAGGTCTGGGAGCATCTGCCGCAACCCGTGCAACAGACCATTATCGATCGCAATATTACCTTCTACGTCATTGATGCGACTCGTGTAGCGAGAGACGCGGGCATGGGCAAGCGAACAAATACGGTCATGCAGGCCTGTTTCTTCGCATTGTCGGGAGTATTGCCGCGCGACGAAGCGATACAACAAATCAAGAAGGCCATCGAGAAGACCTACAAGTCCAAGGGCCAGGAGGTTGTTAAGAAGAACTTTGTAGCCGTCGATGCCGCGCTTGACCATCTCCATGAAGTAAAGGTTCCGGCTCGTGCGAATAGTGAGCGGCCGCTGAACGACGTCGTTCCCGATCATGCTCCGCCATTCGTACGCGAGGTCACCGCGCAAATGATGCGTGGACACGGTGACGAGTTGCCGGTAAGTGCAATGCCCATCGATGGCACGTACCCAAGTGCAACCTCTCAGTATGAGAAAGGTAACGTTTCAGGCCGTGTTCCTCTGTGGGAACCCGACCTTTGTATTCAATGCGGCAACTGCTCATTCGTGTGCCCACACAGTGTAATCCGCGCCAAGTTTTATCATGAGAGTTCGCTGGAGGCCGCGCCGGAGAGCTTTCCATCAGCGCCCATCTCTGCGCGTGGCTTCCCGGAGACGCGTTACTCATTGCAGGTCTATCTCGAAGACTGCACGGGTTGCACCTTATGCGTTGACGCCTGCCCGGTGAAGAGTCCGGACGACCCTGAATTCCGCGCGATCAATATGACGGATAAGGCGCCTATCATGGAGCAGGGCAAGGCGGACATTGAGTTCTTCGAGTCGCTGGAATTTAATGATCGTGCTGCCGTGGAATTTTCTTCCGTGCGCGGCGCGCAGTTTCTGCAGCCATTGTTCGAGTTTCCCGGTGCCTGCGCTGGTTGTGGCGAGACGCCGTACGTGAAGCTACTGTCACAGCTATTCGGTCCGCGCCTGCTGGTCGCGAATGCTACGGGCTGCTCCTCAATTTATGGCGGCAACCTGCCAACAACGCCGTGGGCCAAGAATGCAGAAGGCAGCGGGCCTGCCTGGTCGAATTCGTTGTTCGAAGATAACGCTGAATTTGGTCTGGGCATGCGTATTGCGGCAGACCAGCATATGACGATCGCAAAGCAAATGGTCGCTGAACTATCGTCAGAGATTGGTGAGGAGCTGGCCGACCTGCTGGTCAATGGCGGTCAGCGTGTCGGTACCGAGATTCGCGCGCAACGACGGCGGGTGAAGGAGTTGAAAGAACGCCTGCAAGCGGTTGCTGCCAGCAATGAAAAAGCCAAGGCATTGTTATCAATTATTGACCACCTGATCCGTCGCAGTATCTGGCTGGTAGGCGGCGATGGCTGGGCTTACGACATCGGCTCTGGCGGGCTGGACCATGTGCTGGCTACCGGGCGCAATGTCAATGTGCTGGTTATGGATACGGAGGTCTACTCGAATACCGGTGGCCAAATGTCGAAGGCGACACCACTGGGCGCTTCCGCGAAGTTCGCGGCTGCCGGCAAGCGCATTGGCAAAAAGGACCTCGCGTTGCAGGTGATTTCCAGTGGCAATGTTTACGTTGCGCAGGTTGCGATGGGTGCAAACCCGCAACAGACGTTGCTCGCGATGCGCGAAGCGGAGGAGTACGACGGGCCTTCGTTAATCCTCGCTTACAGCCACTGCATCGCGCATGGCTATGATCTGAAAGACGGCCTCAATCAGCAGCACCTGGCGACCGCGAGCGGTTACTGGCCACTTATTCGATACAACCCGGCATTGCGTGCGGCGGGCAAGAAACCGTTCGTTCTCGATTCAACGCGCCCGACGATTCCGCTCAGGGACTACGCTTATAACGAGAATCGCTACAAGGTGTTGGTGAAGACCAACCCGGAAGAGGCCGAGCGAATGATGCAGATGGCCCAGGAAACCGTGGATCGGCGCTGGCATACTTACGAACATCTGTCGAAGCAGGAGCCCGCGGAATTCGAGCACGCCGGGTAGGGCAAAGTCCGGGCAAAAAAAAGGGCGAGACCAAAAGGTCTCGCCCTCCCTTTCTAAACCGTTTGCAGCTTAGACCGGCGTGATGTTCTCAGCCTGCGGGCCCTTCTGGCCTTGCGTTACTGTGAACTCGACCTTCTGGCCTTCAGCCAGTGTCTTGAAGCCGTCGCCAACGATATTGCTGAAATGAGCAAATACGTCAGGTCCAGATTCCTGCTCGATGAAGCCAAAGCCTTTGGCTTCGTTAAACCATTTTACGGTTCCGGTTGTAGTAGACATTTTCTAATCCTATTTAAACAAAAGTAAGTTTGGCCTCGTGAGGCCGGGTCGCGAGAAGTGATGCTTGTACTTATGAAAAACAGGACGAGGTACTACAAAGCAACATCGAAATGGAATACACAAGATCAGCCGATCAATCTAGCTCGTCGAAGTATATCCCTGGGGGGGCGTAAGTCAATGGATTTTCGTCTATATTTCATAGACATCAGTCGCGAAACCCGGTCAATATTGGCCGTGTGAGCTTAGATTCAGTCCAAGCTTTGGCGAGCAGGCGGCCGCCGGCGACCGGACGCTGTAAACACAGCGCCTGTGTGCCGGACTGCCTGTAATACTACGGTGCCTGCATTGCCAGGCATTCTCAGAGGGTAGGGCCATGACAGATCGCAGGGGATTTCTCAGGCAGGCTAGTGCCGCATCATTGGCGTTACTGTTGCCTGGCGCCGCTCATGCCGCAGCCAAAACGCTTCCGTCGCGGCGAATTCCTGGCACGGACGAGCGTCTCGCCGTGGTCGGACTGGGCAATTCGCAGGCATTTCGAAACGGTGACTCGGAAGTGGCCAAGCAACTGCTCCAGAGCTTTTTTCAACGCGGCGGCAACTACGTCGATTGCGGCGGCGATGGCGCCAACCTGGTGGCAAGCCTGGCAGGCACTCTTGGCAATCGCGACTCTGCCTTCCTGGGCAGCTATTTCAGCGGCGAATTTCCGGGCAAGACCGAAGCCGGCGCGCAGCGCCTGCGAGCCATAAGAGGTGGTGAACCGCTGGACCTGATGCACACCTATCCCGAGGATGGGGTGCCGTACTGGGATAATTTCCGGCGCTGGAAAGAGGAGGGTGTCACTCGATACATCGGCCTGGCGCGACACAATGTCCGTTACTACGAGGCAATGATGAAAGTCATGCAATCGGGAACCATGGACTTTCTGCAGGTCAATTTGTCGCCGCTGGAAACGGAGGCTGAAGAGCGCATCCTGCCGATGGCGAAGGACAAGGGAATCGCGGTCTCCATAAATCGACCCTTCATCAACGGGCGTTATTTTTCCATCGTCAAAGGTCGGCAGCTACCGGCCTGGGCTGTCGAATTCGACTGCACCAGCTGGGCGCAGTTTTCGATCAAGTACATCCTGTCTCACCCGGCGGTTACCTGTGTGCTTACGGAAACGGCCAATCCGGCGCATCT
>Ga0316201_10003424_pt1 | contig 11703 bp, 10 predicted proteins | sample CS6wburrow_MG_FD_204516 | JGI IMG/M metagenome (GOLD analysis project Ga0316201, IMG submission 204516) | Coastal sediment microbial communities from Delaware Bay, Delaware, United States - CS-6 worm burrow | ecosystem: Environmental > Aquatic > Marine > Coastal > Sediment | place: USA... | reverse complement strand
AGAAAGCGTGAAGCCTATGTGGGCGACATCATAATAAAAGAAGGGGACATGATTACCATCGACGGTACCAGCGGTAATGTCTACGCCGGTAAGGTACCCACGGTCGAGCCCGAGTTTTCGAATGAGTTGAACACGCTGCTCGCCTGGGCTGACGAGGTAGCGCAGCTCAAGGTTCTGGCCAATGCGGATACTGCGCTGGATGCGCGCCGGGCCATCGGTTACGGCGCCAAGGGCATAGGCTTGTGCCGCACCGAACGCATGTTCAACACCGTTGATCGTCTACCCGTAGTGATCGATATGATCGTCGCGGAGAGTGAAGGGCAGCGGCAGGCGGCGCTGGATAAACTGCTGCCAATGCAGCGGGCGGACTTCAAAGAGCTGTTCGAAGCGATGGCGCCTTATCCGGTAACCATCCGTCTGCTGGATCCGCCCATTCACGAATTCCTGCCGGCCGAGCAGCAGCTGCAGGATGAGTTGGAAAATCTGGGCCATCTGCGTAATTCTGCGCGTGGCATGGAAGTGCTGGCCAATTCCATGGCGTTGTTGAACCAAACGGGTGAGTCTAAACAGCAGGCGGATAATATGCGCCATCTGGTGGATACCCACCTGGTGGAGGAGGCAATCGCCAAGAAAGAGATCATGCTGCGCAAAGTGCGTGCGTTGTACGAAACCAACCCGATGCTGGGTCATCGCGGTGTACGTCTTGGGATCACTTTTCCGGAGATCTACTCCATGCAGATCCGTGCGGTGCTCGAGGCGACCGCCGAGTGCGCTGCCAAGGGCATAGATGCGAATCCACAAATCATGGTGCCTCAGGTTTGTACTGCGCAGGAGTTGAGGCATGTAAAACGTTACGTGGACGAGATACGTGCCGAGGTGGAGAAAGAGTGCGGTCACCGGCTCAACTTCCGTTTCGGTACCATGATCGAAGTAGTGCGCGCCTGCATGCGGGCGGATTCACTGGTGGATGAGGCGGAGTTTTTCTCCTTCGGCACCAACGACCTGACTCAGGCTGTGTTCTCTTTCTCGCGTGAGGATGCGGAGAATAAGTTCCTTCCCATGTACAACGAGAACGGGATCCTGCAGGACAATCCGTTCGAAGTACTGGACACCAGTGGTGTTGGAAAACTGATGAAGCTGGCGGTGGGCTGGGGCCGGGAGAAACGGCCCGATTTAAGCGTGGGTATCTGCGGCGAACACGGCGGACATCCGGCATCGATCAGGTTCTGCCAGGAGGCGGGTCTGAACTATGTCTCCTGCTCGGCGCCCAGGGTGCCGGTTGCGCGGTTGGCTGCGGCGCAAGCCAAATTGATGGCTTGAGCCTGTGAACTGACGCCCACCCGGATGAGATTTATACGCTCACCGGGTGGGCGAATCGGTTGCTGTTTTGCTAAACGAGCTGGTGAATTCAGCGCGATCAAGCGCGAATTTTCTCTAGTTCAGCCAATTTTTTATTGACTTCGGCATTATCAAATCTCTCCGGATCAAAACAGTTTCCCAGCCAGGCTACTTTCTCGCTGTGATCCGGATGACCCGGATCTTTGTAAGCTTCCAGAAACTCCAGGTACCCCCAGGCCCCACCGACATCATCCGGCGGGCAACTCCGGCTGCCGTCGATACACACGGGTCCAGACTCCCCAGGTTTATAGGGAAGAATCTTCTCCAATAGAATTTGGTGCTCCCAGGCATCGCTGAAGTCGTAGTCGTAGGAGATAGTCTGGTTCTCGCATTTCAGTAGCGATCCAATGCGGACTCCACGTTCGGGCGTGATGCCGTCTCCGAAATCCTCGTCACGAACGCCAAACTGCCTGTTGCCGGCGGTAAACTGGTGCAGGTGCTCACTTGACCACCCCATCGCAACCTGAATGATCTCATGCAATAACGCCAGGTCGGTGGAACTCGAAACCAGCAGCCGTCTCCAGATGGGGGGGGTTACATCGCTAAGCGAGACCTTTATCTGGTAGAGATCGCGGAGATTCCGTGGCATGTTTGTCTCCTGGCCAGGCGCGTGATTTGAAAGCTGGAGCGCTAGTAATCATCAGAGTATCCAGTATCAAGACTAACATCGATAATCGCTAATATACGAAATGTTTTTGCGGATTATTTGATACAGATTAAGTTGCAGACAGCATTCCCACAGACCGAGGATCGATTGCCTGCCCGAATGGCTTCAATCGGGTAAAACGTTATAAATCTGTTACTCTTGCCCTGAAACTAAAAAGGACAAGGGTCGGTCCTCTTACATATACAAAAAAAGTTAAAAGGGGTTACTAATGGATCTTCGCAAAGGAATTGTACTGGTAGTCATAGCGCTGTTGATAACTGCATTCTTTCTGTTCGATGTCGGCAGCTATCTGACGCTGGAAAATCTTAAGGCACAACAAGCGAGCCTGGGTGAGTGGCGGCAAGCCAATCCCTGGCAGAGCGCCCTGGTTGTTTTCCTGGTTTACGTGGTGGTGACCGCGCTCTCACTTCCCGGCGCGGCGATCATGACGCTGGCGGTGGGCGCGATTTTCGGGCTGTTGGTGGGCACCATTCTGGTCTCATTTGCCTCCACTATCGGTGCCACCCTGGCTTTCATTATTGCCAGGTTTCTATTGCGGGATACGGTGCAGGCCAAGTTTGGCGATAAACTTGGTGCGCTCAATCAGGGGATAGAAAAAGACGGTGCTTTCTATCTGTTTGGGTTGCGGCTGGTGCCGCTGTTCCCCTTCTTCGTGATCAACCTGGCCATGGGCTTGACCACTATTCGTACAATCACTTTCGCCTGGGTTAGCCAGGTCGGCATGCTGCTCGGCACCGCCGTCTACGTCAATGCCGGAACCCAATTGGCCGGGATCGATTCATTGTCTGGAATACTCTCCCCCGGCTTGATCTTCTCCTTCGTACTGCTGGGCGTGTTTCCCCTGATAGCTAAAAAGATACTTGCGGGTATCAAGGCCCGGAAAGTTTTGGCAGGCTACGCCAAGCCGGAAAAGTTTGACCGTAATCTTGTCGTGATCGGTGCCGGCTCCGGTGGGTTGGTGGCCTCTCTGATCGCTGCGGCGGTAAAGTCCAAGGTCACGTTAATCGAGAAGCACAAAATGGGTGGGGACTGCCTGAATACCGGCTGCGTCCCATCCAAGGCGCTGATACGCTCTGCGCGCTACATCGAGCAGACCCGGCGCGCATCGGAGTTCGGCTTCAAGTCCGCCTCCGCGGAGTTCGATTTTGCGGATATCATGGAGCGGGTTCAGCGCGTGGTGAAGCGGGTTGAGCCGCACGATTCGGTGGAGCGTTTTACCGGTCTGGGGGTGGACGTGATTCAGGGCGAAGCGCGCATTATCTCCCCTTACAGCGTCGAGGTGAATGGCCGCACGCTGACGACCAGAAACATCATTGTTTCCACCGGCGCACGTCCTTTCATACCGCCGATCAAAGGGCTAAGCGATCTGCCCTGTCTCACCTCAGACAATTTGTGGGAGATACGCGAGCTGCCTAAACGTTTGCTGGTGCTCGGCGGCGGTCCCATCGGCTGCGAGCTGGCCCAGAGTTTTGCCCGTTTCGGTTCGCAAGTGACCCTGGTGGAGATGGCCCCGAGATTGATGATTCGCGAGGATGTCGAGGTGTCGTCAATGGTGGCGGAGCGTTTTGCCCACGAGGGCATCAACGTCATGGTCGGGCACATGGCCAAGGAGTTCAAAGTTGAGAATGGCGTCAACCGCATGATCGCCGAGTACCAGGGTAAGGATGTGAGCGTCGAATTCGACCAGGTGCTGGTTGCGGTTGGGCGCGCTGCCAACACCAGCGGATTCGGGCTGGAAGAACTCGGCGTCGCTTTGACCGACCGGCGCACAGTGGAAGCCAACGAATTCCTGCAGACCAATTTCCCCAACATATTCGTCTGTGGTGATGTTACAGGGCCCTATCAGTTCACCCATACCGCTTCACACCAGGCGTGGTACGCTGCGGTGAACGCACTGTTCGGCATGTTCCGTAAGTTCAAAGTCGACTATTCAGTGATTCCATTTGCCACTTTTACCGATCCGGAAGTGGCTCGGGTCGGATTGAATGAGCAGGATGCCATAGCCCAGAACATCAAATACGAAGTGACCGTTTACGGCCTCGATGATCTGGACCGGGCGATCGCCGATGGTGAGGACTACGGATTCGTCAAGGTTTTGACCGTGCCGGGCAAGGACAAGATTCTCGGAGTCACCATACTGGGTGAGCACGCCGGCGATCTGATCGCCGAATTCGTAACCGCGATGCGTCACGGACTAGGTATGAACAAGATCCTGGGTACCATCCATATCTACCCGACCTGGACCGAGGGCAACAAGTTTGCCGCCGGCAACTGGAAAAGAGCGCACGCGCCCGAGAAGCTGCTGGAGTGGGTGGAAAAATTCCACACCTGGCGCCGCGGCTGATCTTGCGCGGCTACAAGTAACTCTCCCCCTGTCGTAGAGAGGACGATATACTACGCATTGTGCGGCGCTTCATGCCCGCCCGGAGAGAGTTCTGACCAGGCGGCTGCGTACCGAAGACTCCCGGAAGTGCTCGTTGATCGTCCGGGGGTCGATAAAGATATCCATGGGCAGGTAGTCGTGTCCCGCCACACGGTCCAGTTTTTCCAGTTCTCCTTCAAGTGAGTACAGGCTTCCCCTGGAACCAATACTACCGTCAAGGGTGGTGCGTCTGTGTACGATGCTGGCCATTGTACCCTTCCTCTTCGATATAGCTGATAGAGAGTCTCAACCAAAAAACACATTCCGTATGGTTAATTATAGTATATCGGCCGGATGGGTGGCGCTCCAGCTGCGCTCCTCTTGCTGTTCGCAGTTGAAAACAGTTAATGCCATAAACCGTTCCGTGCCTTCTCGTTGAGAATATCTCCGTACCTGTTTCCGTGAATGGTCCGAATAGATGCCATGAAAGCGTGATAAAAGAAAAAAAACCTGAATATGGCGGATTGCGTGGTGTATCGCGTCGTCTCTTCCAGGGGGGGTGAGGGCGGGCAGCACCGGAGCCTGACAAATTGAATATTATGAATTCTCTGGATAGAATCGTAGAGAACACTTTTTGTTTTCAATGCAGCGGCTGTGCAGCCCAAATCGCAATGGGGCATCAACCAGGGAGCTGGGTCATGCGAGTTGTGGTCGATCTGTCGAACAGCGGAATAGCGGGAAAATGGTTCAACTCCCCGTTTCATTCGATTCGATCGGCAGGCAGCGGTTCTGCTGCCCTGCATGCCGGCCGGGCACAGGCGGCAGCACGAAAACCTGTTTCACTATGCCCCTGTAACAGATGATCTTGTCCCCACTCTGCCATGACCGACGACGTTATTTCCCGCGCTGATATTTCACTCGACCTGTTCCGTTCCCGGAAAGAGGCCTACCTTGCCAGCTTCGATTGGTGTGGACAGGAGATACACACTTTTGGCCGCAAGTGCGGCGCGGGTGCCGTTTTTCTATTGAAGAACGAAAACGGAAAGACGGTTGGATTTATCACTTTCAGGATAGACTCCAGCCAGCGCTCCATCGTTATCAACACCGGCGGTACCACCGGGAAGTATCGCAATTTGGGTTACGGGATCCCTTTGCTGGACAGCTTCAACAGCCTTATTCTGGTGATGGGTGTAGAGAACATCGAAACCACTATCGGGCACAACAACCCTTTCGTCCTTATGCTGATTACACAGACATACGGATTCGGACCGGTAAAGAAAATTCATGATCAATCGATGATAATCGGGACGCTGAACAAAGATCGTCAGGATGCCTATCCCGTCTATTTTATCGGTGAGGAGGCGCGCCGACTAATAGAGCACGGTGAAACGGAAGATCCCCCCGACCCATTTGGACCGCGCTACCAAACTGTTGAACACCCCGGTAGCATGCCTCCCAACAGTACGACTGTTTATGTCGGCCAGCCATACTGCATCATGGACCGGGCCAAACTTTATCGACATATTATCGAATTCCTGCCCAAGCTCTATCATCATCCGGATCCGGCCCTGCCACAACGGCGTATTTTGTGGAAGTCTCGCGGGCTCGCCCACGCCCAATCATTTCTGATTGCCAACAACGCGTCGGAATCCATACACGCGTAGAGTTTTCAGAGCTGAATTGAGCGGCAATAAACAGGACTTCGGTCAACTGTTACTTGTCACTGGCTCTTTATGGGATTTCGGCGGCCGAGCCGCGCCATCTTTGGATTTCAATTTAAGATTACATAGTATAGGGTATTGAAAAAGCCAGTATTTCTTTGATCGATTTGTTGGGCTTGGAGGTTGATATGGGAAAAAAAAGCAGTTCAAAAAAAATGCTGAATAAGCCACACCGCAAGCTTAAGCTGTTGGAAAAAGAGTTCCAAAAAAAACTGGAACAGCTTTCGCAACGACAGGCAGCAGGTCTGTTCAGACTGGAGCGGTTCGAACAGCGAATAGACGCACAGATGGAGCAGTTGTCGGATCGGCACAAAGCCAGTCTGATCAAATTGATGGGTGCGGAAAAACGAATCGATGAGCATCTTGAACAGCTGTCGGATCGTCACGCGTCGGGTCTGAGTAAACTTACCCAGCTTGAAAAAATGGTGGAAGAGGAGCTGGAGCAGTTGTGGTCATGGCATTTCTGGGGCGAAAATATCGAGCAACGCATAGACGAGCAGCAGGAGCAGCTTTCCGAGCGGCATAAAGCCAGTTTGCGCAAATTGATTGATTCAGAAAAGCGCATCGATGAGCATCTGGAGCAGCTCTCAGATAGGCACGTAGCCGGTCTGAACAAGCTTTCCCAGCTTGAAAAAAAGGTTGAACAGGAGTTGGAACAGCTACGATCCTGGCACGAATGGAATCTGACCAAGTTTACGGATTTGGAAAACCGGATTGACAAAAAGCTGCAGCTGGTTTCCCAATCCTAGTGGATCCGGTCACCAATACTTTGACATTCAGAGCGCTACAGTATTGGTTACGAGTTACGCTAGTGGGCCGGCCCATGGGTAGCCCCGCTATCGGTCCAATGCTGCGTTGCATTCCTTGAAAAGGGCATGCCATTCTTTGCGGAGTGCGCCTTGCACCCCAAGGGCAGCGCGAAGCCTCCTCGACGGAGGGCTTCCTTCGGGCGCCTTGGCCCAATAGCGGGGCTCTGAGGGTTACAGAACTATCCGCATGGCCCACTGTCTAGGTCAGTTGTCTCCGCGGAGACGTTGACGCTCAGATTTTTGCCGAGACAAAGTTTCCGGCCAGGGCACTGAACGCGATGGTTAGAAATTCAGCGCCATAATTATGGGCCTCAAGCCCGCCAACGTTGACCGGGTACGAGTTGACCACTTTTGCGACGGCGTCAAACGATTCGCAATGAACTTTGACAACACTGTCGGAGGATACTCTAGACGCCGACTGAATGCGCATTCCGTTTGGCGACAGGTCGACTATCCGGCCTTGGTATGGGTGCGGCTGAGGCCACTGGGAATAAAAAAGGACAGCGTTTGCCTTGGCAGTTCGTGAAACCTGCCGCTGACCGCTGTTCTCCAACGCCATTTTCGTTGCTGGGGCTGTCGGGCTGCCGCATATGGAACAGTTGTCAACATATCCGTAGCCGGCACTGTTTCCATACGGTGCAAGGCAGAACAGGCAATGGTGTATTGAGGCGATATTTCCAGATTGCTGCGTTTGGTGCGGGCGGGCGGTTTTTTTTCCACTTGCTGGATATTGATCGTCTGGAACTGTTTTCTCCTGCTGGCGTCGATAGAGACGGGTTTCAGCATCATATTGCGTCCGCTTCCCCGAGTCGGAGAGAATGGCGTAGGCTTGATTGAGCAGTGCCGCGTTCCATTCGTCACCGCCGAGGTCCGGGTGTGCCCTTAGCTTCTGCATCAGCGTGCGATAGCTGGCTTTTACAACCTCCGGTGGTGAATCCGGTTGTACATGCAGTATTCGATAGTGATTTCTGCGATTTTTCATCTTGTTTCCGGGTAGTTGAGCCGAAACTGAACCGCTCTCTTTAATATCGGACAGAGCGATGAAATATTCAGCTGAAAATTGCTACCGACAGCCTATCTGTCAGCGGGTCCCAGGGTGGTTGGAAGCGAAACCCCCCGCTGATCGCATGCCGTGGCTTTGTTCCCTGGCCACGCTATGGGTTGTTGTTGACCAGGCCGGAGCAATCGGGAGCTGCTTTTATGCAGAGGCCCCTCAGTAGTGATCGGTGGATCAGTCCCGGGAGTCTTGCGGGATGAAGCGATCGACGATCCACGCTTTTCAGAAAAGCGTTCTGCTTGATGAATGTCAATGTTCACCCCGATAGCCAATGATAGGTTCTGCCCTTACTCTCACATAGGTACACAGGAATTTTCATGTCAACCATCTCAACCACAATGACAGCGGATCACAGACGCTGCGATGAGTTTTTCAGCAGTGCCGAGGCGTTGGTATCGGCTGGTGACTGGAGCAAGGGGGAAGATGAGTTTATTGGGTTTCGTGATGCCATACTCAGCCATTTTTCGATGGAGGAGGATAGATTGTTTCCCGCTTTTGAACAGCACCTGGGACATACGATGGGGCCGACTCAGGTGATGCGGATGGAACACATTCAGATGAGACAGCTGTTTTCAGAAATGGAGCAGGCAGTGAAAGCGAAGGATGGCGCCCGCTATCTGGGATTGTCTGAAACCCTGATGATGATCATGCAGCAGCACAATATGAAAGAAGAGCAGATGCTCTATCCGATGATGGATCAGACACTGGGCCAGGCGGGCGCGGAGATCGCCGAACAGATTAGGCAGAACTGATCCACCTGAGAGAAGTCTGAGAATTATGGAACATCGCCTGGATGTAAGCGATTTGGAGCCTTGTGAACCCCTGGAGCGCACGCTTGCGGCCCTGACGCGGTTTGAGGCCGGTGATTATCTTCGGGTTCTGCACCGGCGGGAGCCCCGCTTGCTCTATCCGCTGCTAGAAAAAGGCGGCTTCTCCTGGTCTGTGCGTTCCGGTGAAACAAGTCAGTTCGAAATATTGATCTGGCGTCAGGGTGACCAGGTCGCTGAGACGGCTGCGCTCAGCCGCTGACTGCCTGTTCATGCTGAATACCACCAGCCTCTCCCTGGATCAGGCACCACCGATATCCGTTCCTTTTCGTTTTTTTCTGACAGCGCCACTGTTTGCCATAGCCGCTGGGATACAGCTGCTCGTTTTCGGCGAGGAGATATTCATTTCCCGCTGGTCTCCCTTGACGCTTGGGATAACCCATCTGATTACCTTGGGCGTTTTAGGGATGGTGATGTGCGGCGCCATGCTGCAGATGCTGCCGGTCATTGCCGGATCTCCGGTGCCGCGTGTTGTTTTGGTCGGTACTTTAACCCATCTACTTCTGACGCTGGGCACTATACTGCTGCATTTCTCATTCGTAACCGGTAGTGCGCCCGTTATCCTCATCGCCTTAACCGCATTAATAGTGGGTTTTGTCGTTTTTATTGTCGCTGTTGGGATCGCTTTGTGGCGGCTGACTGAGCCCAGCACGACGATTCAGGGAATGAAACTGGCAATTGTTTCGCTGGCGGTAACCGTAGCAATGGGTATAGCCGCGGCGCTGGGCTTTAGCGGTATTGGTCGAATTGAATATCTCGCTTCGCTGACGGACGCACACCTGGGTTGGGGGATACTGGGCTGGATAGGGCTGCTGCTGGTCAGCGTCTCATTTCAGCTGGTGCCGATGTTTCAGGTTACACCCGAATATCCGGTTTGGGTGAGGCGCCACCTGACGTATTCGCTCTTCACCGGCTTGCTGGCCTGGCTTTTGTTGAAACTGGGTTTCGTCGATTCGGAGTGGATCGATCTGCCGGCGATACTGTTACTCGGATTGGTCGTGCTTGGATATCTCCTGTTCTCTCTGAAGACGCTTCAGCTGCAGCATCAGCGCAAGAGACGCATTCCCGACGTAACCCTGCTGTTCTGGCGTCTGGGCATGTATGCGCTGGGGTTTTGTGCGCTGCTATGGATAAGCGGGGTGCTCTTTTCGTCGATCGGTGATGCACCGCATTTCTCGATCTTACTCGGTATCGGGCTGATTCAGGGGGTCGCGCTCTCCGTAGTAAACGGAATGCTGTATAAGATCGTGCCGTTCCTCTCCTGGTTCCACCTGCAAAACCGGCAGATGGCGCTGATGTGCATGACCATCAGCGTGCCTCACATGAAGGAGTTTGTGTCCGATAGATCGGCGAAACGTCAGTTTTACCTGCATTTCGCAGCGCTGGTTAGTACCGCCGCCGCAGCGGTCGTTCCCGGATGGTTTCTGCGTCCCGCGGCGTTTCTGTTTGTTTTGAGTAATCTGACGCTTCTGCTGAATCTTGCCTCCGCTGTCCGCAGGTATCACACTACCCTCAAACTGTTGGTTCCGTCCGCACCTGCCTGCACCTCCGAAGATAACGGCACCGATTAGCTGCACTTTGGCTACTTCGGTCTATAGATCAATATACCCCCACATGGCCCACTAGGTTCGCTATCGCAGCTGGCGGATCACCGTTTTTAAGCTTGTGAGCCAGAGGCGGGCACATTTGAATTGGGACCCAAAATAAACTATAGGTTAGTCGATCGCTTCCGATGAGGGCTGTTTTCTCAGGACGTTTGCTGCTGTACTATTCGCACGGAAACTCTACCACTTGGTGTGGATGCCCTTATAAAAACTGCTCTATTTGGATTTATTAAATGGCCTTCGATCTAAAAGATACCTATCTGTTTTCGCAACTGGACGATTCACAGTTGGATAGAGTCAGATCCTTCAGTCAGAAAATTCAGCTGCGCGATGGAGCTGCACTGTTCGAAGCCGGGGATGAAGCGCGCCGATTCTTCATGGTGATCGAAGGACAGATTAAGCTCTCCAGGCTCTCGCTGAGCGGCAATGAGAAGGTAATCGAAGTGGTTTCCGCTGGCCACACTTTTGCCGAAGCGCTGATGTTTTCCGATCGTCCCAACTATCCGGTGCGTGCGGTGGCTATCACCGATACCCTGCTGATCGCCATCGAGAACAAGGCGTTTCTGGGGTTGTTGCGGGAGTCGGTCGACACCTGTTTCAGGGTTATGGGCGATATGAGCATGCGTCTGCGTAATTTAATCAAGGAGATAGATGACCTTACATTGCAGAGTGCCAGTGGTCGCGTTGCCGGATATCTGTGCGGTCAATCTATTACCAGAGGACGCGAGCGGGTGAAATTCGACCTGGATACACCAAAAGGGGTTCTTGCATCCAGACTGTCGGTAAAGCCTGAAACCTTTTCCCGCATTCTCAATAATTTTACCGCGCAGGGTCTGGTGAAAGTGAAAGGCGGCCGCATAGAGATCCTGAATCCCGATGGTCTGCAGGTCCAGGCTCGGTCGGCAGGCATCTGTGGCCGGAGTATGGGCCCGGCGAAAGAGGATACCTGAAGACAATATTGATATGCCGCTACAGATGACCGACAGGAATTGGTCAGCCTGTATCAGGCGCTGTGCTAATCTCCGCCCTTGCTTTGATGGGTGCGGGCAAAATCCAGCATTCGCTGTATCGGGAGCACCGCTTTTTCCCTGATTGCAGAGTCGATTGTTATCTCATTCTCGCCGCTCTGTACCGCATGTTCCAGGCTCTGTAGCGAGTTCATGCCCATCCACGGGCAGTGGGCACAGCTCTGGCAGGTTGCCCCTTCCCCTGCAGTGGGCGCTTCAATCAGCTGTTTGTCCGGCGCCAACTGCTTCAT
>Ga0316201_10003423_pt1 | contig 11704 bp, 1 predicted proteins | sample CS6wburrow_MG_FD_204516 | JGI IMG/M metagenome (GOLD analysis project Ga0316201, IMG submission 204516) | Coastal sediment microbial communities from Delaware Bay, Delaware, United States - CS-6 worm burrow | ecosystem: Environmental > Aquatic > Marine > Coastal > Sediment | place: USA: Delaware... | reverse complement strand
CAGGTATTTGTGTTGCCACAGCCATCATCTGCTGTCCACGTTCTGGTCACCACTTTTGTGCAGCCATCATCAGCAGTGGTTACATCTGCAAAAGTGACCGTTGGGGTTTGGCAATTATCATCTGCACTCGCTGTTCCAAAATCAGGAGTTTCATCACATTCGATGGTGACATCAATCGCGGTGCATGTGATTGTTGGAGCAGTTCTGTCTTTTCTTGTGACGGTAACCGAACAGGTATTTGTGTTGCCACATCCATCATCTGCTGTCCACGTTCTGGTCACCACTTTCGTGCAGCCATCATCTGTTGTTGTCACATCTGCAAAATTGACCATTGGGGTTTGGCAATTATCATCTGCACTTGCGGTACCAAAGTCCGGTGTTTGATCACATTCGATGGTGACATCAAGGGCGGTGCATGTGATTGTTGGTGGCGTGCTGTCTTCAATCATAATTGTTTGTTGACAGGTACTTGCATTCCCGCAGGCATCCGTTGCTGTCCAGGTGCGTGCGATCCTCAATTCCTGTGGACAGGCACCAGTAGACGTAGCATCTGACGAAGTTACGACAGGCGGAGCATCGCAATTGTCGGTCGCGGTGGTTAGGCCCATTGATGTCGGGTCAGTGTTGTCTGTACATTCGATAGTTAAGTCAATCGCACAGGCCGAAATGACGGGCGGTAAAGTATCAATTATCGCAATAAACATAGAGCATGTGCTATCAATATTGCCACAAGTGTCTGTTGCAAACCAAGTTCTTAAGATCAGACCAATTGTGTCATTAATACATGATCCATCAAAACCAAAAATTGTATCATTTCGAGTTGTGATACTGATCAAAATACTATCTGTACAATTGTCCGCAAATTCAGGATTTGGCAACAGAGAAAAATCTAAATTCGAACAGCTTACAACAGTATCAGATGGACATGAAAATTGGTTCAAAATGGGAGGTTCATCATCTAAAATTGTAAAAATCTGAATGCAGGTATCTCGATCTAGTGTTGTAGTTATAATATCTCCATCAAAGTCAATAATGTAATATCTTGTCACAATTAAGGTATCATCCAAACATCCAGATCCGGAATTGGACATATCTTCAGCAAATAAGAAAGACATACCTCCACATCCGGAAATTTCAATCAAACTGAAGTCTGGAGCGGGGATATCTGACTGACAAGACAAATCAAAATCGTTAATATTTTGACAATCGATAGTAATATTTGGAAAAGCATCAATCGTATCCGCAGCTCCAACGCAAATCTGGATTAATGTAGAAATATCAGACCTTTCTATTTGTACGGAATACTCAGTACCGTCTGGTAAAACTGTAATGGAGGGTGTAGTGTCACCATTGGACCATAAGTAATTATAAGTGCAACCAATTGATAGGCTTGAAATATTGGCGAATAATATTAAAGAATCATTTGTATTGTTACAAACTGTATCTATCGATACATCAAAATCGGGATGAACCACAATAAATGTTGTATCAAATAAAATTGTATCCAGCGGAAAACAAGCATTAATTTGCGGAACTGCTCCAACGATATATACAAAAGTATCTCCTTCACACGCAGTCACCTGGCCAAACACCCCAACATTGTAAGTAAAATCAACTACTAAACTATCTCCAGTAGCTCCAGTGATATTATCCAAATTCGGATCATCAGGACTTGACCAAAAAGCAGTGTCTGCATTTAAAACATTCACAGCAATGCCGCAAGGTTGGATCGTTGCTTTTGAAGGTACCAATGGTGGCGTAATTGCTTCTATCGAGGCCCCTGTTGTGTTGCCACCTGCTTTGCAAGAAAGGACGATCCACTCAGACTCACTCCCAAGACAAAGAGGTGTTTCGCCACTTTGTCCATTATTTTGTTGAAACGGCCATGTCGTGTTTATGTCACCTGTACACATAAAGCCTTCCAATGAATCTGCATACAGTCTTCCTCCCGGAGAGCCACTACCGACATCATCAATCGCAATACCTATGTCTTCCGGACTCAGGCGAACAATAAATTCAAAGCAATTTCTCCCAGAATTTAGTAGGTCACAACAAGTACGCTCTCTTGTTCTTTCCATCACAACGAATACAGCGTCCACATCTTCATTTCCACCACCGCCGCCACCAGTGGTAAAGGTAGTTTGCGAGAAGTCCAGATAAAATAAAGGTACCCCATCGTCTGTACATGCCATTGGGTCTGTATTTGTCATCCCATCATCACAATTAAATGCCCCTGAACCAACGAATATTGTATCACATTGGCCCGTCGGATCAACAAGGGCTATATCAAAAGAAGATCCATCACTAAATGGACCGAAATACCAAAATTCCACACTATCCAACCCTCCTCCAATCATTAGCTGTTGAACACTATAATCATCAGGTTCAACTTCAGAGTTGATATCATCAATGCGCTTCCCCTGGTTATCAGGTACCTGACCAGTCAAATCTACAATGTCAAGCGTATCACCATTTATTGAAACTACTCTGAATGCAACAAAATATCCATCGGAAATGACTGAACCATTATGAAAAGAATTGCAATAAGTAAAAACCCCCTGAACTGAAGCATCACACTGGGCGGCGGTATGAGTAGCATAGGCTATACAACACAAACTAAGAAATAGTTTGAGTGGTAATTTTGTCATATAATATTTCAAAGCATTCAACACTTTAATTGGGTTTTTTGTGATATATGTAGAATTGAATCCAGGCCATCTTAAGCCTGATCAGCAGTGCTATTTGTGCTAGAAGAAATGGGGAATTTGCAAATTCGGATACACACCCGGTTTTCAATTTCGAACTACTCAAACAATAAACAAAGCTGGGATTTAACAAACCTCTTATATCAAGTCCGCCAGCACTGATTACTTGTGCATAAAATATATTGGCCCACGAAAACGAAGAAAAAGTATGACAAAGGGAATGGCTGGTAGGAGCAGGGAAGAACTCAATGATTGATTGTGAGACCTTTCTAAAAAGCTGCCTACCATGTGTAATGAGTATGTATCTACCATCTACGTAAGTAGACGATCCTCTATCATTAGACATGAGTAAGTTTGGTTATAGTTTTCTTATCGTCGAAAAGAAATCGCGAGACACAATTTCAATTCGAGGTTAAATCTAAGTAAATAATATTACTACTTAGTTATATATCAGCATTTTTTATATAACTAAAATAGATTATTTGTAATTTGACTATGTGTTTTACCCAAATTGGTTATGAAATAGCTATATCCAGCAATTTCTGGGCTTAGCATGGATCGAATTAGGAGCTTAAAAAAGAAATATTGAGAATTTTACAGATATGTAATTGATGTTCTAAACATCAGTGTAAGAAATGGTAATTGAAGAAACTACTGAAAAGATTTGATTCTTTCTCATATCAGAAGAGGCCAAAAGAGCAATTCTCTTTCGACCTCTTCCTCTTCTGTTTGATAAAAGGAAACAATTTTATTCACGTCATTTAGTGACTATCATCCCTTTGATGAGTAGCTCATGATAAGCCCTTCCTCATTAATTCGTCAGGATAAGCTTTTTGCTAGCCGTAAATTCGCCTGCAGTCAGGTGGTAGTAATATACCCCTCCTGATGTCAAATCATTTTTGTTTAAGATGACGGCATTGTATCCTGAAGTATAATCACCTTCTATTGTCCTTACAACCTTGCCAGTCAAATCGTAAATAGTCAATGTTGCCGCCATCGCTTTTGGCAATTCAAAACCAATGACCGTTTGATCACTAAATGGATTTGGTTCGTTTTGATACAATGCCCATTCCTCGCGTTCGCTCGGAATAACAAAGTCCAAGTCGATATTGACTATTTCTATTGCACTTTCCGCATCTAAAGCAGCCGGTACTTGTAAATAGCCCTCTGCTTTTGTGATATCACTTGTCACATGGATCATATCTGATGGTCGTCCAGCTTTAGTCACCTCGAAAATGAGCTTGAAACTAGTGTTCGCAGGAATGAATCCTGAGATTTCAGTGTGAGCGAAACTCATAGTGATTTGACCATTCCTCCCGGCAAAAGTATTTGCGGAGGCAGGGTGGACTCCTACGTTTTCATCTCCCATGTGATCACTTTCAATAGCTATATAATTCAATCCATCCAGGTTAAGGGTCCACTGAAAGCCGATCATTTCTGATGGAATTGTCATCTCAATCTCTAAAAGTTCTCCTGCTTTGACCACCGAAGTCTTAGTGAAAGCGCTCACCCTCACTTGATCTCTTCCTCCCCTTGTCACTACCTGGGCAGCAGACAGGTTAGCCACCACGGTATTGTCCAGGTCTCCCACTTTCACAGCCATAAAATCCTCATTTAGATTCAGCAAAGCCAAATTTTCTAACCTGATAGACTCGTTAAACGGCCATGGACTGTCGATATCAAAGAAATCATATTCCCGGTCCACAAATCTCCAACTGGTATTCCGTGGAAATTCTGTAAAGACACCCAATATTAACTTCCGAATATCAACTAAATCAAGGGCACTGATATCCTCACTATTGTTCGCGTCAGCAGCAATGTATTGATAGGCTGTCTTAAACGGATCTATTCCAAGGATATGTTTCTGAATTCTGACCAAATCCAAAGTACTTACTCCATTCTTGTGATTATCGTTTCGCACTGGAGTGATTGTAAAAGGTCCTTGTGCCGGAATATTCATGAATTGGTATTTCCCATCATCTGATGTCACAACACCAGGAAATGCATAAGTCGGATGTGTTAAATTGATTGTTGTCATTTCCACAGGCTCTAAATCTGAATGCATAAGTATCTCACCGGAAATTACATTCCCTGTACCGCATACGCCATTATTGTCTGTTACTACTATTGTCGTTGTGCAGAAATCCTTATTTCTCTCTGCCCAATCAATCTTACCATTGCAATTGTGATCAACTCCACCATCGGCAACCCATACCTGGACGGACAATTCTACGCCGAAAACAGGTACATTATCACAGTTATATTCCATGCTGGGTTGATATGTCTCGCCACTGAAGCTGTACAACAAGTTTTCACTTGGTGTACAATCATCAATTGAGCTTGCATTGAATTCCTGAGCCCATATGCTCACGGCTCCACCTCTCGGCATGACAACAGTAGAAATACCTTTTATGCATACCGGGCTTGGTTGTTTGCAGTCTTCAAGTCTAATAAAATATTCACAGGTGTTCATATTTCCACATCCATCTTCCACGCTCCAAAGCAGACGGTGATATCCTCCATTTTGTTCAGATTGACAGTAAGGAGAGTTGTATGGCAGACCAACCTGAGCGATACCAGGAATTGTAGAATTACGTGTATCGAATGTCAGCATTGCCTGACCGTTTTCATCCGTTCTAACCTGTGTCTTGCCTACTATCTGGACAAAATCCGATGTGTTGAATGGATAAACTTTTACATCATAAATGATATATTCTGAACAAAATTCCTCTACAATGTGGCTACCTGAAACATGCACAGAACAGCTACTTGCATTAGGTTCTCCTTCTCCAACGAACACCTGGTTGTGATCAGGTAGACTTAATTCAAAACCTGAATTCATATCTGTCAAACATAAGGTTAGCGGTTCATCAGGACACCCCTCCCGTTCATTAGAGCCAGGTATAGCAATGAATTCAGGACCACTAATATCAATTACTTTGATTACCTGTGTATAGGTCCAAAGACCCTGGCCAGAACTGACATCATATTGACACCAATCAATGACTTTCCATTCCCGGAGAATCTTATAACAAGCTCCGTCAACAAAATCAAATCTTGAATCACTATAAGTAACTCCAATCAGGCCGCAATTATCATCATAGATAATGGGTTCGACCGCGGAAATACTATCTGGACAGGTATCAAAAAGAATATCACAAGGCCATTTAACACCATCATTTCGATTCAAATCGGCGCATGTTTCATCCGAAATATAAAATGGATCAAAATCAACAACCCAAATAAACTGCCGGCAGTTATCACTATTATTCCCACCATCAGTAGCTGTAAATCTTCTTTCAATAAACCTTACAGCATGATCTGGTGCTCCTGCTGGTAAGTTATCACTGCTACAATCATCCTGAATTGAAATCCGTACATCAAGGGTCAGATCACAATTATCTTCCGCCCAACCATCAATTCCCCAGATGTGTGGTTGGAGCAGGTATCCTGGTTCATTTGAATTCGTAGGTCGACCAGGATCATTAACGATAACTGGTTGACGGGCTGACATGATCGATTGATCATCAATTAAATCAAAAACACTTTTTACAGTACCAAATACACTTGTCATCGGGTCCTGATTCAAAGGAATCCTTTGCCCGGTCACGACATCACTATCAAACCAGAAGTCACAACTCACAACAATATTTGGGGGACACTCAATAAATGGAGCCAATTTATCCTGTACTTCAACTTCCACCATACAGAAGTTCTCGTGACCTGATGCATCAGTTACTTTTAATTCGACAAGAATTGGTCCTTGACCAAGATCACAGCATGCGAAAGGTACACATGGTTTGAATGCCATTCCTCCATCGGCCAATGTAGAATAATGTCCGTTTGGAAGATCATCAATGCAGGCTCCATTTGTTGTCCAATCATAATCAATACAAGTATTCATTCTTCTCGCTTCAAATGTCAATTCACTGCAATTGTCATAGCTCCCGTCATCAAACACATCTGCAGATACAAGCGTCGTACCATTGATTCCATCTTCAGTTAAACTGACTATTGTATGTTCATCGCAGTTTGGTACCGGTGGAACATCATCAATTATGGTAATCATAAAACTGCAGCTACTCGAATTATCACATTCATCTGTGGCGATCCACGTAACTGTATGCACACCCACAGGTAATTCATAAATCACGAAATGATCACCCACACTTGAGATGACGCCAGCATTGGATACAAGAGTCAGTTCGAAATCACTGCCACATGCATCAACAACAATAGGTAATGGAATGCTTAAACTTGCATGGCAATTCCAAAAATCTGTTCCGACCTCTATATCATCAGGACATGTCATTTCAGGACCCTCATTATCACTCAGCTTTATAACTTGTTGACCTTCTACAACCTCACGTGTGCACCAATCTACAACTGTCCAGGTTCTTAGTAGCTTAAATCCGCCGCCACAATCTGAGATAGCTTCGTCCGAATATGTACTAAACAGGTTACAATTCTGTTCATCAATTTCAATTCCTTCGATAAGCGGATATCCGGTAACCTCTGGATCAATATCACCTCCACAACCGCTTTCATAAGTGTCAGGGAATTCAAGATCTTCGACATCAAAAGGCACAATAACAAATACCTGGCTGCACGTTGCCGTATTTCCACTTCCATCGGTTGCAATCCAGGTGATTTCAATATTTCCGCCTATACAGTCATCAAAATTTGATGCTATGTTTAGGATTTCCAGAATGGGCTCACTGCATCCATCTGTTGCTATTGGTCTCAAAGCAGCCGGTACATTACCATCGGCAATGCTTAAAGCTTCAATACAGTTAATTTGACAAGCTTCTGATTGTCCAACAGAATCAACAGGGCAAGGGCAAAGAATTTCAGGTGCAATCTTGTCTTCAATAAATAGCGTACCCCAGCAGCTCTGATCAGGGAAACAACTATTAATCACAGTGAATGTGCCCACCTGCCCAATATGCTCACTTGTTAAAGTTGCATTCGGTATAAGATTGTCAAATTCATCAAATAATTCTACGAAGTATAGGTCATTTCCTTCCAGTTCCCCTTCAAGTAAGAGACCACTTAATACACGTAGCTCGCAAGAGCTATCCAGACTAATATTTACATGATCATTACAAGCCAAAGGGTCAAGTCCCTGAACAAATACCGGGAGTTCTGTTGACCCGTCACAATCACTAAAGTTCGTTGAAACAGTTAATCTAATGATAAATGGACCACCAGGTGCAGTTGGCCATTGGACAACTATAACGCTATCTGAATTTTCGATGATTGTGCCTCCATTTAAGAGGGTCCACATATATGTGTTTTCCGGATTATAGGTATCAATTTCATACTGATGAATCTCGCCCGGGCAAACATAATCAGGACCAGAAATCATTGGCCTTGGAGTAATACAGCTCACAGCCGGATCATGATCATCTTCATCAGTCGCTGCTACACCATCGCCCGGCACACCTGTTCCATCACCATCGATAAAACCATCTGCCTCACTTTCAGGTTGCCCACCAGCATCATTTGTACAATCGTCATCTGGTGTGCTGTCAATGTCATCATCGGTTACTTCGTTTCCATTCGTATCAAACGCCTTGAATATTTCTGATTCATGTACATACACACCTGGTGCTGTCGAATTTAAAACATTTAAGGTGATTCGAATTGTGGCAAACTCATCGAGGCCTAATCCTGCACCTGGAAGTAAACCATTGTTTCGCGTTAAAAATGAATATGCTGCATTTTCACAAGGTTCTGCCGCAAAAGATATATCAAGTGGAGCAGTAGATATCCAATCAGGATCATTCAATTCAAACCCATCCGGGATGTAATGCACAACGATAATACTATCCATAATCACCGGACTCTGATTATACACCGTAATGATCACATCCATTTCTTCACCCGGATCTAGCTGGTCTTCAGCTACCTCAGAGGTCAATGCCAAATCAACAAACCCAAGCATCGTAATATATACTGTAGCAGTATCACACATCATCGATTCATCACAGACCGAATATGTAAAGTGATCAGGACCATAATAACCATCAGCAGGCGTGTATAAGAAAGTTCCATCCAGGCTGATCGATACCATTCCATTTGCCGGTCCTTCAACAGGTGTAGGAGCATAAGTCAACAGATTACCATTCGGATCAAAATCATTTGGGTTCATATCACCATTCACCGGTGTATTCACATCAGTGCCATAGGCATCATCCTGGGCAAACGGTGGGTCATTTTCATCGATATTGACATCAATTAATATATCAATGATCACACATGCTGTATCACACAAGCTTGGAGTGCCTTCATCACAAATCACATAACAGAATGTATCCATACCGATAGTCCCGGTCGCTGGAGTATAGATGAACGATCCATCCGGGTTTAATTGAACCACTCCGTTTGATGCATCAACTATCAGCATCGTATTTAAAATCAATGAATCTCCATCAATTTCATCCGGATCAAAATCATTATTTAATACATTTCCAGATACAGTGACATCCATAAAAGACTGTGCGACATCTTCATTTGCAACAGGAGGATTATTATCACCTGTCACGTCAATAACCGTGATATACAAATAGGCAGTGTCACAGAGTTCAGCCACATTGCAAACCTCGTAGCAAATTGTGTCTTCTCCTGCAAAACCCGGATCAGGGATATATACATAACTACCATCGGCGTTCAAAGAAATAGTCCCCTGATCAGGATCATCTACCGGTGTTGTATTTAAATTAAATGGGAGACCATACTCGTCATCATTGGTCAATAGATCCCCAATCACTGAAATATCCGAAACAGTATTATTAATATCGTCCAAAGCATTTGGAGCGTGAGGAATCACTGTTAGATATACCGTTGCTGTATCACATAATCCAAATGTATCACAAACTGAATATACGAACTGATCGGGCCCAAAATATCCAGCACCAGGTGTATACAGATAGGTACCATCAGCATTGAGCATTACTGTACCATTTTCTGCATCTACAACCGGAGTGACTCCATAAGCCAACGGATTACCGTTTGGATCAAAATCGTTTGGACTCACATCTCCGCTCACAGGGATATCCAAATGTGTACTTATTGCATCGTCTTGTGCAAAAGGAGGATCATTTGCAGCACCATTCAGATCCGGCATGATTTCAATAAAGACACACGCAGTATCACATAAACCTGGAATCACATCATCACATATCACATAACAGAATGTATCCAGTCCCATGAAGCCCATATTAGGTGTGTAAGTATAGGCACCGTCACTGCTGATCAATACCATTCCGTTAACTGGGCCTGACAAAGGCGTTGTATTCAAAATGATACCATCGCCATCAGGATCAAAATCATTGTTCAAAATATTCCCGACCAAAGTGACATTCTCCAATGTTTGACCTACATCTTCATTCGCAACCGGCGGCATATTTTCCATCCCTGGTTGGATTATTTCAAGATATAAATATGCAGTGTCACATAACAAAGCCGCATTACAGATTGTATAACAGACTGTGTCTTCTCCAAAAAAGTCAGGGTTCGGAGTATAGATATAACTTCCATCTGGATTTAGCACAATCGCTCCATTTTCAGGTCCATCAAAAGGAGATCCATTTAATGTTGCAGCTAATCCTTCGTCATCATCATTTGTTAAAAGGTTTCCGTTGACAGGTAAGTTTACAAGAGTATTGTTTATATCATCATTCGCTTCTGGTGAAGGAGGTATGACTGTAAGGTATACAGTTGCGGTATCACACAACCCAAATGTATCGCAAACAGAATACACAAATTGATCTGCTCCAAAATGCCCTGACGCTGGTGTATAAGTATAGGAACCATCAGCATTCAGCATGACCATTCCGAAGCCTGCGTCAGCAACTGGTGTCGTTCCATAGATCAATGAATTGCCGTTCGGATCAAAATCATTCGGACTCACATCGCCGGTAGCAATTAAATCTACTTGTGTGCTCATCGCATCATCCTGTGCAAAAGGTGGATCATTGGCCAACCCGTTCATATCTGTCATGACATCTATTAGCACACATGCTGTATCACATAGGACCGGTATTCCGTCGTCACAAATGACATAACAGAACGTATCGGTTCCTTCGAATCCCATATTCGGGGTGTATGTAAACATGCCATTTGCAGCCAATGTTAATGACCCATTCATCACAGGAAGGATCGGCAATGCATTTAAAATGATATTATCCCCATCAGGTTCAACATCATTATTTAATATATTTCCGGTAACTGCAACATCTATGAATGTTTGTGTAACATCTTCATTCGCAACTGGCGGGTCATTCTGTGATGTAGGTCCAACAATTTCAAGGAAAAGATAAGCAGTATCGCACAACATCACGTTATTGCAAATCACATAACTCACAGTATCTTCTCCCACATAATCCATATCAGGTGTGTACACATAACTACCATCCGGACTCATCAATATTGAACCATAATAAGGTCCTTCAACGGGAGTTGTATTCAGTGTAATCGGCAATCCCTGGCCATCATCATTCGTCAGGAGATTTCCACTTACTGGAAAGTTGGCTAATAAGTTATTTATATCATTTACTGCGTCAGGCATCGGCAATACATCAATAAAGACAATCGCTGTATCACAATTTGGACTCGGTTGTATGCTATCACAAACTAGATATGTGAAGCTATCCAGACCTGTAAATGTCACATTAGGTATGTAATCAATTGATCCATCCATGTTGAAAGTAACCACTCCATTCATTGGTCCTCCTCCTGCAACGGTGTCTACACTGGCTGGATCCAGATTGACTGACCCTGGTATATCATTATTTAGTACAGGAATGCTAATCTGCATACCTGCTGGTATGGTAACTGTATCATTAACGGCTGTAATCGACAGAGAATTAACTGTCACCGTAACAGTTGCAGTATCACATAGTGCAGGTAAAGGATTACCATCGTCACACACTAAATAGTCAAACATATCAATGCCACCAAAGTTACCATCTGGAGTATATGTTATTTCACCAGTT
>Ga0316201_10003422_pt1 | contig 11704 bp, 11 predicted proteins | sample CS6wburrow_MG_FD_204516 | JGI IMG/M metagenome (GOLD analysis project Ga0316201, IMG submission 204516) | Coastal sediment microbial communities from Delaware Bay, Delaware, United States - CS-6 worm burrow | ecosystem: Environmental > Aquatic > Marine > Coastal > Sediment | place: USA... | reverse complement strand
GCGGGTAAGGTGGTTTGATAAGGCACCAACATTTGGCGAGATCGACATGTCGTTATCATTGAGGATTACCAGCAGGTTGGCGCCCCCATTGTTGTCCATGGCACCGGCATGATTCAGTGCTTCAAACGCCATGCCGGCAGTCAATGCGCCATCTCCGATCACGGCCACACAGTGACGGTTCTCATTCTTCTGCCGGGCAGCGATGCTCATGCCCAGGGCAGCAGCGATCGAGGTACTGGAGTGGCCGGTACCAAAACTGTCATACTCGCTCTCTTCTCGCTTTGGAAACCCGGCAATGCCGCCTTTCTGTCGAAGACCAGTCATCTTTTCCCGGCGACCGGTAAGTATCTTATGCGGGTAGGTCTGGTGGCCAACATCCCAGACCAGGCGGTCATACGGGGTATTGAACACGTGGTGCAATGCCACGGTGAGCTCAACGGTACCCAGGCCGGCAGACAGGTGGCCACCAGTCGATGACACGCTTTCCAGCAGGAACTCACGTAACTGGCGTGCCAGTTCCTTCAGTTGCAGGCTATTGAGCTTGCGAACATCAGCAGGAGAGTCTATCGACTCAAGTAGCGACCAGTTGGCCTTAGAAAATGGCATAGACAACAGGCGTAAACTGGAAGAATTTTTTACGGGACATGATTGATACCGGGCTCTTTAATACTGTCTCTCGACGATATATGCAGATAACTGACGTAGACTATCGGCTTTTTCGTCCAGCGGTTCAAGTATTTTTAGCGCCAGCTCATGTTGCTGTATGGCTCGTTGGCGTGATTCTTCGAGACCGAGGATCGCCGGAAAGGTCGGTTTCTCCTGTTCCTGGTCTGATCCCTGCGGCTTGCCCAGGGTCTCTGTGTCACCGATAACATCGAGGATATCGTCCTGAATCTGGAACGAAAGTCCGATACAGTGAGCGTAATCACTGAGCATCTCGAGTTCATCTTCACTGATATCCTGTTTGCACATACCGCCGAGCAGGATGCTGGCCCGGATCAGGGCGCCGGTTTTAAGCTGGTGCATGTGTTCCAGCTGTTGCAACGTGAGCTGTTTGCCGACGGATGCCAGGTCGACGGCCTGACCGCCGGCCATACCATGAGCGCCACTGGCCTCGGTCAACAGGCTCAGCATCGCGATGCGATGTTCGGGCGTCAGTTCTTTGTGATCATCTTTTGCCAGGATCTCATAGGCCAGAGCCTGTAAAGCGTCGCCAGCCAGCATCGCTGTGGCTTCATCAAAGGCTTTGTGGCAGGTGGGTCGACCACGGCGCAGGTCATCATCATCCATCGCCGGCAGATCGTCATGGATCAGTGAATAGGCATGGATCATCTCGACAGCACAGGCAGGGATGTCAAGCAGGTCAGTGGAAACGCCCATGGCTTCGCCGGCGGCATAAACCATGGCGGGCCGGATCCGCTTGCCACCGCCGATGACAGAGTATCGGATGGCTTCCGCCAGGTTATGTTCAGGTGGGTCTTCGCTAGGGAGATATTTATCTAGCGCAGCATTAACACGGTTCTGGTATAAATCCAGACGAGATTGAAATTCGTGAGGCATTAGTGCGCATTTCCCACCAGTAATTCAGCTGCAGCTGATGTGCCTGAGCTGAAATAACGAGATGTTTGCTTAGATATCATTTGTTTGTGTCTGTTGCAGTGCCGTGGTGGGAAAGACTAACCTGTCAATCATCCAGCTCTATGTCCTGTTCGAGTAACCTGCCGTTTTTTTCGACCAGCTGTTTTATCTTTAACTCGGCATTCTGCAAGGCCTGCTGGCATTCAGTGCTTAGTGCGATGCCTTTTTCGAAGCGTTTGAGTGATTCTTCCAGGCTGAGATTGCCCTGTTCCATATCTTCGACCAGGGTTTCGAGCTCGGTTAATGCTTTTTCAAAATTGGGGGTCTTTTTAGCCATGGCGCATTTTAGCAAAATTAACTGTGCAGGATGCAAACTGAGAAAAAAACTTTATTCATCGCAGAGGCGTGGCGTTATAGAGACTTTAATTAATGACGGTGATTATAATGTTTATCTCTGAGACTCCGCGTTTCGGTAATTACTCCTGCATTACTCTACTTACGGGTATCCTGCCCAAATCTGTGTGAAAGTACTTATCATCCCTTTTATAGAGTAATAGCCGTTTCGATCAGTTCGCTGACGCGCTGTACGGCAATGATGTTCAGGCCTTCGATGTTTTCGCCTTTCCTGGGTTTGTTAGCCTTTGGGATGATGGCGGTTTTGAAGCCATGTTTCGCGGCTTCGCGCAGCCGCTCCTGGCCATTGGGCACCGGGCGGATCTCGCCGGCCAGGCCGACTTCACCAAAGGTGAAGACATCATTCGGTAATGGCTTATCACGAAAACTGGATAATGCAGCAAGGATCAGCGCGGTGTCTGCTGAGGTTTCGGTGAGCCGCACACCGCCAACCACATTGATGAACACGTCCTGGTCGAACATGGCGATACCGGCATGACGGTGCATTACGGCAAGCAGCATGTTCAGCCGGTTAGGATCGAGACCGAGGCAGACGCGTCGCGGGTTGTTGCTGTGACTCTCGTCGACCAGTGCCTGTAACTCGATGAGGAGTGGACGGCTGCCTTCACGGGTAACGGTGATGATGCTGCCAGGCACCGGTTGTTCATGGCGCGACAGGAAGATGGCCGAGGGGTTGCTCACGGTTTTAAGGCCTTCGTCAGTCATGGCGAAGATACCTAGTTCATTGACTGCACCAAAGCGGTTTTTAATGGCGCGGATCATACGGTAACGCTCACCGGGATCACCCTCAAAATATAGCACGGTGTCCACCATGTGTTCGAGTACACGCGGACCGGCGAGTGTGCCTTCTTTGGTGACATGTCCGACCAGGAATAATGCCGTGCCAGTCTGTTTGGCGAACCGAACCAGCTGGGCGGCACTCTCACGTACCTGTGCGACAGCTCCGGGGGCGGACTGTAATGCTTCTGTGTAGACAGTCTGAATAGAGTCGATAACGATTACTTTTGGCAGTTGTTCGCCGGCCAGTGTGATGATGTTTTCAACACAGGTCTCTGACAGCAGGTTCAGGCCTTTGTTTTCGAGACCGAGCCGGTGTGCACGTAAGCTGACCTGTTGCAGAGATTCTTCACCGGTGACATACAGGCAGGGCAGGGCCTCACTCAGGCTGGCCAGTGTCTGTGTCAGCAAGGTCGATTTGCCGATACCGGGATCACCACCGATCAGGGTGACGGAACCATGCACCAGGCCACCGCCGAGCACACGGTCAAGTTCGCTGATGCGTGTAGCGGTTCGCATCTCGGCGTGCATCTCGATATCTTTCAGAGCCTGAATTTTCGCATGGCCCTTCTTGCCGGCAAAACCCTGGCGGTTATTGGTAGTGATGGCGGTGATGGTTTCACTCATGGTGTTCCATTCACCACAGTCGCTGCACTGGCCAGCCCATTTCGAGTGGCTGGCTCCGCAGGAGGTACAGCTGTACTGTATTTTTGCTTTTGCCATGCTCAGGTATTCACCGGGCTATCTGATGATTCATCATCTTCGATGGCTTCAGCTACGTCACTGGTATCCTGTACTCTGGCGGTCTGCACGGCGTTGTTCGTAGATCGCATGATCTCGATAGTGTAGTTATCGACCATCAGGCTGGTGCCGGTTTGAGGGATGATTTCCATGTGTTCCAGGATCAGACCATTAAGTGTTTTAGGGCCATCCACAGGCAGCTCCCAGTCGAGAGCGCGGTTGATATCGCGTATATGTGTGTTGCCATCGATCAGGTAGGAGTTGTCTGACTGCTTATGGATACCGAGGTTACGCGTCGGCGAGTCGGTGGTGAACTGGCCGACGATCTCTTCCAGGATATCTTCCAGTGTGACCAGGCCCTGGATGCTGCCATATTCATCGACGACCAGGCCAGAGCGTCGGCGGTTGTCCTGAAAGTTTAATAGCTGTTGTGTCAGAGAGGTACCGGCAGGGATGAAATATGCCGATGCGATCAAACCTTTTAGCGTTTTCATGTTCAGTTCATCGCGTGAGAACAGGTTCAGCACTTTTCGAAGATGCAGTACACCGATGGTATCATCGATACTGTCATGAAACACCGGGACCCGGGTACGCTGGCTGTGGGTTATCTGATGAACGATGTCATTCCAGTCATCGTTCAGGTCGATACCGGTGATCTCATTGCGCGGCACCATGATGTCTTCCACGCTAATCTGCTCGAGGTCGATGACGCTGAGCAGCATGTCAGAGTGCGCCTGTGGCATGAAGTGCTCTGCTTCGACGACCACCGCGCGGAGTTCATCCGCGCTCAGCTCCTGCCTGGTCTCCCTGTCGGGGTGTACGCCCAGCAATCGTAACAGTGCATTTGAAAAGATATTCACTAACCAGACAAAAGGGTAGAGCGGTGTAGCGATGACCGTGTAGACGTATGCTGACGGGAAAGCGAGTCTTTCCGGTTTCAGTGCCGCCATAGTTTTTGGTGTAACTTCAGAGAATATAAGGATAACGAAAGCGAGAACAATGGGCGCTACTGCAAGGCCGATCTCGCCATACAGGCGCAAGGCGATGATGGTCGCGACGGTAGCGGCAAAGATATTGACGATATTGTTTCCCAGCAGGATGAGGCCGAGTAAACGGTCAGGCCGGGCCAGCAGGCCAGTGGCGAGCCTGGCGCCACGGTGGCCTTTGTCTGCCAGGCTTTTAAGGCGATAGCGGTTGAGCGTCATCAAGGCTGTTTCTGAGCCTGAAAAGAAGCCGGATAATAAGATCAGGATGGCGAGGATGATGAACAGCGAGGCTGTCGATAGTTCGTTCAAGGAGAGTTGTCTCTATATGACTTGTGTTCGTTAATTATGTGTTAACGGTATTGAGTGTCAAGTTGTATTTATTACTCGTCATCTCGAGCAGTAGGAGATATCTTGCACACTGGTGACTTTAGATCTCTCACATTCGTTCGAGATGACAATCAAGTGTAGATGCTGCTTTGCTAGACCAGTATGATCTCAAGTACAAATTTGCTGCCGAAATAAGCCAGCATCAAACTGACAAAACCGCTCAGTGTCCAGCGGATTGCGGTACGACCACGCCAGCCCAGTTTCCAGTGACCGATAAGTAAAATGAGAAAAACGAACCATGCAAAGATAGATAGAATAGTCTTGTGCGCGAGTTGCTGAGCGAACATGTTTTCCAGAAAGATCAGGCCGCTGCCGAGAGAGATGGTCAGAGCAACAAAACCGACGACGATGACTTCGAACAATAAAACTTCCATGTTTTTTAGCGGCGGCATCAACCTGATAATACCGCCGGGTTGATGTGCGTGCAGGAACTTGCTCTGTATCGATAACAGGATGGCCTGCAGTGCCGCCAGCGCAAGAATGCTGTATGCGATTATGGAAGTTAATATATGAAAAATTAGCGCGTTTGAACTGTTGGGCGCAAGCAGGTGGCTACTGCTGCTGAGGCTGTCGATCAACATTGCCACGGCAGTAATGGGTAACAGGATCACGGCCAGGATATCGACCGGGTAACGCCACACGGCGGATAATGTCAGCAGGGTGATGAAGGCGCTGACCAGGGAAATCGCGGTGTAAAAACCCAGGTTGATGCCCATTGGTGTCAGCATGCTGTTATAGAGTGTCAGACCATGCAGAAACAGGGCGGCCAGCCCTGACATCAGGATCTGTTTTTTAGATAGCAGGCCGTCGTTATCAGCCGAGGTGTTTGCAGATTTTCCTAATCGAGAATAGAGCAGAGCAGAACAGGCGAGATATAGAAAAATTCCACTGTAGGTAATGATTAGATTGTCCATACTGATTTTGTCTGCTGGTCTATACTGAGCTAAGGCTGTCGAATAATAATCAATCTGAAATTTTTTGCGGCAGCAAAATGTGAGCTTGTTCACATTCTGGCTATTCTGTCGACATATACTTTATTATTACGTGGCATGTTATCACTAGAATGGAACATAATGAAATGATAAGGCAGAAAAACCTTATGCTGAATAAGTGCGGGTAGGTCAATGTGCAGGTAGATAAATGAGATTGCGTGTTTTAGGGTGTAGCGGCGGTATTAACCAGAATGTGGCTACGACCTCATTTCTGATTGATGACGATATCCTGATCGATGCTGGCACCGGTGTATGTGACCTGTCGCTGGAAGAGATGCGCCGCATAAAGCATATATTCATCACCCATTCTCACCTGGACCATATCGCTTCGATCCCCCTGCTGGCCGATACCCTGTTCGAAGACCTGATCGGGCAGCCGCTGATCGTGCATGCCCTGCCGGAAACCATCAAAGCGCTGCGAGAGCACATCTTCAACTGGACTATCTGGCCCAACTTCACCGAGTTGCCGCATAAGACCAATGCAGTATTAAAGCTGGAAACTATGTCTGCGGGTGCTGTTACCGAGATTTCCGGTCGTCAGATCGAGATGATCAGCGTAAACCACTCGGTGCCCGGTGTCGGTTATTGCATCAAGGCAGAGCATAAAGTATTCGCCTTCAGCGGTGACACCACCAGTAATGAAAATTTCTGGGTCAGCCTGAACAGGTATGAATCAGTGGATCTGTTGTGTGTCGAGTCGGCATTTGCCGATAGAGACATCGAGCTGGCAAAAGTTGCTTTCCATTACTGCCCGAAATTACTGGCGGAAGATCTGCCAAAGCTCAAACATAAACCCAGGGTCTGTATCTCTCACCTGAAACCCGGCTGTGAACTGGAAATTATTGAACAGTGCAGAGCGGCGTTGCCTGACTGGGATATCTGTCAGCTTAAAAGTGGTGATATTTTTCAGCTATGAGAATAAGCTAAAAATCAATCCGGCTGAAAAATCTGAGGTAGCGTTTGTCCTTATTCGCTATAATTCATCGCTGTAGATTAATTTTCAATATTTTAAGGTAAACCATGTTTGATGGATTAAGTGACCGTCTTGCCAGTACCGCGCAGAAATTGCGTGGTGAAGGCCGATTAACCGAAAGTAATATTCAGGATGCCCTGCGTGATGTGCGCATGGCATTGCTAGAGGCAGATGTTGCCCTGTCAGTGGTACGTGGCTTTATTGAAGACGTAAAGCAGCGCGCCCTGGGTGAAGAGGTATTGACCAGCCTGAAACCGGGCCAGGTATTCGTCAGTATCGTTCAGGATGAACTGGTCAAGGTGATGGGCGAGCAAAATGAGTCGCTCGATCTCAGTGCTCAGCCCCCCGCGGTAGTCCTGATGGCTGGCCTGCAGGGTGCAGGTAAGACCACTACCGTCGCCAAGCTGGCGAAGATGCTGCAGGAGCGAGAGAAGAAAAAAACATTAGTGGTGAGCTGTGATATCTATCGGCCGGCAGCGATCGAGCAGCTGAAAACACTGGCGTCGCAGGTGGGCGCGGAATTTTTCCCCAGCAGCACCGAGCAGAAACCGACAGATATCGCTAGAGCAGCTATCGACTATGCGCGTAAACATTACATCGATGTCGTCATCGTCGATACCGCGGGCCGCCTGCACATCGATACCGATATGATGGCTGAGATCAAAGCGGTACATGCAGCGGTCAACCCGGTAGAAACACTGTTCGTGGTAGACAGCATGACCGGCCAGGATGCGGCCAATACCGCACAGGCTTTCAACGAGGCGCTGCCGCTTACCGGTGTTGTTCTGACCAAGACAGATGGTGATGCGCGCGGTGGTGCAGCGCTGTCTATCCGCCAGATCACCGGCAAACCGATCAAGTTCATGGGGTCGGGTGAAAAGATTGAGGCGCTGGAGCCGTTCCACCCGGACCGTGTGGCGTCACGTATCCTCGGAATGGGTGATGTCCTGTCCCTGGTCGAGGAAGTGCAGCAGAAGGTAGATCATAAAAAAGCGGCACAACTCGCGAAAAGGGTTCAGAAGGGTAAGAGTTTTAATTTCAATGACCTGAAAGAGCAATTCGAGCAGATGCAGAATATGGGGGGTATGGCAGGTTTGATGGACAAACTTCCCGGGATGCCTGGCATGGCTGATAAGCTCAAGGACAAGGTCAACGACAAAGAGATGGGCCGCATGGTCGGTATCATCAATTCCATGACACCGAAAGAAAGGGCTTTTCCGGAGATCATCAAAGGTTCAAGAAAACGCCGTATCGCCCAGGGTTGCGGTCTGCAGGTGCAGGATGTCAACCGGCTCATAAAGCAGCAGATGCAGATGAAGAAAATGATGAAAAAGATGTCAAAAGGCGGCATGGCGAAGATGATGCGTGCCATGAAAGGCGGCGGCATGCCACCGGGCATGGGCGGTCCGGGCGGAATGGGGTTCTAAAGCCGTCTAAAAAGCCAGTTTAACTAATGTCTAATTTATCCTGAATACAGGCTTCCATCTGGCGATATAATCACGTAAAATGCGCGGTTTCCTGTGGCCGGACGGTCATTTTTCGTTTAAGAATTTGAGAGTAACTGATGGTAACAATACGTTTATCTAGAGGCGGCGCCAAGAAAAAGCCTTTTTATCACATCGATGTTAAAGACTCACGTCAATCACGTGACGGCCGCTACATCGAGCGTTTAGGCTATTTCAACCCTGGTGCTACCGGCGGTGAAGAACGCCTGGTATTAGATCTGGATCGCATTACACACTGGAAAGGTGTTGGTGCACAGACATCGGATCGTGTATCTACACTGATCAAACAGGCTCAGAAAGCAGCTGTTTGAAATTAAGCCTTTTCTTGTTGTATGAGTTCAGTTCAACAAGACGAGCATGATGTAGATCAGGCTTCGGAAAAAGTCCTGTTAGGGCGTATAACCGGAGTTTACGGTGTAAAAGGCTGGGTAAAAGTCTTTTCATACACCGATCCAATGGAAGCTATCGTCGATTACAACCCCTGGTTGATCCGGGCAGAAAATCGTAAGAATGCCACATGGAACAAAGTGAAACTGAAAGCGGGCAAGCGCCATGCTAAAACAGTGGTAGCAAAACTGGAGAACTGCAACGATCGTGATGCCGCCATGGCGTATATCGGAACCGAGATCGCGATCGAGAAGCAGCAGCTGGAAGAGCTGACAGAAGAAAATGAATTTTACTGGCGTGACCTGATCGGTCTGCGGGTAATAAACCAGCAGGATGTAGAGCTGGGTGTGGTAAAAAGTTTGATGGAAACCGGTGCAAATGATGTGCTGGTGGTTGTCTCTGAAACAGACACTGAAGACGGCGCGAACAAGGAAACAATCGAACGCCTGATTCCATGGACGATGAATAATGCGATTATTGCGGTTGACCTGGAACATAAAGTTATCGAAGTCGACTGGGATCCTGATTATTAATCGGGCCTGAGTTAGAAAGTTTGTGAACATCTACCTCATCAGTCTGTTTCCTGAGTTGATACAACAGGCCTCAGCATTTGGTGTGCTGGGTCGAGCGATAAAACAACAGCAGTTGCAGCTGCGTTGTTTTAATCCCAGGGATTACACGGAAGATAAACATCGCACTGTGGATGACCGGCCTTATGGCGGTGGCCCCGGTATGTTGATGAAAGTCGAGCCATTGGCGAAAGCGATAAGGGCGGCGAAAGACGAGGCGAGTGAAAACGCTAAAGTGGTTTATTTGAGTCCGCAGGGACAGCAGCTAAACCAGCAGCTGGTTGTTGATACAGCAGCTCGACAAAAAGATTTGATTTTGATCGCCGGTCGTTATGAAGGTATCGACGAGCGGTTGATCGAGTCACTGATCGATGAAGAATGGTCGATCGGTGATTACGTATTAAGCGGCGGCGAGTTTGCTGCGCTGGTGGTGGTTGATGCCATCACCCGATTGATTCCGGGCGTACTGGGAGATGATGAATCGGCGATACAGGATTCATTCATGCATGGTCTGCTGGATTGCCCGCATTACACACGGCCGGAACTGGTCGATGATCAGACCGTACCAAAGGTATTGTTGAGCGGTGATCATAAAGCGATAAAACGCTGGCGATTAAAACAGGCACTGGGCCGTACCTGGTTGAGAAGGCCTGACCTGCTGGATGCGATGAGAAAAGATGCATCACGCTGGGATGATGAAAAAGCCGACTTGTTGGCTGAGTTTAAAAAAGAACACTGTTAGCGGGTTACTGTCCCCTGAAGTTTTCAGGGTCACTATCTGCTGATCGACAAACTAGATTATTAAAGATTAAGGCGCGTAAGCGGAGTAATGATATGAGCAACATAATTCAACAGCTTGAAGCTGAACAAATGACACGTGAAGTGCCAGCGTTTTATCCTGGTGATACCGTTGTCGTTCAAGTACGTGTAAAGGAAGGAGACCGTGAGCGTCTACAGGCATTCGAAGGCGTAGTGATCGCAAAACGCAATCGTGGTCTGCATTCTGCATTTACTGTTCGTAAGATGTCACATGGTGAGGGTGTCGAGCGTGTATTCCAGACATACAGTCATGGTATTGCAGATATCCAGGTTAAACGTAGCGGTAAAGTACGCCGTGCGAAACTTTACTACCTGCGTGGTCTTACCGGTAAGTCTGCACGTATTACCGAAAAGCTTAAAGTGTCTGACAAGAAGTAATAATCAGATAGTTTCACAGCATTCAAAAAAGAGCGGTACATCGTACTGCTCTTTTTTTTCGTCCACATTAAATACATACGGACATATGCTGCTGCTCATATACCTCCGTCCACATGCCATCATCCATGTGCTCTCCCTCTGCTCGAGATGGCAAGTATTCCGGCAGTATTTTTCCAGTACTTCTGCTTATGACAGATATGATAATCTTTTTTAAGTGCCCAATTTAATATTGGCTGATAGAATGAGCCGAAAGCACTAGAGACAGGTTTTTTAATGCACATCCTATTTTCTGTATTACTGGTATTAGGTGTATATGCCAATAGCTGGGCAGAGCAAAACAAAACTTCTGCAACTGTACCCGCTGCTGTACAGCAGGAGCAGCCCCGCAATGAAGCTTCACCGGCTGAAATTTCCCGGCAAGAAAGCGCTGAAAAAAAGCCGTCTGGCAATAGTGCGGATAACAAACAATCGGTCACATTCCAGTCCCTGAACCAGATGAATGAACTGGTCGAGTTAGGTGTGCCAGCCCTGGCATTGAGCCTGCTCGAAGATGAGCAGAAGCAACGGCCGGCTTTTTCTGCTGACTGGTATGCATTTGAATACAAGCGTATCCTTTTGCTGGCCGCACTAGAGCGTTGGCAGCAGGTGATAGAGCGTACTCAGTGGTTGTTCGATACGGCTGCAAAAGAAAGGCATATCACTAAGAAGATCCGTCTCTGGTTCGAAACCCAACAGGTGATTGCGAGATTACAGTTGAAGCAGAGCCAACAGGCGCTGGAACAATTGCAGCATCTGTTATGGGATACTGAAGAGGCGCATCGTGATCCCTCTCTGCCGGTTGTCTGGCGCCGCCTGGTTATCCGTGCCTATCTGCAGTCGAATATCGATGATGATGCACGCCGAGCACTGGTCAAATATGATCGTGACTATAACACTGAAGAGCAGAATATCGACTGGGTGCTGTTACAGGCGCAGGTTCTGCTCAGGACTAATCGCCCGCAACAGGCTATCCAGCTGCTGGAAAAAATCCCCTTAGAAAATGCTGTCGATGTCGAGGCACTATTATTAATCGCACAGTTACAACATGATCCGAAAAAAGCCGCGGCAATCAACCAGCAGATGAGAGAAAAACTTGATGGCCAGTTATTGAACCGTTCTGCGCGCTGGGCTTATTCATATGTTGCTTACCAGTCATCAA
>Ga0316201_10003421_pt1 | contig 11708 bp, 10 predicted proteins | sample CS6wburrow_MG_FD_204516 | JGI IMG/M metagenome (GOLD analysis project Ga0316201, IMG submission 204516) | Coastal sediment microbial communities from Delaware Bay, Delaware, United States - CS-6 worm burrow | ecosystem: Environmental > Aquatic > Marine > Coastal > Sediment | place: USA... | reverse complement strand
ATCTTGCGTTTGAGTCGTTCTACCGACCGGGCCCAAATCTATATGGGCGCTTTAGTTTTGGATATCTTGAGAAGATGTTCGGCGGAATTTCGCATGAGCTTCTCTGGAAGCCTGTAGATAAGCGCTATGCTTTCGGAGCCGAGCTTAACTATGCGCGCCAACGCGATTTTGACCAACTCTTCGGGTTTCAGGATTACGACACAATCACAGGTCATGTGTCGGCCTACTATGACCTCGGCAATGGCTTTCACACACAATTGGACGTTGGCCGTTATTTAGCTGAGGACTGGGGTGCTACTTTGACCTTGGACCGAGAGTTCAGCAATGGATTTCGAGTTGGCGCATTCGCGACGATAACCGATGTCAGTTCCGACGATTTTGGCGAGGGCTCTTTCGACAAGGGCATTCGTATTACGGTGCCAATTACGTGGGTGACCGGTTCCCAAGCACGCGACCAGTATCAAACGACCATACGTCCGGTTCTTCGTGACGGAGGTGCGCGATTGAATGTGCCTAATCGACTGTATGAAACAGTGCGCCCAGCACATGATACGATACTCGCAAGAGAATGGGCGAGGTTTTGGCGATGATACGCTTGCGTTTGAGCTTCATGGCGAGTGTTCTGACGCTATTGCTCGCCGGATGCACTTCCTACCAGGTTTCGGGGTCGATCCCTTTGTCGCGTGAGGAAGGTAGAGTTGCTATTGCTCTTGATGACCCTTTTGGCGGTGCTAGGCTGCGAGCAGCATTGCCCGACGCTGGATTGAGTGGAGTTTTCTTTCAGCAAGCGAATAATGGGACTTCTAGTGTTTGGCGCGCACCAGACGAGAGTGGACTGGTTCTGTATCGAGGAATTCTGTCAGCAACGTATTCTCTTGGATTCGATCTTTATTCAGCTGACGTCTCTGACACCGCCGAGCTGATTGCGCGACGACAGTCTGGAACCTCCACAAGGGTCCATAGATACCTTGATGGGGAGAACCAAATTGTCGTGCGAGCATTTCGATGCTCTGTATTGGTTGGCGCAGTGAGCTCCGGGCGTTATGAGATGAGAGAAGAGTGCCGCGGCGCCAGCGCGGACTTCGTGAACAGTTATGAAGTTACCGGGTCAGGAGAAATCGTCGCTTCGCAGCAATGGGTCGGCCCAGAGGTCGGTTACATGCAAATAATTCAGCTTTCGGATGGCCGACCAGTTAGAAGCGGAATTATAGCGATTTCCAACTAGTGCGCGACAAACGAGGAAACATTGGAGAGGAACAATGGTCAAAAGAAGCCTAACCCTAGCTTTAGCATTGGCGACTTTGTCGGCACCTCTGTTTGCCCAAGGGCTGGTAATTGATTCATCGCTTGAAATGGTCGGAAATCGCCAATGCGCCATTCAGGGGTCAGAGCTCCATGTTTTCCTTCAGGAACGGTTACCCGACTGCTCTCGTTTTTGCACTGTGGAGAAGGAATACTTCACGAGATCGAGGACGTTCTCCGGAACGGTATTTGCTTGCGGTGATCGCGAAGTCGCAGCGTTGCCGCTAGGGGAAGGCGTGAGCGGCCTTTCCGGGCGAGATGCGGCAATCGGTTTGCTTGGCCTTGGTCTCCTCTTGGGCGTCGTGTCAGGTGGCACTGACGGCTCTACCAGCGACACACAATAATATTCAGGAGTTGTCTAAACTATGAGATCGTTTATCTGCATGGCGCTGTTGGCAACACTGGCCGGATGTGGCGTTGCTTATATTAGTCCAAGCGTCACCGAGGAGACAACTGTAGGAGGCCTTAAAGTAAGGGTTATTCCAATCACGGCTGAAACGACCCTTATGGCCAACCGTGCGCCCTATACACCTCGCGCAATTCCGCAAGCTTTTCGCCAGTCCGCAGCAGCAGGATTAACGCGTCCGTCAACTGTTGCGCCCCCCGCACAAGTTTTTTCAGAACCTTCGCCTCCCGATCGTGCGGTGCTGCGCGTACCGCCTGCGACAAATGCTGAACCATACAAGATTGGTGTGGGCGATGTGCTGCTTTTTGCTTCTCCCTCAGCATCTTCGACCGTTGAGCAGCTATCTGGATTGCTTGCTGCTCAAAATGCCCGGCAAGGGTTTACCGTTCAGGATGACAATGCAATTGCAATTCCAAACGTGGGTCGCGTGTTGGTCGCCGGATTGACGCTTGAAGAAGCGGAAGCAGTTCTGTTCAGCCGTTTGGTAGATGCAGGATTTGAACCTTCGTTCAGTGTCGAAGTCGCAGAGTTTAACTCAAAGCGAGTGACCCTTGGCGGCGCAATCGCCAAACCTTCAGTTCTACCGATTACCATAGCAGCACTGAGCTTGGGAGAAGCAATACAGATCTCCGGTGGAATTACTTCGCGCGCTCCTGAACTAACAGTAATCCGTCTCTATCGGAAAGGGGAATTGTACCAAGTACCATTGACGGAATTTCGAAATGAACCAGCCTTTCAGAGATTGCGCCTTGAAGATGGAGATAGCGTATTTGTGGATACAACGTTTGATCTGGACCGAGCACAGGCGTTCTTCCAGGAACAGATCCTTTTGACGAATTTTCGACAATCGGCGAGAAATCAGGCCGTCGCCGAATTGCAGACAGAGATCTCGCTACGTCAAACAGAGATTTCGGAGGCGCGCGGGCAGTTTGATCGCGAGCTAGAGCTCGGTGCGGTCGACCGAGACTATGTATACCTTGCAGGCGAAGTGGGAGCTCAAAGACGTGTAGCGCTGCCGTTCGAGCAAGTTTCTTCATTGGCAGATATTCTCTATGGTGAAGGCGGGGGGTTTGAAACGCGAGACGGGAACCCGCGCCAAATCTATGTGCTGCGAGGATCGCCAAATCCCCAGGATTTCGCAGGTCTGACCGCCTATAACCTGAACGCCTCGAATGCGGCGAATCTTCTGCTGGCAACTCGATTTGAGATGAGGCCAAACGACTTTATCTTCATAGCGGAACAACCGATAACTCGTTGGAACCGAGCCATTTCTCTTGCGCTGCCATCTTTTGCTGTGAGGGCCGCAACTGGAAATCAGTGATCGATCACCATTTCCGTCCGGGCAAATTTAGGCTGGTTTCTACGCTGGATTTGAAGTGAATTCCAATGTCAGACACGTCCTAGTTCTTGTAGTAGCCTCGTCCTATGCGGCGGTCGTAGGTTCCGTAGCGGTCACCATATCCAAACTTCTTGATCCCAGACGGATCAATATTGCTGAGAACGGTGCCAGTTACTTCCAGTCCAACGCTGACGAGTTCACTGATTGCGTCTTTTACCTGCGCCTTGGACGTCTTATTCCAGAGAACTGCGAATAGAATTGCATCGGCGAATTGGCCAACAATCCGAGCGTCTGAAACCACAAGGAGCGGGGGCGTGTCGAATATTATGATATCGTAAGTCTGTCGGGCGTTTTCAATGAACTCTGAAAACTGTTTAGAAGATAAGATGTCAGCCGGGTTCGCGGACATGTCATTGCCCAAGAGCAAATCAAACCGGAAGTTCTTTGGCTTTTGGACTGCGTCCTCAAGTTCTACGGTATTAGACAAGACTTCCATCAAGCCAATATTCTTATCCGGTACGTCGACGAACTTGGTCAGAGTTCGACGACGTATGTCGCCTTCAATTAAGAGTACCTTCTTTCCAAGCCCGGAGTAGTTTTGTGCCAGAGCGACGCAAATAGTGGACTTGCCTTCTCCTGGAACGGCAGAAGTCACCATAATGACCTGCGGCGGAGTATCGAGGTTAGTAAGGATAAGAGATGTTCTCAGGTTTCGAATTGCCTCAATTGGAGCTGAGTTTGGCTTGCTAACAATATAATTTACGGTTGCGCGTCTCGTGCGCCCGGGAATGCGAGGGATTTGTCCAACGATCGGAAGGTTGGTGGATTTTTCGAGGTCCTCTGGCGTTCTTATCGAAGTAACCAACTGCTCGCGGAAGAGCATGCTTCCTCCACCTATCAATAGCCCGATCACGAGGCCAATTAATTCAATTCGGTTTCCATTTGGATTGAATGAACCCGAAGGAATTATCGCAGGCGAGATAATTCTGGCATCAGCTTGTTGAAGGCCTTCCTGAACAGCTGTCTCCTTCAGGCGGGTCAAGAAATACTCATAGAGCAACCGATTGGCTTCGGCTTCGCGACGAAGCTGTTCAACGCGCACCAACTCAGATGATTGCTGTTCAATTTCCTCTTCTTGACGTTTGACAGCTCTTTCAAGAACCGCCGCTTGTTCACCGTGCCGGAGTGCCATTTCTTCATAACGCGACACCAACTGCGCAAACCTTGTTTCAAAGAGCCTCTCCGCAGTGCCGTCTCCACCGTTAATCCTGACCAACAGACGATCAAGTGAAGGGTCTTGCGCCGAACGCGCCTTCTCAGAAAATGAATTATCTTTGGACTGGAGGAGTAGCTGACCACGCGTTTGCGCGGCGGATTTAAGCGCCAACGCCTCGTTCAATCGTTCGCGTTGGTCCTTGAGGCGTAGGTTGAGTGTTGTGAGCGTCTCCTCATCAACCAAGTCGGCTTCGGCTAAAAACCTCTTTAATTCACCTGCAGATTTTTCGACGTCCAACTGTAGGTCTGCAACCCTTCCCGACAGCCAACGCGTCGCGTCGCGAGACTTTTCGAATTTAACCTCCAGTCTGTCCTCTACATACAATCGAGATAAGGCATTCGCCAAGTTCGCTGATAGAACCGGTTCAGGAGAGATTGCCGAAATAACGAGGACGTAACTCCAATCCTTTTGTGTGACGCTGATCATTCCAGCAAGTCTTGTCGTTATGATTTCTCTTAGTTGTGCTTCAGAAGGCAGTGAGCGAGGCGCAGGCTCGGGTAACCAGTCTCGGGAAATCAACCATGCCTCAGATCTCTCTACTATCGCTTCCAAAGGAGTTGGCGAATTGTCGGTGGCCAAAGCAGGATTGAAATATGGATGATTTACGAGGTCTAACTCATTGTTTAATTTCGTCAGCATACCGCGAGAAAGGATAACCTCGATCTCTGTGGTAATTGCAGCATCATCGCCTCCGAAACCGCCGGTAACACTCTCGAAGTTGACAAGTCGTTCCTGAGCGACTTCCAGTGCAATGGTGGCATTTGCACGATAAGACGGTGTTGTGTTGTATCTTGATTGATACATACCGGCTGCAATTCCCAGCAGAGCACAAATTGTTATCCAAAACTTCCCCCTCCACAAGACACGCACAATTGCTCTGATGTCGATGTCGTCAGCATTGTCGGCCTCAAAAGTGCTGGTCGACTTGACCTCTTTGGGGATTGAAAACCGGCTCTTATTCATGACTTTGCCCCGAACCAGTTCTTGCTAAAGACGGTTTGAGCCGCCATGAGCGCCTCGGTTCCGTTTCCATATGTCCAATTCCGGGTCGGATTACTGTTCAGAAGCGTTGTCAGGGATTTGACACTTCCATTTGGCGCTGCGATTTCCGTTCCCGACGTTAGCAAACGTTGGAGTGCGACTTCCGGCTCGACTCTTTCTTCAACAAAATTGGCATTCGCTGAAAAAGTGGGAAAAACTACCGCCGATACACGAAATAGTTCGCCAGCTGTAGCCGCACTGTTCGGCCATGCGTATGTCCCTGAAAGGTCTTTTCGAAACGACTCTTTCATTGAAGATATAGACTCCGGATGGTTGTCTTTAAGCCGCGCGGCGAAAGGAAGCGAAAATATCTTTGTCCCGTCATTATGAAGCGCAATCATATCATCGCCGGCGAACGTCCATCCGTTTTCGGCTAACAAAAGAGCAAGTGTAGTTTTGCCTTTTCCGCTGGGGCCAGCCAGAATTAAGGCTTGATCGTTGCGAACGACGGCCGCGGCGTGAAGTACGGCTGAGACGTTTTCGGGGCCAGCCAAAAGCGAAAGCGCCTTTTGTATCACGAGAAAGCGGGCTTCATCGGGCGAACACGGTCGCCATACTGACTGGTTATTGTGCTGGACAGTGTGTCCGTCAACAGACAATGAAACTGTCAGCGTGTCTTCAGGGTTTTGTTCCGCGTCAAATGCCAAATAGTTGGCCATCAGCGATGACACATCACGAAAAACTCTTTCGCTTTCGCTGCTAAACTGAAAGCGGCGTCTGCCTAGCTTGAAGATTGCTTGGTAGTTTGATTGAGCGGATTTGAGCTTTGAAGCAGGTGATGTACGATTTGCAACATCGAACAATCCTGCGCGCATCCAGTTCCACAGAGTTTCTCGAATAAATGTTCGTGCATCGCGCAATTCATCAAAATCAATAGAGAGATCGCGTTCTAAGCGCTTCAAATCGCAACCGTTTTTGATACCTTTCATGAGCTGCGCGCCAAGTGAATTGGATAGAACGACGGCCCCCGAGTTTCGATTTCGAAGTACTATACGCTGCCCAATTTCGGCAATTTCCACATCTCGAGACTGCAGCAAAACGACTTCGCTCGCCACTAAAGGTTCGCCTCCCAAGTCCGTTTGGGCGCAGTGATCCGATAAGATTTGCATGTGCTTTTTTGGGGGTCCACACTGAGCTCGATCTCTTAAATCCTACCCCATCGCTTCTCTTTGCGAAACTGTAATTTCCAGGTGGTCCGGGAATGTCTGGCAAGACTTGGCAATCAAGCAATCAGGCAATCAAACGCAAACCACAAACTGCCTCCCTTAAGGCAGACTAACTGTTCAGATTGAATGAGAAGTTGTCCATGCCGGGGGCGGTAGGTTAGAGTTCTGGTCAAAAGAGTTCACTGAGCATATTACCCAACTTATTATCTTTTGCTTAGGTCGAGCCCTCGCTAATGAAGGCTAGTAAACGAGGAACTTCTGCGTGTTGTCTACTCGAAAGCGCTGGTACTTGTGCCAACATAAGCCGCAAAGGCACAAACTCGCATTGCGCAACTTGCATCGACAGGGGTTTGAAGTATTTCTACCTTTGGTTGAGGAAACACGCCGTCGCGGCTCCGGATTCACTACCGAGCGTCGACCGCTTTTCCCTGGCTACTTCTTTGTTCAGGTCGATCTCTCAAAAGAGGACTGGCAGAGGATTAATTCAACAAGTGGTGTTTCTCGTATCGTAAGCTTTGGAGATCGTCCCGCTGCGGTTCCAGAAGAAGTCGTGGCCGGTTTATTGGAAAGAGCGGATCAAGACGGCCTCGTCGCAAGCTCGTCCCGGGCCCAAGTCGGCAGTGAAGTTAAGTTAACAACTGGGCCATTTGCAGATTTCGTGGCGCGTATTGAGTTGATCGAACCAGATCGTAGGATATGGGTACTCATCGAATTGCTTGGACGAACGACCAGATTGCGCGTTGATGATGCGGGATTTCGACTGGCTTGAAGAAAACACAGCCTGAGTGTTCTTCAAAATCGGGCAGTGTCCTACTCTGCTCCGGCCAATTGCTGCAATGGGGATTTTTTAGTCGGTTGTTCGGCAAACGCGCGTGATTTCCGAAACTTAAGTCCGCGAGAACGTGTCCGCAGGCATGCGACCATGGAAGATCTTTCCGGCACGACACTATCCTTATTTACCCTATGCAGATGTAAAACCCTTGTATCAGTTCAAATGTGGCAAAGATTTGATGAACTTTCCTCAAGAGTACTCTTTAAGTGTTTGTAATTAAATAATAAGAAATGAATTCTACCATTTTGAAGCAATCAAAATTTCAACAACATTTCACAGTAGATATTAGGGACTGTATCGAAACTGACCCGTTTTGAAAGTTGATATGATTGAATTGAATGCGCCTTGAATGATTTTCTAAACAGCATCGCCGCGTTTTACGAAAAGGCTTAGCGCATTTGACACTCGTCGGTCAGGAATAAGCTAATGAACAAAATTCACCCTTTGATCTTGTGTGGCGGTAGCGGAAAGCGACTTTGGCCGATCTCGCGAACGCGAAGCCCAAAGCAATTCCAGAAAATCGGAAATGACGCGTCCGTTTCGTTCTTCCAGGCTGCCATTCAGCGCCATCAAGGAGAGCTGTTCAATCAACCTTGCATAGTTACCAGTCTGCGCCACCGGGGCATCGTAAAAAAACAATTGAGCGAAATCCAGTCGGGCGGGCAGATCATTTGCGAGCCTGTGCCTCGAAGCACAGGCCCAGCGGTGCTCGCGGCAGCGTATAAGCTACACGAAGAAAATGCAGAGGCGCTGATCTTGATCGTACCCGCGGATCACGTCCTTGAGGAAGATATCAATCCAACTATCGAGGCATGCACGGCCGCAGCGCTCAAGGGTCATATAATCACGTTCGGCATCAAACCGCGCGGTCCCGAACGCGGTTTCGGCTATCTCGTCCCGTGTGAACCACTTCCGGCTTTTCCAGATCTGATGAAAGTAGAGCAATTCATCGAAAAGCCTGAAGCGTCAAAGGCACAAGACCTAATCGAGAAGTCAGAGGCTACCTGGGCTTCTGGGATCGTTCTATTCTCGGCTCAAACGCTGATCCACGAATATGAGAAATTCGACCCAGAGACTGCGGCTTACGTCAAGTTTTCAATGCTACGGGCAGCGAGCTTGCCTGACGCAATTTATCTTGATGCAACTGCCTTTGGTCAGGCTACACCTGGGTCTACTGAAACCATCGTCTTTGAAAATTCCGAAAGAGTAGTAACCCAAACGCTTAACGTTACATGGAACGATGTCGGAAGTTGGTCTGCGATGTTCGAAATCGCAAAGCCAGACTCAGACGGCAATGTCTTCCATGGCGATGTTGTTTCAGTTGGATCGACCAATACGATGGTGCGGTCAGATAGACGGCTAGTCGGCGTCGTCGGACTCGAGGATATTATCGTCGTTGATACTCCTGATGCGCTTCTGGTTACACATCGCTGTAGCTCACAGAGAGTCAAAGAATTGGTCGAAACACTCAAAGCTAAGGCGCGACCCGAGGCTGAGTATTACTCCACTGTAAAGCCTGAAATGGTATCGTTAATCCCATCTTCGGGGCTTGAGCACGGTTTAGAGCAAAGCGCCTTTGACGTAGGAACTGGTCAATTGCCGCTAGGTGGCTTTCTCAAAATGGACGCAGGAAGCTGTCATCAACTGATTGTCGTGAAGGGAACTGTTGAGGCGCAAGGCTCTGCTTGGAGCAAGACCGTTGCAGATGGTGGGAGAATATACGCTGATCCAGATGGTCCCGTTCACATAACAAATTGCGGGAATTGCGATGCGCAGCTTTTGTTCATGACCTACGGTGCTGAAGCTACGTCTCCAGTTGCTTCACCAGTATTCCAAGATGTCTAATGCGGTGAAATTCTTGCGCTCGTTCACGATTAGAGTGCTGGTTGCCGGTTTCGCGCTCGGTCTTTTGGCAGGCGTGTCAAATGCGAGCGCGATGCTGGGTGAAATCCGGAATCCAACGTTTGCATGCCATTCCATGCTATCAGTGGTCACCGCAGGTTTGGCGAAGTTTTAAGGACTTCACACTTGGTTTTTCGCTGAGAGTTTTTGGAGAAATGAACTTAATGATGATCGAAGTCAGCAGTCGCAATTGACAGAGCTGATATCATTCTAGCCTATTGATACGAAGCTTATGAGCAGCCATGCTACGGACTAGATGCTGCAACATTGCTTCCTCAGCTTCAGTGGATTTCCCGCGCTCCTTCAGTGCCGCAATCCTATTGTGTCTTCGTTCGATGGCAACTTTGCAGAGTAGATAGTTGCGGAGTTCTCGTTTGCCTTCACGCTCTGACGCGAGAACAGTGGCGAGGTGTTTTGCGACAATTTTTTGTATGTCTATGTCCATAATGATACCAAAAAGCACAGGCCAAAAGTTAACAAGTAGTTAACGCGTGGTGAGTTTTGGCAGAGTTTTTTTTCGGTGTCCGCGGACAAGCATTTTAAAGACCGGGTCAATTTCGTCGTTTAGTAGGTCGCGCGGCCCCCTGAGAGATCGAAAACGCCCGCAGTGGTGAAGGAATTTTCGGCGCTGGCAAGCCAGACGATCATCGAGGCGGCTTCTTCGACTTCGAGGAAACGCGCGCGCGGGATTTTCGACAGCATATAGGCGATGTGTTCTTCGCTCATCTGGTCGAAAATCGGTGTGCGCGCGGCAGCGGGGGTCACGCAGTTCACGGCGATGTCGTGTCCGGCGAGTTCTTTTCCCAGAGATTTCGTGAACCCGATTACGCCGGCTTTTGAAGCCGAGTAGGCCGAGGCGTTGGGGTTGCCTTCCTTGCCAGCGATGGAGGCGATGTTGACGATCCGACCATAGTTGCGCGCGCGCATTCCGGGAACGACGGCCTTGTTCACGTGGAAAGTGCCGTTGAGGTTCACTGCGCAAATCTGGGCGAAGGTGGCGACGTCATAGTCTTCGACCGTGGCGTTCGGGCCTGCGAGACCGGCGCTGTTGACGACGATATCGACTGGGCCAAGCGCGGCTTCGGTTTCGGCAAGCGCGGACTGGACCGAGCCCCAGTCGGAAATGTCGGCGGTGATTGCGGCGGCATTGTTGCCGACGTTGAAGCCCGCGACCGTGCCGGCGTTGCGGTCGGCGTTCATGTCCCAGCTTGCGACGCGCGCACCCGAGGCGAGAAGGCGTGCGGCAACAGCGAGGCCGATGCCCTGTGCGCCGCCGGTGACGACGGCCGTTTTTCCGGAAAGATCGTAAGTGTTCATGACATCGCGCCCTCTAACCCCGTTGATCACGGTGTAGCGGTAGCGGTCGTCAGAGAAAAGGGAGAGCTGCCTAGAGGCGGCTGGCCTTGCCCGTTTTCACGTCGCGCTGGCCCTGCGGCTTGGCGAGATGTGCGATCAGGGACGTGTTCTTGATGTGAAGAAACAGGGTTGCGCCACGTGCTGCGGTGGGTGCGCAGATGCGTGCGTTTGGTCGACGAAAGGCAATGACATTGTTCATTGAACGATTCCTGTTACTTCGACGATAAACAAACCCCTGATTTGTGACCACGCTGGGGCACAAGTAAGGAAATTACAGGGTTAATGTTTAAGAAGTATGAACAGAATCTTTATGGAAGCAGTAAGAGCCAGAGCCAGACCGTGATGATGGAGGCAGCCGTGCCAACCAGCACCGAGGTTGCGGCGACGCGGCGTGCGCTGCCGTAGAGATTGGCGAAGATGTAGGTATTGACGCCGGGGGCCATGGAGGCGGTCAGAACGGCTGATCTGAGTGCGTCGCGGTCAAGCTGGAACAGGGTCGCAAGAGTGAAGGTGATCGTCGGGTGCAGCACCAGAGAGATCACGCAAACCATTGCGATTGTTTTGGAATCGCCCTCGGGTTTATAGCGCACAAGCACGCCTCCGAGGCCGAAGAGCGCGGCTGGCAGGGCGGCCACAACCATCATATCGACAGCATCGGTGAAGACGCCGGGCAAGGGCAGGCCGCTGAGGTTGACCGCGAGGCCAAGGGCGATGCCGATCACCAGCGCATTGCGGAACATCGAGCGCAGGATTTTTCGCAGAAGTGTTGCGGGATTGCGGGTTTCTGCGCGCGCGATTTCCATCGCGGTGACGCCGAGCATGTAGCAAAACGGCGCGTGGATCGCGACGATGGCATAGTTGGCGGCCAGCGCGTCGATGCCGTAGGCGCGTTCGGTGATCGGCAGGCCAAGCAGGACCGAGTTTGAAAAGAGGCAGACAAAGCCGATGGCGACGGCATCAGACCAGCTTCGTTTGAAGATCAGGCGTGCGCCGAGCAGTCCTGCGGTGAAGCCGAGGCTGGCGCCGGTGTAAAAGGAAATGAGCAGGGCCGGGTCGAACTGGGCGGAGAGATCAAGCGTCGAGATGGC
>Ga0316201_10003420_pt1 | contig 11708 bp, 9 predicted proteins | sample CS6wburrow_MG_FD_204516 | JGI IMG/M metagenome (GOLD analysis project Ga0316201, IMG submission 204516) | Coastal sediment microbial communities from Delaware Bay, Delaware, United States - CS-6 worm burrow | ecosystem: Environmental > Aquatic > Marine > Coastal > Sediment | place: USA: Delaware... | reverse complement strand
TTTCCGGCAAGTACAAGAGCCTGTTCGTGGCCAACCAGGGCTCCAAGCAGGAACGGATGACCGCGCTGCTCGACGCGGTGGCCGAGGTCTACGCCTCCATGTTCGGACCCGATCCCATCCAGTACCGGCGCGAGCGCGGGGTGCTGGAGTTCGACGAGCAGATGGGCATCCTGATCCAGGAAGTGGTCGGGTCGCGGGTGGGTCCCTGGTACTTTCCCGCCTATGCCGGCGTCGCCTTCAGCAGGAACGAGTTCCGGTGGTCGCCCCGGATCGCGCGCGAAGACGGGCTCGTCCGGCTCGTTCCCGGCATGGGGACCCGGGCGGTCGACCGCACCGGGGACGACTACGCCGCCCTGCTGGTCCCCGGCAAACCCGATCTACGGGTGAATGTGGCGGTGGACGAGGTCATCCGCTATTCCCCGCAGCGCATGGACGTGGTCAACATCGAGAAGAACACCTTCGAAACGGTCCCGATCGCCGAGGTCCTGCAGACGGTCCACGGCAGCTACCCGGCCTTCAACCAGGTTTTCTGCCGGGTTGAGGACGGGCGCCTCACGCGCCCGGTCAGCAGCTTCATGGATGCGGGTGACGGCCAGTTCACGGCCTGCTTCGAGGGGCTGCGCGGACGCAGTCTCTTCGTGGAACAGATCAAGGCCGCCCTGGTGGCCCTCGAGGAAACCCTGGGCTGTCCGGTGGACGTGGAGTTCGCCCACGACGGGCAGAATCTGTACCTGTTGCAGTGCCGGCCCCAGAGCCAGGGCGACATCGCGGCGTCGTCGCCGATCCCGCGGGACATTCCCGAGGAGGACATCGTCTTTTCGGCGGACCGGTACGTCTCCAACGGCCGGATCCGCGACATCACCCACATCGTCTATGTCGACCCGGAGGCCTACGGCAACCTGGGCAGCCTCCAGGATCTCAAGGCGGTTGGCCGCGCGGTCGGGTCGCTCAACAAGCTGCTTCCCAACAAGCAGTTCATCCTCATGGGGCCGGGCCGCTGGGGTAGCCGGGGCGACATCAAGCTAGGCGTGAGCGTGACCTACATGGACATCAGCAACACCGCCATGCTCATCGAAATCGCCCGGCGCACGGGCAGCTACGTTCCCGACGTCTCCTTCGGCACCCATTTCTTCCAGGATCTGGTGGAGGCGTCCATCGGGTACCTGCCCATCTATCCCGACGACGAGGGGATCGTTTTCGGGGACCGTTTCCTGAGCGGGTCGGATAACCTGCTGGCCGAACTCCTGCCCGATTTCGCCCACCTGGCGGAGGTCGTGCGGGTCATCGACGTTCCCGCGGTCGCCGAAGGCAGGGTGCTGCGGGTCCTGCTCAATGCGGACCTGGACGAGGCGGTGGCCCATCTGGCGGACCCCGGCGCCGAGCCGGTGACGATCCAGGCCCCGGTGGAGGAGACGGTCCGGCCGACCCAGCGCTACTGGCGTTGGCGGCGGCAGATGGCCGAACGCATTGCCGCCGAGCTGGACCCGCAGCGTTTCGGCGTCGCGGCCCTCTACCTGTTCGGGAGTGTGAAGAACGCCACGGCCGGCCCGGGCAGCGACATTGATCTGCTGGTGCACGTCCGGGGAACCGCGGCGCAGCAGCGTGAGCTGCGCGATTGGCTGGACGGATGGAGCCGCTGCCTGGCGGAATTCAACTACCAGCGCACGGGATACCGCACCGAGGGTCTGCTGGATGTGCATCTGGTCACCGACGAGGACATCGCCAACCGGACCAGCTTCGCGGTGAAGATCGGGGCGGTCACCGATGCGGCCCAGGAGCTCCCGCTCGGCTGACGCCTCAGACGGTGATCAGTTCCCGTGTGGCCGACTCCGGGTCGTCCGGATCGAAGCGGACCAGGGCCAGCTCGGGGCCGTGATGGGCGCCGGTGAAGGCGTGGGTCGGTCCCAGCCGATCGCGCCAGTCTCCCGTCAACCGTGCGGATTCGTGGATGTGGCCGTGCAGCGTCAATCGGGGCGGATGGGCGAGAATCCTTCTCTTGATGGCGATGCTCCCCACGTGGACATCCAGCGGAACATGGTCCACCGAGCGGCCGTCCAGGGCGGCGCGGTCGAGTTTGGTTTCGTGCGGCGGTGAGTGCAGCAGCAGGATGCTGCGTTCCGGATCGCTTGCGGCCAACAGTTCGTCCAGTTCTTCACCGATCGTTGTCCAGCGGACTTCCCGGTCCGTCAGACCGTCGCCGCGACGGCCTTCCTCGGGGGAAATGCAACCCGGCGGCACGTACCGGGAGACATCATACCGTTCCCAATCCTTGAGCAGGAACGGCGTCGGCGGCACGCAGTTGTACCCGTAGATCTCGCAGCCGGCCCAGGATGCGCGGCGGCGGTGCAGATAGGTCCACAAGCCCCGCTGTTCGCCCGCCAGAATCCCTTCCAGACAGGAAAACGGATCGTCGTTGCCGAGGATGAGAAAGACCCGCGGAGCCGCCTCCTGCAGGATGCGCTGCACGGCGGAAAACGCGGGCGTCAGAAAACCCTCCACGAAGCCCTGTTGGCTTTCCTGCTCGTCCCAGGCGCGGTCCATGCCGTGGGGCAGCAGGTCGCCGCCGAGGAACACGGCGCCCGGCCTTTCCGCGACGATCACGTCGCAGAGGGCGCGGTAACGAGCCGTGCGGCCGTGCAGGTCGGAGGTAAAAAACGCGAGCGCCAAGGCGGTAACCTCGCGGGGTGACGAAAACGGCTGCTGCCGACCGGGTAAACCCGGCGGTCCGGATGCTCGCAAGATACCCGGCCGCCCGCCTCCGGGTCAACGACGACCACGGACGGCCCGGGCTGTCCCGCGTTTGCCGCAGGGCCGGCGTGTGCTAGGATCAGGTGCGCCGGCCGACGGCGTCGCCGACCACTACCACGAGAGGGCCTCAGTGCACACACCCGACTACAGGAACATCCGCTCCGGCATGATCTGGGCGGCGATCGCCGCGGCCGTCGGGGCGGCGACGCTGCTGCCCGGCCTGATCCGGGTCCGTCCGATCGGCACCCTCGGTGTGGTGACCGGAGTGCTGACGATGTCCACGGCGATGTTCCTCTTCCTGCGGGCCTACCGTTCCGCCGGCCGCCTGGGTGACGGCATCGAACGGGTCCGGACGTCCGTACTCAATCTGGTCGCCGACCGGGGCGCGGGCCTGCCCGATCTGGAGGGTCGTACGCTGTCCCCGGAGATCCGCGCCATGCTCGACTCCCTGGCCGTCTACCAGGGTCAGATCACGCGGGAACGCCACGGCCCGGACCGGCGGCTGATCGCCGTGCTCGGTTCCCTGACCAGTGGCGTCGTGGTGACGACCGACCAGGGGCAGGTCAGCGTGCTCAACAATTCCGCCCGCGACCTGCTGGGAGCCGCGCGGGCCCGCGTGGGCACGTCCCTCTACGCCGCCCTGGACCGCGATTCGGTGAAGAAGGCCACGACCCGGGCCGAAAAGGCGGGCCGGCCCGTCGAGGCGATCTTCGAACGGCTGGACGGGGTCGAGCTGCAGGGGCGGATCTCGGCGCTGCCGGGCGACGAGGGCGCCATCCTCATCTTTCCCCCGCAGGAACTGGAAAAGCACCGGCCGGGAGTGGACTTCGATCTGGCGCTGCACGACGTCCCGCCGGTAACGACCAGCCTCGCTCTGGACGTCCTGCTCGACGATCTGCCGACGATGATCATCGACACCGAAACCACCGGCCTGAACGTCAACGAGGACCGCATCGTCTCGTTCGGCGGCATCTGTGCCCACGGCACCCGTCTGTTCAGGAGCCGGATGATCGACGACCTGGTCGATCCGGGCATGCCGATCCCGCCGTCGTCGACGGAAATCCATGGGATCACCGATACCATGGTCGAGGGCGCCCGCGGCTTTCCGGAGGTCTATGCCGATTTCCAGCGCATGGCGGCCAACCGGGTCATCATCGGCCACAACATCCCGTTCGACCTGACGATCATGCGCCAGGAGTGCGCCCGGCACGGTCGGCCCTGGGAGGATGTGGTCTTTATCGACACGCTCCGGCTGGCGTCGCTGCTGAACCCCACCCTGCGCAAGTTCGACCTCGAGGTCCTGGCGGGCCTCTACCAGATCGACGTCCACGGCCGCCATACCGCCCTGGGCGACGCCATGGTGACGGCGGAGCTCTTCTTCCGCATGGTCCCGCGGCTGCAGATGCAGGGGTTCACGACCCTCGGGACCCTGCTGGAGTTCCACTGCCGCCGGGCGGTCGACGTCATCGCCGTCCAGAAACAGGCCGGGTGGATCACGTCGCAACCCGAACGGCTGCGCTCCCAGTCACGCTGACATCCGGTGTACTTATCTATCTTCATAGTTGTCTTTTTTTGAATATCTCTTGTCTCCGTGGCCCTGGATATGGTATAAAACCATTGCATATACCTGTTTGCGGCCGCGGCGGCTCATTCCGCATCCTGCCGGCCCCGCCCAGACCCCACCCCGAGGAGGCCCTGACCATGTCCGAGAACCAGAACGACGGCACCTACGGTCCGAATCCCGAGGTCGCGGCCACCTCGCACGTGGGCAGCATGGAGGAGTACCGGCGGCTCTACCGGCTGTCCATCGACGACCCGGAAACCTTCTGGGCCAAGCAGGCGGAACTCATCTCCTGGTTCGTCAAACCCCGCATGACCTTCGATCACGACTACGAGAACGTCGACTTCAGCTGGTACCTGGGCGGTCGGTTGAACGCCTGCTACAACTGCGTGGACCGGCACCTCGAGGACAAGGGCGACCAGGACGCCATCATCTGGGTCAAGGACGAGCCGGGCGAATACGAACACATCTCCTACCGCAAGCTGAAGCACGAGGTCGCCAGGGTGGCCAACGTGCTCAAGGCCCACGGGGTGCGCAAGGGCGACCGCATCGCCATCTACATGCCGATGATTCCCGAGCTGGCCTACACCATGCTGGCCTGCGCGCGGCTGGGGGCCATCCACTCGATCATCTTCGGCGGCTTCAGCGCCGATGCGATCCGCGACCGCGTGCTCGACGCGCAGTGCAAGGTCGTGGTGACGGCCAACGAGGGGCTGCGCGGGGGCAAGAAGATCAAGCTGAAGCAGACGGTGGACAAGGCCGTCGACGGGCTGGACCTCGTCGAAACGGTGCTGGTCGCGCGCCGGACCGACACCGAAACGAACATGAAACCCGGCCGGGACTTCTGGCTGGATGAGGAATGCCGCAAGCAGCGTTCGACCTGCACGGTGGAGTGGCTGGGCGCCGAGGACCCCCTGTTCATCCTCTACACCTCCGGGTCGACGGGCCAGCCCAAGGGCGTCATGCACACCAACGGCGGCTACATGGTCTACGCGGCGATGACCCACAAGATGGTGTTCAACTACCAGCCGGGCGACGTCTACTTCTGCGCGGCCGACATCGGCTGGATCACCGGACACTCCTACATCATCTACGGGCCGCTGGCCAACGGCGCCACCACGGTGATGTTCGAGTCGATCCCGACCTACCCCGACGCGGGCCGCTACTGGCAGATCGTGGACGACCTCAAGGTGAACATCTTCTACACCGCCCCGACGGCCATCCGGGCCATCGCCCGTGAAGGCGACTCTTTCCTGGAGAAATCCTCGCGCGATTCGCTGAAGGTGCTCGGCACCGTGGGCGAGCCCATCAACCCCGAGACCTGGAAATGGTACTGGGAGAAGGTCGGCAAGAAGCACTGCTGCATCGTGGACACCTGGTGGCAGACCGAAACCGGCGGCATCCTGATCACGCCGTTGCCGGGCGTCACCCCGCTCAAGCCCGGTTCGGCCACGCTGCCGTTCTTCGGCGTCAAACCGCTGCTGATGGACGAAGACGGCAAGCCGCTCGAGGGCAACGGCGTCGCGGGCAACCTGTGTATCGAGAAAACCTGGCCGGGGCAGGCACGCACCGTCTGGGGCGATCACCACCGGTTCTACGAGACCTATTTCAGCCAGTACCCGGGTTTCTACTTCACCGGCGACGGCTGTCGGCGCGACGAGGACGGCTACTACTGGATCACCGGCCGGGTCGACGACGTGATCAACGTTTCGGGACACCGCATGGGCACCGCCGAGGTGGAGTCGGCGCTGGTCGCCCACGAGGCGGTGGCCGAGGCGGCCGTGGTCGGTTTCCCCCACGAGATCAAGGGGCAGGGCATTTTCGCCTACGTGATCCTGGGCGCGGAGACCAACGGCGCCTCACCCGGGGAACTGGTCGGCGCGCTCAAGGAACAGGTGCGGCACGTCATCGGGCCGATCGCCACGCCCGACCAGATCATGATCGTGCCGGGCCTGCCCAAGACGCGCAGCGGCAAGATCATGCGCCGGATCCTGCGCAACATCGCCGCCGCCGAGTACACGGACCTGGGCGACATCACGACGCTGGCGGACCCGTCGGTGGTCGAGAAGCTGATCGAGGGCCACCGGGAGCTGATGGGTTAGACGGCAACGGCCAGCGACCGCGCAACGACCGGCTCCGGATCAATTTCCGGAGCCGGTTTTTTTCAGTCGGGGCACCGGGTCGTTGATCCGGTAGATGGCGGTGTTGTGCTCGACCAGGTCGTACTTCAGGAGTTCCACCAGGGTGACCTTGTCGGCCAGCTGGGGAGCCAGCGGGCTGACCAGCAACGGATCGAGGCCTGTGGCCAGGGTATGGACCACCTTCACGTTCACGATCATGTATTCGGCGCCGCTGTTGCGCGACCAGGCGACCAGGGCGGCGGCGTCCAGGTCGGGGGGATATTTGATGAAACGGCAGCCGGCCCAGAAGCTGGCGTAGGGTTTGTAGGCGGCGATCAAGGTGTCGCGGTCGACGCGGGGCCGCAGCCAGGCGCCGGCGTCCCGCAGGCCGTAGAAGGCCTCGCGGTTGCGCCGGATCCAGTAGGCGTCGTCACGGGCGGCCAGGCCGAACCCCGCCAGCAGCAGAACCGCCAGGACCGCCCGTCGCCAGGGCGCGGCCAGCAACCTGCGGCCGGTCAGGTCGACGGCGCCCAGGCCGGCCGCCAGCAGGATGACCGGCACGTAGGGCAGCCAGAAGCGTTCGTCCATGGGATTGATGATGAAGGGCACCGGCAGCAGGGGCGCCAGCAGCCACAGCCACGGCCCCGGCCGGCGGACCATCCCCCAGACCGCCAGCAGCACCACCGGCAGCCCCAGCAGTCCGGCGATCTTGGGGAGGAACTCGCCGAGATTGCGGACGACCAGGACCGGGTAGCGCCATCCCGGATGGGCCTCGAGGCTCAACTGCACGGCCACCGTCTTGCTGGTCAGGTCGAAGGCGCCGGTCTGGACCCGGATGAAGATCAGGTAGGGGATCATGACCAGCACCAGCGGCACGACCAGGCGCCAGGGCGGGCGGTGATCCTTGCGCCACAGCCACAGGCCCAGGCCGCCGGCGGCCAGCAGGGCTTCGGGTCGGATCAGGTAGGCGAACCCCAGGACCAGGCCGGCGGTCAGTCGGCGGTCGCGGCCCAGCAGCAACCACGCGCCGAGCAGGGCGCAGGTGAATGACATCTCGGACAGATCGTTCTTGGAATAGACGATGTTCGCCGGCGCGAACATCAGCAGGGTCATCCCCAGCAGCGCCAGGCGCGGTCCGATGAACGGCCGCATCAGGAAGAAGGCGAGCAGGGGGGCGAGGGTCCCGCAGAACACGTTGGCGGCCTGGCCCGCCCGCAGCAGGGCCAGCGGGTCGTCGTGGTCGAGAAAGGCGTAGGGGACGGCCACGAGCGCGGGCCAACCGGGGGGAAAGCAGCTGAAAGGGACCGTGCCGCGGGTGACCAGTTCCCGGGACTGCTCGAGATAGAGAACGCCGTCGACGGTGGGGAACTCGTTCCTGGCCGCCATCGCGATGCGCAGACCCAGTCCGCACAGCAGCACCAGCAGCAGCAGGGCCAGCAGGACCCGGCCTCCGGTCGGCGGATTAGCGGTCTTCTGGCTGCGCTGATTCCGGGGATTGATGTCCGTCGCCTTTCACTGCTGCGGTCCCTGCCGATGATCAGGTCGCACGCTATCCTAACTTCCGGTCCGGGGGATTTCAATCCAAGGGTCCGGCGAATATAGTTGCCAGCGGCAGGCACGGTCACCTAGGGTAGGTCTATCGAGTCAATCTGTGGTTTCTCCCGGAGGTATGACCATGAAATCGTTCCGTCGCGGCAACATCGGCCACGGTCTCGCGATCGTCGTGATCCTGGTGGCCGCCGCTTCATGGGCTTGTGCCGCCGAGGACGATCCTTTGGCCAGCGGCAAGGAGCGCCATCTCAACGGCCACGGGTTCCTGCCATCCGTCTTCGTCGACGATCCCTTTGTTGCTTCCACGTTCCAGAACCTGACCGGCGGCGGCATAGCTCTCGACCTGCAAACGACCTTCCGGGATCTCGACGGCACCGAGCTGGGCGCGCTGACCGGCAATGTCTTGTTCGCCACCCTGGGACTGGGTTACCAGCAGAAGCTGGGCGACCGCTGGGCGGTCGGGGCGGTGTTTGCGGCCCAAATCCGGGCCGGCACCAATGTGGAGACCTTCATTTCCGAGGGCGCGGACATGAACCGGGAAGGCGGCCTGTGGGCCAAATACCGCGTCAAGAGGAGCGATCGCGCCCAGTTGACCGTCGGCCTGACCTGGGACTACTCGTCCGTCGTCTACTTCACGCCGCTGGAGTTCGCCGAGCACATCGCTGACGGCGGCGGCCTGGATGACGCCCCCCTGGTGGTCAACACCAAGTACTGGACCACCAGGGTCGCCGTCCAGTATGTCCACGCCTTCTCCCCGAAATTCGGCATCAGGGCCAACGGCGCCTTCGGGCTCTACGAGGATCCGATCGAAACGGGTGTTTCGAAGGGCAGCCACCGCATCGGCGTGATGGGCGAATACGACCTCAAGCATACGCGGGCGGGCGTGCCGGTGGGCTTCAGCCTGGGCTACACCCAGACCCTGCCCGACACCGACCCCTTTACGGGCTTGTCGGGCGCGTTGCTGGGAATCTGGTATACGGGCAAAGAGGAGTTTGTCGTGGGCGTCGAGGCCGGGAACATGAAACAGGCCGCTTCCGAACAGTCGAACGACAAGGTGAAAGCGATCTTCGGGGTCATCACGATCCGTTACTACTTCTAGCTGACCTTGACGATCTCGGGCTTGTTCAGCTCGGCGATGATGACCGTGGTGATGCTGCCGGATACCAGGAAGCCCAGCAGAATCACGATCCAGATCCAGGGGTTGTCGTGCAGCCAGCGGCGCATGGCGGTTCCTTCATGAATGGCGGCGGGGCCTACGGGCCCCGGAACCGCACCTTGATTCTCTGCTCCAGCCCGCTGGCCGAATCGGTCACCGAGATCTCGAATTCCTCCGGCATAACGTAGCTCGACCGCGGCATCATGACGAACATGGCCAGCTGGCGGTCGCCGAGCCGTTCGAGTTCGATGCGGGGCTGGGGGATGATGTATTCGACGCCCTCGCGGTCGGCGAGCGCCCCGGCGGCCGGAGCGACGAAGTAGACGCCCGTCCGGTCGGTCTTGTTCTGCAGATGCAGCGAGTAGAGGTTGCGGATCATCCCCTCTTCGATGGTGTAGGGCATGCCCTGGGAGCGCATCACCGTCACGTGCAGCGATTCACGCTTGCTGGCGCGCAGGAAGAACAGCGCCCCCATGGCCAGGATCAGCACCCCGTAGATGAAGAAGCGGGGCCGCAGCAGACGCGACTCTCCCGTCTCGAAACCCCGTGACGAGTCGAACCGGACCAGGCCCTTGGGCTTGCCGATCTTTGCCATGATGTCGTCGCAGGCGTCGATGCAGTTGGTGCAGCCGATGCATTCCAGCTGCAGGCCGTTGCGGATGTCGATGCCCGTCGGGCAGACGTCGACGCAGCGGCGGCAGTCGATGCAGTCCCCGCCGGTGTCGATGCCCTTGCTGCGGGGCTCGCCGCGCTTGGTGTCGTAACCGATGATCAGGGTGTCGTAGTCGATCAGGGTCGACTGCAGACGGCCGTAGGGACAGATGATCAGGCAGGTCTGCTCGCGGAACCAGCTGTAGTCGAAGTAGAGGAGCGCCGTCCAGAACAGGCTCCAGACCAGAGCCGTCGGGTTACCCTCGAAAAAGGGTACCAGGTGCAGCATCTCACGCGTGGGGATGAAGTAGCACATGAAGGCGATGGCGAAATTCCAGCTCAGGAAGATGAAGATCGCGTGCTTCAGGACCTTGCGCCAGGTCTTGTCGAAGCCACCCTTCTCGTTGCGGCGGATCCTCTCCAGCCGCCGCCCTTCGATGAGCCGTTCGATGGGCCGGAACACCCCTTCCATGAAGACCGTCTGCGGGCAGGCGAAGCCGCACCAGACCCGGCCGAACAGGGACGTCACCACGAACAGGCCGATGCCCGCCCCGATCAGCACGAAGAAGAACAGGTGGAAGTCCTGGTTGGTGAAGGTCGCGCCCATCAGGAACGCCGCCCGGCCGGGAATGTCGACCAGGATCATCGGCTGGCCGGCGATGGTGATCCAGGGGGCGGCGACGTAGACGATGATCAACAGGGCGTAGATGAGGTACTTGCGAGTCGTCCAGGGGCCCTTCACGTCGGCCACCTGAAGCATGTTGCGCGAACCGTCTTCGTTGATCGTGTAGACGGAGTTCAGGTCCGGTTGCCGCTTCTTGCGCGCAGCGGCCTTCGTGGTCTGCGTGTCACTGCTGGAATTCACACGGCTCGCCTTCGGGCGCCTTGCCGGCGACGTTGTTGTCCTTGATGGTCAGCAGGTAGGCCACGACGGCGTTGACCCGCGTCGGCCCGAGCTGGTTCTGCCACGCGGGCATCCCCTTGGCTGTGACCCCGTTGACGAGGATCTTGTGGATGTCCATGGGTTCGCAGCCGTGGATCCAGTAGTTGTCGGTGAGGTTGGGTCCGACCGAACCGCGGCCGTCGTCCAGGTGGCAGGCCACGCAGTGGGCGACGAAGACCTCGCGTCCGGCGGAGACCTTGTCCTCGGCCTGGCTCATCATGACGAAGAAGTTGTTGTCGATGCCGGCGGCCTCGGCGCGGGCGAGCTCGGCCTCCTGGGCCTGGCGCATCACCTGGTCGAAGCGGTCGCGGGGCAGGGTGCCGACGCCCAGCGTGTGGAAGATGATCCAGTAGGCGAGGGCAAACGCGATGGAACCGTACATGATCCACAGCCACCAGTTGGGCAGGCGGTTGTCGAATTCCTGGATGCCGTCGTACTCATGAGCCAGAACCGTGTCCTGGCGGTACTCGGCCCGGTTGTCGCGATTCTGTTCCCGGTTCTCACTCATGTGGCCCTCCCATCGGCATGGCCGTTCTCGTAGGTATCGTCTTCCAGCGGCAGCGCCGCGATCTCATCCACCTTTTTCTTGTCCCTGAGCCCGAAGATGACGTAGCCCAGGATCCCCGCAAAGATGGTCACGAATATCAGCAGTCCGATCAGGGGCCACACCAGCAAACCGCTTTTGGCGAGGAATTCCTGATACATGGCGTCTCCCTACTGTCCCAGCGCCGTCTCGGCGGCGACGGGCTGGGGCCCGCGGCCGAGGCGCTGCAGATAGGCGATCATGGCCGCCATCTGGCTGTCGGGTTCGATCTCCACGTCCCTGGCGGCCAGGTAGTCGGCGATCAGCTGGCCCTGGCTCAGGAACCGCTGCTCCGCGAGGGCAAAATCCTCTTCCGTGTAGGGCACGCCCAGCTTGGCCAGCACCCGCATGCGTTTCGCGGTGACCAGGGGATCGAGCGTCCTGGTCTTGAAGTG
>Ga0316201_10003419_pt1 | contig 11710 bp, 7 predicted proteins | sample CS6wburrow_MG_FD_204516 | JGI IMG/M metagenome (GOLD analysis project Ga0316201, IMG submission 204516) | Coastal sediment microbial communities from Delaware Bay, Delaware, United States - CS-6 worm burrow | ecosystem: Environmental > Aquatic > Marine > Coastal > Sediment | place: USA: Delaware... | reverse complement strand
TTCTCCTTGCCTGGGCCTTTGAGCTGACCCCGGAGGGTATCAAGCGGTCCGAGGATGTGTCCCCCGAAGAATCCGTCACCCGCGAGACCGGCAGTCGACTGAATCACGTCACACTGGCGCTGATGGCCGCGGTGATCCTGGTATTACTGGCAGACAGGTTCTGGATACAGGGCGACGCAGAGACTGCGGCTGCGACAGCCTCTGCATCGGGGATCGAATCCGACGCCAGGGCGGCCGGCATTCCGCCTGCGAAACTGGATTCCATCGCTGTGTTGCCCTTCGTGAACATGAGTGATGACAGGGAAAACCAGTACTTCGGCGATGGCCTGGCTGAGGAGTTGCTGAATCAGCTGGCCGGAATGCCCGGTTTGCGCGTCGCTGCGCGAACCTCCTCCTTCCATTTCAGGGACAAGAATCCCACGATTGTCGAAGTCGCCGAGGCCCTGGATGTGGCAACGGTACTCGAGGGATCGGTCCAGCGCAGCGGCGACACCATACGCGTCGTGGCGCAGCTGATCCGCGCGTCAGACAGCGCCCATCTCTGGTCGGAAAAGTATGATCGTCCACTGGACGATTACTTTGATGTCCAGGACGATATCGCCAACCACATAATCCGCGCTCTGATGCCCCACCTCGCCGGCGAAGCCCCCACGCTGCCCAGCAGCGATACCGAGCAGATAAGCCCCGAGCTCTTCGAGCGCTTTCTCTGGGCGCGCCGTCGCTACTATGACGGCACGGCAGCCGCGGTGGCAGAGGCGCACGAGGCGTTCCTGGTCATCACGCGCAGCGCGCCCGATTTCTCCCCGGGTTGGGCCTGGCTGGCCAGATCCTGGCGTTCGTTGGCGACGGAGATGGGGGGAGAGACACCCACCGACCTGGCCCGCCGGAATGCCCAGATGGCTATAGAGACCGCCTTGCAGCTGAATCCCGATGGAGCACTGGCCATTTTTGTGCAGGGTCAACTGCAGGGCGACCTGGGGGATCCGGCCCTGGCGGAGCTCTCTTTTCGCCGGGCGGTTGAGCTGGATCCGCTGCTGGTGGATGCGCTTGTAAGCCTGCATTCTCTGCTGGCTTATAGCGGGCGGGCGGAGGATGCCATCGCCATTTTGCAACGGGCGCAGCGGGTCGATCCGTTGCACCCCAATGTGCTCTGGGCGCTTGCCCACCTGCAGAATCTGCAAGGGCGCCAGCGCGAGGCATTCGAGACGCTGGAAAAACTCTATGCGATCAACCCGACCCTGGCGGGACAACTGGAAGCTCATCTCTACTCTGACAGCAAGGAGGTCGCCCGGGATATCAATTTCACCGAGTTGCTGATGCGGGATAGTCCCGAATTCGGTGATGCTTTCTCGAAGGACTGGATCGCCCTGGGTTACGTGATAAACGGCCTGCACGCGGAGCCCCGCATCAGGGGCACTGTTTTCGAACCCCTGGCACTTGCCGTGATGGGCCGTGACCAGCAGGCGAGGGCCGTGCTGGCCCAATACAAAACTCAAACTGGTGAGCACTTCCTGGCCACTTTTGCGACCAGCCTGGCGCATATTGCCCTGGATGAGCCCGACGCAGCGCAGCAAATGCTATGGGAAATGTGGGTGGGAGCGGCTAACCGGTCCTTCGGTCGCCAGTTTCACGAAATGGAGGCCATGCCCCTGATCATGCTGCTGCAGCGTGCTGGAGAGCAGGAGAAGGCGGCCGAGCTCCTGGCCGCAATGGGCGAATCCCTGGCCGACATGAGCCCCCTGCATGAAGGATGGTTTCTCTGGAACCGGGCCATGTATAAACATTTTTCCGGCGACGGCGATGGCGCACTGGATGACCTGCGGGTCCTCGCTGAAAACGGCTATTCAGGCAGGTGGGATCTGGGCATGTTAGAGCCCTACCTCGGGTCACTGAGAGATAACCCGCGGTGGCAGCCGATCATGGCCCGTATACAGGCCAACCATGCCGGCGAGATGGCGGAGCTTGAGCGCCTGCGCAATTCAGGCATGAGCGCGCAAGAGCTGCGGGCGGAGTATCTCGCAAAGCTCGGTGACTAGTCTGGGGATATCGGCCGCATGGGTGGCGATTGGAATCGACTGGCGGCGGACCACCGGGTGGGAAGCTAACCCTCTGACTCCACCAGAAAATCTGCGACATCCTGCCAGACATCATCAAACTGCTCCCTGCGGAAATCGCTGCGGGTCATGAGCCAGTCATAGTGGTCCTCGGCATCGCCGCCACCGTGATGGCCGATGATGTCCAGGTGGTCGGCCCGGGCCGCGGCGATGCACTGACCCCAGGGTTGTGACAGGGTGGGGACGATGCCGTCATTGGCGGCAGAGTCGGGCACCTCGCCGAAGGCCTTGCGCAGGGCCCGCTTCACATCAGGCCCCGGCTGCGGGAAGTCGTACCCCGCGGACAGCCGGCTCAGGCTGGCATACAGGGCCTGCTGAGCCTGATCGGCCGGGCTGAACCCGATCTCACGCGCACTTTCCAGACCGGGCGGGCGGGCGCGGGTGATCACTGAACCGTAGAGCACGTCGCTGCGATTGCCGGCAGCCGCGTTGAACAGATCCATGGTTTCCACGGTGAGCTGGGTCAGCAGGGACTGATCGCGTTCGACCTCACCCAGCAGCTGATTGACCTGTTCTCGGCGCTCGGCGTTGAAATCGGTCAGCAGTTGCCGGTAGAGCTGTGTCGCCAGTGTGCCGCTGGCACTGCTGAACGTGGGCCCGACGGCAAACAGGCCCGCCATCCTGGCCCATGCCGAGAGAGGGAGCTCCCCCCGGCGCAGCGCCGCCATCGTCATGACCGAAAGGACACGCAGGAGCTTGCGACCCAGCAGGCCGGTGAAGAAGGAGGCGATCGGGGCACCCAGATGTGGTGTTGCGACACTGACGCTCGAGCGCACTTTTCGGGCCAGGCGCTCGACGTCGATGCCGGTCTGCAACCCCACCGCGGGGGTCAGGAACAGCCGCGCATCTAGGCCGCCGGTGGAGTGGCCGATCAGATGGATGACAGCCCCCGAACCGGGACGGACCCGGGCTACAGTCTCGGCCAGGCAGCGGGTGCGCGCCCGGAGACTGGCGGTGGGCAGTGATTTCACACAGTGGATCTCGGCCGGTTTGCCTGCTTTTGCAAGCAGTTCACCGAGCTTGTGGTGGACCGGGCCCCAATAGGTGAAGTCCCCGAGATTGGCGAAGCCAAAGAAACCGGGGATTAGAAATACATGTCGCTTCATGGCTCAGAACAATACCGGACGAGGCGACACACTGTATAGGCCGGTGGTTAACTCTGTCTCCAGTCCCGCTGCTGCTCGAAGGCCTGGGCCAGGCGGTACAGCGTGCCCTCGTCCCAGTGCCGGCCGATCAGCATCATACCGACCGGCAGACCATCCAGCATGCCACAGGGAATCGACAGGGCAGGGTGGTGCGTGGAGTTGAAGGGCGCGGTATTGCCCAGAGGACCGAAGGCCGCTGCGACGACCTCGGCTGCGTCCGCGTTTTGCGCCGGCAGCGCCGGGGCGGTGGTAACGGTGGTCGGCATGACCAGGATATCGAATTGCTCCAGCGCCCTGTCATAGGCCGCTCGCACCACCGGTAATCGCTGCATGGCCCGGGCCACGTAGGTGAAACCGTAGCGATTCTGCAGGATCTTGGCACCCAGGAGGCCTACCTTGACGTTGTGGGGCAGTTCATCGGCCCGGGAGCGCCACTTCGCCTGGGCCAGGAGATAGCCCTCCGGGGTCACATCCGGGCGCTCGAGCAGGCATCCGTCCAGGTGAAACATGGAGGTCATCATCGACTGGATGCCGGCAAACGTGACGCCCGCGCCCTGCAGGTGCATGGGGACGGATATGTCCTCTACGGTCACTCCCAGCGGCGACAGTCCCTGACAGGCGGAGCGCACCTTTTCATCCACCCGCGGATCGCCGCCTTCCCAGCCGAAACCCTCGGTCACCAGCCCGACCCTGAGGCCCGAGGGATCCCCTTCCAGTGCCGCGGTGTAGTCCGCGACCCGTACCCCCGATTGCCGGCTGTCCACACCGTCGGGCCCGGCCAGGACCTCCAGCAGGCGTGCATTGTCGGCCACAGTACGCGTCATCGGTCCGGTGTGATCGATATTGGGGTTCATCCCGAGAATGCCGGTGTAGGGCACCAGGCCGTAGGTCGGTTTCAGGCCCACCAGGCCGCAATAGGAGGCCGGGATGCGAACGGAACCTCCCTGGTCGCAGCCGATGGCCATATCCACTTGGCCGGCCGCCACCAGTGCCCCCGAACCGGATGAACTGCCCCCGCTGGTATGCGCCGGATTATGGGGATTGCGCACCGGTCCCGTATCGCTGGTATGGCTGCCCCCGGAGAAGCAGTAGGCCTCACAGACGCTCTTGCCGGTAATGGTTGCTCCGGCCGCGAGCATGCGCGTGACAATTTCCGCATCCTGGTCAGGTACATAACCCTCCAGTATGTTGCTGCCCCCCATCAGGGGTACGCCCGCCAGCAGTACCGTATCTTTCACGGCAACTGTCTTCCCCGCCAGTTTTCCCTGGCCGGCTCCCTGGATGTCGGTTTTTACGTACCATGCCCCGAGCCTGTTGTCGGCAGGCTCGGGTCGGTGCCAGTCGCGACTGGCGCTGCCTGTGCCCGTTACCGGAGGATCCACTGCATCGACCAGCGCGGTGACCTCCAGGTTTGCCTCTATGATGGCGCGGTAGAGCTCCGGCGTGTCGGTCGTCATGCCAAGCTGCGACAAAGCCTGTTCTAGATCCTGGTCCGTCACATGGGTATCCATGGTGTTTTTTCCTCGATGTCCGTCTCCTGAACCCCTTAGTTTAGACTGCTTTGGACAGAGCGCTTGACCCCCGGCTGAGCCGGACGGCAGAATGACCGGTCGATTCACAGCGAGAGTTTTTCCCCATGTCTGCAACTGCCTGGGATACCCTGATCCATGATGCGCTGGTCTTTGACGGTCACGGCGGCGCTCCACAGCGAATCGACATTGCTATCAGAAATGGGAAGGTCGCCGCTAAAGGCTCCGACCTTCCCAGGGACCAGGCGGCGCAAACCATCGACGGCAGCGGTCAGTGGTTGATGCCGGGCCTGCTGGATATCCATACACACCTGGATCTCGAGGTAGACCTGGACCCCGGCCTGCCGGAAGTCGTGCGTCACGGCACTACCACGGTATTGGTCGGCAATTGCAGCCTGGGAACCAGCTTCGGCAAGCAGATCATCGGCGATAGCAACCCTATCGTCGACTGCTTCACCCGGGTCGAGAATATCCCCAAACCGGTGCTCGCCAAGTGTGTGGAGGCAGTGACCTGGGACAACACTGCCGACTATATGGACCACTTCAAGGACATCCCCCTGGGGCCCAACGTCGCCGCGTTTTTGCCGCACTCGATGCTGCGGGTCGAGGTAATGGGCCTGGAAGACAGTATCAGCCGTGAGCCCACCGAAGCAGAGCTCCAGCGGATGGCGTCTCTGCTCAGCGAGGCGATGGACCAGGGCTATCTGGGTATGAGCACCGATGGCCTCCCCTTCCATTACATGGCCAACGAGCCGCATACGGACAAGCGAATCCCGACACAGTTCGCACCGCGCTACGAGATGAAGCGCCTGTTGCAGGTGCTGCGCGATCGCGACCGGGTGTGGCAGACCACCCCCATCATCGAAAACCGCCTGAAGGCATTCCTGTATTTCGCCTTCACCAGCGGGCGGCTGTTCGGCAAACCACTGAAAACGTCGGCCCTGAGCGCCATAGAGTTCGCCCTGATGCCGAGGGCAACCCGGCTGTTCCTGGGGTTCGCCCGGCTGATGAACGGCAAGTTGTTCAAAGGAAAGATGCACTTCCAGGCGCTGGGTACCAATTTCCGGATCTGGTCCGACGGGATCATCAGTCCTCTCTATGAGGAACTGGACTCCACCTGCAAGCTTATAGCCAAGGAGTATGATGACGTGGAGGGACGCCGCGCCCTCCTGGACGACCCGGCGTTCATCGAGGAATTTCGCGCGGACTGGCACCACGGACGGCGCGGGTACAACCTGGCACACCTGAAGGCCAGGCTGGGTGCACCGGATTCCCTGGTGATCCGTGACTTCGGGCGCATGGTGTTTGATGGGGCGCCGGTCAGTGACTGGGAGGGCGAAACCTTCGAGCAGGTACTGCATCGGCTGGAGGTCTATCAAGCCGGCGTCACCAGCCAGGCGCGCAGTGACGACGAGCGAACCGCCTTCGACAAATTCCCGCGCCCCATCGGGGATGACGCCAACTTCATGTTGCACATGTTGCGCGAATATGACCGGAGTTTCCGTTTCTGGGTCGACGTGGGCAACGTGGGCAACAAGGCCACCCTGGACCTCCTTCTCCACGAGAACACCCTGCCCGGTTTCAACGACTCCGGGGCGCACATCACCAATATGGCATTCTTCGATTCGAACCTGATGTCCCTGAAACTGGCCAGCGAAAAGGGCCTGGATACGGTGGCGCGCATGGTGCAGCGCCTTACGAGTGAGCCGGCAGAGTTTTTCGGGCTCGATGTGGGAACGCTGGATATCGGTGCCCAGGCCGATATCGCCATGATCAACCCGGAGACGCTCGCCGGGTATGAGTGTGACCCCAACCGCAAGCTGATCTATCGGGACCTGTTCGAGCATGAACAGATGGTGAATCGCTCGGACGGGGTCGTGACCCGGGTGTTGATCAACGGCACGGTGGCCTGGGAACAGGACGATTTCACGCCTGCCCTCGGCAACCAGACCCTGGGGCGCGCACTCCGGGCCGCCTGACCCGTTCGGTCACGTCATGTAAACCTGACAATTCACGGGCGGGCATGGTTATATAGCGTGCATGACCATGCTTTCTGTGGAATCTGTCAGCAAACGCTATGGCGATATTCTGGCCCTGGACGATGTCAGTCTCAGCTTTCCCCAGGGATGCATCACTGCGGTCATCGGGCCCAGCGGGTGTGGCAAATCGACGCTGCTCAAGCTGTGTAACGGGCTCGTAACGCCGGATGCCGGCCAGGTCAGTGTGTTTGGCCGCCCGCTGGACTACGGCAATTTGCCGCCTTTGCGCCGCCGCCTCGGTTATGCAGTGCAGGGCACCGGCCTTTTTCCCCACCTGACCGCCCGGGAGAACATTACCTTGCTCGCGTCGCTGGAGCGCTGGCCGCAGGCCGCAATCGAACAGCGACTCGACAAGTTGCTCGAGCTTACCCACCTGCAGGAAGACCAGCTGACGCGATATCCCCATCAACTCAGCGGCGGCCAGCAACAGCGGGTCGGATTGTGCCGGACCATGATGATGCGTCCGGAGATTCTGCTGCTCGATGAGCCCTTTGCCGCAATCGACCCTATTACCCGGATGGATATACACCAGCAGTTGCTGAAACTGCACGAGGCGGAACCCTCGACGGCTCTGCTGGTGACTCACGATATCCGCGAAGCGCTTGTACTGGCGGAACACATCGTGATTATGACAAGTGGTCGGGTCGTGTGGAGTGACAGCAAATCGACTCTGCTTGAACACCGTGCCGGGAGGGACCCGGAGTCGCTGCTGCAATCACTGATGGCCGGGTCGCACGAGTGATACCCGGTCCTTGCCCGCTGCCTCGCGTGTTGGTCACGACCTGCCTGTTGACGATCATGCCAGTGGTCGCAATGGCTGCCGTCACTTCGGGGGAACCGGTAAGAGTCGGCTCCAAGACCTTTACTGAAAGCTATATTCTCGCGGAAATCGCCGCGCAGTTACTGGAAAGCAGAGGTATCGCCGTGGAGAGAGAGTCCGGCCTCGGGGGCACTCTCATCGCCTTCGAGGCGCTGGCGAACGGGTCGATCGATCTGTACCCGGAATATACCGGGACCCTCACCCAGGCAGTGCTCAAGATGCCTGACCTGACTCAATCGGGGCTGGAACGCGCGCTCAGTCAGCGTGGACTGCGTCTGCTGCCGCCGCTGGGGTTCAATAACAGCTACGCGATTGCTATCGACCGGGAAATTGCCGATGCGAACGCTATCGAGCGCATCAGCGACCTTGCCGACCACCCGGAGTTGCGCATTGGCTTTTCCCATGAGTTCCTCAACCGCAAGGATGGCTGGCCGGCCTTGCGTGCCTCTTACCAGCTGCCACAGCGGGCGGTCGGCATCGAGCACGCGCTGGCCTATTCGGCTATAGCCAGCGGCCAGTTGGATATCACGGATGCCTATACCACCGACGGGGAGCTGGATGTCCACGATCTGCGCCTGTTGCAGGACGACCGGACATTTTTTCCGCGCTATGATGCAGCCCTGCTGACCCGCTCCGATCTTTCGGGACCGGCGACCGAAGCGCTGTTGCAGCTGTCCGGGCGCATCGACGCTGCCGCCATGCGCTCCCTGAACCAACGGGTGGCCAACGATGGCGAAACCCCGTCGGTAGTGGCGGCAGCTTTCCTGCGGGCCAGTGGACTGGCGTCCCGGGCGACCGCTGAACCCCCATCGGTCGCCCGGCGCATACTGGCCAATACCGCGGTTCACCTGAAGCTGACCGGTATTGCACTGTGTCTGGCCTGCGCGGTGGCTATTCCACTGGCGCTGCTGCTGTCGCGGTTCCCGCGGATCGCCAGGGGCCTGCTCTACCTGACCGGCCTGATCCAGACGATCCCGGCACTGGCACTCCTTGCTCTGCTGATTCCACTGGTGGGGCTGGGACAGGTGCCGGCGATACTCGCACTGTTTCTCTATTCTCTGTTGCCGATCGTCCGCAACACGCTCACCGGTATCTTCAATGTCGATCCATTGCTCAGGCAGGTGGCGACCGGTATGGGCCTGACATCGACAGAGCAGCTGCTACGCGTGGAGCTGCCGCTGGCAATGCCCATGGTGCTTGCCGGAATCAAGACGGCTGCCATTATCAGTATCGGTACTGCCACCCTGGCCGCCTTTGTCGGTGCGGGAGGGTTGGGAGAGCCCATCATCACGGGTCTCAATCTCAATGATCACCGGTTGATACTCGAGGGAGCCGTGCCTGCGGCTCTGCTGGCGCTGACTGCGGAGGCCGCTTTTGAGTTGATCGAGCGCGCCGCCGTGCCAGCTCATTTGCGGGAGTGAGCGCGCTGTTATGTCTCTTTCACAAAAAACTGCTAGGCTTATGCTCGTGAGCGGCACTGAACACACGGGCACCCGGTGAGATCACGGCCAGGGAGCGAAGGCATCGACGGGCTTTATCGGTCGACCCGGAACCAATCCGTGGCGTTCTGCGAGCCACTCGCCATCGAGGACTACGGCTTGCAGGCCGATGCTTTCGTCAGTCCGCCCAAATGGCATCTGGCGCACACTACCTGGTTTTTCGAGACGTTTATCCTCAAGCCAATGGCGCCGGAATACATATCGCCCGAGCCACTCTACGAAATGCTCTTCAACTCCTACTACAACGGGGTCGGCAGGCAGTTTCCACGCCCGCAGCGGGGGCTGCTGTCGCGGCCCACAGTGGCCGAGGTCCTGGCTTACCGCGGCACGGTGGATGCTGCCATGTTTCCGCTGCTGGCGCAGTCGGATCACCGGGATAGGGAAGAGATTGTCGAGCGCGTTATCCTGGGGGTGGAACATGAACGGCAGCACCAGGAGCTGTTTTTTACCGATCTGAAATACTCCCTGGGTATCAACCCACTGTTGCCAACCTATGTGGAGCGTGAGTGCAGTGACCAACCGGATGACGCTGCGGCAATGGTCTGGTGCTCATACCAGGGCGGGCTGGTGGAGAACGGGTTCGACGGTGACGGATTTTGCTTCGACAATGAGCTTCCCCGCCACAAGAGTTTTGTAGAGCCCTTTGAGCTGGCCAGTCGGCTGGTCACCAATGCGGAGTACCTGGAGTTTATTCAGGACGATGGGTATCGCCGCCCGGAGCTGTGGCTGGCGGACGGGTGGGACGCAGTGCAGGCACAGGAATGGCGCGCTCCGCCCTACTGGCTGGAGAGAAATGGGCAGGCCATGGAGTATACGCTGCACGGTCTGCAGTCGCGCCTGCCGCAGAATCCCGTCTGTCATATCAGTGGCTACGAGGCCGATGCCTATGCCCGATGGGCCGGTGTTCGCCTGCCGACAGAACAGGAGTGGGAACTCGCCGCTGCTGGCGAGCCACCCCCTCGCCGCGGAGTGGACGACGGGGTATATCATCCGCGGCCGGCCGCGGGCGAGGAGGGTCTGCAGCAGTTGTATGGTGATTGCTGGCAATGGACACAGAGCGCCTACAGTCCCTACCCGGGCTATCGGCCATCCCCTGGCGCGATAGGTGAGTACAACGGTAAATTCATGAGTAACCAGTGGGTGTTGCGCGGCGGCTCCTGCGTGACCAACGCCGCCCAGGTGCGACCCAGTTACCGGAATTTCTTCTACCCGCGGGATCGGTGGCAGTTCAGCGGAATCAGGCTGGCGCGCTGTGCCTGAAAACGTGAATACCAGATAAAGGACGTAGACCCATGGCGCAAGCCCTATCACGAGCATCCAATGTGACCTTCCGCGACGAGCACCCGGCGCCGGGGGACAGTCGGAGCGAGATCCTCCGGGGTCTGCAACAGCCCCAGAAAACCATAGACCCGAAATGGTTCTACGATGAGAAGGGATCCCAGCTGTTCGATCGGATAACGCGGCTGCCCGAGTACTATCCCACCCGGACGGAGATGCGCATTCTGACGGAGAACCGGCAGGAGATAAGCGAGTACTGCGAAACAGGCTGCCTGTTCATCGAGCCCGGCAGCGGCAGCTGCGAAAAAGTCCGGCTGCTGCTGGAGGATCTGCGTCCTTCCGCCTATGTGCCCGTCGACATTTCGGCGGATTTTCTGCGCGAATCGGCAATGCAGCTCGGCCTGGAGTATCCCTGGCTGAAAATCCATGCGGTGTGTGCAGATTTCAACCGCAGCTGGTCGTTCGTCGATCGCCTTCCCCAGGGCAAGCGAGTGGTGTTCTATCCCGGCTCCACGATAGGCAACCTCGAGCCAGGTGACGCCGTCGCGTTTCTGCGACGTGTCAGGGGCATTCTCGGCGAGGACGGCGGCGCTCTCATCGGCGTCGACCTGCACAAATCCAGCCAGACGCTGCATGAGGCCTACAACGACACGCGCGGCCTGACCGCCCGTTTCAACCTCAATGTGCTGGGCCGGATCAATGAGTTGCTCGATGCCGAGTTCGACCAGGCACGGTTCAGTCATCGTGCCTTTTACAACCTGGAAGAACAGCGGATAGAGATGCACCTGGTCAGCGAGCAGGCGCAGTCCGTGCGCTGTAACGGCAGCCGAATCGAATTCGCCAAAGGGGAGTCCATCCACACGGAGAACTCCTACAAATATACCCTGGCCGATTTTGCCGATCTGGCCCGGTCGGCGGGGCTGTACCTGGAGCAGAGCTGGGTGGACGATGACGAGTTGTTCAGCGTGCACTACCTGCGCAACGAATAGGCAATGTGCATTTTTAATGGCAGCGCCGGCTTTTCATAGATGACCGGCTGATCAGGATCTGGCCATGTGGCATTTTACTGGCGAAAAACGCCCGCCATTTGCGGAGGAACCCGGTCCCGGGCAGGAGTCCGTATGGGATTACCCGCGACCGCCTGTGCTGGTTCCCAGTGCCAGCGTGGTAGAGGTATTCGCCAGGGGTCAATGCATCGCGCACTCCGGTCAGGTGCAGCGGGTACTGGAGACAGCCAGTCCACCCACTTATTACGTCCCCGCAGCTGATGTCGACTGGCAGTATCT
>Ga0316201_10003418_pt1 | contig 11710 bp, 7 predicted proteins | sample CS6wburrow_MG_FD_204516 | JGI IMG/M metagenome (GOLD analysis project Ga0316201, IMG submission 204516) | Coastal sediment microbial communities from Delaware Bay, Delaware, United States - CS-6 worm burrow | ecosystem: Environmental > Aquatic > Marine > Coastal > Sediment | place: USA: Delaware... | reverse complement strand
GTCGAGGAACGCCGTCCAGCGCTCGTCGGGACGGAGCCCTTCGCGCTCTTCGGCCACGAGCTTTTTGAACTCGTCGATGCCTACTTTTTGAACCAAGAACTTGATGCGCGCGCGGGCTCGGCTCTGCTTCTCGCCAAGGCGGGCAAAGACGCGGGAGACCGCTTGCGCGAGGGGGAGCAGCTCCTCTTCGGGGCAGAACTCGGCGAGAACTTTGGCCTGCACCGGCACGGCTCCGAGCCCTCCACCGACCACGACGCGGAAGCCGCGCTTGCCGTCTCGGACATGGGCGACGGCGCCGAGGTCGTGAAAGGTGACCAGCCCACAGGGGTTGTCTTCACAGCCCGAAAACGCGATTTTGAACTTGCGTCCGAAGTCTTGAACGTCGGGGTGCCCCAAAAGGAACTGCGTGATTGCATTGGCGTAGGGGGTGACGTCGAACGCCTGCGTCGTGCAAACGCCGGCATACTCACAGGCCGTCACGTTGCGAACGCTGTTGCCGCAGGCCTCACGCGTGGTGATCCCGACGCTTGCGAGCCGACGCATCATGTCGGGCGACTCTTCGATGTGAATGAAGTGCAGCTGGATGTCCTGCCGCGTCGTGACGTGCAGGATCGAATCGGAGTTCTCCTCGGCGAGCTCGCTCAGCACATCGAGCTGCTCGGCGGTCAACTTGCCGAAGGGGATCTTGATTCGCATCATGCCAGGGGCGTCCCAAACCGTGTCCGGTCCTTTGGTCAGGTCGCCGCACGGGAAGGCGAGGGTCTTTTGCCCGGTGCCGTCGTCACGAAGGCCGTTGTCGTAGCGCTGGCCGTAAACGCCTCGGCGAAGCCGGGTCTCGGCGAAGATCTTGTCGTCGAGCTTGCCCTGCTTCTTGAGCTCGATTTGGCCCTCGAAAAGATCCACCTCGCCCGCGAGCTGCTCTGGGATCCGATCACCAAGCTGTTCTTTCCACGAAGTCATGATGCTCCTGTCCCCCGGCTGCCCAATGGCGCCACGAAGGGGAAATCCCACTATTCCTCAGTTTTCCCGTAGGTCAAGTCAACAATGAGGAAAAGCCGGTTTAGACTCTGATTTCATTGGTGAAAATTGTGAAATATACACGAGTAAAAGAATCAAGAATACGTGTGGGCGACCATTGCTTGCTGAGCGAGGTCTTGCCGCTATAGTGCCGCCGCCCGGCACCCCAACTAAGGTATCGGGACCATTCGGGGATCGTCTAACGGCAGGACTCCAGTTTCTGGTACTGGCTATCTAGGTTCGAATCCTAGTCCCCGAGCTAGTTAGCTGTTAGAGGAACGCAGCCAACGCGCAGATTAGCTTTCGGCCCCATCGTCTAGTGGTTAGGACATCGGCCTCTCACGCCGGTAACACGAGTTCGAATCTCGTTGGGGTCACCGGCCCCGAGATCACGAATGGTCTCGGGGCCATTCTTGTGTGCGGCGCCATCGAGCCCGGCTTCGGCCCGACTCTCACTGTGTGGCAGGCGCCGCGCTATCGACGGTCGGTTGCCCCCGCTTGATACTCGGCGTTGGCCCAGCGAGCGAGCTTGGCGCGAGTCGGGAAGTTCATCACCAACAACAGCCAGGTCGGGACAAAGAAAGCGATCAGGACGAGCGAGAACGGGGTGTTGAAAAACCCGCAAACCAATCCGAAGACATGGATGGACCAGGCTAAAAGCATTGCTAACAGACTGGTGCCGGTGTAACGCAGGTACGGTTTGGCCACTTTCTTCCGAGGGCCTCGCATGACCCGCAACGAAACCCGGTATGAGAGGAGCCCAAACATGACGCTTAGGACGATCAGAATCGCCAAGAAACTCGCCCGGCCGTACGGATCACCCTTTTCCCAGCGGGCGAGGACCCCTGCGTTGATGACCGTCGATGCAGCAAGGCCCCACCATAGGAAACAAGCTGTCACGAGCCACCCCGTCTGATGTTCGTCGCGCTCCAATCCTAGGGTCGACCGGGACGGCACGCCCCGTACCATAGTGGAAGGCGCTCCACGCGCCCAAGATCTGCCGTTTCCCGACGCCTCACTCGGAATGTCCGACCATTGCAGGTGGCTAGGCGATTTCAGGTACCCTAAGCGGGCATGGGTACCACCGGCGACCGAATGAACAACGAGGAGTTTGCTCGATGGTGGGTGCGGGCGTGGTCAAATCGAAACGTTGACGCGCTCAGATGCGATGCGGCTTCAGGCTCGGTCTGGCGGTCGCGAGCAGGGCGTACAGCAAAGAAAGCATCGGGGTCGGCTAGCTCGATCCCGAGCGGGGAAACGTCAGCGATTGTGCGGTCGATGGGGTTCTGAGGGGGCACAGGGTGTCATGCTGAAGAGGTCTTGGGAGTGGCGAGTCGACGGGCAGGTGGTGAGCGCGAAGCTCAGCCTCTTGACGGGCCGGGAAACGATTGCAATCGACGGTACCTCCGTCCTCGACAGGATCTCTTGGAGACTCCGGAACGAGGTTCCGCTCCAACTCGATAGCGGTCGAAGTGGACGAGTTGTGATGTCAATTGGGTGGAGTCTTGGACCTCGTTGCGTCCTCGAAGTCGAAGGCAAGACGATCGAACCGCACATCCGGCCGGTTCGATCGAAGGCGCGCCGCGCAGTCATCAGCACGGGTCTCGCGTTGTTGGTGGCATTCCTTGGGCTCAGTTTCGCGCCTTGGCTCTTGGGAGGGTCCGAGCTCCCGCCTCCCCGCTGGACCGCGCGGGACCTGACCCCGATTCCGGATGAGGAAGACAACGCGTGGTACGCCATCACGGGGTCCGCGGAGCCACCCGAGTGGGACAGGTGGCTCCTTGACGACCGCGAACGAATCTCGCCCAACGATTTGGCCGCGGCCAAGGAAGCTTTGGCGCGGCCTGAGGTCGTCGCGTTGCTCGCCCACATTCCAGAGGTTTTGGAACGCAGCGAGTTGGCGGTACCGGATGACGAGGAGTCCCGCGCGAAGTCGATGCAGTTGTGCACTTGGCGATACTGGCTAGCCCTTTCCCTGAGTAGTGAAATCCAACGCGAGCCAGTCGAGGCCGTGCGAACGCTAAGGCAGACTCTCCCGATGTGGATCAACTGCGCCAATAGCGCGAGAGATGCTGTGGTCTACATGATCTGCGCGGTACAAGTGCGGCGGGACCTTGCTCTCATGTTGGGCGCGCTCGAGTACTTGCCCGGCGGAGAGGAAGCAACGCGAGGCATGATCGAAGCAGCAGTGAGGGAGGCTCCGTCGCTGGCTACCGAAAACATCATGCGCGCGTCATACATTGAATCGTACGGCCTTCTTTCGGCGCTGACTGAAGAGCACTATTTCTGGGTCGACAGACGCGCGACTGTTGGAAGATTCAACCAGCTGCTTTCGCCGCGTCCAAGCAAGGCCTTCTGCGACAGTCCTCGAGAGACCAATATTTACAAGGCGCTCTACACCTACAACCATCTTGGCGATGCCTTCGCGACGGCTGCGGCGGGCTACTCGTGCGTCGGCCTGGATCGGGTTAACGCCACGGCTCAATCAGTCGCCGATGCGAGGCGCGAACTGCTTACGGCCCTCGAGCGACCGCCGTCCTGGTGAGCGGGTAGTGTCGGCATCGCACGAGCCGCGTGGAGAACCGACCCACAGCTAGAGGCAGTGCGAGAAGGGCAGCGTCCATGGTCATGCGGCCCTCCGGAGTTCGTCCCACGCTTCAATGAAAGCGGAAAGTTGGTTCCAACTTCGCAACGTTGGGATCACCGGCACCGAGATCGTAAATGGTCTCGGGGCTTTTCTCTATGCCGTGCAATGCCAGCCACGCTCCGCTGGGGCTTGCGCTTTTTGTGAGGTGTATCGAGAGTCCCTCTTCAATCTCAGAAGGGCGGGATCAGGTAACCGGTGCCTTCCCAGAACGTGCATGGCTCAAAAGGGCCGTCGTTTGCGGTTTCCACGGCGGAGTCGAGGGCAAGCAGGCGGGGGTCGCCGTTCGAGAACTGGGGCCACTCCGTCTGGCCGTCGCCATTGGGATCGCCGGCCCTCGCGAATCGCGCAAAGTAGCCGCGCATGGTCTCCCAAAGCTCAGCGTCAACTGACCCGGGTGGGAACTCGTCCTTCGCCTGCAAAGAGGGGACGCCGAACACGTACTGGATGTCGGCCGAGTGAAAGGCGCCGTTGGACCAGCCGACAAACTGAGAGCGGTCGAGGCTCGGCAGGGGCGCGATGTTGTCGAGCGCGAAGTCGGCATTCGGGTATCGGAACTCGTAGATGTACGTGGGCACGTGCACCGAGGTGGTGCTCGCCTGCTCCAAGGCGGGGCAGCGAAACGCCGCGTCTGTGGTTGCGGCGGAGTAGGCGTCACCAGGGTCGGCGAACTTGTCGGCCGCGTACGGCCCGGCCACCGCTGCGTCCGCAAGCTCGTCGTTGTCTCCGAGGATGTACGCAATGAGGTCTCGGTAGTTGCTTTCGTTGATGTCGAACCCTGCGCCGACCTCTTCGTCCTCGGCGAGCCATCCAAACAGGCGGCCTTCCTCGCTAGTGAAGCCAATCATCAACGGCACTTTGTTGAAAGCGCCGTTCTTCGTGCTCGGAATGGGCTGCTCCTCGAAGAAGTAGCCATCGAGAATCGGTGACCATGGCAGGTATTTGCGCTCCACGTCGATCAGCTGGATTGCATACCCGACGAAACCCACCTCATCCGGATCTGGTGCCTGCGCGTCGTGAAGCTCTTTCCAGGACTTCGTGCGCAAGCAAGCGAGGACATCAGATTCGGAACCGCAACCTGCAAGCTCCGCGAAGCGCTCTCCATGAGCATGCGCGGACTCGAGGGTGGGCCAGGGCCGGTAGCACGTACCACTCTGCATAATCGCCCGGTGGAAAAGCCCGTCCGCTTGCGGCGACATCACAAGAGCGCAGGTATTGAGCCCGCCTGCCGATTCTCCGAAGATGGTGATGTTGTCGGGATCGCCACCAAACGCATCGATGTTGTCGCGCACCCAGCGAAGCGCGGCCACTTGGTCCATCAAGCCATAGTTGCCCGACGCGTCGTCCTCGCTTTCTTCCGTCAACGCGGCGTGAGCGAGAAAGCCGAAAGGACCGAAGCGATAGTTCATACTGACAACGACCACGTTTTCGGTCTCAGCGAGCCTGGTGCCTGAGGTCCCGCCGTCGGCTTGCACGCCTTCTCCGAGAACATTCCCCCCGCCGTGAATCCAGACCATGACCGGGAGTGCGGTTCCGAGCTTTGGCGTGACGACGTTGAGATAGAGGCAATCCTCATCCACCGGACCGAGAAAAGGAGCCGCTGCCTCACCGCCGGAGAGGGTCTGAGGACACTTCGGAACCGGGATAACCGCCGGCGCCGCAGGAATCGCAGGTTCTTCTGGGGCCAGCGTTGCCAGCGCCTCAGTCCAGGGTCTCACCGGCTGAGGCGGCTTCCAACGTAGCGGCCCCACAGGTGGAGCAGCGTAGGGGATGCCGAAGTAGGTGAAGAGCGTTCCATCTTCCTGGCCCTGAACGGGACCCGTCGTGGTTTCGACGAGTGACGTTCGGGGAGCACGCGTCTCGATCGATGTGCTCGTCGATTCGCTGCACGAGCCGAGCAAGATTGCAATCACAAGAACTTGTACGCGGTGTCTCATGTGCGTTTCTCCATGTCGCAGCATATCGGAACACTCCGGCCGTCATGGTGCAACACATGGTTTCCGAAAGGCGGCCGGTGTGCGCTCTTTTCCGAGGGCGTCGCGCAAGGCGAACGATCGAGCCGCGTCACGCGTTTACAACTCGTAAAGGAAATCGGAACTCGTCCAACCTCCGAAGCCCCTCCCAATCTTTGAGGAAACCCACCACTTGGTTCCAACTTCGCGTACTTGGGGTCACCACTTTTTCAAGGGATTCTGACTTCGGTCGGAGTCCCTTGATGCGTTGTGGCAAATATGTGTCACCCGCATGCACGCGGGACCTCGCGACTGTTCGGGTTCGCGACACGTTCGGCGTCCTTCTCAAGCGCGCATCGTTGGAGGTTCCCTTCGGTAAGCATCAAGGGCGCCTGGCAAAGCGAGCTTCGAGCCCATCAATCCTGTGTCGCTTGGTTGGAAACGCAGCCCTGGTAGTGCGCGTCAAGCCCCGGTGGCTCGGGACCCTTCTCGACGCTGTCGACGGTGAGTCGTAGCGGAATGCGATCGACAGGGTTGGCCATGACGGACGAGGCGCGCGCGTCGCTCGACGCCTACATGACCAAAAATCCCCGCGGAAAGCACGGGCGGATCGTCTACGACCTCTTCGCCGATTCCGGCGTGGATCCGGACGCGCTCCGAAGCCGCTTCGATTTCTACTACGAGCGCTTTCCGATCGAGATAGAAGGGGCCTGACGTTAGCGACGCTGCTGTGCTCGCAACGAAAAGCCCCTCCCAGAGGGAGGGGCCTTTGGTGCGAGTCCAGTGCTCGACTGGTCTGCGTTTTACGCAGAACGCCGCCGGCGCCAGAACAGGACTCCGAGGACGCCGAGCACTAGCAGCATGTCGCCACTGCTGTCGCGGCTGCTCACCGTGCAGCTGCCGCAGCCCGAGCTGCTCGTGCTAAGCGGAGGCTCCGTGCCACCGGTTCCGCCGACGCCGCCTGCGCCACCGACACCGCCTGCGCCACCGACGCCGCCTGCGCCACCGACACCGCCTGCGCCACCGACGCCGCCTGCGCCGCCGACACCGCCTGTGCCACCGGTTCCGCCGTCACCGCCAACGCCGCCAGTTGGTATGTCAGCCTCGACCGCGATTGCGAACTGACCGTCGGCGCCTTCGACTTCGCTGACCTCGTTCCAGACACTGAAGACCGTCTTGCCGTCGGGCGTCGGCCGAAGCTGGGACTCGAGCTCTTCGAGCTCGTTGAAGGCGCCGCTGGCAAGCACCTGGTAGGGCTCGAACGTCACGCCCTTGTCGGTTGAACGGGTGATGAAGATGTCGAGGTCCTCACTACCGCCCGCGAGTTCATAGACGTTGGTTTCCGTGCCCCATGCCACCACGAAGGTGTTCGGATCGCGGCAATCGCTCGGGTCCGTCGTGTCGTCGGCGTTAGGATCGCCGCTCGGGCAGCCCGGGCCGTTTCCTGGCGTCTTCACGATGCGGGGCTCCTTGACGTTGACACCGGTTTCTTTGAGGTCGAGCTCCTCGGCAAGTGCCATGGTGCTCTCCGAGGTCAGGTCGAGCGGCTCACTCCAGGTCACACCGCCGTCGGTCGAGCGACGGATCCAGAACTCGTAGTTCTCCAGATCGGCGAACCGAGCCACCGCCCAGTCGGGCGTGTAGCTGTAGCCCAGGGCGAGGAAGTCACCCGTGATGTACCCACGGTGTGCGCGAGCGTCTTCCAATTCATTGTCGCCCGTAGCCGCTTCTAGGTCGCCGCCGTTTTCCGTCTCGGCACTGAGGTTGATGCCTCGCTCGTTCTGGAATGCACCGGTAGCGAGTGGGAAATCGACGCCGCGAATGTAGCAGCCGTCGAGCTCGTCACCCGGGTTGACGGCCGTCGGGACACTTACCACCGGCACGAAGTCCGCGGGGGTGAAGCCAGTGGCGGACCGCGCAATGATATCGGAGGGGCCGCCCTGGTCGAACTCGCCTTGCTTCCAGAAGATAAAGAGCTTGATTCCGGAGTTCGCGCCCGGAGTCCCTTGCCCGAAGAAGCGGACGCGTCGCGCGTTCTCCTGCGGTTCCGATAGAATGCAGCCCACGCGAGCCGGGTCGGTGGGATCGGGATATGGATCGCCGTTCGGGCTCAGCCGGCATTCGTCGCCACCGACACCGCCTGCGCCACCGACACCGCCGACGCCGCCTGCGCCACCGACACCGCCGACGCCGCCTGCGCCACCGGTTCCGCCGACGCCGCCTGCGCCACCGACACCGCCTGCGCCACCGGTTCCGCCGACGCCGCCTGCGCCACCGACACCGCCTGTGCCGCCCGCACCACCAGCACCCGTATCGTCAGGCGCGCAGGTCATGGGAGGCATCGCGAATGGGAACGAATGGAAGCGAATGTACTTCCCTTCGTCGAGACCCTCAGTGCCCTTCGTTTCCTCGTAGGCCACCAGAACAGTGCCGCCGATCAAAGCTAGATTGGCGCGAGACGCCCCCTCTTGGCCGCTTTCGGCGTTGGGGTCCGGGTCACTGCCCGAGTCCATCTTCGTGAAGTTGTTCGTGAGCCGGATCGGCTCGGGGAACGCGGTGCCTGCGTTGAAGTCTGCTCGCGTCAGATAACTGTACCAAATGTCTGTGCCTTTCGAAACCTTCGCACCGGACGCGCCATCGCCTGGCCCCTCCGCTTGGCCGAGCTGTAGACCGGCCGGATCCTCCTGCCAGGTCATGACCCAGGCCTTGTCGTTGCCCCGGTTCACGTCCTGCTTGGCATCGCGCAGACCGCTGGAGAGCCTCTGCGCTGCCGACCAAGTTGCGCCGTTGTCGGGGGAGCGACTCGTGTACATGCAGCTGTAGGGGATCTCACGCTCTTCGAGCAGGAGATAGGTGACCGTACCCTGCTTCGCCGGATCGCAGTACTTGTCCACCCAGGTGACCACTACAGCGGGACCATTGTTGAAGACATTGGGCTTGTCGGAGTCGCCAAAGAAAGGCTGAGGGCCCTGCAGAGGCCCCCTCCACGCCGTCGACGCGGACGTCAGACCCGCCGTGTTCGAGATGTTGATCGGTTCGCTCCAGTTCATGAGGTCGCCGCAGTCGCTTGTCTTGTAGTTGCACCGGGTGACGTAGATGTCTCGCGCATTTCGCTCGGCCCTAGCTTTCACGTCGTAGACGATTGCGTCGGAGCCGGCGTCTCCGTAGGCGGAGACGAGCCAACCGCTCCCGAGCCGAACAATCTTGATCTTCGCCGTCAGATTCGCCAGCTCAGGATTCTGATCCGTCAAAATGATCGGATCCCCAACTTCTAGTTGGGTCTGTGCCATTGCGCCTGTCGGAAAGCTCATCACGAATACGCTTGCAAAAATGCACATTGCTAAATGCTTCATCGCTATCTCTCCATTCGCACACGGAAGCTGCAAGACACATGCCGCACAACGGCGCACAGGAAACAGACGCTCAAGCCGCCTCGTTGGGCGTTTCCGTGGAGCGGCATGTGCTTGGTAGCCGCCACGTAGCCTCAAGCTCGGCGAAAGGGATGCACGGATTCATAGCGAATGCGCATCATTTTCGCCGAGCGTCCACATTGGTTACCAGTCGCTGTGACAACTTGCCACATTGCCTAGCTCATCACTGCTCCTATCGTTTCGGGGAGGTGTTTGGTTACGCCATGCGTTGCTGCGCGTTGAGTTTCCTTTCCCCGACTTTCCTGGCTCTCGCAGCCCTGCTGGCAGTTGGTGCGTGCTCGGAAGAATCGCGCGGTGCGGTCGGGGGATCCGGCGGGGCGGGCGGTTCGGCCGGCGTGCGCGATTCAGGTCTGGTGCCCGGTGACCCCAATGTACTTGCGCTTACTTCTGGCCTTTCCGTCGAGAACGGTCGCTTCTCGACTTCCGATGCATGTGCCGCCTGCCATGACAATGCGCCGAATGCGACCGCGATGCGCGACGAGGACGATCGCGCGATCGCGCCTTATGACCTGTGGCAATCCTCCATGATGGCGAACGCGGCGCGCGATCCTCTTTGGCGCGCAGTGGTCAGCGCCGAGATCGCTGCAACGCCCAGGGCGGCAGAGGCGATTGAACAGAAGTGTAACACGTGCCACTCCCCGATGGCCGGGACCGACGCACGACTATTGGATCAGCCGCTGCCGGGTATGGAAGTGCTGGTCGACGGCACCGAGCGAATGGGCCTGGCGCTCGATGGCGTGAGTTGCACCCTCTGCCATCAGATCGAGTCGAACGACCTTGGGACCGAAGCGAGCTTCTCGGGTGGCTACGACATCGCGGCACTCGGCCAGGCCTACGGCCCTCACGCGAACCCCTCCGCGATGCCGATGGAACGAATGAGCGGCTTCTCGCCCGTGCAAGCCGACCACATGCTCGACAGCAGCCTTTGCGCCACGTGTCACACCCTCAGCACCGATGCGCTTTCACCCGAAGGAGAACCAACCGGTGGTCACGTCGTCGAGCAGGGTCCGTACCTCGAGTGGGAGATCTCCGACTTCGCCTTCAACACGAGCTGCCAGGATTGTCATCTCCCGCAGACGAGTGAAGACGGCGTCCCTATTTCGACGAAGATTGCGCACAACCCCTCGGGCGGAGACTTCCCTGCGCTCGAGGTACGCAGCCCGTTCGGTCGCCACCTGCTGGTCGGTGGCAACACGCTTATCCCGGCTATCCTGCGAGACTGGGCGGACCTGCTCAATCCGCTCGCGGCCGAATCCGCCTTCGACGCGACCATCGCTGCGGCGCGTGAGCAACTCGCGGAGAATACCGCCCGTCTAACGCTGACCGAGCTCGATCTCATCGGCAACGCGCTCAGCTTCACTGCTGGCATCGAGGTGTTGACTGGACACAAGTTCCCCACCGGGATCCCCCTGCGGCGTGCCTGGCTGCACACGACCGTGACCGACGCGAGGGGAGCCGTCTTGTTCGAATCCGGCAACTGGGATCAGAGCGGCCGACTCGTCGACCAGCGTGGCGCCGTTCTACCAAGTGAAGAGCTTGCCGGTCCGCTCCTCCCGCACATCGACCGGGTTAGGAGCCCAGCAAGCGTGCCTGTGTACCAAGGCGTGCTCGCCGATAGCGACGGCGCACCGACCTTCCTCCTCATGCGGGGCGAAGGCTGGGTCAAGGACAATCGTCTGCTGCCGGCTGGCTTCGATCGAAGGGCAGCTGCCGCCGCGGGCATCGCCCCTGTCGGGGTAGATGACGATCCCAACTTCGTCGGCGGCGCAGACACAGTGAGCTACGAGATCGATGCTCCGGATGCGCTCCCGCCGCTGACCGTCGAGGTCGAGCTTTTGTACCAGCCGCTTTCCGCACGCTGGGCTGCGGAGCTGTTCGGGAGCGGAACCGCGGAAGCGCTCGCCTTTCAGGTCATGTACGAATCCGCCGACCGATCGCCCGAGCTGATCGACCGGGCAAGCGCAGTCGTTCACTAGCGCGCCTCTCGGGGCGGCGGTCAGGGGGTTCTCTGGGCGCGAGAATCGAGATCGCGCCATGGTGCCCCTCAAGCAGCCATGCTGCGTCCGTTTTCATTACCGCGGTGTCACAGTTGCGAACTCAGTCTCGCCAATGTCTGTGGACTCAGCAGGCCAGGTGACGAAGGGCGCCAGCGCTCTCCTCTACCACGCGTTGGGAACGTTGGTATTCATCGCGAGGGAGCTTTCCCGAGCGCGGGTCATCTCACACGACGCGCAGCACTCCCCAGGCCCGACGCACCTGTGCCAGCGGCGCGTCCGCGCAGCGGAAGTCTGGGACACGTGTCCCTCCTGGCTCCGGCAACTCGGATTCACTGCGTTTCAGCTGGGTCTGTGCATCGACACCTTTCCGCTGAATCGCTGCCGAATCATGCGAACCAAGGTCTTTCGGCGACGGTTCAGATCCACCCGCAGTCATGGTCGAGTCGCGGCTCTTCGCCGGCCGGGTTTCTCCCTCGTGGGCTCGGTTCACGGTTGCTCACACGACAAAAGAAGCCAGGTTTGTCATTCGACTGCTTGAGGCCCGCAACCAGAAGCGTCAGCGTTGACGCTCCGCAGCGATTTCTCACCCTCGCTCGGCGCCCAGTTCAGTTCGATCGAGCTCCTTGGTAGTCCCAGCGAAGCTGCGCTCGAGCAGTTGGTGCGGGTCGC
>Ga0316201_10003417_pt1 | contig 11712 bp, 5 predicted proteins | sample CS6wburrow_MG_FD_204516 | JGI IMG/M metagenome (GOLD analysis project Ga0316201, IMG submission 204516) | Coastal sediment microbial communities from Delaware Bay, Delaware, United States - CS-6 worm burrow | ecosystem: Environmental > Aquatic > Marine > Coastal > Sediment | place: USA: Delaware... | reverse complement strand
GATCAGAATTGAAATTAATTAGCGATTTTGAGATAAAACTTAGCTATCAACCTTCCTACACTATCAACAAGAGGAACACACCGTTTAAAAATTCCTCTGTACTTAAGGATGGAGATATTTATAAACTTGCAGTAAATAAAACCGGAATCTTTAAGATCAGTTATGAGTTCCTCACTCAGACTTTAGATATTCCTTCAGGAGATATTAGTGTAAATAATATCATCATCTATTCAAATAGAGGTGGATTACTCCCGGAACCAAATTTTGAATCAAGAGCAGACGATCTGGAAGAAATATCTTATGCTCTTATTGGAGGTGAGGACAATAGTTTTAATCCTGGAGACTACATTGTTTTCTTTGCAGAAGGACCTGATACATATAAAATTAAGGATGAAAATATATTCTATGAAAAGAACATCTATGATGAAAACAATTACATATTCCTAAAAATCGGGAGCGAAAGAAGGGTACCAATTCCAACTATTGAATCCAGCACCATTGTTAATCCATACACATCTTATACAGATGTTTTAAGATATGAAGAAGATAAAACCAATCTTTTGGGTGCTTTTGGTTCTGCACAAGGATCTGGAAAAAGGTGGTTTGGTGATGTATTTTCTATTACAAGAAATCGGGATTATTCAGATGAATTTGACCTTAGCAATATCATAGAAAACGAGGTAGCCACTGTGAAGATGGCATTTGCAGGTAGGTCTTCCAGCTCTTCTAATGTTCAACTCAACGTTGATGGCCAAAGCTTCAGCAAGAACATTTCGAGTGTTAATATTTCTAATATTGAAGCCAGATACGCGAGGATCGTTGAGGTGGAAGCTGAAGTCCAGAACCTAAACCAAAATAGTAAAATCGAAGTAAATTATCCAAGACAAGGAGATAGCGAAGGATGGTTGGATTACATCGAAATTAAATGTGAGAAAGATTTAGTGTACCGAGGAAAACCTCTGATATTCTTTAACGAAACAAGCACTGACGAAACAAGCTCCTCTTATATAATATCGGATCTGGATAATGGAATGGTTTGGGATATTACTGATCCATTTGCCTTAAAGGCTCACTTACCTGCTAATGAAATCAGTGACTTTTCTTTCTTACATAATCACAATGGACTACTTAAAAGATATGTTGGATTTCGTCCTGACAATATTTCCGACGCACCTGTTTTCATTGAAAAAATTGCTAATCAGAATTTACATGCAATAAATGAAGCTGATATGGTAATCATTTACCCTGAAGAATTCTCAGAAGCGGCAATGAATCTAAAAAACCACCGAAATGATCAGGGTTACAATGTCCTAGCAGTAGAAATTGGTCAGATATTCAATGAATTCTCAGGTGGTAAAAGAGACCCTGTATCGATCAGAGACTTCAGCAAAATGCTATACGAAAGGGATCCAGATTATAGATATCTTCTATTATTAGGCGATGGAAGCTACGATTATAAGAATATTGTTCCGGGGCTTCCTGATCATAACTTCATTCCGGTATACGAAACCAATGAATCTCTGCATCCCATTGAATCTTTCCCTTCTGATGATTTTTACGCTTTATTAAGTGACTTTGAAGGTGACGACTTGCGGGGGCAATTAGAAATTGCTGTCGGTCGTATTCCAGCTAAAAGTCCAGAAGAAGCAAGTGCTGTAATCAATAAGATAATTAAATATGAAACTGATAAAAACACTCTTGGTGACTGGAGGTTAAGGATAGGGTTTACAGCAGATGATGAAGATAGTAACACCCATTTTAATCAGGCAGAACGAATTGCTAAAAATACTAAAGGCAAATACCCATTATTTAATCAACAAAAAGTTTACTTCGATGCTTACAATCAAGAATCAACTCCTGGTGGAGCCAGATACCCCGATGCATCGAAAGCAATTAATGACAATATCTTTAAGGGTCAACTTGTACTTAATTATTTAGGTCATGGTGGGCCTCGGGGATGGGCACAAGAACGTGTGCTAAAAGTCAATGATATTTTGAGTTGGGAGAATGAGGATAAGATGCCATTAATAATAACAGCCACATGTTCATTTACCGGTTACGATGACCCGGGGTTAATTTCTGCAGGCGAGTATGCGATCTTGAAAGATGACGGTGGTGCAATAGGCCTTATGACTACTGTAAGAGCTGTATATTCACTTGAAAATGAACGATTAACTGCCTCAGTTTTCGACACGATATTCTCATCAAATGAAAACACGGATCTAACCATTGGAGAAATTATCCAACGAGCAAAGAACAATAACTGGCAAGACACAACCAGAATTAATGCCAGGAAATTTGCATTGATTGGTGATCCATCAATGAAACTGACAATTCCGCAAAATAGAATCATTACCACTCATATTAATGATCAACCTATAGGAGTAGCATCTGATACTATTGGGGCATTGAAGAAAGTAAAGATCAATGGCGTTATCACAGATAGAAATGGAAATAAACTAGAAAATTATAATGGCACCATTTACCCTACGGTTTATGATAAGGAATCTGAACTTGCCACGTTAAGAAATGATTCAAGGAGTAGGGTTTCAAATTTTCAGTTACATAAATCCATTCTATTCAAAGGAGCAGCAACCATTGAGAATGGTGAATTCTCATTTGAATTCATCGTACCCATAGACATCGATTACAGTATAGGCAAAGGTAGGATTTCATATTATGCAGAGTCATCCGATCTCACCAGCGACGGTGGTGGATATTATAATGAAATCACAATAGGAGGAAGTTCAGTGGGGAATATAGGTGATAATGAGGGTCCTGATATCAATATCTTCATGAATGATGAACGTTTTGTTTACGGAGGTACGACGCATGCCAACCCAGTTTTATTAGTAAAGCTGTCTGATGACAATGGCATTAATGTTACAGGTAACAGCATAGGCCATGATCTTGTCGCAGTCCTTGACGGGAATAACCAGAATGCTTTTTTGCTCAATGACTTTTATGAGGCTTCTGTTGATGACTATAAAAGTGGAATTGTAAAATTCCCATTGGGTGAATTAGAACCAGGAAGACATACCATTTCTGTGAAAGCATGGGATGTGGCCAACAATTCATCGGAACAGTTATTGGAATTTATAGTTGTTGATGAAAATTCATCCGCTATAAATAATGTTTATAACTACCCTAATCCATTCTCCTCCAATACATCCTTTATGTTTGAGCATACGATGCAAGGTGGGGAATTGGATATTTTGGTTTATATCTATACTCTTTCTGGTAAATTGGTGAAAACCATTCAAGAGTCAATTATCAATACAGGAACCAGAGTAAATGATATCCAATGGAATGGAAGAGATGAATTTGATGATAAATTGGGAAAAGGTATCTATTTATACAAAATAAAATTGAAGGATAGAGAGTTAAATGTTACTGAAGAAAGTAATTATCAAAAACTAGTAATCATTAATTAATAGAATAAAGAATTAATTATCGCCTATAAAGGAATTATACTTGACCAAAATTTATAATATTTGCAGGCATATTTAAATCCTTTTTCTGTAAAGACCCGAATATTAAGATGAGACGAATTAAATCGATAAGTGTGACCGCAATGCTATTGAGTTGTTGTTTTTTAACTCAGGTAAATGGTCAGTTTTTCAGCCCTTTTAAAGGGTGTGTGGTAGATGCCAATGGTGATTGTGTTCCTAATGCCACGTTAACAGCAATGCCTTTTCTAAGGATTATTCCCGATGCAAGAGGCGGAGGTATGGGTGACGCCGGAATTGCAGTTACACCAGATGCCAATTCCATGCACTATAACTCTTCCAATATGGCATTCATTGAGGACGACGCCAGCATCTCAGCTACTTATACTCCATGGTTGAGAGAATTAAATCTAAATGATATTTATCTGGCCTATATCTCAGGTTACAAAAAAATTGATGACCTCCAGACTGTGGGATTTGCATTAAGATATTTTTCACTCGGAGACATCAACTTTACTGATGAACAAGGAATTGAGATTGGAGCTGGAAAGCCAAGAGAATTAGAGTTTGCTGCAACTTATGCCAGGAAATTGACTGATAATTTTTCTGTTGGATTAACAGGAAAGTATGTCTACTCCAACTTAGCTACAGGCCAGGAAATCGGAGGACAGGAAATTACTTCGGCCAATGCTTTTGCGGCAGATTTGTCATTTACGTACAGAAAAGAAAACAATATCACTGCAGCAGGTGGTGAGTTTGCCTTCGGTGTCGCATTAACGAATATTGGATCAAAAGTTACCTATACAAGGGAAAGTGAGATAAGAGACTTCCTTCCTTCTAATATTGGAATCGGAGCAGCTATGACAATGAACTTCGATGAGTTCAATAAATTAACTTTGGCACTTGACGTTAACAAGTTATTGACTCCAAGCCCGATCGCTCCCGGTATAATCGATGAAGACGGAAACTTCATTGAGAATGAAGAATGGGATACTGACAACAGTGGATTCGGTGATTACAGAGAAAAATCACTTTTCTCAGGCATCTTTGGATCTTTCAGCGATGCACAAGGGGGCTTCTCTGAAGAATTGAAAGAGGTTTCTGTTTCTTTCGGTGCAGAATACTGGTATGACAATCAATTTGCCGTAAGGACCGGCTACTACTACGAAAACCCTTTGAAAGGTGATCGTCAATTTCTTACTGTAGGACTGGGATTAAAATACAATGTATTCGGGTTCGATCTCAGTTATCTTGTACCTACCAATAATAGAAGAAATCCGCTTGACAACACTTTAAGGTTTACAGTGATGTTTGACTTTGCAGCATTTACTGGTGCAGGAGTGAACTAATAAATCATCATTAAAATATATAAAAAGGCATCCTTTCGATGAGAGGATGCCTTTTGTTTTAAAAATCGCATACCTATAAGCCGGATTCTGTATCACACCGAAGTGCGACCTCTGTCATTTCTCTATTCTGCCTACCCCCTTTGGATCATCTCATGTTGATTAAGCGAGTAACCTTATCCGCAATGCGGTCCAAAGTGTACATGGCATTTCAGCCCATGAGGTTTATCCATGTCAACCATTACTGACTGACACCGTGAGCTCTTACCTCACGTTTTCACCTTTACCACACCAAAGGCGTGGAAGTTTAGTTTCTGTGACACTATCTGTATCACGCCGAAGCGTGACCCCACCCGTTAGATGGCATGGTACTCTACGCTGTCCGGACTTTCCTCACTATACGAATATAGTGCGACAAAGCAGTATGCGAAATAACATCATTATATATATTATAATATAATTTAATATGATATTGTTAATTTAGCACGATAATACCTTTGTATTGAGTACTAAAGATAAAAATGTAATTATTATCAGATGGGTTCCTGTCTTCCTCTTTTTAATTATAGGAGGAGGGTTATGGTATTTAGCTGAATGGCGATCAGATATAGAAAATACAGACCAGCAGGTATCAGCAAAGGTTAATAGTGTTATTTCCTTATATAAATCACTATTAAGCGATTCAGATTTTTCAGAAGGACATACTGCACATCCTTATTTAAATTTTGTAAAAACTGAGGATAACATACCTGCTATTTGGAATTTCAGTGAACAAGTTCCATCTGTAAGTAATGCTTTTAATTATGTAGAATATCTGGAATCAGGTGTCATTTACATAAACCTTTTTAATCGGAAGGATTCCCTGATCAATCAAAACATAACAAAATCACTCAATCTTACTCATAAGATTAAATTGTCAAGCATAGAGGACCAGGAAGGAATGATTTCTATCGGCAATCAACAACATCCTGTCAAGTATGAACTGGCAGATCATTGGTATCAACGATGGTTGGTATTGATTATGTTCTTATGCTTTATATGGTTTGCATCTTCATATTTAGGAGGTGTATCTAACCTATCAAGCCTTACCGTTCCGATATTTGTTTTACTGTTGATGAGACTCGGGTTGTATTTAACCAAAGATTGGATTGATGTTGGAATATTTGATCTCACCAATGAAACAAGTCTCTTATTTCCCTCTGTAGGTGATTACGTAACTAACATCATCTTTTGTTTGGCGATACTATTTCTTACCAAGAAAGTTATCAAATTAAATGAGATTTCCCCTAATGCTGTTAGAATTCTCAGCTTTGTTAATGGTGCTATAATGGCCTTTCTCATTTATCACTTTGCTTCATTAATTGAGGGTTTTATCCTTAATGCGGGATATGATGTAGATATAGGGTCTATTATTCTCTTTGATACTTCAAGCATCGTACTTGTAATAAGTATGATTCTACATCAAATTTTAATAGGGTTCTATGTAATATATTCAGTACACGCCTTAAAGAGATCAGGAGGAGAAATTAATGTATTAGGGTTCCATCTCGTAGGTGTTGCCTTAGCTACTTTGGGATGCTATAGCCTTGTTTCATTCAATGGTTTTATACTAGGAGGATTCGTTGCTGCCTACCTTATTATGATGGATCTATTTCTGGATAGTAAGCGAAAAAGTGTGGTATGGCTTATATGGTGGATGGTCATTCATTGTCTCCTGATAACTTCGCTTGTTTATTATAATGGATTAAGAAAAGATAAGATTGTAAAAAAAGAAACAATTCAAGCCTACTTTATACCTCCTATTGAGGAAGATTATTTTACCATTAAAAATATTAAAGATGCAGTCCTCAATGCAGATACTAAAAACATCATAAGCACACTCCCCTATCCTTCCAGGCTTGAATCAGAAGACATTCAATCATTCCTGTCTGAGACAATCCTTGAATCATCATCCTGGGATCTCGATCATATCTATTTATTAGATAATAATTTAAGAAGTTTAATAATTAATTCAAGATATGATTCCTACACCCTCAATGGAGAACTAAATACATCAAGATTAATAAATGAAGGCATTCATTATAATTATCTTACTAATAGTTATCTCGTACTCGATACCATCCGGAATGAAGATAATCCTGGCAGTCCTTTTATAATCGGAACATCATTCAATAACCAAACAGCCTCTGACCAAAACGATGAAGCCTTTATTATAGTAAAGAATGAACAGATTGTATATCCAGAGATTACTTACTTCGATAAAAACACCATTAATTCAATCCTGGGTAATACTGAAGACTTTTCAACAGATTTGTATCATTTCACTGTATTTCCAGTTGATCAAAACGTGAAAATCACAAGCTATCGGCCTAAAACAGGATTGATCAAGCCCATGTCTTTATTTTCCTACCTTTTCACAGTCGGAGGAATTGTGATCGTCTTGATAGGATTGTTAAATACCAAATATTCATTTATTCAGGAGCCAATACACCTTAAGGTAGATCATAAGACCAGCCTTCGCAATAAACTACAGACCGGGTTTATTGCTATGTTGATATTTTCCTTTATCATCATCGGCCTACTAACAGCAATTTATTTTAAAAATGTAATAGAAGGAAATGAAACTTCCATTTCCAATGAGCAATGGGGAACCATTATCAACAGCGTAAGAAATGAGGCATATCTATCACAGGATGGAGAAAGTGCTATTGTTAAAATCCAAAACAAATTACCTGAACTGTCATTGTATTACCCACATGTGATTCAACTTTTTGATGGCCAGGGACAACTCCAGTACTCTAGTGATGCTTCTGATAATACAGTGAGAATTCCATGGAATCTTTTCAACGATTTAAAGACCAATCTGCAGGTAAAATCTATAACCCAGGAAAATCACCGGAAATCGTATGTTCCACTTTTTTATGAAGGTAAAGAAGCATTTGCGTTTCTATCTATTGAAAACCCGGGAATGCAGACCGGATATCAGAGTATTTACGACTTCATAGGTACGCTATTGAATGTTTATGTATTTCTTTTCCTACTTGCCGGAGCCATCGGTATATTCTTATCCAATTCTATCACAATGCCTTTAAGGAACCTGGCAGATAAACTTAAAGAGTTTAAAATCGGGCGTCAAAATGAACCTCTTAAGTGGGAAGGAAATGATGAAATTGGCCAATTGATAAATGATTATAATAACCTGATTCATCAGGTTCAGGAAAGTGATGATATCATTGCCAGGACAGAAAGAGACACAGCATGGAGGGAAATGGCTAAACAAGTGGCACATGAAATTAAAAACCCTCTTACTCCGATGAAGCTTTCGCTTCAATATCTTCAGAGAGCCATTCAATCAGAAGGCGTAGATCCTAAGCCAATGATCGAAAGAGTTTCAGCAACATTAATTGAGCAAATTGATAACTTAAGCAACATTGCTAATGAGTTTTCCAATTTTGCGAAGATGCCTAAATCAAACAATGAAAAAGTTATACTAAATGAATTGGTAGAAGCTGTTCATGACCTATTCCGAAAAAGAGATGATATGGATATCACACTGTCGGAACCCATTAATGAGTTATATGTATTTGCTGACCGAAATCAACTTGTGCGCATTCTTAATAACCTTGTTAAGAATGCAATTCAAGCGATCCCTACAGACCGTCGAGGAAAAATTAATATCGCACTTTATCAAAGAGATCAGAATGCCGTTGTCGAAGTTAAGGATAATGGCATAGGTATACCGGATCATATGAAGAATAAGGTGTTTACACCCAACTTCACAACTAAAAGTTCTGGAACTGGACTTGGATTAGCGATCTCAGCTAATATTATTGAAGGTTTTAATGGAAAAATATATTTCGATACTGATGTAAATGAAGGTACCAGGTTCTATGTTGAAATTCCTCTTATGAGGTTAAGTGAGCATTCTACTGGAGTACAACGTGTTACCCTTGATTAAAATCACTATTATTATTCGAACTCATCAGGCTAATAAATGTTATTTTAGCATATATAATTAATAAGGCTTTTATGTTAATCAACATTGGAATCATTCTCGTTACTACAATTGCCATGGAATTTGTCGCGTGGTTTACTCATAAATATGTAATGCATGGAGCATTATGGACCTGGCATGAAGATCACCATAAACCCCATTTCGAGAAGGAAGGATTTTTTGAAAAGAATGATTTATTCTTCCTGGTATTTGCAATACCAAGTGCAGCTTGTTATATGTTAGGTACATTCTCAGCAGAATTAGGATACCTCCTCTATATAGGAATAGGTATATCCATATATGGACTAATTTATTTTCTTATCCATGATGTTTATATCCATCAGCGATTTAAATGGTTTAAACAATTAGATAACAGGTATAGTAAGGCCATATTAAAGGCTCATGGAGCTCACCATGCAGTTCAGGATAAGGAAGGGTGTGTATCTTTCGGCCTACTTGTAGTGGACAAAAAGTATTTTAGAAAACTTACTGCAGGGTTTAAGAAATAAACTCAAATCATCATTTAAAAATAAAAGGCTCACGTTGATCACATGAGCCTTTTTTCTTACAAAAGTTTTAGGACAAAACCCTTTATGAATTTAATACTTTATTCATGGTGATGCCTATCTCCGCTGGAGAATGCACAACATGAATACCACAAGATTCCATAATTTTCATTTTAGCTTCAGCGGTGTCATCTTTACCTCCGATGATTGCGCCAGCATGTCCCATGGTTCTTCCTTTGGGAGCCGTCTGGCCGGCGATAAATCCTACAACAGGTTTTTTATTACCCGTATCCTGAATATATTTAGAAGCTACAGCTTCATAGTTTCCTCCTATCTCACCAATCATTACAATTCCTTCTGTCTCAGGATCTTCCATAAGAAGCTCAACAGCCTCCTTTGTAGGAGTTCCGACGATGGGATCTCCTCCTATCCCTATAGCGGTTGAAATCCCTAGTCCAGCTTTTACTATTTGATCCGCAGCTTCATATGTCAAAGTACCAGATTTAGAAACAATCCCAATCTTTCCTTTCTTAAATACGAATCCAGGCATAATACCAACCTTAGCTTCTTCCGGAGTAATCACACCAGGGCAATTAGGTCCGACAAGCCTGCAATCCCTATCTTTGAGGTAGGCTTTCACCTTGACCATATCCTGTACGGGAATACCTTCTGTAATACAGATAATTACTTTGATTCCAGCATCAGCAGATTCCATTATAGCATCCCCTGCAAATGCAGGTGGAACAAAAATTATTGAAGTATTTGCATCTGCCTTATCTACAGCTTCTGCAACTGTATTGAATACAGGCTTTCCCAGGTGTTCCTGACCTCCTTTACCAGGAGTTACACCACCTACAACATTGGTTCCATAATCTATCATCTGAGTAGCATGGAATGTCCCTTCTTTTCCTGTAAATCCCTGAACAATAATTCTGGAATCTTTATTAACAAGAACGCTCATTAAGGTTAATCTTTTTTAATTATAAAAACTTCTTCGTTGTCTTTGTGCATGAAATATTTCTCACGCGCATATTTTTCCTGATCAGCCTCTAGAAGTCTTTTGTCTTCTATAGCTTGTAAGTACATATCCTCAAAATCAATCTTCTCAGTTTCCATTTCTTCAATAATGGATTTTAACCTCTGCTGCGTAATAAGATTGTGTTTGTCTAGAAATACAATCCACACCAGAAAGGCACACAAAGTAAGGGTATACTTATTGACATAAGACTGCCATGAAAAATTCTGTAGTTTTCTTTTTGATCCCATGATGTTATCTTTTAAATGTGAGTACCCCTTTGGATAATACACATGATCAAAGATAATAATATTAACTATCCTAGAAGAGCTTTTCCGGGATATACTGCTGTATGCCCTAATTCTTCTTCTATTCTTAGCAGTTGATTGTATTTTGCTATCCTATCACTTCTGGAAGCAGAACCTGTTTTAATCTGTCCTGTATTTAATGCTACTGCAAGATCTGCTATAGTTGTATCTTCCGTTTCGCCTGATCTGTGACTCATCACCGAAGTAAATCCGTTACGAGTCGCCAGATTAACTGAATCAATAGTCTCAGTAAGCGACCCAATCTGGTTCACTTTAATAAGGATTGAATTAGCAGCCTCTGTTTCGATACCTCTTTGTAATCTTTTTGAATTAGTTACAAATAAATCATCACCTACCAATTGTACTCTATGTCCCAATGCCTGCGTCAACTTAGACCATCCTTCCCAATCATCTTCATCTAGCCCATCTTCAATTGAAAGGATCGGATATTGATCGCACCATTCTTTCCAGTAACCAATCATATCATCAGAAGTAAGTTTGCTTCCATCTGATTGGTGAAAATGATAAACTTTCTCATCAGCCAGGTAAAATTCAGATGTAGCAGCATCCATTGCAATCATAATATCTTCACCAGGCCTGTAACCTGCACTTTCAATCGCCTTTAGAACAATCTCTATTGCTTCCTTATTAGATTTGATATTAGGTGCAAATCCACCTTCATCACCTACATTTGTTGAGTAACCTTTGCTTTTAAGAACTTTCTTAAGGTGATGGAAAACTTCAACTCCCATTCTTAATCCTTCAGAAAACATGTCTGCACCAATTGGCATGATCATGAATTCCTGAAAGTCGATGCTGTTATCAGCATGCGATCCACCATTTAGGATATTCATCATAGGAACAGGCATTACGTGAGCATTAACACCTCCGACATATCTAAAAAGAGATTGACCTGATTCCTGTGCTGCTGCTTTAGCAATGGCAAGAGATACTCCCAATATTGCATTGGCACCAAGATTACCCTTATTTTCTGTACCATCCAATTCAAGCATGATCTCATCAATATCCCTTTGCTCAAATACATCTTCACCAAGCAAAGCTTCAGCTATCTGATCATTTACATGTTCGGTAGC
>Ga0316201_10003416_pt1 | contig 11712 bp, 13 predicted proteins | sample CS6wburrow_MG_FD_204516 | JGI IMG/M metagenome (GOLD analysis project Ga0316201, IMG submission 204516) | Coastal sediment microbial communities from Delaware Bay, Delaware, United States - CS-6 worm burrow | ecosystem: Environmental > Aquatic > Marine > Coastal > Sediment | place: USA... | reverse complement strand
TGACGGTGAACGGGTGGCGAAACTCAGGATTGGCTTTGCTCAGGTGGCCCATGACACGGCGGATCATCCGCGCATACGGACGGGTCGCGTTCATCAGATCCTGAGATTTCCGGATCTTGCTGGCTGAAACCATCTCCAGCGCCGAGGTCACCTTCTTGGTGTTCTCGATGCTTCGGATTTTTGTGGTAATTTCCTTTCCGCCTGCCATATTCGGCTTGCTCCCAATTAATACCTAAGGCCGGCCTTTACCAGGATCCCGTTGCCTTGAAATCATCAAGGGCCGCCTTGAGCTGCGACTCGACGTCATCGTTCCAGTTGCCTTCGTCAAGCGTGGACAGCAGGTCGGCCTTGGATGAAGCTATGTGATCAATCAGCGCCGCTTCGAACGCACCGATCTTGCTCAGCTCTACGTCATCCAGGTAGCCGCGGTCGGCAGCGAACAGCGAAACCGCCATCTGCCCGACCGACAAGGGGCTGTATTGCTTCTGCTTCATCAATTCCGTGACCCGCTGGCCGCGATCGAGCTGTTGCCGGGTCGCATCATCCAGGTCGGAAGCGAACTGGGCGAATGCCGCCAACTCGCGATACTGGGAAAGAGCCAGTCGAATACCGCCACCCAGCTTCTTGATGACCTTGGTCTGGGCGGCGCCGCCCACACGGGAGACAGACAGGCCGGCATGAACGGCCGGGCGTATACCCGCGTTAAACATGTCGGTCTCAAGAAAGATCTGGCCATCCGTGATGGAAATCACGTTGGTCGGCACGAAAGCTGACACGTCGCCCGCCTGCGTCTCGATGATCGGCAGTGCCGTCAGCGAGCCGGTCTTTCCGGTGACTTTGCCGTCGGTGAATTTCTCGACGTACTCCACGTTTACACGCGCTGCGCGTTCCAGCAAACGGGAATGCAGGTAAAACACGTCGCCCGGGTAGGCTTCACGGCCCGGCGGGCGGCGCAACAGCAAGGATACCTGGCGATAAGCCCAGGCCTGCTTGGTCAAATCATCGTATATGATCAGGGCGTCTTCGCCGCGGTCACGGAAATACTCGCCCATGGTGCAGCCGGCATACGGTGCAATGTACTGCATGGCGGCCGATTCGGAAGCCGAAGCATTGACCACGATGGTGTGCTCCATGGCACCGTGCTCTTCCAGCTTGGCAACCACGTTGGCCACGGTCGACTGTTTCTGGCCAATCGCAACGTAAACGCATTTGATGCCCGTACCCACCTGGTTGATGATGGTGTCGATGGCGATGGCTGACTTGCCTATCTGGCGGTCGCCAATGATCAGTTCGCGCTGCCCGCGGCCGATCGGCACCATGGAGTCGATGGACTTCAACCCGGTCTGAACCGGCTGATCAACTGATTTACGCCAGATGACACCAGGCGCCACTTTTTCGATAGGCGCAAAACCGTCGTTTTCAATCGGACCCTGGCCGTCGATCGGTTCTCCGAGTGCGTTAACTACGCGGCCCAGCAGCCCGGGTCCATGAGGCACCTCGAGAATGCGGCCGGTGCATTTAACGGTGTCGCCTTCGGTAATGTGTTCGTAATCGCCCAGGATAACCGTGCCGACAGAATCGCGCTCTAGGTTAAGCGCCAGACCGAAGGTGTTTTGGGGGAACTCGATCATCTCACCCTGCATGGCGTCTTCGAGACCGTGAATACGGGAGATACCGTCGGAAACACTGACTACCGTGCCTTCATTGCGGGTGTCAGCGGTTATGTTCAGCTCTTCAACGCGCTTTTTGATTAACTCGCTGATTTCAGATGGATTCAATGTCGTCTGCATTGTCTTTATTCCTTAAAATTAATTCGCAAGGCTATTGGACAGCTTTTGGAGCCTGCCACGCAATGAGCCGTCGATTACCTGGTCTCCGGCGTACACCACCGCACCACCTATGACAGCCGCGTCAACTTCGTTTTCCAGCGCCACTTCGCAATCAAATCGGCGCGCCAGTGCTTCACGCATACGGCTGGCCTGATCCTCGTCCAGCGGAATGGCCGAAACGACTTTCACGCTCAGGCGCTTTTCAGCTTCTTCACGCAAGCGGCGATACAAAACCATGATTTGCGGCAAGAGCGACAAGCGGTCGTTGCCCGCCAGCACTGAGAGGAAGTCCCGAAAACGGCCGTCAAACGCTTCACCCGCGGCCTCCGTGATGATGTTCACGGCCAGTGCGCTGCTGACTTCCGGGCTGCGCAGCAGGTTCGCCATGGATTTCTCCACGACAATACTGCCGGCAAGGCTCAGCATCTCTTCCCACCGGGCCAGGGCCTGTTCGCCCTGGGCCAGCTCGAAAGCTGCTTTTGCATACGGGCGTGCCAATGTGGTCAGGCTGCTCATTTTCAGATCTCGGCGATGAGCTTGTCGAGCAATTCGCGATGCGTGTTTGCGTCAACTTCTTTTTCGAGAATTTTCGAAGCACCCAGGACCGCCAGGTTGGCGACGGAAGCCCTGAGCTCTTCACGAGCCTGGTTGGCTGCCTGGATAATATCCGCCTCTGCCGCGCTCACCTGCCGGTTGCGCTCTGCAGCAGCGTCCTCTTTGGCCTGGTCCAGGATCTGGGAGTGCCTGTGACTGGCCTGATCCACGATTTCACCCGCCTTGTCACGTGCTTCACGAATCTGCTGATCGACGGTCACCTTTGCGGCTTCCAGCTCTTTCTCAGCACGATCTGAAGCGGCCAGGCCCTCGGCGATACGCTCACGGCGTTCGTCCATAGCCTTTAGCAAAGGCGGCCAGAGGAACTTCATGCAGAACCACACGAAGATCATCATCGCGATGGATTGCAAAATTAAAGTGGCATTAATGTTCATGCCTTACCTCGTTCAGATGGTTCGGTTTACCTGCCCGGCTGCCCGGGCGGGCTCATTCAGCTGATTAACCGCCGAGGGCGTTTTGAAGCTGGCCCACAAACGGATTGGCGAACGTGAAGAACAACGCAATACCCACACCGATCATCGCAACAGCGTCAAGCAGGCCGATAGCCAGGAAGAATTTACCTTGCAGCATCGGAGCCAGTTCAGGCTGACGTGCAGAGCCTTCCAGCAGGCGACCGCCCAGGATACCCACACCGATACCAACGCCGAGTGCACCCAGACCGATCAGCAGGGCTACAGCGATTGCGGTCATACCAATTACAGTTTCCATCGATAACTCCCGTACTTAGAGATTGTTAACTAAAAAATAAAACCCAAAAAAACAGAACCAAAAACTTCAATTCAATCCATCAATGATGCTCGCTCGCCATGCTCAGGTAGACGATTGTCAGCATCATGAAAATAAAGGCTTGCAGCGTAATCACGATAAGGTGAAAGACGGCCCAGCCAAAATGCATCAACTGGCCGCCCAGGAATGCCAGGCCACCCACAAGCAGCATTTCCAGCAGCAACAACAACAGCGTGGGTTTCATTGCCAGCTTGTTTTTGAGGTTCAGCCAGAGCGTGGCCAAAATAGTCAGCGTCGCGACCATCCAGAACCATGCCGGAACGTGACCATGGAAAAGTGAGCTGAGGCCCGCAGCAAACCAGGCGGATCCCGCCGTAAAAATAAGCGCGATCAGGATAAAGATGAGTTCGCCCGCATACAGGTTGCCAAAAAGTCGAAGTCCAAGCGAGACGGGTTTGGCCAGCAGCGAAACCAGTTCAAGAACCAGGTTGAAAGTCATCACCAGCGGCCAGACAACCTTTGGCATGCCGAGCTCTTTCGGATTCAGCGGATTCATCACCAGTTCGCTGACAAAACCCCCTACGCCCTTGAAACGGAGCGAATAAATGATGATCAGCACGAATACCGTGATGGACATACCCAGGGTGGCGTTCACGTCGGTGGTCGGCACGACTTTCTGATACACGTGGTGCGGATCGGCGCCGAGCAGCTTTTCAGCGCCCTGCTGGGCCACCCAGGGCAGCCAGTCGACCGGGATCAGATCCATGAAATTCATGAAGAAAATCCACACGAACAATGTCAGTGCCAATGGCGCGATCAGGCGGCTGGTGCCGTGGAAGGTTTCCCGGACACTGTTGTCCACGAACTCCACGATTGATTCGACGAAAGCCTGGAAGCGCGTGGGCACGCCCGAATTGGCCTTCTTGGCGACACTGCGAAACATGAATAAGAAGACCAATCCCAACAGCAGGGACCAGAATATCGTGTCAACATGAAAAGCCCAGAAACCCATGGCCTGGGCATCTGCGGCCGAGTGAGCAAAGCTCCATCCATGTTCGGGGTGGTTACCAAAAGTCAGGTTCTGCAAATGGTGCCCGATGTACTCACCCGTTGTTTTGGTTTCGGTGTCGCCTGCCATTCCAAATCCTGCTTTTTTGCTGCTTATCATCCGGTTGGTAGCGATGTCCTCGCAACCACCGGCAATGTATGTTCAAACTGTAAAAAATCAAGTACCAAACGGGACTTTTCTGCTACCACCGGTTCAATGCAAGCCCTATCCAACCAGCAGCCAGCACGCCGATCATTCCGAGGAAGAAAAAACCCGCCGCCAGCGGCCTCACCCAGATGAAGACCACTGCGCAGAGGACTCCGGTCAAGGCCAGCTTGCCAAACTCGGCAACGGCCGCCGTGCGCAAAAAATCTGCGCTGTCTCCGCCCATTTTTCTCGTCACCAGTACAGTGAAAAGCAAACCCGGGAGATATACCGCCAGGCTGCCAGAGAGCGACGAGTATGCCGCCACCGGACCGGCCAGGAATGACAGCGAAGCCAACACAAGGGCGGCCAGGGACTGGATCCTCAGGCTTATCAATGTACCTTTCAGCACTCCATGTTTCTCTGACCTTGATCAGCCACCAAGACAACCATCAACAGGCAACGCAGTCAAAGACCGCTTATTTTAGCAACCATTAATATGATGGGGCAATGGGTGAGTGGCCATTACGCCGGATCGTTGAGCTTGAGACGCTCAAGAATTCCTTCAAATTCCTCTGAGTTGTTGTACGCAATGATGAGTTTTCCCTTACCCGAGGCCTGGTGCTGGATCCTCACGCGCGCGCCAAGGGTCTCGCCCAGCCGATTTTGCAGACTCAGGATATCGGGATCCACACGGCGGCTGCCTTTCTTTTTTGCCGACTGTTTCAGTCTGCGAACCAGGTCTTCGGTGTCGCGAACCGACAGGCGTTTGCGCACAACTTCCCGCGCCGCCTGCACCTGCAGGTCATCATCCAGCGACAACAGGGCGCGCGCATGGCCCATTTCAACCAGGCGCATGTCGATCATGTCCTTGACCTCCTGCATCAGCTCCAGCAGCCGCAGCAGGTTGGAGACCGCTGCACGTGAACGCCCGACGGCATCGGCGGCTTCCTGGTGGGTCATCTGAAAATCATCGATCAGGCGACGCAGTGCTGCAGCCTCTTCCAGGGGATTCAGATCTTCACGCTGGATGTTTTCGATCAACGCCATGGCCACCGATACTTCGTCCGGCACATCACGAACGACAGCGGGAATGCTGTCGATGCCCGCAATTTGGGCGGCGCGCCAGCGGCGCTCACCGGCAATCAGCTCAAACCGATCCTCATCCAGTGGACGAACCACGACGGGCTGAACGACGCCCTGTGCCCGAATCGAGTCAGCCAACTCCGCCAGCTTGTCCTCGTCGAACACCGAGCGGGGTTGATAACGCCCGGGCCGGATGAGGTCGAGAGGCAGATTACGCAGCTCATCCCGGTTTTCGTTCTTTACCTGTTGCAGAGTGGCCTGGCTGAGCATAGAGCTCAGGTTGCGGCCCAGTACCGGCTTTTTTTTCATCGTCATGATTTATGCACTATTCCGCTTTTCGTATCGGCGCAGCATTTCACCGGCCAGTGACAAGTGAGCCAGGGCTCCCTTGGACCGGGGGTCATACAACAGCACAGGCAGCCCATAGCTGGGCGCCTCCGCCACGCGAATATTGCGCGGCACCAGTGTCCGGTACACCCGGTCTCCAAAATTCTCAAGCAGTTGCTCTGACACCGCAGTCGCCAGGTTGTTACGTCCATCGTACATGGTTCGCAGCAATCCCTCGATCTCAAGAGTGTGATTCACGCTGGCGCGGACTTGCTCGATGGTGTTGAGCAATCCCGTCAATCCCTCCAATGCATAGTACTCACATTGCATGGGAATCAACACACTGTTCGCCGCTGCCAGCGCGTTCAGGGTCAACATGTTCAGCGACGGCGGACAGTCAATGAAAATCCAGGCATACCTGGCAAGCAACGGCTGCAGGGCTCTTTTGAGTGCAAACTCCCGGTTGTCCTGCTGTAACAACGTCACTTCAGCAGCGGTCAGGTCTCCATTGGACGGCAGTAAATCGAACTCAAGCCCGTCGGGCCGAAGTATGGTCTCATCGATATCACGTTCACCCAGCAACACCTCGCAGGCGGAAACGTGCAGTCGATGAGGATCTATCCCGCAACCGGTAGAAGCATTTCCCTGCGGGTCGAGGTCGACCAGCAGCACCGGGAATTTCATGCTGGCAAAGGCTGCAGCTAAGTTAACGCAAGTGGTGGTCTTGCCGACGCCGCCCTTCTGATTAGCTACTGCGATGATGCGGGCTGTCATGGGCCGGGTTCTGCCTGGATTTTGATGTTCGGGTTCATATGTTGACGGACATGATGACGAGGTGACGGTCCTCTTGCAATCCCGGAACCGTCAATTTCTGGACCGAATCAACGCCAACCCAGTCCGGCAACGCCTGCAATTCACTTTCCGGATACCGCCCCTTCATGGCCAGGAGCCGTGTAGTGGCTGGCGCCAGGTGCCGTGCTGCGCGGGCAAAGGCGGCCAGGTTCGTAAAAGCCCGGCTGATCACGGCATCAAACGAAGATGGCGGAACGAACGTTTCCAGCCTTTCCTGGACGGGAAACGTGTTATCGAGTGCGAGCTCACGGCGGACATGATTCAGGAAACGGATCTTTTTGCCGGAACTGTCCAGCAAGGTGACTCCCAGGCCGGGCATCGCGATCGCCAGGGGAATCCCCGGCAACCCTGCGCCGGTGCCTGCATCCAGCAGCCGGCCGCCGCTGATCCAGGGCGCGACCGATAAAGAATCCAGCACGTGGCGCACCACCATATCGAACGGGTCCTTGATGGCCGTCAGGTTGTAGGTCTTGTTCCAGCGCTGCAGCAGAGAAAGGTAGGAGAGCAGCGCTGTTTCCTGGGCCGGCGCCAGCTTTAACCCATCGAGTTCGGACCAGCCACGGTGCAGCGCTTCCGCCAGGGATTCAGCCGGCATAAACAGACGAAGCTACTTTCTGAGGCCGGCCGAGCGCATCTCCGAGGCGACCTGTTCAGCGATGTCGCGGGCGGCGTCCGTGTGCTCGACGTCCTTGGTGAACGTGACAATGCGCCAGACGGGCAATTCAGTCTCCAGGTCATAGTAGCTGGATTCGACATAGGCGGTGGTTTTGAAATCAGCATAGCCCGGGCCCTGGCGGACCGTGTAAACATTGGTCATGCCGGTAAAGTATGGCCGGCCCCAGCTATAACCCACGCCGCTGCCCAGGTACTCCAGCCAGTAGTCAGAGCGGACATAGCCTTCTGACGCCCCGCCTCCGGAGTAAAACATCACGATGACGCCGTCGATGTTTTCCTTGCGGAGCAAGCCTGTTGCCACTTCGGGATCGATTTCACCCCGGATTCCACCGCTCATGCCCGGGATATTACTGCTGGGCATGGCCGGTGTTCCCTTTTTAACGAGAATCTTCGCAACGTCGATTTCCACGGCCTTGCGCATCAGCGCGTCCGGCAACACGGCGATCACGGCCACTTTGTCCGGCTTGTGGGAGACCGGCTTGTCGGTTTTCCAGCTATCGACCACGCTGGTCTGGGCGCATGCGGAAAGTACTATCGGCAAAAGCAGTGATAACAGGATGAGACGGGCCGGGCGATACAGATTCTGATGAGTCATGGGGTATTCCGCTGGAAACAAACGAGCATGTTAACCCAAGACCGGTTTAGCAGGAAGCGGCAACCTGGATTGACAGATCAAGCTCCTCGGCGCGGTGACAGGCTACCCAGTCACCGTTTTCCATCCGGCGAAGGGCTGGCACGTCCGCCTCGCACCGTTTTACGCGGAAAGGACAGCGATCATGGAAAATGCAGCCTTTCGGGCGCTGGTAAGGTGACGGCATATCCCCGGTCAGCCAGCTGGCCTGCCGCGCTTCGGCCGCCAGCTTCGGATCCGGGATCGGCACCGATTTCATCAATGCGTTGGTATAGGGGTGCAAGGGACGTTTATACAGGCGTTGCTTTTCTGAAACTTCCATGGCCTGCCCCATGTACATCACCATCACGCGGTCGCTGATGTGCCTGACCACTGATAAATCGTGAGCAATGAAAATCAGCGCCAATCCCAGCTTTTTCTGCAGGTCCTTCAGCAGATTGATGATCTGAGCCTGGATTGAAACATCCAGAGCGCTGACCGGTTCATCGCAGACCAGCAGTTTTGGGTTGAGCACCAGCGAGCGCGCTATTCCGATGCGCTGACACTGGCCGCCAGAAAACTCATGCGGGTACCGGTTTATCTGGTTGGGCAGCAGACCGACGACTTTCATCATGCCACGCGTTCTCTCTTCCACCTGCAGACGCGCCATGTTCGGGTAAAACGTCCAGAGCGGCTCTGCAATAATGTCGCCCGCTGTCATCCTGGGGTTGAGCGACGCTATCGGATCCTGGAACACGATCTGCAGTTCTTTTCTTTTCTGGCGCAGCTCCTCCTCATCCAACGCGGTCAGGTCCTCACCCCGCCACATAACCCGTCCGCGGCCAGGTTTGACCAGGCCGAGTATGGCCCGCGCCAGCGTCGACTTGCCGGACCCTGATTCACCCACGACACCCAGCGTCTCCCCGGGGTGCAAATCGAAACTGATGCCGTCAACGGCCCTTAGCTGCCGCTCACGGCGCGTGAAAATACCGCCGGTGAAACCGGAGAATGTCACCGCGAGGTCCTGCACCCTCAGAACAGGCTTGCTCATCCGGCTTCCTCCGCTGCGACAGGCTCAACGGCTTCGACCGTGATTTTTCCACCCTCCATCGGCAGAAAACAACGGCTCGTCCGGCCGTCTTCCGCGGCCCATACCGGCGGTCTGTTCACACATTGGTCCATGGCTTCCGTGCAGCGGTCCCTGAACCGGCAGCCTTCCGGCAGATCCTGGAGGTTCGGCGGGTTGCCCGGAATCGCCTGCAGCTCATCATCCGACGCACGGTCCAGTCGCGGAACAGAGGCCAGCAAACCGCGTGTGTATGGATGCTGGGGCCGGTAAAAGATATCGTCCACGCTTCCGGTTTCCACGGCCTCGCCGGCATACATCACTATGATGCGGTCTGCAATTTCCGCCACCGCCGCCAGGTCATGGGTAATCAATATCAGCGACATCCGGGTTTGTTTCCTGAGCTCGCTCACCAACTCGGTTATCTGTGCCTGCACCGTTACATCGAGCGCGGTACTCGGCTCATCTGCAATGAGAATTTCCGGTTCACACAGCAAACCGATGGCAATCATGACCCTTTGCCGCATACCGCCGGAGTATTCATGCGGGTACTGCTTGATCCGCTCTTCCGGATCGGGTATCCGAACCGCGCGCAGCATCTCGACCGCGTGCGCCCTTGCTTCGTCCCTGCGCAGTCCCTGGTGATGCATCACTACTTCGGCCATCTGCTTTTCTATGGTCAGAAAAGGATTCAGCGAAGTCATCGGATCCTGGAAGATCATCGCGATGTGTTTGCCGCGGATTTCGTTCAGCTCGCGCGGCTTCATTTTCAACAGGTCCCTGTCCCGGAACAGGGCCTCTCCGGTGACGCGTCCGTTTTCTGCCAGCAGACCCATGAAAGCAAGAACCATCTGGCTTTTCCCGGCGCCCGACTCTCCGACAATCGCCAGGGTTTCCCCTTCCGCCAGTTCGAAAGACATGCCATTGACGGCTTTCACCTCGCCGTCGGGCGTATCAAAGGCGACTTCCAGGTTTTTTACCTTGAGCAAAGCCATTACAGGTGATCCTTGGGATCAAGCGCATCACGCATGCCGTCGCCGATGTAGTTGAAACAGTAGAGGGTAACCGTCAGGAACATCGCCGGGAACACCAGTGTCCATGGCGCGGATTCCATGTCCTGGGCCCCGTCATTGACCAAAGCCCCCCAGGAGCTCATGGGCTCCTGAACGCCCAGGCCCAGGAAACTCAGGAATGACTCGACCAGGATGACCTGCGGTATGGTCAGGGTCACGTAAACGATCACGACACCCAGCAGGTTTGGAATGATATGCCGCCGGATAATGGAATGGTGATCAACGCCGCAGGCCCGCGCGGCTTCGACGAATTCGGTATTTTTCAGGCTCAGCGTTTGTCCACGGACTATCCTCGCCATGTCCAGCCAGTTCACCGCACCGATTGCGACAAAGATCAAAACGATATGGCGCCCAAAAACCACCATCAGCAAAATGACGAAAAACATGAATGGCAGCGCGTAGACAATATCCACGATGCGCATCATCACCCGGTCGGTCATGCCTCCGTAGTAACCCGCCACCGCGCCGTATGTGACCCCTATGACCAGGCTGACCAGGGTAGCCACCAGGCCGACCAGAAGGGATATTCTTCCGCCTTCCAGCGTCCTCACCAGGATATCCCGTCCTACCGCGTCTGTCCCGAACCAGTGTTTTGTCTCCAGGCTGGGTGGAGACAGGGTATTGTCCCAATCCGTGAAATCGGCCTCCCAGGGCAACAGCATTGGCCCGGCCAGGACCAGCAGCAGCATGATGCCCATGATGATTCCGCTGACCACGGCCGCCTTGTTCTTCAGCAGGCGATGCCATGCGTCTACCCACAAAGAGCGGCCGCGGACATCATCCTCTGCGAACGCCGCGGCAAAGGGGTCTTCCACGGACAGTCTGGTCGTGGCGGCTTTGTTATCGCTGTTCATTGCGCCTCGTCATATCGAATCCTGGGATTCAGCCAGGCATAGAGCAGGTCGACGATAAAGTTCAGCACGATGATGACAATACCGTAAAAAATCACGACACCCATCACGAGCGTGTAATCACGATTCAGCGCACCCTGCACAAAATAACTGCCCAGGCCGGGAATGGAATAAATTCGCTCAATCACCACCGAGCCGGTGATCAGGGCGGCAGTCGCAGGACCCATGTAGGAAATCACCGGCAGGATAGCCGGCCTCAGCGCATGCCTCAGGATGACGAGTCTTTCCGGAAGCCCCTTGGCACGAGCGGTGCGAATGTAGTTGCTGTGCAATACTTCTATCATGCTACCCCGCGTCATGCGGGCAATGTAGGCGATCGCCGGCAATGCCAGCGTGATGACCGGCAGAACCATTCTCTGCCATGACCCGTCCCATCCGCCGGCCGGTAACCAGCCCGCATAAACAGCCACGCCGAGAATCAGCAACGGAGCCACCACAAAATTCGGAATCGAAATGCCCAGCATGGCCACACCCATTACCGAGTAATCCACCGCTGTATTCTGCCGCAATGCCGCGATCGTTCCGATCAGCGTGCCGAGCACGAAGGCCAGCACGATCGCGAGTCCCCCTACCGTGGCAGAAACCGGGAAACCGCGCGCAATCAGTTCGTTGACCGTCCAGTCTTTGTATTGAAATGACGGACCGAAATCACCGGTGATGATCTGGCCCAGGTAACGGAAATACTGCTGCAGCAGCGGTTCGTCAAGATGGTAATTTGCGTCAAGATTTGCCCGGATTTCGGGCGGCAGA
>Ga0316201_10003415_pt1 | contig 11712 bp, 10 predicted proteins | sample CS6wburrow_MG_FD_204516 | JGI IMG/M metagenome (GOLD analysis project Ga0316201, IMG submission 204516) | Coastal sediment microbial communities from Delaware Bay, Delaware, United States - CS-6 worm burrow | ecosystem: Environmental > Aquatic > Marine > Coastal > Sediment | place: USA... | reverse complement strand
GCTCGCTCCAGCTTCCGACTCCGAACCTGTCCTTCAGGTATCCGCCGATCGTCTCGACGTACTCGCCCTCGCGCCTCGGAGCGCCACCGAAGAACGTGTCCTCCAGGAGCGCGGTCCGCTCGTCCAGCGGAAGGACGTACATGAATCGGATATCCGGGCCGTCCATCACCCTGAAGTCCATCAACGTGGCGACGGAGGGGTCGAACACGGGGCGATCGGCCTCGACCTCGAGCCCCACGAAGTGCTGAAGCCAGTGGATCTCCCCAACCGGGACCGGGCCCGGCTTCGGGGGCCGGCTGTCGAACGCGCGCCGCGCCTCGAACTCACCATCGCCGGTCACGGCCGCCACGCCGGCATCGGTTTCGCGAAAGCCCTCGACGGAGGTCCCGCGCACCAACCGCACGTTCGGGCTGCGCTCAAGGCGCTCCAGGGCGAGGTCGTAGAAGGCATCCGCCGGGATACAACGGTACGCGACCGACGGAGACCCCCGCTCGACCTCCCCCGCGGAGGTGATCACCTTCCACCGATGCCACGAGTGACTTTCGGCCGCGGCAAACGGGTGCTCGAGGCCGGACCAGTAGCACCAGGTCCGATCGCGAACGTGGGTCTCGCGACGATCGAGAAGGACGATCTCGAGGTCGGAAGCGCCGGCATCGAGAAGGTGGACGGCAAGGCTGAGGCCCGCGCAGCCGGCCCCGACGATGAGAACGTCCGCATCCATCCGCGTCAGTCCTCCGGGAAGATCTGGTCGCGCCCGGCGACGACGCTCTCGCAACTCGTCTCGTCGGGCACCGGCATCCAGACGAACGTATTCCGCTTCGGGTCGGGATTGTGCTCGAACTTCGGCGTGAACGTCTTTAGAATCGCGTTGGATGCCCCGATCACGATCTGATCACCGGCCCCGACCACGGTTCCGGCGATGCTGCCGTCGCTCCGGGGGGCACCGAGGAACCCTCGCACCAGCCTCTGTACCAGGTACACCTGTCCGCTGACGAAACCGTCGACTTCGACCGTCACACCGGGGTGTCCATCGCCGTCGGGATCGGTGACGCGAGGGTCATCCGGGTCCGTGGGCAGCGGATCGCCGGCCGGGTCATCCAGGCGGGCGCCCAGTACCATCACGTGCTCGGCCACGCGCACGGACTCGCCGTCACCCGACGAGTCGATCGAGAGCGGGGATTCCCAGGCGGGCATGGCGGCCACGAACTCCGGTCCAAGAGACGTGCGCACCCGGCCCAACGGTTCCTGCTCGACGAGGCAGTAGCGGCTCTCGACTGTGAGTCCCGCTTCGGATCGCTCCACCCGGTGCAAGAGGAAGCTGGTCGTGCGGACCCGCAGATATCGGTTCGAGGGCCGGGTCAGGGCCCGATTGGACACGTACTGCCGACCGGCATACAGACCCGGAGCCACGGCGACGGCCGGCTCCTGCGCCGCTCCGGCAACCGGCCGGATCGCGAGCAGGGTGAGACACAGGATTGTGGTGCGCACGGTCTGGTTCATCTCTATTCCAGGGCCTCCGGTTCATCCGCCGGCCGGTCAACGGCAGTTGCGTACTGCCGGGTTCCGGGCGACGCTACCCGCGCGTTGCGTCCCATGCAACGCCGCCGCCTGTGGAGCGCCCGGTTGGGAGGGTCGCGGGCGACCGGTACATTGGACTCGCGAGACGGTGTGACCATGAATCAAGCATGCGAGGAACGTTGACAGCAGATACAGATGGCAGAGCGCACGCCGTAGTGATCGGATCCGGGTTCGGAGGCCTCGCCGCGGCCGTCCGACTCGGCGTCCGCGGCTACCGGGTGACGATCCTGGAGCGGCTCGACCAGCCCGGCGGACGGGCCCGCGTATTCGAGCAGGATGGTTTCACGTTCGATGCCGGTCCCACCGTCATCACGGCGCCCTTCCTGTTCGAGGAGCTCTGGGAACTCTGCGGCCGGCGGCTCGAGGACGATGTCGACCTGAGGCCCGTACACCCGTTCTACCGCATCCGGTTCGATGACGGAGACGTGTTCGACTACTCGGGTGACGCCGAGCTGATGCGAAGGGAAATCCGCCGGTTTTCGCCGGAGGATGAGGCCGGATACGCGCGCTTCCTGGCCATGAGCGAGCGGATCTTCAACACCGGCTTCACGCGCCTGGGTCACGTGCCGTTCGACTCCGTCTGGGACATGGCGCGCATCGTTCCGGACATGATCATGCTCCAGAGCCACCTGACCGTGTACCGCCTGGTAGCCAAGTTCATCAAGCATCCGAAGCTCCGGCAGGTCCTGAGCTTCCACCCGCTGCTGGTCGGCGGCAACCCGTTCGCCACCACCTCGATCTACACACTGATCGCGTACCTGGAGCGAGAATGGGGCGTCCATTTCCCGATCGGCGGAACCGGCGCGCTCGTCCAGGGACTGCTGGACCTGATCGATGGCCTGGACGGTGAACTTCGCCTGAACGCCGACGTGGCCGAGATCATGGTGGAGGGTGGGAGAGCCCGGGGCGTGCGGTTGCGGGACGGTGAGACGATCGCGGCGGACGTGGTCGTCTCGAACGCGGATTCCGCGTGGACATACCGACACCTGGTTTCTCCCGCCGCCCGTGCGCGGTGGACCGATCGCAAGCTCGAGAACTCCCGCTACTCGATGGGCCTGTTCGTCTGGTATTTTGGGACGAAGCGCCAGTACCCGGACGTGGCGCACCACTCCATCCTGCTCGGGCCTCGGTACAAAGGCCTGCTCGACGACATTTTCGGCGCGCGACTGGCCACCGACTTCAGCCTGTACCTGCACCGGCCCACGGCCACCGATCCGAATCTCGCGCCCGAGGGAATGGACGGGTTCTACGTGCTGTCGCCCGTCCCGAACCTGGAGTCGGACGTGGACTGGGAAACGATGGCCGAGCCGTACCGGCAAGCGATCGAGTCACACCTTGCTGACACGGTCATGCCGGGACTTGGCGACGAGATCATCACCTCTCGCGTCATGACGCCGCTTCAGTTCCAACACGAGCTCCTGGCGTTTCGCGGCGCCGCCTTCAGCTTCGAGCCCATCCTCACCCAGAGCGCCTGGTTCCGGCCACACAACCGCAGCGAGGACGTCGAGGGACTCTACCTGGTCGGGGCGGGAACGCACCCCGGTGCCGGAGTACCCGGAGTGCTCTCTTCTGCACGAGTTCTGGATGCGGTGGTGCCGGATCCGGCGCCCCGCTCGTGACCGGAAAGGTCGACGCCGGGCAGGGGCGCACGGCCACCGCAGATCGGCAGGCCTGCCAGCGGTTGCTTCGCGAGGGCTCCAGGAGTTTCTACGCGGCGTCGCTCCTGCTGCCGACCCGCGTGCGCCACGACGCGGCGTCCGTGTACGCCTGGTGCCGGGTGGCCGACCACGCGGTGGACAAGACCGATGAGCCCGCCGTGGGCCTCGAGTCCACCCGCTCAGGGCTGGAGCGGGTATATGCGGGCCGACCCCGCGGTCCGGTAGAGAGGGCATTCGCGGACGCCGTATTTCGGAACCAGATCTCGCGGGACATCCCGGAAGCCATGCTCGAGGGATTCGAATGGGACGTGAGCGCCCGACGATACGAGACCCGATCCGAGGTAATGGAGTATTGCGTGCGGGTTGGTTCAACCGTCGGGGCCATGATGACCTGCGTCATGGATCGCCGGGATCCGGACACGCTCGCGGCGGCGTGTCGGCTCGGCGCCGCAATGCAGCTCACGAACATCGCACGCGATGTCGGCGAAGATGCGCGGGCACGCCGAGTGTACCTGCCGCTGGATGGGCTTCGCGAGGTGGGCCTCGACCCCGACGCGTGGCTGGCGTCTCCTGCGCCGGTCGATGGCATACGAACGGTAGTGCGGGGACTGCTGGACGATGCCGACGATCTGTATTCCGCGGCGTGGATTGGGATCGAGCGGCTGCCCACGAGATGCCGGCCCGCGATCAGAGCGGCTGCGCTGGTGTACGCTGAAATAGGGCAGAAGATCAGGGAGGCCGGTTACGACAGCGTGACCGCGCGAGCCTGGACCAGGAAGGTCGAAAAGGCGCGGCTGCTGGCGCGCGGGTTCTGGAATCGTCCCGGCGCGTGGGAACGATCCGAGCGCTCGAACCGCGAGTCGAACAGCGTCGAACGAGCGGACCGGAGTGCAGCGTTCATCGTGGACGCGGCGTCCAGAAGTTGAACACCGGGTGAATCACGGGTTACGATAGGGCACGATGAAAGCAAACGGGGACAACTACTTCCGACGCGGGCTCGGTCTCAAGGCCCAGGTGAAACCGCTCCTGGCCGACGCCTACGGCAGCGAGATCGTGAAGGCCATCAAGGCAGCTGACTACCGGCTGACCATCGGCAGATTCACGTTTCGCATGGCCCGAAGCCTGGGTTTTTGCTACGGGGTCGATCGGGCCGTCGAATACGCGTACGAGACGTGCGCCAAGTTCGGTGATCGCCGGATCTTCCTGGTGGGGGAGATCATTCATAACCCGCACGTGAACCAGCAACTTCGGGATCGAGGCGTCCGCTTCCTGTTTCCCGATGAAGAAGGTCAGTTCGATTTTTCGCCGGTGCACGAAGACGACGTCGTGATCATCCCGGCTTTCGGCGTGAAGCTGGAGGATCTGGAAAGGTTGCGCCGGATCGGTTGTGTACTGGTGGACACCACGTGCGGATCGGTGCTGCACGTGTGGAAGAGAGTGGAGGCCTACGCGCGCGACGGGTTCACGTCCGTGATCCACGGCAAGTACTTTCACGAGGAAACCCGGGCCACCAGTTCGCAGGTTCTGAAGTATCCCGGCGGACGCTACCTGGTCGTGCGGGACATGGACGAGACGGCCCTGTTGTGCGCTTTCATTCGCGGCGAGGTCGACGCGGCAGTGATCCTGGAGACGTTCGCGGGTCGGGTTTCGGAAGGCTTCGATCCTCAACGGGACCTGGCCAGGGTCGGGGTGGCCAACCAGACGACGATGCTGGCCTCGGAGTCGCTGGCGATTGCGGCTCGCCTCGGTGAGGCCGTGGCGGACCGCTACGGAGTGGAGGAGCTTCCCGCGCGCTTCAGGAGCTTCGACACGATCTGTTCCGCTACCCAGGATCGACAGGATGCGGTAAAGGACCTGATGCAAGATCCGCCGGACGTCATGATCGTGATCGGTGGGTTCAACTCGAGCAACACCAATCATCTTGCGGCCCTGTGTGCGGAATCAACCCGCACTTTCCACATCGAGTCGGCTCGCGGAATCGATGTGGAGACCGGAATCATCAGCTACAAGCTGGCCGGTACGCAGGAGATCCATGCGGAAGAAGGGTGGCTGCCGGAGGGCGCGATCGAGGTCGGCCTGACGGCGGGCGCCTCGACTCCGGACAGCCTCATCGGGGAGACGACGCAAAGCATCCTGCAGATGGATGGTGTGGATCCGGCTCTGGTTGAAGTCGCTCTTGCAGGGAAGCTGGTCTGAGCGAGATCCCTTCACTCAGCCATCCAGGCGGGTCCGAGCCTCCGCGATCTGCCTACGAACGGACCCCGGCGAACTGCCCCCGGTCACGGAGCGTCGCTCCAGAGCCGCTCCCACGTCCCACCATTCGGGCCTGATCGAAGCGAGGCACGGGTCCACGTCGGCGGCTTTCTCTCCGACGAAGTCCGACGGATGTCGTCCCTCTGCTTCCGCCCGTTGGACCAGCCGGCCCATGGCCTCGTGCGCCGACCGAAATGGCACGCCTCCCGCCGCCAGTAGCTCGGCGACGTCGGCCGCCAACATCTCTGGAGTGATCGACGATGCGGCGCGGTCCGCGACGAACTTCAGCGTAGCGATCGTCCCGGCGAGCACGGCCAGCGTCTCAGCCACCGCGTCTTCGGCGGAAAGCAGGGTCCGCTTGTCCTCCTGCAGGTCCTTGCTGTAGCCGGTCGGAAGTCCCTTCAGCGAAGCCAGGTATCCGGTCAGGAGGCCGAGCAGCGTGCCTCCACGGGCACGGGCCAGCTCGGCCCCATCCGGGTTTCGCTTCTGAGGCATCAGGCTGGACCCGGTGCTATACGCGTCATCGAGGCGGACGAGCCCGAACTCTGCGCTCGCATAGAGCACCAGGTCCTCGGCCAGACGGGACAGGTCTCCGGCCAGCTGCGTCCATGCGAAGAGAACCTCCGCGACCCAGTCCCGGCTTCCCACGGCATCCAGCGAGTTCTCGCACGGGCCTTCCAGTCCGAGCTCGCGCGCCAGGCGATCGCGATCCACCGGGATCGTGGATCCGGTCCCGGCGGCGGCGCCCAGGGGAAGGCGCGCGATGCGGACCCGGGCGTCACGCATGCGGTCGCGTCCGCGGACGAGGGGCCAGAAGTGAGAGAGCAGCCATTGAGCGGCCGTCGTCGGCTGGGCTCGCTGCAGGTGGGTGTAGGCCGGAAACGGGATGTCGATGCCGCCCTCGGCCGTGGCGAGCATCGCCACCTGGAGTTCTCGGACCCCGGCGTCTATCCGTGCGCAGGCATCCAGGGTCCAGAGACGGGTGTCGGTCGCCACGACGTCGTTACGCGAACGACCGATGCGAACCTGGCTCGCCTCGTCGCCGATCTCGTCCGCCAGCCAGCGCTCGACCAGAGTATGCACGTCTTCGTCGGGCTCCAGTCCGGGCACGCCGGATTCGAGCCGAGCCTCGACCGCGTCGAGTCCGTCGAGAATCCGATCGCGTGTTCGGTCGTCAATCAGCCCCGCGGCCGCCAGTTCACCCGTCCACGCACGGTCCACGGCCAACTCGTAGGGCCATAGTCTCCAGTCCAGGGGCAGGGAGCGGTTGATTCGATCCAGCTCCGGCGCCGGTCCGCCTTCGAACCGGCCACCCCACAGGCGCATTTCGCGGTCCTTCGTCATGCTTCGCTCCGCCGCCTCAGTCGAGCCAGTCGCTGCCGGCCATCTCGCCGGGATCGGGGGCGGGCTCCGGTACGGCGCCGGTCTCCTGCACATCGTCGAGCCGCGCCTGGCCCGCGAGCCGGTAGGGCAGCCCGAACAGCCGGATGAACCCGGTGGCGTCGGCGTGATCGTACAGCCCACCGCTCTCGAACGTGGCGTACTCTTCCCGGTACAGACCGGTAGAACTGGAGCGCCCTGCGACGGACAGGTTGCCCCTGCACAGGAACAGGGAAATCGACCCGTTGACGTATCGCTGCGTCACGTCGATCAGCGCGTCGAGCGCCTCCTTCTCCGTGCCCCACCAGCGTCCCTCGTACACGAGGCGGGCGTACCGCATCGCCACTTCGTCCTTGAGGTCCAGCGTGCGCCGGTCGAGCACCAGCTGCTCGAGCTCCCGGTGTGCCGCGTACAGAAGGGTGCCTCCGGGTGTCTCGTAGACGCCCCGGGACTTGAGCCCCACGATGCGATCCTCGACCAGGTCCACGCGTCCGATGCCATGCCGGCCGCCGATTTGATTCAACCGCTCGAGCAGGGAAAGAGGGGACATGCGCTCGCCGTTGATCGAGACAGGGGTTCCGTTATCGAACCCGATTTCCACCGTCTCACCTTCGGGTGGCGCCGTGCGCGGATCCGCGCTGAACAGGAACATGTCCTGGTCCGGCATGGTGGTGGGATCCTCGAGCGGGCCGCCTTCGTGCGAGATGTGCCACACGTTGCGATCGCGCGAGTACATCGAGGTCCTGGCAGGGGGCAGGGGCACTCCAGCGCGGCGGGCGTATTCCTCGGCGTCCTTGCGACCCCGAATGTCCCACTCCCGCCACGGAGCGATCACTTCGAGGTCCGGCGCCAGCCACGCGAACGTGAGCTCGAACCTGACCTGGTCGTTACCCTTGCCGGTGCAGCCGTGTGAAAGGCCTGTGGCCCCCACCTGTCGAGCCACTCGCACGACTTCGCGCGCGATGATCGGACGCGCCATGGCCGTGCCGAGCAGGTACTTTCGACCATACACGGCGCCGGCGCGAAGGGTGGGCCAGATGAATTCCTCGACGAACGCGTCGCGCACATCGACCACGTGGCACCCGACGGCCCCGGCGGCCGCGGCACGCGCTTCGATACCGTCGAGATCCTCGAGGCCCTGGCCCACGTCGACCACCACGCACTCCACTTCTGAGTCGTAGTTTTCGATGAGCCACGGTACGGCGACGGAGGTGTCCAGCCCGCCGGAGTAGGCGAGCGCGATCTTACCGGATCCAGCCATGGCAGTTCTCCGGGCAGGTCAGGACGAAGTGAGCACTTCCGATTCGAGCTCCAGCCGGCCCGCGAAACCACCGTCGAGTTCGTGCCAGTAGCGGACTTCCTCTTCCCCATACCGCCAGCACAAGTAGACAGGGCGTCCCTCGCGCATCGAGTAGAAGTCGACCAGTCCCTGGGGGCCTTTGAACACGCAGCCGATCTGGCCCAGTTCCTTGAGGTATACCTCGAGACGGGCGGAGATCGCCCCGACGTCGGCCCGGAGCCTCTCCAGTTCCTCTGCCGCGGAGGGATTCCGGCGGGCCCGCATCCGGACTTCCTTCAGCGTCGGCAGGAGTTCCTGCAGGCGATCGTTCTCTTCGACGATGTCCGCCATGATCCGGCTCACCAGCGGGAGCGTGCGGTTCGCTTCCTCGACGGTAAAGAACCGTATGTCGCTCTTCCGCGTCATGCCTGTGATTCTCCCACTGTACCGTCGGTTTCCGATTCGGCCGAGTCCTCTTCCCGGGCCCGGCTCGCCGACTCGCGTTCCAGCATCCGCTCCAGGTAGCGGGCGGCTCGGCCCGCTACTCGAACCCGGCCGTCCGACTGCGGCTCCACGTCCGGAAAGTCCACGCGAAGTCCTCCCACAAGAGAGGCTCCCGCGTTGTAGAGCGCCACCGCGACCGCCGCCGTGAGCCCCCCGGCGAAACCGTACAACACCGGAAAGACCGCGATCGACCAGAAGCCAAGCCGCGTCAGGATGTTGGGCTCGCTCCCGGCCGGCGCCTCCACGCTGGCCGCCACAGCCAGCACCAGCCCCACCAGGAAGCCGATCAGGCCGTACAGGACCATGGCCAGCTTGAAGGCCGACCGGATGCTGATTCTGCGAATCTCTACCTGCATGGCTGACAGCATATCACGGTGAAGGACCGATCGCACCACCGTCATCGAGTGGCGCCGCCGGCTCCCGCCGGAGTATTGTGGAAGCGCGGTGCCGGGCCCTCAGACACGAGAAAGTCAGACATAGATGAGCGAAGAAATCCTGCCACCCGTCGAGCTTCCTGAGGAGGAAGTCAGCGACGCCGGTGTGTTGCTCGATCCGGAGGCCAGCGATGCTCTGGAGGCCGAGGATCGGAAGAAGCCTATTCCGGGCGGGGAGCCCGACTGCCCGCGGTGCGCGACGAAGATGACGAGGAGGGTTGAGCGCTACCCGGCTCCACGCGGGGGATCATCGCCGTTTCGCGTGCGGCTCGTCTGTCCGAACCGTCAATGTCGAGCCTGGACCGTCTACGATTGGTAGCGAAAGAAACCGGGGAAGCGTGAATCGCATCTACAGGTCCAGTGTGACGTTTGCCTGGTTTGTTTCGGTGGTATCTCCGGAGATAGAACCACCGCCGGGTTGTGACCTTCTCAGCGCTCCCGTCGTCGTATGGAGTGAGGACAAAGGGAGCGTCAGTCGGTTCGACTCATACGCTCGGGCCGATCCCCACAACCCGCGACAAGCCTAACCTCGTCCGCGGGGCTGGCGCTCCCGCCTCTTCCCTATTGACCCCGATACTCGGTGCAACGGAGGCCGTCGGCTTCCAGCCAGACCTCGGTACCCAGCGATCCCCCTGCTGCCAGGAAGGCGCTCGTCCGCTGGTCTACGCGCGCCAGGGCCTCGTCATCAGGGCCCTCCAGGAACTCGACGAAACGACCCTCTCCACCGTCCACTTCGAAGGCCCAGAAGTGCGCTCCGACTTCGCCGGCCACCACGCCAGCGGCGGCGACCGCTTCCCGGTAGGAAACACGATTCGCTGGATTGACATGCCGGAATCTCATCCACAGCCGCCGAGGCTCGCTCACGGGGCGCCGTCGGCCTCGGGCCACACGAAGTCGCGAGCCCGGTAGCGCTGACCGGTCACGCCTGCCGATTCGTCTGAGGCCAGGTAGACGAAGATGTCCGAGATCTGGTATGGAGTCGGTACGCCAGCGGGGTCTTCGTCCGGATAGGCTTCGGCCCGCATGACGGTGCGCATGGCGCCGGGGTCCACCGCGTTCGACCGAACGCCGGCCTCGGCCAGTTCTCCGGCCAGCATTTCGGACAGAGCCTCGAGTCCGTTCTTCGACGCGCAGTAGGCCCCCCAGAGCGGACGGCCGTGGTCCCCCACGCCCGAGGAGATGTGAATCATCGATCCGCGGGTCGCCGAGAGCGGCTCGATACAGGCCTTCGCAACCAGGAAGGCGCCGTTCAGGTTCACGTCGATCACCGCCCGCCACTGGTCCACCGGATACTCGCTGATGGGGGCACGCACTCCCAGAATCGACGCGTTGTTCACCAGGACGTCCACGCGTCCGAATTCGGCCATCGTGGATGCGAGCCACGCCTCGACGTGCGACTCGTTCGTCACGTCGCACCCGGTCACGAGGCACCTGCCTCCCGCGGCTCGAAGTTCTGCCGCAAGCTCCGCCGCGCCCTCGGGTCGCCGCGCGCACAGCGACACGTCCGCGCCTTCCTCCACGAACCGCCTTGCCAGATCGGCACCCAGCCCCTTGGAGCCGCCCGAGATCATTGCCACCTTGCCCTGCAGCTTCATATCGCCTGTCATCCCCGTTCTCGTGATCAGATCGCACGCGTCGTTCGTTGACGCGTCCCGTGCCCGCGGCTAGCCTTTGCGGGTCATGAGCGAGCCCACCGACTGGAATCAGCCGCCGCATATCAAGGTCCCGCCGCCCGGTCCCCGGTCGCGCCGCCTCGCGGAGCGCCTGGCCGAGGTCGAGTCCCGCAACGTCACCTACCTTGCCGACGACTTTCCCATTTTCTGGGAGAAGTCTCGGGGGAGCAACGTGTGGGACGCGGACGGAAACCGCTATGTCGACCTGTCGGGTGGTTTCGGCGTGGCGGTCGCCGGACACCGGAACCGGCGCGTGATGCAGGCCCTTCGCCGCCAGATCGGTCGCCTGCCGCACGGGATGGGCGACGTCCATCCGCCGGCTCTCAAAGTGAAGCTGCTGGAGGCGCTGGCGGCCGTGTCGCCGCTAGAGGATCCGCGGATCGTATTGACGTGCTCAGGCGCTGAGGCGGTCGAGGTGGCACTCAAGACGGCACGTCTGGCCACGGGTAAGCCGGGCGTGGTGGCATTCGGCGGCGCGTATCACGGACTCACGTATGGCGCGCTGTCGGTCACCGACCGGGATCTGTTTCGGGCTCCGTTCGCCGACCAGCTCAATCCACACGTGCTGCGAGCCCCGTACCCGGATCCCTACCGACCGTCGCCAGAACTCGATGCAGATGATCCCGGCGGCTCGTCACTGGCCTGCGTGCGGGCCCTGCTCGAGTCGGACCACGGAGCCACCGTCGGCGCCGTGATCATCGAACCCATCCAGGGACGAGGCGGTGACATCGTCCCCCCTACAGGGTTCCTGCGGGGCCTGGCCGACCTGTGCCGCGAGCGCGGGCTGCTGCTGATCGTGGACGAGATCTATACCGGCCTCGGACGAGCCGGAAGCTGGTTCGTCTGCGACGACGAGGACGTGGTCCCTGACCTGATCTGCGTCGGAAAGGCGCTCTCGGGCACGTTGCCGATCGCTGCCTGCATCGGCTCGAGGGACGTCATGGAATCGTGGC
>Ga0316201_10003414_pt1 | contig 11714 bp, 8 predicted proteins | sample CS6wburrow_MG_FD_204516 | JGI IMG/M metagenome (GOLD analysis project Ga0316201, IMG submission 204516) | Coastal sediment microbial communities from Delaware Bay, Delaware, United States - CS-6 worm burrow | ecosystem: Environmental > Aquatic > Marine > Coastal > Sediment | place: USA: Delaware... | reverse complement strand
CGCCGAACCTTGCTCCCCTTGCGGAGAAGCTTCTGGTGCGAGCCCTCGTTCCCCCTGCTGCACTGGTGCATGAGCGAGGCGATCTCGTTCACATCCATGGGAGAACGGGGCGTTTCCTCGAACCTGCGCCAGGACTGCCGACCCGCGCCAACATCTTCAACATGGCGCGCGAAGGGTTGCAGCTCGATCTGTCCACCGCCATCCGCCAGGTTGCTGCGGGCGAAATAGAAGTCGTCCATCCAGGCGTTCGCATCGATAGCAATGGCGCGCCTTTGGAAGTTGACCTCAGGGTCCAACGCGTGAGCGAGCCGAGCGCGCTCCGCGGCCTGTTCCTCGTCTCGTTCGAGAACGCGCGTGCGCCCGAGGAGTATCACGAGGCGCCGGACAAGAAGGCGCCGGCCCATCGGCGTGACCGAATCGCAATGCTCGAGCGGGAGCTTCAGCACGCAAAAGAGAGTCACCAGAGCACCATCGAAGAGCTCGAAACCGCCAACGAAGAGCTCAAATCGACGAACGAGGAGCTTCAGTCGACCAACGAGGAGCTTCAGTCGACCAATGAGGAGCTCGAGACCTCGAAGGAAGAAATGCAGTCCCTCAACGAGGAGCTCCAAACCGTCAATGCCGAGCTCCAAGACAAGGTAGAGGAACTCTCGCAGACCAACGATGACATGAGGAATCTGCTCAACGCGACGGACATTGCCACGATCTTCCTCGACAACGACCTCCACATCAAACGCTACACCGAACAGGCCACGCACATCATTCGGCTGATCGCCTCCGACATAGGGAGACCGATTGGCGACCTGGCGTCCAAGCTCAACTACGATCCTCTTGTGCAAGATGCGACCGAGGTGATGCGGTCGCTTGTGTTCAAGGAAGCCGAAGTTCAATCGGACGGCGGGCAATGGTATCTCATGCGGATTCTGCCCTATCGAACGGCGGACAACATCATCGACGGTTTGGTGCTGACCTTCGTCGACATCTCAGCGACCAAGGCACTGCAGGACAACGAACGACTCTTGCTCGAGACGCTCCAGCGATCGCCCGTCATGGTTTTTCGGCAAGACCTGGACATGCGCTTCACTTGGGCGTGCAGCCAGGTCTTCGGCCGCGCACCCAGAGAACTCCTAGGCAAGACCGACGCAGAATTGTTCGGTGCGCAAGAGGCCGCGTCGATAATCGCCATCAAGCGTGGGGTCTTGCAGACCGGCACCGCTACGCGGCAAAGGGCCTCCCTGCTTCTGAATGGTCAGAAACGAATCTTCGACCTCTTCGTGGAGCCGACCTTGAGCGCGAAAGAGGAGTTGACGGGGATCTCTTGCATCGTGACGGACGTCACCGGGCTGGCCGAAGCGCGGACGGACAGCCAAAGGCTGGACGCATGACGAAACGCACGAGGAATACGCCCACGCCCGCAGAGCTCCGAGAGGAGGCGGAGTCCCGCGTGGATCTCGAAAGCCCGCGACGCTCGGATCTGGTCGAGCAGGATCGCGACGCGCTGGTGCATGAGCTTCAAGTACACCAGGTCGAGCTCGAGATGCAGAACGACGAGCTTCGCAAGGCACAGATCGAGCTCCTAGAGAGCCGCGACCGGTACTACGAGCTCTATGACCTCGCGCCAGTCGGCTATCTCACGCTCGACCCGACGGGAAAGATTCTCGAAGCCAACCTGGCAGCCACCACTCTCCTCGGAGTCGAGAGGGCGCGGCTCTTGGGCCAACGTTTGTCTCGCTTCATGGCAACGCGCGACGCGGACGCGTTTCACCACTACCGGAAGAAGATTTTCTCGAGCCGCGCCACGCAGGCCTGCGACTTGCGGCTCCGAAGCGACGTAGGACGGTCGTTTCCAGCCCACCTCGAGGCGACTGCCGTCTCTGACCCGGAGTCTCGGCGGACCCGTTGTCGATGTGTCCTCGTCGATGTGACGGAGTTGCGCGAGACGCAAGCCAAGCTGCAACAGAGTGAACGGAAGTTCGTCGACGTCGCGGAGCGAATCGATTCGGTTCTCTACATTCAGCAGCCAAATGGCTCCATCTCCTACGCAAGCCCTGCGTACGAGAAGGTTTGGGGGCGCTCTGTCGATGAGCTCTATGAAAGCGGCGATGCCTGGCTCGATTCGGTCCATCCCGATGACCAGGATCGCATCGACCGCGCCTATGAAGCCATGCTCGAGGGCAAGCCCTTCGACGAGGAGTACCGGATTGTCCGTCCTGAGGGGGAGATTCGATGGATCCGAGACCGCGCATCCCCGGCGGCCGATGGGACAGACGACGCCGGCCGAATATTCGGCATCGCTCACGATATCACCGACGAAAGAGGGCTCGAGGCGGAGCTGCGTCACGCGCAAAAAATGGAGGTCGTCGGGACCCTCGCCAGCGGCATTGCGCATGACTTCAACAACGTGCTCCAGGCGATCCTCGGGTCCGCACACCACGCGCTCGACGAAACCCGGACCGTCGAAGAAGCGCGGGAGTACATGCAGCGCATCAGAGAGGTCGCCAAGCGCGGGGGCGCCCTGGCCAATCGGCTCCTGACCTTCAGTCGCAAGCGCACTGCCCAGTCCAAGCCGCTTCGGGTCGACGCCATCGTGGACTCGTCTACGAGCCTCTTGAGGCGGCTCGTGGGCGATCAGATCGAGTTGAAGATCGAGCTCGCGGCCCCAGAGGGCGTGGTCATGGCTGACCCGGTCGAGTTGGAACAGATTTTGATGAACCTCGTGGCGAATGCCCGAGACGCCATGCCCAAAGGGGGCACGCTCACGATTCGCACGGAGGAAGCCCATCTGGAGGAGGAGGAAGCCAAGCAGCATCATTTGCTTGCCGAGCGGGGATCTTACGTACGGCTCTGGGTGCAAGACACCGGCATTGGCATGGACGAAAGCACCAAGGCGCGGATCTTCGAGCCGTTCTTCACGACCAAGGAGGTTGGGAAAGGCACAGGCTTGGGCTTGTCCACCGTATTCGCCATGGTCAAGCAAATGCAAGGACACATCGACGTAGAAAGCGAACCTCTCGTCGGCACATCGATTGCGGTCTGCTTTGCGCGAATCGATCGCGAGGTGAAAATTACGGAGGCGTTCAAGACAAAGGTGGAGTTGAGCGGAACCGCGCTCGTGGTTGAAGACGACCCCCTTGTGCGCGTGACCGTACGCAAGCACCTCGAGGAGCTAGGTCTCGAGGTCGTGGAGGCTGGTGGTACCGATGAGGCCTTGGAGGCCTGCGACGAGCTCGGCAAACCCTTCGACCTGCTCGTCACGGACGTGATGATGCCGGGAGTCACTGGGCCGGGCTTGGTCAGCAGGCTGAGAGCCGACCACCCCGACCTGCCCGCGCTCTACATCTCGGCTCTGCCCAGCCTCGAGTTGATCCAGAGAGCTGTTCTCGAACCCGACGATCCCTTCCTGCAGAAACCATTCGACATCGACGATCTCGGTCTGGCATTGCAGGCGATTCTTCGCACGAAGCCGTCTCCGCGCCCTGCGGAGGACCGGACGATCATGCTCGTTGAAGACAACAAGGCTGCGCTCATGGCGTTGCGCGACTATCTCGACTCCCTCGGCTACCGAGTCCACGCGTTCTCGAGGCCGACCGAAGCGCTGGCCGCTGCGGCAGAGAAACCGAGAATCGCTCTTCTTCTGAGCGATATGAAGATGCCCGGAATGGGAGGCGATGAGCTAGCTCGTCGGCTTCGCGAGTCGCACCCCGGTCTCCCCATCATCTTCATGTCGGGAATGGTCGACCCCGATGTGATGGTGGATGCGGCCTACGCAAAGAAGCCAATCGACCTCGATGATCTCGCAAAGATGATTTCGACGGCACTGGCCTAGTCGAATCGCAGCGGAGATTGTGGCATCCGCTGGACGCCTCGGAACTAGCCTACATCACAGTGTCGGACTTGTCTCAGTCGATCGTCCTCCAGAGTGACACGCTGAAGGACTTCGCCCCTCGTCGGATCGATGGCCAAGATCAACTTCGCCATCGCAGCCGCGCGGGCCATGAAGCCCTTGATTGCATAGAGGTCTACGGCGCGCTCGTAAGCCAGCACCGCATCGGCTTTGCGCCCCATCCGCTGCAAAAGATCGCCTCTGCGATGGGGCCAGCGCGGCTCATCCGGCTTCTCTTCTTCGATCGACTCGTAGAGATCGAGCGCTTCGTGGAGGCGGGTCGCCTCGAGTGCCTGATTCAGCCTCGCACGAAGATCTGTCGTCTTGCTCGGTCGTCTCAACATTCAGTTCCCCTACTTGGTTCATGCGACGCTGCGCTGCCTGGGACGAAGCAACACCCGTGCCAAGGCTCGAGAGGGGCGTATTCTGGAGTTTCTGTAGACAGTGCGCGCAAGGCCTGCACCGAAGCGCTCGCGACGCGCAAGACCTGCGATGGCGATCTGTGCTCAGCCATCGCGCAGATTGTGCGTTCGTCTAGGCAGGGTTCGTTTCATCGAGCGCCATGCCATCGAGCAAACTGTCTTTCGCAGCCGCGCCCCCGGCTTGGCTCGCCTGTTGCATGGAGTAGACCTTTCGGTATCCCGACCAGCTGATGTCCTCCTACTTCAAAGCGATTGCCATCGATTTCGATGGGACCCTCACCTCTGGGGGACGCCCGGATGAGCGCGTCCTCGCGTCCCTGGCCGAAGCTCGTGATGCTGGGATGGCGCTCCTCTTGGTCACCGGCAGGGTCGTTTCGGACTTGTTGCACGTTTTTCCGGACGCGGAGCAGTGGTTCGACGTGATCGTCGGAGAGAACGGCGCCGTGATTCGCCGCGATGGTGTCTCTCATGCACTGACTGCACCCGTCCCCCTGGAGCTCGACGCTCCATTGGTCGAGCGTGGTGTGTTTTTTCAACGGGGTCAGGTGCTCCTCGCCTGCAGCAGCGAAGATGAGCTCGTTGTCCTAGAGCAAGTGCGGCGACTCGGAGCGGACTGCCAATTGATCCGCAACCGAGGGGCCCTGATGGTCTTGCCTTCGACGATCTCAAAGGGTTCCGGTCTTCGCGTAGCGCTGGAAGACCTTGGCATTTCGTATCACAGCGTGATTGGAATTGGCGATGCGGAGAACGACTTAGCTCTTCTTCGTCAAAGCGAGCTTGGCGTTGCAGTGGGTAATGCCGTCGAGTCCTTGAAGCGGCAAGCCGATATCGTTCTCACGGCCATCGCTGGCGAAGCCGTCGCGGGTTTCCTTCGAAATCGGCTCCTTGGTGAAGCGCCATTGCCCGTGTCGCGTCGCTGGCAGGTGACGCTCGGGCAGTCGGAGAACGGTGGCCGCATCAGGATGCCGGCGTCGCAGGTCAACTTGTTGTTCGTAGGGGACAGCGGTGTGGGAAAGTCCTATGCGGCAGGCCTTTTCGCGGAGCGCGCAGTCGACCTCGGTTACTCCGTGTGCGTCATTGATCCCGAGGGTGACCATGCGCCTCTCGGACATCTGCATCAGGTTGTCGCACTGGGAGGAAGTGGACCGTTGCCGCCAGCCGAGAGCGTGCCACAGTTGCTGAGGCAGCAGCTTGGAAGCGTGGTCGCGGATCTCTCCTTGCTCGGCGAAGAACAGCAAGCCCGGTATGCGGCTGAGTTGCTACAAGCTCTCGACGAGGAGCGGAGCCGAACTGGCTTGCCCCATTGGATCATCGTCGACGAAGCACAAGTGCCTTTTGGAGACGAGGCCGCTGCTTGCCAGACGTTTCGAGGTCAGAAGGGGCTCTGCCTCGTGAGCTACGATCCCGCCAAACTGTGTCGGTCGTCCGAATTGGACTTCGACTTCTTGATCGCCATTCCAGGGAAGAACGGGATTGATCCGGCTGCTCTTGAAGGCATGCGCGAGCGATGGGGCATCGACCCGCTCGATCGGCTGCCGGCGCCACGAGAGGGGCAGGCATTGCTTGCGCGACTGGGCCATTCTCCCCGAGTCGAGCGGTTCAAGCTGGGCCGGCGCTTCGTTCAGCACGTCCGCCACTGGCACAAGTATGCGGACGCACACCTGCCGCCGGGTAGCATGTTTCAATTTCGCGACGACTTGGGGCTCACTGGCGCTCGAGCTGACAACCTCGCAACGTTTCGCCGTGAGCTACTGCTGTGCGACCCCAAAGCCCTAGAGCATCATGCAGCCCACAACGATTTCTCCAATTGGCTGGCGCATGCGATCCACGATGAGACGCTGGCGTCGACCGCGCGCGAGTTAGAGGGAGAGAGCCGGGCGGACGGCACGTTTGAAGGGCTTCGCCACGCACTGGTGGAAGCCATCGAGATTCGATATCTGGCCTAATGTGCGCTGATGCCGCGCCTGGGCCCGCACTAGTCAGAGGACGCAATCTCTTGGGTCTCGCGGAGCTCTTTCTCGAGCTCGGCGACCCGAGCTTCGAGCGCTTCAAGCCGTTTCCTCAGCGTGACCAGCTCGCTGTGCAGCACCGGCCCTTCGTTCTGTTTCTGTTTCGACATGATGCTTCCCTCGTGAGTAGAGCCCGTCAACCGTAGACGTGCGGAATCTCGGCGCCTGCCGCTGCTGGTTCGAGTGGGTCCACGGCGCGGGTTTCATCGAACCAAACGTAGGCATCGAACTGCCAGGGCAGCGCGGCTTGGAAGTAGTGACTTTGAAGCTCGGTCTCTGGCCGATAGATGACACCGATGGCCCGCTCCAAGCGCGGTGAGGCCAACTCCTCTCGCACCGCGTCACGGGACGGGTAGCGTAGCGAGAGCAGAAACGCGGGCACGCCGCTCTCGTGGCAGAGGCGCTCGTAGCTGCTGGGATGGGAGGGTCGAACCTTCTTGATCTGCATCGGGCCGTCCCAAGTCGTCGCGGCCGCGACTGTCCCCGTATGGGTTCCAAAGCCGACCGAGAACACGCCGTCCCCGAATCGCTGGCGGCATAGCTGACCTATGTTGTGCTCGCCACGGGCAGCCCCCATCTCGGTCGCCCGAGCATCACCGACGTGCGAGTTGTGGGCCCAAACCACCGCTTTGGCATCCGGTCCGCGAAACTCCAAAACGCGATCCAAGGTGTCGAACATGTGCTGGTCGCGCAGGTTCCAGGACGCAGGCCCCCCATAATACATGACGCGGTAGTACTCCTCCGCGGCAGCGACCAAATGCGCGTTCGATGCCGCGTCGAAGAACCGATCGCCATCGGCGCTCGCGTAGTCGAGCCGCCGCGCCAGCAGGTCACGAAGGACCGCAACGACAGGACGCTCGCACTCGGCGTATCCGCGACTGATCGCTGCGCGTCCGTAGAGAGCTGGGTCGCGCTCCCAAGGGGACAGGCAAGCATACCGTTCCTTTGCGATCTTCGCGGCCTTCGGATCGACATCGTTCAAGTAGTGAAGAACCGCATCGAGTGACTTGTACAAGCTGTACAGATCGAGTCCGTGAAACCCTACCCGTTGCTCGGGGTCTTTGATCAGCTCGTTGTGTGACTTCAGCCACGCGACCAACTCGAGGACCTCTCGGTTGCGCCACATCCAAGTCGGGAAGCGAGTGAACGGTGGATCCTCGCGAACGGGGAAGTCGAGCCCGCGAACGTGGTGGTCGATGCGGGCGGCGTCGGGCCAGTCCCCTTCGATGGCAACGATGTTGAAGCCGCGCCGCATCACAAGCTCGCTCGTGATGCGAGTCCTCATTCGATAGAACTCCGACGTGCCATGACTGGCCTCACCAAGCAGCACGACGCGCGCATCGCCGATCTGATCGAGCAAGGTACCGAGCTCGACTTCGCCGATATCGGCAATCGGATGACAGGCTTCACGAATCAAGTGCGCGACCGGGCGCTCGGGACGCGGTACGGGCTTGTGGCTAGGCGCTTCATCGGCTTCCGCGAACCCCCCTGCGCCGATGAGCGGGACAAAACGGACCCCGCCCAGGTCTTCGCTATGCGTCTCGCCGTTGTTGTCCTTGGTGATGCGCAGCAAGCGCTGATCTCGCAGATCGGGTCCAACGGGAATTACGATTCGGCCACCGGGGGCGAGCTGCTCGATGAGGACGCGGGGGACTTCCGGCCCACCCGCGGAGACGAGGATGGCATCGAACGGCGCATGTTCAGGCCACCCCAGCGTTCCGTCCCCGCAGAGAACATACACGTTGTGATAGTCGAGCGCTCGGAGCCGGCGCTCCGCTTGGTCAGCGAGCACGCGGTGACGCTCGATCGTATAGACCTTCTCGGCGATTTCGGCGATCACCGCGGCCGCGTAACCGGAACCGGTGCCGATCTCCAAGACACGGTCATGCGGCCCGAGGTTCAGCGCCTCGGCCATCGCCGCCACGATGAAAGGCTGGGATATGGTCTGCCCTTCTTCGATGGGCAGGGGCGTATCATCGTAGGCGAACTCCGCTAGCTTCTCCGGAAGAAAGGCTTCGCGCGGCACCGCACGCATGGCGTCGAGCACCGCGGAGTCATGAACGCCGCGTGCCTCCACGTGACGTTCCACCATGCGACGACGCTGTTGGCTGGGTTCCATATCTCTCAGCCGAACTCCGGCATTGCCGGGCCAGCATCTCGGGTCTTCTCCTCGATCTCGGTGAGCGTGCCCTCGGTCAACAGCAAGGTGCCTGCCACCGAAATGGCGTTCTCCAAGGCCACGCGAACCACCTTGGCGGGATCGATGATTCCGGCCTCGGCAAGGTCCACGTATTCTCCGGTGCTGGCGTCGAATCCAAAGTCACCCGAGCCGGAGCGGAGACGGTCGACCACAACGCCCGGATCGACTCCGGAGTTTAGAGCGATCTGGCGCAACGGGGCCTCGAGAGCGCGACGCAGCACACCGAGCCCGGTCTTCACGTCGCCTTCGGCGCCCTCTTCCTCCGCGGCAAGCGCATCCGCAAGCCGGAGCAGCGTGAGGCCGCCACCTGGGACGATACCCTCTTCGACCGCGGCCTTCGTCGAGCTGATCGCATCGTCGAAGGCGTCTTTGCGGTTCTTTAGCTCGGCCTCGGAGGGAGCACCAACGTGAATCACGGCGACACCCCCGGCCAATCTCGCGAGGCGCTCTTCCAGCTTCTCGCGGTCGTAGTCGGAGGTCGTCTTGTCAATTTGCGTACGGATCTCGGCGCACCGGCCCTCGATCGCGGCCTTGTCTCCTGCGCCGCCGACAATTGTGGTCGTATCCTTGTCGATGACGACGCGCTTGGCTGAGCCGAGGTCACTCAGGGTGACAGCGGAGAGCTTCAGGCCAAGCTCCGTGGAGACGACCTGGCCTCCGGTCAACACCGACAGGTCTTCGAGCATCGCCTTGCGCCGGTCGCCGAATCCCGGTGCCTTCACGGCAGCACAAGGGAACGCGCCTCGAAGCTTGTTGACGACCAGCGTCGCCAAGGCCTCGCCATCGACATCTTCACCGATGACCACGAACCCTCTTCCCGCCTGCGCTACCGCTTCGAGAACCGGCAAGAGGTCCTTCATGGTGGTGATCTTGGCGTCATGAAGCAAGATGAGCGGGCTCTCGAGGTCGACCTCCATGCGCTCCGGGTCCGTCACGAAATACGCCGAGAGGTAGCCCCGGTCGAACTGCATTCCGTCGACGACCTCCAGCGAGGTCTCCGTACCCTTCGCCTCTTCAATTGAGACGGTGCCCTCATCACCGACTTCATCCAGGGCTTGGGCCACGAGATCACCGATTTCGGAATCGCCGTGCGCCGAGATCGTGGCCACCTGAGCCTTCTCTGTGATGTTCGTCACCGGTCGCGAGAGCTGGGTGAGCCGTTCTACCGCGAGCTTGGTGCCCCGATCGAGGCCGCGCTTGATGTCGATCGCGCTGGCACCAGCGGTGACGTTGCGAAGACCGTCCGCGTAGACGGCATGCGCCACGACCGTCGAAGTACTGGTTCCGTCACCCACGAGGTCCCCGGTGCGAACAGCCGCTTGCCGTAACATCTGCGCACCCAGATTCTCCTCCGGTTCCTTCAGATTGACCTGTTTGGCGATGGTGACGCCATCATCGCAGACCAAGGGCGAGCCCCACTTCTTCTCGATGAGAATGCTCTTGGCCTTCGGCCCTAGCGTGACGCGCACCGCATCTGCCAACGCCGTGGCGCCTGCCAGGACTTTGGCCCGGGCTTCGTCACCGAATCGAAGTTGGGTGTGGGTCATCGATTGCTCCTGCCTATGATTTGATCTCGACGGTCCGTGCCGTGGATTCCTTGGGCGCCGTGCGCGGGATTCGCACCTTCAACATGCCGTCTTTGTACTCGGCCGCGACCTTGCCTTCGTCTGCGTCGGCGGGCAGCGTGAAGCTCCGCATGAAGCTCCCGTAGGAGCTCTCGACACGATGATACTTCTTGCCCTTTTCCTCTTTCTCCTCGCTGCGTTCACCGCGAAGGGTGAGCACGCCGTCGTCGACCTTTAGCTCGAAGTCCTCTTGTTTGACGCCGGGCAACTCAGCCTCGATCCGGTACTCCTCGGCGGTCTCGGAGACGTTGCAGGAAGGCGCCCAATCGGCGATCGAGAGAGCCTCTCGCTCCCCGAACGGCCAGGTCGCCAACATGTCACGAACCACTTCCTGCAGGTTTCCAAATCCGGCTAGTGGGTCACGCCCTCTTTTCATGAGTGTCATTTCGTCTTCCCTCCTGCTTCGGGACGCCCAAAGCAAGACCAGAGGTAGCAACAATCGGGCCATGAGCTGCCGTCGAGAGTCGTGAAGGTGCGTTGGCCGACGAAGAAGGCGTAAAGCGGCCGACCTGGGCTTCGAACCCTTTGCTGTGCCCCCTACCACGCTGCGCCGGGGCGCACATTCTGCGTCAAGCGTTCAGGGTCGCGCCAATAGCCTCTTCAGCTCGCGCCATGACCGGGTGTTGAGCACGTCCTCGGGCTCGAGCCACCCCCAGCGACCTTGATCCACGCCAAAGCGCATGTACTCGAGGTTGCTCTTCGTGTGCGCGTCGCTCGAAATGGCGAGGCCGCGCCGTAAGAAAGCTGCGGCACCACGCGGAAGTCCACCTGAAGACCCGACCGCAACAAGACAGTCGCCCGTGTCGTGCCGCGTGAGACGACCGCATCCACTTCGTCGTACTCGACAAAGCCCTTCGTAACGGGTGAGCCCTTCTTGCAGGTAGCCAGGATGTCCAGGTCTCCGACGGTTTCCTTCCGGCGACGATAGCTCCCGGCGACGATGACGTCTTTCACGCCGGGCATGGCTTGGAGATGCTCGAGGTAGGAACTCGCTATCTCCTCCACATCGGCGAGCTTGTGTCGTCGTTCTTCCGGCGCATGCCTCGACAGCGCCTCGAGAGGTCCTCCTTGTTTGCGAGCATGTCGGAGACGCTTCGCGGCAAGCCGCCCAGCGTTTGCGCAGCGTTTCGATAGGCGCGCACCCGGAATGGGTTGGCCCCTTGAATCTCCAGCAGGGCGGCCATTCGATCGAAGAGGTCGGCGATTTCGGCATTTCGAACAGGCATGACCCCGCGCGCGACGCGGGACGCGTCACCGAGTACTTCTCCCTCTTCGTCGCCAGGAGGGCAAGACCTCTGCCTCTCGGCGGCGCTCGGCTACGAGCGAAAAACCGACGCCTCGCACGACCCCAGGCGCAGGATCTGCGCGGGTTGGCGGACGATTTGGCGGGAATTAGCCGAAGCCGTCGGGGATCAGACGGCACGGACTTTGCGTGTTCAAATTAATAGCGGAGCATATCCATGCAACAACCCATCCGAATCACTTTCAAGGAGATGGAACCTTCCGACGCCGTAGAAAAGTGGGTGGAGGAGCACGCCGCCAAGCTAGAGAAATTCTACGAGCCGATTGTCCATT
>Ga0316201_10003413_pt1 | contig 11715 bp, 12 predicted proteins | sample CS6wburrow_MG_FD_204516 | JGI IMG/M metagenome (GOLD analysis project Ga0316201, IMG submission 204516) | Coastal sediment microbial communities from Delaware Bay, Delaware, United States - CS-6 worm burrow | ecosystem: Environmental > Aquatic > Marine > Coastal > Sediment | place: USA... | reverse complement strand
TTCCATGAGAAATATTCCACATAGTATGGGGATGAGTAATTCTTTACGAATGGCAATAGCGATAACAGCTATAACACCACCAATGGTAAGACTTCCGGTATCCCCCATAAACACTTGTGCGGGATAAGCATTATACCACAGGAAACCAATTAGCGCCCCAACAAAGGCCGTGATGAATATGGTCATCTCCCCAGTATTCGGGATATACATTATGTTGAGATAGTCTGAAAAAATAAGGTTACCGGAGACCCATGCAAAAAGAGCCAGGGTTACGGCAATGATCGCCGAAGTCCCCGCCGCCAGGCCATCTACACCATCTGTAAGATTTGCTCCATTCGAAACCGCAGTGATGATAAAAATCAGGATGGGAATAAAGATGAGCCATATATAATCTTTGGCATCCTCTCCCGCCCAGCTTATTAAACTTTCATAATTAAACTCATTTTTCTTAACGAATGGGATGGTGGTTAGGAGTGATTTCTCCTCGGGATAGAATTCCCTGGAACTGGTCTGTGTTGTAATTTCAGTGCTATCAACTGTATTTTCTTTTTCCAGTCGTACGGTAACATCCGGATGCATATACATAACCACTCCTACAAAAATCCCCAGGCCTACTTGCCCTATCACTTTGAATTTCCCGGGCAGGCCTTTTTTGTCGTTTTTGAATTTCTTGAGATAATCGTCAATAAATCCGATAGTTCCCATCCACAAGGTGGTTACGATGAGCATGATGACATATATATTATCCAGTTTGGCCAGTAATAATACCGGAACCAGGGTGGCCAAAATGATAATTATTCCACCCATTGTTGGTGTACCTGCCTTTTCATTCTGCCCTTCGAGTCCCAGATCACGTATTGACTCACCCATTTGTTTTCTTTGCAGGAATCTGATAATCTTCTTCCCGAAGAAAGTGGCGATGACCAGGGAAAGAATAACCGCCAGCGCGGCACGAAAAGTGATAAAACCGAACAATCCCGCCCCAGGGATATCGAAGTTCTTCTCTAAATATTCAAATAAGTAGTACAACATATCTGTTACTTGTTTAGGGCGGTTATAAATTGGTTCACGATCTTGAAATCATCAAAGTCGAATCGCTCCCCATTAATCTCCTGATAGGCTTCATGTCCTTTCCCCGCAACCAGAATGATGTCGTTTCTGTTTGCCATCTGGCAGGCTGTTTTAATCGCTTGTTTTCTATCGGTAATGGAAAGGGTTCTCTTGAAATGCTGGGGAGGTACACCAGCTTCGATCTGTTCTATTATTTCTTCCGGACTTTCACTTCTTGGATTATCGCTGGTAAAGATCACTTTGGTACTCAGGCTGGCCGCAATATTTCCCATTTTCGGCCGTTTTTCCATGTCCCTGTCTCCACCACATCCTACTACCGTGATAAGCTCCTCATTTCCTGAACGGATACTATTAATTGTCTCCAATACATTCTTCAAGGCATCAGGAGTGTGCGCGTAATCAACGATGGCAGTTATATTCATTCCTTCCGATACGGTATACTGAAATCTACCCGCTACACTCTCCAGTGTACTCATCAGTTGCAGCACTTCTATGGTCTCCAATCCCAGTAACTCCGCAGTTGCAAAAATCGCGAGCATATTATAAGCGTTAAAGCTTCCAATAAGTTTAACCCAGAGTTCATTGTTGTTTATTTTCAAAAGCAAGCCATTGAACTGATTCTCCAGAATCTGTCCTTTGTAATCGGCATAGGTCTTTAGTGCATAGGTATATTTCTTTGCCGGGGTGTTCTGAACCATCATAGGTCCATTCTTATCATCCGCATTGATAAGTGCGAACGCCGACTTAGGTAATTGATCAAAGAATGACTTCTTTACATCCCGGTATTCTTTGAATGTTTTATGATAATCGAGATGATCGTGTGATAAATTCGTAAAGATCCCACCCGTGAAAGTCAGCCCCTCGGTTCTTTTCTGATGGATACCATGTGAGCTCACTTCCATAAAACAAAATTCCACTCCTGCATCAACCATTTCACGCAGGTATTTGTTGATTGTAAGGGAATCCGGTGTTGTATGTGTTGCGGCATATTCACTATCCCCAACTAAAATCCGAACGGTAGACAGCAATCCTGTCTCAAAGCCGGCAGCTTTGAACAGATCATATAAGAGAGAAGTAACCGTAGTTTTACCATTGGTGCCTGTTACACCTATTATTTTTAGAGACTCTGATGGGTTTCCATAATAGTTGGATGCCATTAGAGCGAGAGCTTTTTTACTGTCGGCAACCTGAACATAGGTGATTCCATTGATGATCAGTTCGGGTAAAGTCTCACAGATGATTGCAAGCGCCCCTTTTTCAGTGGCCATCTTAATAAAACCATGACCGTCGGAAAGTGTTCCCTCTATCGCAATAAAAACATCATTCAATTCAACCTTACGAGAGTCGAATTCCAGGTTATGTATTGCCACCGCGGTATTGCCAATTGTTTTTTCAATCGGTACCCTGTATAGTATGTCTTTTAAAAAGATCATCTAAGTGTTAATACAATTATCTGGCGTTTATTAAATACTTCTCCTGGCCCGATGGACTGCCCTTCTACTGTACCGTTGCCTTTTATCTCTACCCTCATACCCAGGTTCTCCAGGAGCGAAACCGCATCCATTCCTGCCATACCTTGCACATCCGGTACTTTCGATGCACTCGTTTGTGTCTTAGTATAATATTCCTGGAAATCCTTTACCATGGCAGGATCCTCCTCATCAACATTATTTACTTCGGCTATAAGTGGAGAATCTGTAAAAATCTTCTGAGCGATTCGTTTAAAAACCGGCCCTGTCACATCGGCTCCGTAATACCCTTTTTTGGTACTGGGCTTATGGATCACCACGATACAAGAGTATTTGGGGTCTTCTGCCGGGAAATAGCCGGCGAATGACGAAATGTATTTTTTGTCCTTTTCCCATCCTTCCAGCCAATATTCTGTCCTGGCGGTGCCTGTTTTTCCGGCCATCGAAAAGTATTCGGAATAAAGACTCTTTCCGGTACCGCGTTTTACAATGTTCAATAGGATATCCTGTATCTCCTTCAAGGTCTTCTCGGAACAGATATTATCGTTGATTATCTCAGTTTCAAAAGTTTCAACTTCCTGGTTCCACGCCCTTATCTCCTTGATGAATCTGGGCTTCACCATGACTCCATTATTAGCAATTGCGTTATAAAAAGCCAGTGTTTGCAAAGGAGTTAGACTAAGGTTATAGCCATACGCAATTGAGGGTAATGCGTTTTTACTCCACTTGTGATGTCCTGGTCCCGGAATTTCAGGGGTACCTTCCCCGATAATAGGTATTCCTATTTTATTATTCAGATTCCAGCTATAAAGACGATCAATAAATTTTTGCGGATTCTTGGAGTAGGCTTCGTCGATAATGGTTGCTAAACCAATATTTGAAGAAACTTCCAGTGTCTTGGCGGCCGATATCTCCCCATAGCCGCCACGGCGACTGTCCGTGATACTTCTTCCGTAAAAGCGCTTGCTACCATTCTGAGTATCGATCACTGTGGCAGTATCGATGACCTTATCTTCCAAAGCTGCCATCATGGCCATTACTTTGAAAGTAGAGCCTGGCTCATGGCTTTCACCTACAGCATAATTCAATTTTTCATAGTAGGTGCCTTCTGAGGTACGTCCAAGATTGGAGACTGCTTTGATCTCTCCGGTTTTAACTTCCATCACTATAACCGATCCGTGCTCAGCCTCATAGATTTCCATCTGTTTTAGAAGAGCGTGATGCGCTATATCCTGGATATTTACATTAATAGTGGAAACAACATCAAAACCGTCCTGCGGTTCAATTTCATTATTGTCGGAAACAGGTTTCCACTGACCCTTGGCAATTTTTTGCTTCAGCCTTCTCCCGTTTTTTCCTTGTAAATACTGGTTAAAAGCACCTTCAAAACCTACCTCATAAATCCCCGGTTCGTTGCGTTTCTGACTTCCTACCAGCCGTTCTCCAATCTTTCCCATAGGATGTTCACGCACGGTGCGCTGATCCATAATAAATCCTCCCTTGTAGGGCCCTTTATTGAAAAGCGGGAATCCTTTCACTTTTATATAATCCGAATAGCCCAGGTTCTTAGCTACCAGCAAGTATCGATTCTTATCGGCGCGTGCTTTGCGCAATCTCTGTTGGTAATAGGAAGCTGGTTTTCCAAACATTTTGCCCAATTCTTTAGAAAGAGGAACGAGCTGTTCTTTGAAGTCTTCAGAAGATACAGTTACTGCGTCGAAGCGTATCTCATATTTAGGGACCGAGGTAGCGAGTAGGCTCCCGTCATCGGCATATACATTTCCTCTATTGGCCGTAATTTCGAAATTCCTGGTGGTATTCTTTGCAGCAAGATCACGGTACTTTTCACCCTCGACGAACTGAATGTTCATCAATTTAAATGCTACGGCAAACGCGAAGATGAACATACATCCGGCGATAAAGTAGAGGCGGTTAAGTATGTTTTTATCTTCCGTGGCCACCTTTATTCTTTAATTGAGGTTATTCTTATTTTCTGTGGCGGAGTCACTGAGGGTTGCAGTCCACGTGCCGCCATTGCTTTAATTATTCTGCTTTCCAACTTGGTTTGCATAAGTTTCATTCGAACATCTACGTACTCACTCTTCAATTCCTTAACATCATTACTCAGTTCTGCAATTCTATGTACTTTCTTATCAGCACTATGAGAACTCGCAATCATGATGAGGGCGAGGAATGAAAGAAATATGATAAAGCGCCAGTTTCGGAAAGCATCGTCGCTAACCAAAAATTTACCTTTAACTACGTTGTAAAAACTTTTCTTCATTATAATTTCTCGGCAATTCTTAATTTGGCACTTCTTGCCCGGGGGTTAGTATTTATTTCTTCTTCCGAAGGAATAATGAACTTACCCACAGGTTTAAAAGGCACCTCCACTCTTCCGAATACATCCTTCTCCGGCTCACCTTCGAACATCCCATTGCGCATATATCTCTTTACCAGCCTGTCTTCCAGGGAATGATAAGAGATGAGGCTTAACCTTCCGCCCGGCTTCAACACTTCCTGTGTTTGCAGCAAGAACTCTTTCAACGCCTCAAGTTCCTGGTTCACTTCTATTCGAATAGCCTGAAAAACCTGGGCTAAAATTTTATTCTCTTTATGCTTCGGAAGAAATCTCCCCAAAGCATTTTTTAATTGCGCACTACTCTTTATAGGTTCCTGTTCCCTCGCTTCTATGATTACTCGCGCCATACCCGCTGCACTTCTCAGCTCCCCATAGTTGGAAAGAACCGATCGCAACTGATGTTGTTCGTATGTATTAATCACATCGTAGGCAGAGAAACCTGAGTTCTGATTCATTCTCATGTCCAGGTCCGCTTCAAAACGAGTTGAAAATCCGCGTTCTGCCACATCAAACTGATGGGATGAAACACCGAAGTCCCCTAAGATGCCATCCACCTGCGTATATCCATAGAAACGTAAGAAGCGCTTGAGAAACCTAAAGTTTTCGTTAATTAACAAAAACCGAGGGTCGTCGATAGCATTCTCAAGCGCATCTGTATCCTGGTCGAAGGCAATCAGCTTACCCTCTTCTCCGAGTCTTTTGATAATTTCCTTTGAATGACCGCCGCCGCCAAAAGTGACATCCACATATACCCCATTGGGTTGGATGTTTAACCCGTCTACCGTTTCTTTTAGCAGGACCGGTTTATGATATTCCATGATCTGCGTTGCTAGCATCACCCATTACATCTTCAGCCAGGTCTGCAAAATCATTGGCAGCGTCATCAATGGCTTGTTCATATTTCTGTTTATCCCATATCTCTACTATATTGATGGCAGAGGATATAACTATTTCCTTATTCACACCGGCAAAGGATGCCAGGTCTTTTGGAATGTTCAACCTGCCGGTGTTGTCGAGTTCTACAGTTTTCACTCCGGCGGTGAATCGCCTGATGAAATCGTTGTTCTTCCTGTTGAACCTGTTCAGCTGACCCATTTTCTGCATCAGGGTCTGCCATTCGTCCATTGGGTACAACTCAAGACATGGCTGAAAGACAGCCCGCTTTATTACAAAGCCATTTTGAGCCACGGCAGCCAACTGCTTCTTGAGTGCAGCAGGTACCATCACACGACCCTTTACATCGGCTTTACACTCGTATGTCCCTATCAGATTGAGCATTAGGTTGTTTTCAATTCCTTGATAATAAATCCAAATATATATAACTTTTACCACTTTTTACCACTTTTTACCACATTGTTGATAAGTTTTACCACAGTAGTGATTCGAGAGCCCTATTCCATTGTAATTGTGATATTTAGCTGACTTAGAGGAAGGGTTAAGCGGTCTTTTGGTCTGCAGTTTAGAGTATTTTTCCAACTGCCTGAATCACATATACAGGAACTTTCGACGCCATGCCTAATTCAACTATTTTTGTGTATTTTAGCGGTTGTTAACCCATTTTTCGAATGACAAACCACTTTCGCGAAGAAGGCAAATTCAATTATCTTGAGGTTGGTGAAGGAACTCCCATTATCGTGCTTCATGGGCTGATGGGAGGATTGAGTAATTTCGATGGGGTTACCGATTTCTTTCCCGATAAGGGATATCAAATTCTTATTCCGGAATTACCCATTTATACAATGCCTATCCTGAAAACGAATGTTAAAAAATTCGCGGAATATGTCTCTAAATTCATAGATCACAAGGGTTTCGAAAATGTGATCTTATTAGGAAATTCCCTGGGAGGTCATATTGGTCTGCTCTGCACAAAATTATACCCCGACAAGGTGAAAGCTTTGGTTATTACCGGAAGTTCCGGTCTTTATGAAAGCGCTATGGGAGAGAGCTATCCAAAGCGCGGTGACAGGGATTATATTCAGAAGAAGGCTGAAAACGTTTTCTATGACCCCAAAGTGGCCACCAAAGAAATAGTGGACGAAGTGTATGCTTCGGTTAATGACAGAAATAAGCTCATAAGAACGTTATCTATTGCTAAGAGCGCCATTCGTCATAATATGTCGAATGATCTTCCCAATATGCACACTCCAACCTGCATTATATGGGGTAAACAGGATAATGTGACGCCCCCTGAGGTAGCCATAGAATTTCACGACCTGCTGCCAGATTCCGATTTATACTGGATAGATAAATGTGGCCATGCTGCAATGATGGAACATCCGGATGAATTCAACGATTTACTCTATGCCTGGTTACAAAAGCGTAGATTTTAACAAGCCTTATCATGAAGATAGTTTCGGCAGAATTTGTAATGAGCAATAGCGATGTCGCTAAGTGCCCTGCTAACAAATTACCCGAATATGCCTTTATTGGCAGAAGTAACGTAGGGAAATCCTCTCTTATAAATATGCTAATGCAGCGAAAGAGTCTGGCTAAAACATCAGGCAGGCCCGGAAAGACACAGCTCATTAATCATTTCATTATTAACGATAAATGGTATTTAGTCGATCTACCCGGTTATGGCTATGCCAGGGTTTCAAAAAAAGCTAAAAAGACTTTTCAAAAATTTATTACCCAATACTTCAAGAAACGCAAACAACTGGTACTGGCTTTTGTATTGATAGATTGCAGACATGAGCCGCAAGCCATCGACCTCGAATTTATGGAATGGCTTGGTGAGAACCAATTGCCATTCGCAATTGTCTTCACCAAAGCCGACAAATTAAAACCAAATGCTCTAAAGGGAAATATTGAAGCTTATCAGAAAAAACTCCTTGAAACATGGGAATCACTCCCCACCTATTTTATCACTTCTTCAAGTAAAGGCTACGGACGAGATCAACTTCTGGATTATATTGAAGCTGTTAATAAAGAGATAAACGCTCTTGGATAAGATCTATAAGGGCCTGCTGTGAATTGAGCTGCTCAAAATCTTCGGTAGAAATAAATACTTCCAGGCCATCATTACCGGACATTAAAACAATAGGGAAGTCGTATTTTGGTAGCCATTTGGATCTGAATTCTTTCTGAAATTCATCCTTGTGCAGGAAGCGCATCCTGATATCTGTATTCTCTCGAAATTCTTTCCAGGGCTTCTTTTCAGAAAAGGTGCCGTAGGTTAGTTCGCATAATTTACAGTCGTATGTGGATGGACTAAGTACTTTGTGCATACTATCGAACACTGCATTCACCGCTCCAGAATTTGCATTATACACAAAGAGCAGTGTCATTATTGTTTCTTTAATTCTAGTTTTTCTGCAAAGTAATCGCAAAAATCCCGCATGGTCGCAGCCATTTTTTCATCTCCGGTTGCCCTTTGAAAGGTGTGCGACATTGCCACCAGGGTTTGATGAAAAAAGACATTCATTTCATCTAAAGGCATATCTTTTGTCCAGAGATCAATTCGCAGCGCTTCCTGCGCCTTATGATCCCAAACTGATAGCAGTAATGCCTTGGACGGGCTGTTGTTTACACCTCCATCAGGAGCAGACCATTTCAGGGATTCGGGAATTTTATTTTCGTCCAGATTTACATTAATTTTTATTTCTGAAGTATGTTTTGCCATTATCTTGCCGGTTTATATTTAGAATTTTTAAATATCTCTTCTGTCGGTTTAATCATGAGTTGTGGAACCGTTACATCTTTATTATTTTCCATATAGGCCCGAACGATCTGCCAGCCTATAAATCTGCCGATCATGCCGGGGGATTCATTGTCAATTTCAAGGTAAAATTTTGAAAAAGGTGCTGCATTTATAAATCTGCCCGGTAGTTTCGGATCCGTACTGTACAAAAGTTCGTTTTCAATGAAATAACGCCAGATATCCTCTTCATTTTCTTCCGCCCACATATATTCTGTTTCCGAATAGCCTATCTTCTCAGCATCAGAAATTTCCGGAAGCCAAATATCTTTTAAATACATTTCCTTTCCGAAATAGATCATCTGTGCCAGGAAATCGCGCTTCCTTGGCTTACTAATAAGTTGCCTTGCGTAACTGGTGGCAACGTCCGGGCCAATTTGAGAAGGTTTCAAATTCTTGGCTACATAGCGTTTAATATTTGCATAGAATTCGTGTTCCGCACCCAAATAGTTGTCAAGACCCAGGACCAGCAAGCTATCAGCAACTATTGCCTTATTCTGATAATCCACGTCGGAAGTAATGGTTACCACCGTTGGAGCTTCAAATTCGGGAAAATAATAGTCTATGTGTTTGAATAGCGGCACTAACTGATCTTCAATAATCGTTTCCGAAGGAAAAACCGTGGCTACTGCATCACTTAATTCACGTTGCAAGGAATCTGTCAAACGATCTTGCCAAATACTATCGTGAAATTGTTCGGGAAAGAAAACAGGATACTTCCTCTTTAAATCAGGCAGATCAGAGATATTTGCAGCAGCAAATTCCTTGTCGAATCGAAGGATCTCTATGTCCATCGGAATAGCCTCGATCGCTACTTCTACCTTGCTTTTACTGTTGCATGAGATCATTAATAAAATGATCGAAAGCAATCCAAAATATTTCATCTACTATGCTTTACAAATTGTTTAACGCCGAGGGTTTTTATAAATTTTGTAATTGCGTTACTTTTGTGCTGCAAAGGTATCACTATAAACCCATAAATCCTTTATTATGCAGACTGAAAAAGTTGTTGATCATATTGTAAATTGGCTTAAAGATTATGCCGTTAATGCCAATATGAAAGGATTTGTAATTGGTGTGAGTGGCGGGATCGATTCCGCAGTGACATCAGCCCTTTGTGCTCGCACAGGGCTGGAATTACTTTGCCTCGAAATGCCCATACATCAGGCTGCATCACAGGTAAACAGGGCCATGAATCATATCGATTGGCTCCGGAAACATCACGACAAGGTTCAGATGCTGCAGGTTAATCTCACCCCGGTTTTCGATGGTCTTGTTGGGGCCTTGCCACCTGTGGAAGATGAAGAATCCCGATATATGTCATTGGCCAATACCCGGGCAAGATTACGAATGACCAGTCTCTATTACTTTGCCGCTCTGAAAAAGTACCTCGTTGCTGGAACCGGTAACAAAGTAGAAGATTTTGGTGTAGGATTCTATACTAAATATGGTGATGGTGGTGTGGATTTAAGTCCGATAGCAGACCTCATGAAAAGTGAGGTGTATGAAATTGCCCGTTTTCTTGGGATTAACCAGGAAATAATAGACGCAGCTCCCACAGATGGATTATGGGGAGATAACCGTACGGATGAGGACCAGATAGGAGCCAGTTACGATGAATTGGAATGGGCTATGAAAATGCAGGATGAAGGCAAGGAAGCGAGTGATTTTCACGGACGAGAGAAAGAAGTTATGTCTATCTATTTAAGGTTAAATCGGGCAAATCTACACAAAATGCAACCCATTCCTGTCTGTGAAATCCCTTCACAACTAAAAAAGTAAGGGTTTCAACGAGTTTTTTTTACGTTGAACGAATTTTCCTATGTAGCAAAATTCTTTTCTTTAGTTTTGATTTGTAGTATTTGTATTACAAAAAACCTCACACTTACGATAAACGTTATTTATCGCAGGTGTCTTAGATTAAGACAAATTTGGATATGAAGAAAATTTTTATTGCTGATCATCATCCGGTTACAAGAAAGGGGATCGCTTGTATGCTTAAAAAGAACGATAACTTCGAGATTATAGGCAAAGCGAATAACGGAGATGAATTGTATAAGAGCTTACAGGAAGAAAAACCCGATATCCTGATCATGGAGATCGATATGCCCCACATTAACGGAATTAATGCGTTACGAGGTATTAAATCGGAGTTTCCCGAAGTAAGAGTCCTCATATTCTCTACGCATCCTGAAGAGATCTACGCCTTGCGTTCTATTAAATCCGGTGCCGCTGGTTATGTCCCCAAAACCGCATCCACCAAAGTTTTCTTAAAAGCGCTAAAGCAAATCGCAAAAGGAGGTATATTCCTGAACGAAGACCTTACTTCAACCTTCACTAGCAGAAACGTTGGCGAAACAAGTGCAATTAGCCGTTATAAGAAACTTTCAAGTCGTGAAATTGAAGTACTCAATCTGCTGTCCAGCGGTAAACGCAACAAGGACATCGCGAATGCTCTCAATATTAACGAGAAGACAGTAAGCACCTATAAAACAAGATTACTGAAAAAACTGAAAGTAGATAACCTGGCAGATCTTATCCATCAGTCACGTATGTTTCAGTTCGGGTAATTAAAGAACCCTTCGTAATTTTTCCGAAAGCACATCCCTGAGGATAGTATAGTCACTGATATGTTCCATCACGGATTTATCTTCGTATTCCCCATTCTTGACAGGGCTTTTCGCCAATTCCTCGATCTTGGAACTTACCAGATGGCGTCTTAAATTAAGAATAGTCTCGCTTACTACCTGTGAGATAGCGTGATTCTTTTGTTTTACATAAATTTCCTTCCGTTCCCAATTATGTAAATTATACTTTTCGTCCTCCATTAATATATGGGTAACCGTTTCTGCTTTTTCAGGCTGCAACTGGTTTACGAGAGCATCGATCTGAAGATCCTGTTCCTGGTTCAGTTTGTTGATGATCTCATAATACAATTCCCTGAAATCTTCATTCATAAATTCTATTTCATCATCCTGCAGATCCAGGTAGATCTTCTCGAAGACCTTGGTTTGAATTTTTTCCGGCGTGAAAGCTATTTCTCCACTGTCCGTGGTCTCAAGGATCAGATCCTCGAATTCTTCCTCTTCTGTTCCATATAACAACAACAATTCAAT
>Ga0316201_10003412_pt1 | contig 11715 bp, 11 predicted proteins | sample CS6wburrow_MG_FD_204516 | JGI IMG/M metagenome (GOLD analysis project Ga0316201, IMG submission 204516) | Coastal sediment microbial communities from Delaware Bay, Delaware, United States - CS-6 worm burrow | ecosystem: Environmental > Aquatic > Marine > Coastal > Sediment | place: USA... | reverse complement strand
TCCGGGCACTTAAATTGAATTTTCTATTATAAAAATTTTTTATGGCTGTCTTCAGTGAATCGGGTAGATACTCAATGAGACCAGTTTGATTCAGGCTCGTGTAGGCATTGGTGTTATACGTGATCTGTTCTCTCCAGTTGGGGTTGAACTCATGATGCATGATCTGTATCAGGGTATCTAAAGTAGCTTTAGGTCCTGCAACCCTGGCTCGCAGAGATTCATTAAAGTGATATTGGTCTATGATAAAAGGAAGGTTTTCAGTAATGAGCAAGGTGTCCTGCACAAGATCTTCTTGAAGGGCAGTAAGCAGCTCATCTACTTTAGCAGCAGTTTTCTTGTTTTCATTCCAAGTGTTGATTTGGAGAGCGATTAATATTCCTATAACGACGAGTGCAATTTCTCCAATGGCATAAAGCAGGTACTTTCTGAACGCACCTGAATGAAGGAGTGATTTACGGAGTCGACGGAAGAAATTAAGCATATACTAATGTATACAATATCCACTGATATACATCCTGGTATGCTTATATTTTGAAATGTCATTTGGGTTTAGGATAGAGGTAGTGAGGTTTCGCTTTTGCTGATAGCTTTCTGCAATTTTTTGTTGCTGTTCGGGTATAGATGCTATCTAATGTGGCTGTAAACTTTGATCAAATATCCTACATCACAGATCCGACATCGTGTAATCACTCACATTCTCCCATACGATAATCTGTGATGTTAAAACACTCGGCTTCACAAGAATTGCTATAAGTTTTGTCATCACACCCACATACAGGATCATAAACGGCGGGACAGATACAACCTTCAATAAATTCTGGATTGCAATCATCATCGCTACAGGAAGTGAAAAGCACCATCATAAAAATGGATAGGATCGATAAGAAGGAATATTTCATTTGAGTTTTTTTCGAATTTTAAAATCAGTACTGTTTTGTTCATAATCAGATTCTACCCTTCATTTCTGAAGGTATAGACATAAAGATCACAGCATGGATCCCTTAAGGTTAAAATGTTTTCTCCCTCATTAAAAATGATGGTTTTTTCTTCATTATCAAAAGATATGGTATCCATCATACCCGGAATAAAATCAATGATCCATTCCTCCTCTTCCTCTCTCAATTGATAAGTTCCCTCCTGAATCACTGCATCTTGTGCCATCAGTGCATATACCTGCTCCTCATTGATCTGAAGATGGTCAAAATTAGCCTCATATCCAGTCCCGGCAAAGCCTCCTGTAATCTCTGTAAGCAACCAGTAGCCTTTCAAATTTTGGATTGCTGTACCAATTGAATCGTCCTTTTGACAGGAAGAAATCATAAACCATACTGCAATAATTACTAATACATTTTTCATATTCGGAGAATCAATTTTTTAATACGGTGTATAACAATCGCTGCACTTCGAGTTTCTACCACGAGGTAGGCAGGTAAAAATTCCTAAATAAATCGGGCTTACTAATCTCTTCGCTCTGCTACAAACTTTTACCAGAGGCAGATAGGTATGAATCCCTTAACATAAGCTCTCATTTTACTAGAGCTTACTTATATTGACTATTGTCCCATATTGATCCGTTGGCTTTATCCAGGACATTAACAATTATTTAATGGACATTGCCTCTCGGACGCTTAACGACGACTATGTTGAAATGAACAAAGTCCTGATGGACACTTAAAATTAATTTAAATGGATAGGATTGACAGTTGACCTTTACTCGATCAATATTTATAACACTACTGTTTTAAAGTTCTTATTATCACTCCTGACTCCGATTAGATACTTATCAATAAGATTACTGACATCAACAACATCAGTGCTGCAGGGAGAGACTTTTGTAGCGGATCCTTAACCTTGACATGCATAACTATCGCACCAATCATTAGTATCGTCATCACTCCTGCACCATACAATAATAGCGATGGATACCAGATAGAAATAAGAATAAGTGACGCACTCAACACCTTCAGGGCCCCGACAAGATACATGAAGTTTTCGCTCAATCCATAAACGGCAAACTCTTCTTTCATACTCTTAGCCTGTCCTCCCCGCCAGGAAGTGGATTTAGAAAAACGAAATAACCATACATTGATTATTCCCAGAAAAATAATGGCTTTTAAAGCGATATATAAATATTCCATGATCGTAGAGCTTTCAAATATTCTAAGATAACCTATTCCTGATATCATTTGTTATGTTGATTACTTAAAGTTTAAATATTTATGATCCTGGAGGTTTTGATGGGGTTTTCTGCTATTTCATTCCTGATTTTTGGTATGAGCTGCTTCACTACGCACTATATGAAATGTGAATTTGAGCGTTATCAATTGGGATCTTTTCGTCAATTGACCGGGTTATTGCAAATCTGTGGCGGGTTGGCTCTGATCATAGGCTTCAATTGGAAGTGGGCCATTTACGCCGGTTCCGGAGGGCTTGCTTTATTAATGTTCTTCGGTTTTTTAGTTCGGATTAGAATAAGGGATGGGGTTTGGAAATCTTCACCTGCATTGATCTATATGATCATCAACCTGATGATACTATTCCTGGTCGATAACCCTGTATAGAGCATTATCAACCACCATGAGGTGAAGTCTGAGTCGGAATTTAATTTACAGCTGTTATAATGGTGAAACATAAATGAATACTATCAGTCAGTAAGAATATTGTAGTTTTACTACACCAATTCATATTTAATATAAAGTGCTGAAATCAGTAGAATTTTTAGTTGGCCTCGTTATCTTCTTATTCCTGTTTTTCGGGTTGTTTTTGTTTTTCTTTCAGAAGGGCAACAGGTTGAGTAAAAATCTCCTGGGATGCTTTTTTGTAGCCCTGGGATTGGCAGTGGCTGATGTGTTTTTACTGAAAAATGGGACCTATTTTCAATCTCCTCAATATGCCTATTTCCTGAATTCACTCCCACTGGTATATGGGCCCCTCCTTTGGTTATTCACACAATCTGTGGTGAAAAGTGAATTTAAAATAAAACGGTCAGATTTGGTCCATTTCATTCCCTATACAGTGATGATGATCAGCCTGGTATTCCTTTACCACATTCAGCATATTGAATTCAAAAGAGAATTTTTAAGGAGGGCATTGGAGGATCCCGGACCCTATGCCTCAACCTTCTCCTTTATCGTATTTATCAGTATTGGAGTTTACATCTACTACAGTCATCAATCAATCCAAAAGTATCGCACCAGAATAAGGGAGGAAGTTTCGAATATTGATTACATCAACCTGGAATGGCTGGACTTTACTTTACTGGGGTTTATGGTTATTTTGATCCTAAGCTTTGCTGTTCAAATTGTATTCACATTATTCCCCACCAATGACGGTCTCAATTTATTGATTCTCATCCTGCTATTTGTCATGTTGATCTTTATTATGAGTGCCATCATCAAAGGACTTAGGTCAGATGTTAGTTTTATAGCATCCCTTAGCCAAAATGAAGGTGATCATAAAATCATCAAGACGTTAACTACAGAAGAATTGGATAAACTGAGACGGTTGAAGGAGATCATGCAATCAGATAAACCATTTCTGAATCCTTCACTTTCCCTACAGGACCTGGCTAATCTTATGAAATTATCTGCCAGGGAATTATCCTACCTCATTAATCAAGGAGAAGGGAATTCATTTTTTGATTTTGTCAACAGCTATCGCATCCAATATGCTCAGGACAAGATCATACATGCAGAAGATAAAAAACAGACCATTCTTGAAGTAATGTATGCATCCGGGTTCAATTCCAAGTCCTCCTTCAATACTGCTTTCAAAAAACACAGTGGGCATACGCCTACTCAATGGAAAAAACTAAATAACTGATTTTCATAATATAATGGGTTCGACTTTATGCCCTTTATTTAATCTGACGCATTTTCTGATCGTTAAATGGTTCGACTTTATGTAATCGGTCGACATGTAGTAATGAGGTCCTTAATATTGGTGTTAAATAAATCATCATTACACCATGAAATCTTTAACACCCATTAAATATCAGAACGCCCTCTTACTGTTACTAGCATTTATAAGTGGTATCTTGCTCTCACCCAAATGGACCATAACCCTGGCTGCATGGATTCATTTCACTGTTTTACTGCGTTTTTATCGTGACAGCCATTGGAAAGGTTACCTGGTCTCCATTCCGCTCCTGGCCCTGTCAGCATATTTCGCCCAGACAGGAGTGCTTCCGTTTGATACGGTGACCATGCTCACCTTTATCATCGTAGCGACAACCATAGGGTTGGCACCCTACCTGATTGACAGATTGACTTATCGATTGGTTCCGGGATGGATTGGTACATTGATCTTTCCTACCATCTTTACCCTATTCAATTACTTCATAGAACAGGGTCCTCAAGGTACCTGGGGCAATATGGCTTATACCCAATATTCCTTCCTTTCTTTGATGCAGATCTCTTCCATCACAGGGATCTACGGTATTAATTTTCTGATTTACTGGTTTGCCAGTACAACCAATTATCTTTATGAAAGAAGGACAGAAGGCCAAAAGGTACCTCCAGCCATATGGATCATGCCGGCAGTTTTAATCCTATCGATTGGATATGGCATGGTGAAGTTGAATGAAACACCATTGAATCAGGAATCCGTCACCGTGTCCACCATTACCATGGACAACCTTGAGGTAGGTAAATCCATGTACCAGGCTGAATTTGGTAAGGACATCGACATCCCTAAAAATGTGTCCCAAAGTGACCCCATTCTACAGGAAGTATATAAGGGGCTGATTGCTTTTATGAAAGATCCCGAAAATCCCAAGTATGCACAAGCCTATACCGCCATGGACAAACTGCTGGACAGGTATATGAAAGCAACCCGGGAAGCAGCGGCGGAAGGTGCAAGGATCATTACCTGGTCTGAAGGAGCTGTGATCAATATCAAAACCAGGGAAGAAGAATATGAAACTCAAATAGCGGCGCTGGCTGATGAATTAGATATTTATTTATTTTTCGCTACAGCTGTTTTTCATCCTGAAAAAGTGGGCGTAGAAGACAGATTCATCGAGAATAAAGTATTGACATTTGATCCTGAAGGGCAATTGCTTAATTCTTATTTCAAGAATATTCCTGTATTCGGTGTGGAGCCATCTTTCCCCGGTGACGGCACCATCCCGGTTATTGAGACCCCATACGGTAACCTATCACCGATCATCTGTTATGATGCCGATCATCCCCAATTGATCCAACAGGTGAGTGACCAGGCGACTGATATGCTGGTCGTGCCTACAGGTGACTGGAAAGCCATCAGTCCGTATCACACCTATATGGCAGCCGTCAGGTGTATCGAGAATGGGGTTTCTATGCTAAAATCCACGAGCAATGGCTTAAGTGCAGTAATCGATCATAAAGGAAGGATACTGGCCCGTCATGAATATTTTGATGATGCGGAGGTCAAAAAAATTGTATATGATTTCAGGATATCCTCTTCCGATACCATGTATGCTTCATCCTATCCTATGTTTTTGACTCTATTGAAGTTGATGGCTGTGTTATTACTGGTTTATATTCCTGTTAAATTTCTTTTTCAGAAATATCTGAAACGAAGAGAAAGTGTTGACAAGGGACCCGTCATCCAGGAGGTTGATAAAGGGATAAAGGTTGAAGCCTGATGGTGGTTTTTGATTGGGGTGGGTGGCAGCAAGTGCAGGATATCCTTCAGGATCCAGCTTTTACTTCAATACAATTGATGTTCCGGATAAATGCCGGTTGATCACTTCCATCATCAGGACCGATCGTTTCGGTGAAGGTTACCTTGTGGCAGCCTTTGAATCAGGAGTGATAATAAATATCCTCAAGTCTATCCGAAAGCAAATATTGGGGAATTAAACTTATGGAGCTTAGGTGCTCATACTGTCTTACCCAATGTTTGCAGTTTGTAACTTATGATTATAACCTAAAATTTCGTTGTCTTCCTGGCCGTTGACCATGATATCTTTTTAAAGTTAATCCATTTAAGTTTGAGAATTTGGTATATGGTCAGGATTGAAATAGCTGGGAAGATTACATCTTAGAAAAGTATCGATGGTTTTGGTTAGTGTATACTTAGGATAGTAGGGGAATGTAACCATTTGGTTGAAGGGTCCGTCTTCAGACTAAATCAACTAATGCATGGACAATATTCTGCACTTTTTATTCATGGTACTCTTGCTGGGACCCATTGTCCTGGCATCCTGGGGATATTTCAAATGGAAAAATAGACCAATAGGCTCACCTGATGGTAATTGGAATGTGATACCCACCGTTATCAATTCATCTGTATTGTATGCTTTAGCGTATAATGTCATTTACTTTATCCAGGAGTTATTTTTGGCGTTAGGTAAGAAATGGATTGGTTTAAAAGCTTATCTCTATCACAACAACCATACCTGGGTGGGTGAAGATCCCCGTGATGATCTGATGCAAGGCCTTGGGGCTTTGGTAATATTCATTTTAGGGCTACTCCTGTTGCTGTTGTTCTTTAAAATACGAAAATCAAAACACTGGACCAGCCTTTTCATTCTCTGGTTGGCCCACCATGGGTTGATCCAATCGTTGCCTCAATTGTCTTCAGTGCCGATGGATAGAAGTTCAGATGTTGGCCAGGCCATCACCTATCTACATTTAGGAACAACAACCGATTATTTGATAAGTTATGCAAGCATCATATCTATCATCATTCTGGCTTATGGATTCAGCAGATGGTTTATGCAATTTACTCCTGAAAACTATATACCAGATCATGGCCTCAAAAGGTTTCGAGCAATATTTTACCTGGTCCTTCTGCCTGCGGTATTGGGAACCATTATCCTGTTTCCATATCGCATCATGCCCATCAACAGGTATCAAATGACAGTGATGCTATTGCTGGTTTGTGTTCCTGCCATTTTCGCATTTTCCTGGTTGGTAAAAAGCGTAAGGCCTGTAGGAAATGAAGTGAATAAAAAGATAATATGGGCGCCTATAATATTTTCGATCCTTATTCTTATTTTCTTTCAATTGGTGTTGGCTCCGGGGGTCGTGTTCGAATGATACACGAGGAGTACTAAATATGTACAATGAATGATTTATTTGTACTAAAAGGTTCACGGATGGGCCAGCCATACTATAATAAGAGAACGCAATGGAGTTATCCTATTGTCGGGTACCTTCTTAAGATAGCGGGGATGCAACCTGGAAAACTGGACAAGGTTATCTTTTGCAAATGCTATCTTTAGCAAGGCAAAAATTCTCATGACCGTAAAGCTTAAAAATAGAGGGATCGCAGGTTATGCCTGCGGTATGTTGGGTTGGTCCATTATGACCAACATTATAACGGTCATGTTGATTTACATTTATCAACCTCCCAATAATGCCAACCTTTCTCCCCTGGTTCCGCAGGTTGCTATTTTTGGATTCCTTTCTGTGCTGTCACTGATTGTGGCCAGTGGACGCCTTATTGATGCAGTTACGGATCCACTGATCGCCTTTTTCTCTGACCATTCAAAACATAAAAAGGGCAGAAGAATTCCATTCATGCAATGGTCTGTTATCCCCATTATGGTTACCTGCATCTTGATCTTCGTTCCTTTTTCTACCGCTGAAAATGCATTGAACTATATATGGCTGGGTGTCATGCAGGCTTTGTTTTATATTTCTATGACCGTATACATTGTTCCGTATACGGCATTGTTACCAGAATTGGCATCCTCCCGTGAAGAAAAGGTATATTTTTCTGCCTGGTTATCGGCCGGTTTTGTCCTGGGCATCATCATCTCTTCACAGACCCCCTGGTTGGCAGATCTATTCATGGAAACTATGGAGGTAAGTTCGCGGCTCGAAGCCATGCAGTATGCCATCGGAAGCCTTTCCCTGTTATCGGGTTTATTGATGATCATACCTACCCTTACCATTGATGAATCCATACATTGTAAGGCTGTTCCCTCCAGTTTAAGTCTGAAAGCTTCCTTAGCTCAAGCCCTGGGGAACCGTAATTTTAGAAAATTTGTACTGGCTGAAGCACTTTACATCGTAGCCATGACCATCATTGTCAGTGGCTTATTATATATGCTTCGGGTCTTGCTAGAATTAGAAGAAGCCCTGGGAGGACTGGTGATGGGGGTGATGGTCATCATTTCATTGATGCTTTATCCCTTGATTTTGTGGCTGGTAAAACGATACGGTGAGAAAAAGATATTACTCTTTTCTTTGGCCTATCTCAGTATCTTAATGTTGTTCATATTCTTTCTGGGTGAGGTTCCTCTTCCTCCTAAGGTGCAGATTTTCGGTTTTGCTGTGGTAGCGGCATTTCCATTGGCAACCCTGGGCATCCTTCCCTATGCCATCATAGCGGAACTCGCGGAGAAAGATCAAAGGGTAACGCATCAGCAGCAGGAGGCGATGTATTTTGCCGTCCGCAACCTGGCCATTAAGATCGGACAGACTTTAGGGGTGGCTATTTTTGCCTTCCTCATTATATTTGGAAAAGATCCGGACAATGATTTTGGCATTCGATTGACCGGTCTTGTTGGTTCTGCCATATGCTTGTTGGCCTTCCTGACTTTTTATGGTTATGAGGAGGATGGAGAACACTTTAGGTGACAACTAGCCAAATAGATTTATCATCTTCAGTATGCAGTTAAGTTCGATATAACTTTAAAGATGCAATCCTACCGGAGGCTGGCGAGCTTCAAAGAGCATTTATGGTTTTGGTTGGAATAGGTTAAGGAAAGCAGAGTTAAATTTGCCCTATTCCTGTATTTGAAGTACTTTCAAAACACCAGGGATTTATTAGCTATTTCTTTGAAATAACATCTTTGGTCCTTGCAGGTAAGCCACCTTCAAGACAATCTTCCTGTTTGGCCATAAAATAGCTGCCTTGAGATACTTTGAAGCCTGGAGTCAACACTACTTTGCCACCCGCTTTAAAAGATATATTGTCAATGTCATTTCCGGGAATCAATGAACTTGAATTAATTATGTTGTTGCTTTTAAAAGTAAGATCTCCTTCCAGGTCTTCTGTTAAATAGACATTATCCACACAATATGATCGCGCCCACACCCCTCTTCCGAATGTAGCTATTGTAATCTTACCAGTCTTGGTATCTGGAATAATTTCGGTAATGGGAACATATGGGAGATTATCTCCTATATCGATCCAAGTAGCATTTGAATAATCCCTTCGATACAACGAAATATCCGTTCCCACATATATTTTAGATCCCTCAACTGCTACAGAATGGACCACAACATTAGGTAGATTATTGCTAAGATTTGACCAACTTAAACCTGCATCTCCAGAGTAAAATATCTTACTTCCCGCTATAAATCCTCCTACGGTAACAAAAACATTTTCAGGATAATTTGGATCTATTGCAATATCAGTTACTGTATTATAATTTGCGGAAGTTGGAAATCCAGGATTTGAAGATATCAAAGTCCAGGATTCACCGGAATTGCTTGAATAATAAACACCGCCAGCACCTGGAGCGAAAGAATCTCCTCCTGCTGCATACATTTTTGTTGGATCAGATGCTGAAACTGCCATGGCCCAGGAACCCTTCCCTCCTTTATATATCCAATCGCCACCTTGATTTGTTGATTTCCATACCCCGGGCGTGCTGTTAAAGACACCTCCAAGAAACACGATATTAGTATCTACAGGATGGGCAAGTATATGGGGATAGAAGTCCAATGAAGCTAAACTCACCTGACTACCATCTGAATACTTCATTCTCAATACCTCATTATTTCTTGTTATGTAAAATATATCGGGATTATGAGGACTAAAGGATGTTGAAAATCCATCAGCTCCAGCCATATGTGTAAAATCTTTCGTTCCTTTCGCCCTATATTTGATGCCATTATCTTGAAGGCCACCAGCGAATTTATAAGAACTTTTAGGTGATTGTGCTAAATGATAAAACTGACTGATATACAATCCTTTACTTAAATTCGTCCAGCTGGTTCCTTGATCAGTACTGACATAAACTCCACCATCATTGCAGGAATAAAGATTAAGATTTAGAGGATTGTAAGCCAAGGCATGCTGATCTGCATGAATGTAAGCCTTGCTGATATCTTGATTTTGGTACCAGACTGTTTTGTTGCTTAAAGTTGCTCCCCCATTTGTCGACCCCCAAACGTTGATTCCGCCAAAGGTCACATAATCATGAGATGTCCAATGAGCGGCAATGCAAAGATCGTATGCCGCTTGATCTTTATCATCATTACCATTGACATCATAACCTAAGATATTTGGAGTGTTGGTCTGAAGAATAAAGTTATTGCCAGCGTCACTAGATTTATATGTTCCCTGAAAAGACCCATTTGATACTGCCCCGCCAGCTACTGCATATAAGTAACCATATGCATTGCTGGTTAAGGCAATCCTTTGGCTACTGATTGTAGGATTTGTATCAAATATACTGGTGCTCCAGGTCAAGCCTGCCGGTGTACTGTAGAATATTTCATCTTCGTCCGTGGCATAAAGTCGTGTTGCTGATGGAAAAACATGAAAATGCAAGTCAAAATGTTTACCTGTTTTAACTTTGGTCCATGTGCCTCCAGAATTGGCTGTTTTGAAAATCCCATCGCTCGTTGCCGCAAATAATACGGCAGAATTACCAGGATCCTGTACCAGATCATAGGTGATGTAGCTCGTTACTCCATTGCTCAAAGGGAAAGAGCCGGTAGAATTCCACGATAGTCCAGCATCAACAGATTTAAAAACACCCAATGAAGGAGCATTCAATTCGAATAAAGTGGTAAATGAATTAACCTGATAATCTGCTGTACCTGTTAATATATATAAGATGTCTGGATTGATCTTGTCAACTACTATTCCAGAGATTCCTATTGATGGAATTTGATCAGTGAGACAATCCCATGTCTGACCACCATCCTGAGTTACCCAAAGACCACCATAAGGAGTGGCAATATAAAAGAAATTGGCATTTGTAGGATGAAAAGCTATCCTGTCAACCCTTCCTAATCCATTTGCATAGGCATTGCTACTGGCAGGAGGCGTGTAGGTTTGCAATGTATCATTGCTTAGGCTACTTTGTTCTGCACCGATTTGCTTCCATGATCCTGTCAAACCACTACGGTTGCTGTCCGCAGGTCGCGGATTTTTAATATAGGCATCCCAGATCATCTGTGATCTGTTAACAAAAGTTCCATTTTCCCCGAGACTTCTTCCCATCTCATATTCCCATCTCTTCCAATGCTTGAATTTTGCAATTCCATCACCTCCATTATCTCTTATTTCCTGGGTAGTATTTTTATAGAAAGCATCTACTTCTTTAATGATATCGGCAAACTTGGTTTTACCTTCTAATCTACTTTCCAATCGGATGCCCAGGCTTTCCTGACCTTGCACTATTGAAATGCTTAATACGAATGTTATTAACAAGCTGAATCTTTTCCAATAACTCTGACTACACATTACTTCTTAGATTTTTCTTCCAGAGCCTTAATTCGCTCTTCCTGTTGTAATATATAGAGCGTCAATTCCTCAATTTTCTCCACCAATAGTCTATTCATTTCACCCAATTCGATACCAACATCCTGAACTTCAGAAGCTGCCGGCAGACCGGGCAGATGTCCTTTTTGTTGTATATAATCTTCAAGTTCCGTTAATGTACGCAGCTTATAATCGCTTTTAAACACATAGTCCGGCCAATCCGCTTTGAGGTCTACCAAAATTTCTTCAGAAGCAATTTTACCTCCGACGGAAAGGGTG
>Ga0316201_10003411_pt1 | contig 11717 bp, 10 predicted proteins | sample CS6wburrow_MG_FD_204516 | JGI IMG/M metagenome (GOLD analysis project Ga0316201, IMG submission 204516) | Coastal sediment microbial communities from Delaware Bay, Delaware, United States - CS-6 worm burrow | ecosystem: Environmental > Aquatic > Marine > Coastal > Sediment | place: USA... | reverse complement strand
GGGCGCTTTGTTGCAGACGCGCCTCCAGACCCAAGGTTACGAACATCGGGTCGTCAACGCCAGTATCAGCGGCGAGACGACGGAAGGCGGGGTGACGCGGATCCCCGCGGCGCTCGAGCGTTTTGATCCCGCGCTGGTCGTTCTCGAGCTCGGCGGCAATGACGGGCTTCGCGGCTTCCCGCCCGAGCGCCTGCAGGAAAACCTCGTCAGCATCATCGAGACCGCAAAGGGCACGGGCGCGAAAGTGATCTTGCTAGGCATTCGCATTCCGCTGAACTACGGCCCCCGTTATTCGGCAGCGTTCGAGGACGCCTTTCGCCAGGCTGCCGCCGCACAGGAGATACCGTGGATCGAGTTCTTCATGGAGGGCATCGCGCTGAATGAAGAGCTGCTCCAGGACGACGGTATTCACCCCAATGCCGAGGCGCAGCCGATGCTGCTGGACAACGCCTGGCCAATTATCTCGGAAGCCCTCGACACCCCCTGTGAATGAGTTATCCTTTATGGACGGCATACGAAGACCATTATTAGCCGTCATGCAGGGGGAAGACTGTGGAAAAGATCTGGCTGAAATCCTACCCGGAGGGCGTACCTGAAGAGGTACCTGAGCCGCCGTATCGCTCGATACGGGATATGTTCGAGTTCTGTTTTGAAGAGTACGCGGATCTCGCGGCCTACTCGAACATGGGCACGACGCTTACCTACGGCCAGCTCGATGAGCTGTCGCAGCAGTTTGCCTGTTACCTGCAGAGTGAACTCGGGCTCACACGCGGTGAACGCGTGGCGATCATGCTGCCGAACATCCTGCAATACCCTGTGGTGCTGGCAGGTATCTTCCGCGCCGGCCTCGTCGCCGTTAACGTCAATCCGCTTTATACCCCTCGCGAACTCGAACACCAGCTCAAGGATTCCGGCGCCAGGGCCATCGTCATCCTCGAGAACTTCGCGCATATACTCCAGGAGGTTCGCGACGAGACGCCGGTCGAGTTCATCGTTACAACTGGCGTCGGCGACCTGTTGAAAAAGCCGAAAGGCTGGATCGTCAATTTGGTCCTGCGGCGCATCAAGAAGCAGGTACCCGCGTTCAAGCTGCCCGGCGCCATCAGCTTTAATCGCGCGCTGAAGCGAGGCAAGGGCAAGCCGCTGCATCCCGTGGAACTCGGCTATGCGGACATCGCGTTCCTGCAGTACACGGGCGGGACCACGGGCGTCTCCAAGGGCGCCATGCTGAGCCACCGCAACATGATCTACAACGTTCAGCAGACAATCCTCTGGACGGGGGACTCCTACGTCGGCTTCGAACCGATCATCGCGATCACCGCGTTGCCGCTCTATCACATCTTCTCGCTGGAGGGGAACTGCCTGACCGTCATGGCGCAGGGCGGGCTGAACGTACTTATTACGAATCCGCGGGACTTCGACGGTTTTGTCGAGGAGCTGGGCAACTGGGAATTCAACCTGTTCACGGGCGTCAACACCCTGTTCACCGCGTTGCTGAACACGGACGGTTTCGCAGATCTGAACTTCAGCGCCCTCAGGGTCTGTGTCGGCGGCGGCATGGCGGTGCAACCCGCGGTCGCGAAGGAATGGGCCAGGGTGACCGGGTGCGAGATTGCACAGGGCTACGGACTGACCGAGACCTCACCAGTAGCGATTGTCTGCAAACCCGATAGCGTCTTTACCGGCACAATCGGCCTGCCCGTACCGTCAACCGAGGTAAAGATCGTCGGCGACGACGGCAACGCGCTGGCCATCGGCGAGGTTGGCGAGATTTGCATCAAGGGCCCGCAGGTCATGGAAGGTTACTGGCAGCGGCCCCAGGACACGGCGGATGTGATGCTGCCGGGTGGCTGGCTCAGGACCGGCGACATAGGCCGCATGGATGAAGACGGCTATACCTGGATAGAGGATCGCAAGAAAGACATGATTCTCGTGTCCGGCTTCAACGTGTATCCCAACGAGATCGAGAACGTGGTCGTCGAAATGCCCGGTATCCTCGAAGCCGCCGCGATCGGCATCCCGGACGAGCGATCCGGAGAGGCTGTGAAGATCTTTGCCGTGCGCACGAATGACAGCATCACGGAAGAGGACGTCAAGGCCTTCTGCAAGGAGCAGCTGACGGGTTACAAGCGCCCACGCGCCGTCGAGTTCCGCGACGAGCTGCCGAAGACCAACGTTGGCAAGATCCTGAGAAGGGCCCTCCGCGACTAATAATGGGGACATTCTGCTTTTCTCTTCTCTGACCCTCCAGCACCCTGGGAAGGTAGTCAGAAAAGCAGAATGTCCCCATTTAGTGCGAGTGATATTCGGGGCTTAACTCGTGCACCGCATCAACCAGCACGCCGAGGTTGTCCGGATCGATATCCGGCGTAATGCCGTGCCCCAGGTTGAAAACGTGTCCGGGCCCGTTGCCGTAACTTTCCAGCGTCCTTGCAACCCCCTCGCGAATGACGTCGGGCGACTCGCGTAAGGTCGCCGGGTCGAGGTTGCCCTGCAGCGCGACCTTGTCGCCCACATACTCGCGAGCCGTCGCAAGATCAGTCGTCCAGTCGACGCCCAGCGCATCGCAGCCCGTCTCAGCGAGGTCCGCCAGCAAGGGTCCCGCGCCTTTCGTGAACAGAATGACCGGAATCCTGCGGCCGTCTTTTTCCCGCGTCAGGCGGTCAACGATCTTCTGCATGCTGGCCAGCGAGAAGCGCCGGAAATCATCCGGTTCGAGCGCTGCTCCCCAGGTATCGAAGATCTGCACGGCCTGCGCGCCCGCCTCGATCTGCGCGTTTAGGTATTCGACCGTCGTCTCGGCCACGACGTCCATCAGTCGATCGAGCAGCTCGGGCGCCTCTGCGGCAAGCTTCCTGATCGTCGGAAACTGCCTGCTCGACCCACCCTCGACCATGTAGGTGCCGCAGGTGAACGGGCTACCTGCAAAACCGATCAGCGGTACCCGGCCGTCGAGTTCCCGGCGAATCGTGCGCACGGCGTCGAACACGTAGCCGAGCTCTTTCTCCACGTCCGGCACTCGCAGCGCCCTGATCGCGTCCGCCGTCTGGACAGGGTTTCTGAATTTCGGTCCCTCGCCGGTAACGAAATAGAGGTCCAGCCCCATCGCGTCGGGCACCGTCAGGATGTCGGAAAACAGGATTGCCGCGTCCAGCTTGTACCGCCGCAGCGGCTGCATCGTGACTTCACACGCCAGCTCGGGGTTGCGGCAAAGGCTCATGAAATCGCCGGCCTGCGCGCGGACTTCCCGGTATTCAGGCAGGTACCGGCCCGCCTGCCGCATGATCCAGAGCGGCGTACGCGGCACCGGCTCACGCAGCAGGGCGCGCAGCAACAGGTCGTTTTTGAGCTCCGTCATCAGGCGCCGACCGTGGCTTCGATCTGCGTCTGGATGTCCTCGGCCGCGGCGCGCGGGCTTGCCGCATCGCGGATGGGCCGGCCGACGACGATATGGTCGGCGCCGTATGAGAACGCTTTCTCGACCGTAACGACGCGCTTTTGATCGCCCGACGGTTTGTTATCCACGGGGCGGATGCCCGGCGTCACGACGACGAGTTTCGGATCAATCGCTTCGCGCAACTTCGGCACCTCGAGGCCGGAAGAAATCACGCCGTCGCAACCGGCTTCCAGCGCGCGCTTCGCCCGCGACAGGACGAGCTTGTCCACGTCGCAGTCGAATCCGAGATCGTCGAGGTCACCGCGATCGAGGCTGGTCAGCACCGTTACCGCGAGGACCTTGAGCGTGTCGCCCTTGTTCTCGGCGGCCGCTTCCATGATCGACTGGTTGCCGTGGACCGTGACGAAGCTCGCACCGCGATCCTTGAGTGCACGAACCGCCGACCCGACGGTCGCCGGGATATCGAAGAACTTGAGGTCGCAGAAGACTTTCTTGTCTCGCTCCAGCATCCAGTCGAGCAGCTCGAAGTAGCCGCCGCTCATCATGAGCTCGAGGCCAATCTTGTAGAAAGTCACGGCGTCACCAAGCTCCGTGGCCAATGCGCGCGCCCGATCGCAGTCGGGCACGTCCATCGCGAAGATCAGTCGGTCTTTGTTGGGTATGGATGTGTTCATAGCGCGGCGCATTTTATCAGGACGCGATGCGTTCGTGTTCGGCAATCGCATAGCGGTCGGTCATGCCGGCGATGTAGTCCGCGACGATGCGCGCTCGGCCCGCCGCGTCGCTGCTCTTCGCCGCCTCGGTGAATTGCGCCGGCATGCGATCCACGTCGTCCGTGAACGCCTCGAACAAGTCTGCGATGATCGCCTGGGTCTTGCGGGTCATCTCCAGCTTTTGCTCATGGCTGTAGAGGTGTTGCTGGAGGAAGCGTTTCAACGCGCGATGTTGCTCGAATACGTCGTCAGACATCTCGACGAGCACCAGGCCCGCCTGCCGCACCTCGTCAATTGACTGCGGCTTCGCGACTTCGAGGTTGGCGCGGGTGTTCTCGATGAGGTCCGTCACAACAGTCCCGATCATGCGCCGAATGATCTCGTAGACGAGCCGTCGATCTTCGAGGTCCGGGTACAGCCCGCGGACTTCCTGGTACGCATTCTCGAACAGGGCCTGTTGCCGCAGCTGGTCGAGGCTGATCAGGCCCGCCCGAAAGCCGTCGTCGACATCGTGATTGTTGTACGCGATCGCATCGGCGAGGTTGGCCAGCTGCGCTTCGAGACCCGGCTGCTCGCGGTTCAGGAAACGCTCGCCGACATCGCCGAGTTCGCGAGCATTGCGCCTGGAGCAGTGTTTCAGAATGCCCTCGCGGGTCTCGAACATCAGGTTCAGCCCGGCAAACTCCGCGTACTTGGACTCGAGCTCATCGACGACGCGCAGCGACTGCAGGTTGTGCTCGAAACCGCCGTACTCTTTCATGCACTCGTTGAGCGTGTCCTGCCCGGCGTGCCCGAAGGGCGTGTGGCCCAGGTCGTGCGCCAGTGCTATCGCCTCGGTCAAGGGCTCGTTGAGGCGTAATGCGCAGGCGACTGAGCGCGCAATCTGTGAAACCTCGAGCGAGTGAGTCAGCCGCGTGCGGTACAGGTCGCCCTCGTGGTTTACGAATACCTGGGTCTTGTAGACGAGCCGCCGGAAGGCCGTCGAATGAATGATGCGATCGCGGTCGCGCTGGAATTCGCCTCGGTATGCCGGCCGCGGCTCGGGGATACGCCGGCCCCGGCTTTGCGATTCGCTCGCTGCATACGGCGCCAGGCGATCGTCCATGTCAATCCGCGGCCTCGAGGACCTTTTCGAGTTTAGGCTCGTCGTAGTCGCTCGCAAGGTACGCGTCGCCGAGCTCCCGCAGCAGGACGAACCGCAGTTTCTTGGCGACCACCTTTTTGTCGAGGCCCATGGCATCACGCAAGCGCGCCGCGCCGGCCCGGGGTGGCTCGGTGGGCAGCCCGGCGAACTTCACGAGCGCTGCGAGTCGTTCCGTCGCCGTCGCGTCTATGCCGCTCAGCTCGGCGGCCATGATCATGCCTGCGGCGACAGCCTCGCCGTGCAGCCATTCGCCATAGCCCTGGCAGTGCTCGATAGCGTGGCCGAAGGTATGCCCGAAATTGAGGATAGCCCGGCGGCCGGCCTCGCGCTCGTCTTCGGCGACGACCTCAGCCTTGAGTTCGCAGGAACGCTTGATGGCGTACGCAAGCGCGTCGTGATCGCGCGCAAGCAGCGCACCCATATTGTGCTCCAGCCAATCGAAGAAGTCCGCGTCCGCAATTGCCCCGTACTTTATGACTTCCGCAAGCCCCGCCTTGAGCTCCCGGTCGGGCAGAGTGTCCAGCGTTTCGGTATCGATGAGGACGATGCGCGGCTGGTGAAAAGCGCCAATCAGGTTCTTGCCTTTCGCGTGATTGACGCCGGTCTTGCCACCGACGGAGGAGTCGACCTGCGCGAGCAGGGTCGTCGGGACCTGCACGAAAGACACGCCGCGCATGTAGCACGCCGCGGCAAATCCCGTGATGTCTCCGACCACGCCGCCGCCCAGAGCGATGACGGTCGTATCGCGATTGGCGCCGACGCTTACGAGCGTGTCCAGGATCGCCTCGACGGACGCCACGGTCTTGAACTGCTCACCATCACCGAGGCAGATCGTTGCTATCGACTTGCCGTCGAGGTCTGCACGCAGGCTGTCAAGATACAGCGGTGCGACCGTATCGTTGCTGACGATCAGGCAATCGGTCCCGCCGACATATTCGGCGAGGTTGAATCCGCCGTCCAGCAAACCGCGCCCGATCACGATCGGGTAGCTGCGGTCGCCGAGGTCGACATTGAGAGAGATGGTCATTTGCGACACTTATACCAAACTGAGGCGGCGAGCGGGGCGTCTCTTTCGCAGCGTTTCGCCGACGCCAGCGAGAAAGAGATGCTTCGCTCGCCGCCGAAGAACCGAATCGCGGCAGGAATGCCGCTCCTACAGACTAATCGCGGCTGGAAGCCGCTCCCACAGACTAATCGCGGCTGGAAGCCGCTCCCACAGACTAATCGCGGCAGGAATGCCGCTCCTACAGACCAGTCGCGGCTGGAAGCCGCTCCCACGGACCAATCGCGGCAGGAATGCCGCTCCTACAGGTGCTCGAGGATTTCCTCGGCGACGGATTTTACGCGCCGATTGTCCGTGTCGATGACGAGGTCGGCGATCTCCCTGTACAGCGGATCTCGAACCTCGAGCAGCGCTTCCAGCGTGCGACGACGATCGCCGTTCTCGAGGAGCGGTCTTTCGCGACCCCTCGCCGTGCGCGACACCTGCTGATCGACGCTCGTGTACAGGTAAATGACAAAGCCGCGAGCGCCCAGGTGATTGCGGCTGTCCGGATCGATGATGGCGCCGCCGCCGGTCGCGAGGACGATGCCATCTTTTCCGGATAAGTCTGCGATGACCCTGGCTTCGCGAGTACGGAAGCCTGCCTCGCCTTCTTTCTCGAAGATAAACGGGATATCGACGCCGGTGCGCGCCTCGACTTCATCATCGCTGTCGGCGAAGTCGAGGTGCAGCATTCGCGCCAGCTGTTTGCCTACGGCGGACTTGCCGGCGCCCATCGGCCCGACGAGAAAGATGTTGTTCGGTCGAGTCATCAGCTATTTATAGTGCCACAAGCAAGAAAGCCAACCCGCAGGTTGGCTTTCTTGGAGAGAATGTCTCTGTTTTGCTAGTAGATCGTCGAGCCTTCTTCGAGGATCCGCGGCGTAACGAAGATCAGCAGCTCGGCCTTGTTGTCGACACGCTGTTTACTCTTGAACAGGTTGCCGGCAATCGGGATATCGCCAAGCAGCGGGACCTTGCTGATCGTCTCGCGACGCTCCGTCTCGTAGATGCCGCCCAGCACAACCGTCTGGCCGTCGGCGACGAGCACCTGTGTTTCTACGGAACGAGTGTCGATACTCGGTACCGTACCGCCAAGACCACCCGTCGAGATGATGTCACCGACGTTGTCCTTGCTGACGCGCAGATCCATGATGATGTTGTTGTCCGGCGTGATCTGCGGCGTTACGACAAGCTCGAGAACCGCTTCCTTGAACTGGATCGTCGTTGCTCCCGACGACGCGGACTGCTGGTACGGAATCTCGACGCCCTGCTTGATCGTCGCTTCTTTCTGGTTCGCCGTGATGACGCGCGGCGTCGACACGATCTCACCGCGGCCTTCGGCCTCGAGAGCCGTCAGCTCGAGGTCGACCAGGTAATCGTTTTCGAGCACAGCAAGCGAGAATCGGCCGGCAGCATCCGCGATCGGGACGTTGACGTTGTACCGATTACCCAATAGCGGCAACTGGACCGGGTACGGCGAGCCATTGGCCGGATCGCCGAGGTTCTCGAGCACGGAGCCGACCATCGTGTCGGTGCCGGTTCCGGTACCGGAAACGTAGACGCCGTTACCGTCAAAGCTGTTGATATCGACCGCCGTGGCACCCAGGCGTACGCCGAGATCGCGGCTGAAGTCGTCGTTGACGACGACGATCCGTGATTCGATGAGCACCTGCTTGATCGGGATATCGAGTGTCGTAACCATGCGACGGATATCCTGCAGACGCTCCGCCGTATCCTGCACAAGCAGCGTGTTGGTGCGATCGTCAACAGCGATCGAACCACGCTCCGAGAGCATGGAACCGGAGCCGCCTTCCGCGGCGATCAGCGACGCGAGGTCACCGGCTTTCGCATAGTTGACCTGCAGGAACTCGGAGTACAGCGGCTCGAGCTCGTTAATAGCCTGCTGGGCTTCGAGATCAGCCGTTTCGCGCGCGGCAATTTCCTCGGCCGGCGCAACGATGATGACATTGCCGTTCTGGCGCATGTCCAGGCCCTTCGTCGTCATGACGATGTCGAGAGCCTGATCCCAGGGAACATTGCGCAGACGCAGCGTTACATTACCCTGCACCGTATCGGAAACTACGATGTTGCGACCGGACGTTTCAGCCAGCAGCTGCAACACGGCGCGAGTCTCGATGTCCTGGAAGTTCAGCGTCAGGCGCTGTCCTTCGTATTCCTTGGTTTCCGAGAACAGCGTCGAGCCTTCCTGCTCCATCTCGGCGACCGGGTTGATCTCGATCGTGAACTCGTTGTCAGACTGGTAAGCAAGTTGCTCATATTTGCCGTTGGCAGAGATCACGATGCGGGTATCGAGGTTGGTACGCAGCGTGTCCACTGTCGTTACCGGCGTCGCAAAATCCATCACATCAAGGCGCCGCATCAGCTGCGACGGCAGTGACGTATCCTTGAAGACAGCGACAACGCGGCCGCCTTCCTGGCGAATGTCGACAGGCGTAGACGGGTCGGTCAGGTTTACTACGACGCGGCCACCGCCGTCTCGCGTACGGCGGAAATCAACGCCTGCAATCGAGCGGCTACCGGGAGCGGCGTAGCTGGGCGTCGAAGGCGCTGCAGCGCTGGCGAACTGGGTGGTTCCAGCGTCGTAGTCGTTTCCGTCACCGAGCGTTATCGTAACGACGTTGCCGCTACGCTTTGTTTCATACGGGACCATCGTGCCCAGGTTCAGCACCACCCGCGTCCGGCCATTGGCCTCGGCTGTCAACACCGTGTCCAGCGGACCGAGGTTGACGTCGCGACGACGCGACGAAAGCCCGAGAGTTGTGTCCGGCAGATCGAGTGCGATCCGGGCGGGGTTGTCGATCGTGAACGCCAGCGGCTCCGGGGCCGTGTCGGTCATGACCAGCTTCAACTCGACTCGCTGTCCCGGCAGACTTTGTACCTGAATGTCCTGCAGCCGGTTGCTCTCCTGAGCATTTGCGGCGAGTGCCACAAACATCAGAAGCGCAGCTTGCGCCATTGCGGTTAGTCTTTTGAAGATCATTCCAATTACTCCCAGTTCCATTCAGGTATCAGTCAGACAGACCGATTGCGGCGTCTCTTTCTATATAACCGCCTATCCCGTCCGAAATAATTTCAACAAGTGTGATTTCAGAATCAGATATTTCAGTGATTCGTCCGTCGTTCTGGCCCATGTAGTTGCCAGGGATGACGCGGTGAATCAGGCCGTCAGCCGTTTGTACGAGTCCGTACTGCGTATCTGCGATGTCAAGCGTACCGACCATCGAAAGCGTATCCAGCGGAAAACCCTCGAGATACTCGCGGCTACGATCAGGATCGGGCCGCATTCCGCCTGCACCGCCCGATACGGCCTGCGCCGTATCCGGTACGAATGGTGAGCGGAGGCCCTCCTTGTCCGCAGCGTAGGCGAACACCTCGTAAGGCGTAATCTCGGGCAACGGCTCGATGCGGCCGCCAGGACGAGCCTTGATCTGGTTGATGTAGGCGTCAAGCTCATCAATGTCTCCACCGCAAGCGACGAGACCTGTACAGGTAAGCGCCAGGACCAGGATGCTTTTTACTTTGGAAGAAGCGCGCATGATCAGTCGGCCTCCTCTTCAAGGTAACGATAGGTTTGCGCCGTTACTTCGAGGCTAAGGTTATCGAAGCCATCGTCGCTTTCGGGCGTGATGTTGATGTCGTGCAACGTAACGATACGCGGCAGCGAAGCAACACCGCTGACGAAGTTTGCAATCTCGTGGTAACCGCCCGACAAGCGGATCTTGATGGGCTTCTCCGCATAGAAATCCTTCGGTACCTCAGGCTGAGGCTGGAAGAGCTTCTCCTGCAATCCGGCTGCCAGGCCCGTCTGCGATATGTCGACGATCAGGCTGGGAATTTCCGTTTCGCCCGGCAGCTGGCGAAGCATGGTGCCAAACGACTGTTCGATCTGTGTAAGCTGCGCCTTGTAAGCGTCGTAGTTGGCCGCCTTGCGTTGCTTGTTCTCGAACGTCGTGCGCAGCGACGCCTCTTCGGCTTCGGCACGCTTGAGTGCCGGATGCTTGTCCTTGACGATCATGAACCAGATCAACGCCGCCGTAACGACGACGAAGATGATCGCGATCACGCCCGCACGGAAAATCAGCGGCCAGCGGCCAACGTCATTTATGTCGAGGCTCTTTAGTTCTTCGACGAGGTTCATCCCTCACCCTCCATGCCGTCGCCTTCGCGAACCTGCTTGAGATACACAACGAACTCGGCCTGGCGTGAACCGCCCGACTGCGAGGTCGTCGTTTCAACCTTCTCTACGTCGGGATCGTCCAGCCACTCTGACGCGTCGATCTGGCGCATAAGCGCCGAAACACGCGTGCTCGATTGCGCGACACCGCGAATCTCCACGCGGTCGCCAGTCTGCTTCAGGCCGGTCAGGTAGACCCCTTCGGGCAGCTGGCGAGTCATCTCGTCAAACAGGTGAACAATCTCGGGGCGGCTCTTCTGCAGCTGCTCGATGATCTCCATGCGAGCGAGCAGGCGTTCCTTCTGCCGCTCGAGTCCGTCGATCTCCGTAATGCTCTTCTCGAGCTCCTTGATCTCGTTGGTCAGACGCTGATTCTTGGCTTCCTGCGCCGAGATCATCTGCGAGTACGAAAACATCGTCAGCATAAGAACGACGACGGCAGCGACGACGGCACCAGCCGCGGCGACACCAAATTCGCGTTGACGTCTCTTACGCTCCGCCTCGCGCCATGGGAGTAGATTAATACTTGGCATTAGTCAAAACTCCTGAGCGCAAGTCCACACGCGGTGAGCAATGCTGTTGCATCCTTGTGTACGCCCTGTGATTTTGCCTTGGAAGAAATCTTCATCTGGCCCAGCGGGTCGCCAACCTCGGTCGGAATTCCGACGCGACTCGAGATCACGTCTGCGATACCCGGGATGTTCGCGCAACCGCCGCAGACCAGGATCATGTCCGGCTGCTCGCGACCGCCACCCGAAGCCAGGTAAAACTGGAGTGAACGGCTGACCTGCTGGGTCATGTCGTCGATGAAAGGTTCGAGAACTTCCGGCTGGTAGTTGCTCGGGAGGCCGCCCTGCTTCTTGGCGCGACCGGCGTCCTCCATCGACAATCCGTACGTGCGCATGATTTCCTCGGTCAGCTGCTGGCCGCCGAAGTTGAAGTCACGCGTGTAAACAACCTTGAGGTCCTGCAGTACGCTGAACGTCGTCGACGAGGCGCCGATATCGACGACCGCCACCGTTTGTCCGACGCCACTGTCCGGAATCTGGTGACTCAGGAGCCTGCAGGCATTTTCAAGAGCGAATGCCTCGACGTCGACGATCTCGGCGCTCAGGCCGGCGGCATTCACCGCAGCCTGTCGCTGTTCCACGTTCTCGGTACGTGTCGCGACGAGCAGAACGTCGAGCAGCTCAGGATCCTTGTCGTTCGGGCCGATGACCTCG
>Ga0316201_10003410_pt1 | contig 11718 bp, 7 predicted proteins | sample CS6wburrow_MG_FD_204516 | JGI IMG/M metagenome (GOLD analysis project Ga0316201, IMG submission 204516) | Coastal sediment microbial communities from Delaware Bay, Delaware, United States - CS-6 worm burrow | ecosystem: Environmental > Aquatic > Marine > Coastal > Sediment | place: USA: Delaware... | reverse complement strand
CTTTCCCCTCCAGCTGCATCCGTTGCACTTCTTCGCTCACGTGTAACCACAGCTTGATGATGAGGGTGCCGTCGTCGGTCAACATGCGTTCAAAACCCTCGATCTGCTGGCAGGCTAGGGCGAACTCCTCGCCGTCGATGCTCCTGTTGACCGCCGCCTGGGCCGGCTGCGTATACCAGGACCCGAGGAAGATGCCGATCTCCCCTCTGGGTGGGAGCCGCCGCCAGAATCGGTAGAAAAAGGGCCGCTCCTCCTCCTCGTCAGAATGCTCCCAATAGGTATTGGTGCGGATACCCCGGGGGTCCATCCATTCGTTCAGGCGGTGAACGAGGGATCCCTTGCCTGCCCCGTCCAGACCCGCGACCAGGATGATAACGGCGTGGTCGCTTTCGGCGAGGGCAAACTGCGCCTGCAGCAACCGTTGGCGGAGAGGGAGCTCCAGGTCGTTGAAATCGCTTTTTTTGATGCGTTTGCCGACTTCCAGTGTCTCGAACATTTGTCCTGCCTAAGTCTCACCCAGTTGCTACTTTATCGTATTTTTAGCCAGGGCATGAGTCTATAATCGGGCCCTTGTGACCACAGGAGTTTCCCGATGGGTTTTTACGACAAATATTTTCTGCCCAGATTCATCAATTGCGCCTGCGGAACCAAGCCGATTATGAAGCAGCGCGAGAAGGTCGTCCCTCGGGCTGAAGGAACAGTGCTTGAGATCGGTATCGGCACAGGCCTCAACCTTCCCTTCTATGATCCGGAGAAAGTCGAGCGACTGATTGGCCTGGATCCTTCGGAAAAATCCTGGGAGCTGGCCGCCAAAAGGGCGGCTCACCTGGATTTCGACGTTGAATTTATCGGTCTGCCGGGTGAAGAGATTCCTTTGCACGATGCCAGCGTGGATACCGTGCTCGTGACGTATTCGCTGTGTACCATTCCCGACCCAATAGCGGCTTTGCGCGGAATGGCGCGGGTGCTGCGCCCCGGAGGAAAACTGATTTTCTGTGAGCATGGCCGTGCTCCGGACGCCCGCGTGGTCACATGGCAGGATCGGATCAACCCTGTCTGGCGCAGGCTGGCCGGTGGCTGTCATCTCAATCGTGATATTCCCGGTGTGCTGCAGCAGGGGGGATTCGAGATCAGTGACCTGCAGCAGGACTACCTGCCGGGCACGCCGAAGTTCGCCGGCTTCAACTACTGGGGCGCTGCCTTGCTTGCAGCGCCCAGCCAGTCCTAGACGGGTCCGCCGCGTCTCCGCTCACATGTCTCGTGCCGCCAGACTGCTGCCGCTGGTCCTGCTCTGGCTTTTGCACGGCGAGGTCTTCGCCGGACCCTTGTTGGACGTGAGTCTCAAGGGCCTCGAGGGAGAGCTGAAAGAAAACGCGCTGGCGTGGCTGGGTGCGCCGCCGGAGACTGCCCAGGAGCGTCTGATATACGTCGTGTCCATCGAGCGGAATCTGGAACGCAGCCTCCAGGCCCTTGGGTATTACGATCCTGACATCGAAGTGGACATCCGGCGTACGGAACCGGTCTGGCAGGCCAGGGTCACTGTCAATCCCGGCGACCCGGTGCGTATCCGCCATGTCAGTGTGCAGTTCCAGGGTGGCGTCAGGGAGGACGAAGCCTTCGACCAGTTGTTGTCAGACGTGCCGTTCACCCAGGGGGATGTGCTGCATCACGGACAATTCGAGACGTTTCGTCGCAAAGTTCTGGCGCTGGGTTTGCGCAGGGGATATTTCGATGGTGTGCTGACCCTGAGCCGGGTTGAGGTCGAGCCAGTCGCCGGAACGGCCGATATCTTTCTTCACTATGACAGCGGGGAGCGCTACCTTTTCGGCAAGCTCGATTATGACCACGAGCAGATCATGGGCACGCTGCTCGAGCCGCTGCGCACTTTCTCCGCCGGCGATTACTACGATCAGGCGAAGCTGCAGCAGTTCCAGTCATCGCTGCAACGAACAGGATATTTCTCCAGTGTGCTGGTGCGGCCGGAGACGGAGATGGCGGAAAATACCATCGTGCCTATATCCCTGGAGCTTTTCCCGGCGGAACGGCACCGATTCAATGTGGGTGTCGGCTTCAGCACCGACACTGAGGAACGGGTGTCAGTCACCTGGCGAACGCCCAGGGTGAACCGCTATGGCCACCGCCAGGAGACCCGCCTGCAATATTCCCGTGTTAACCCCAGTGGTCGCTTCACGTACACCATCCCGCTCAAACACCCGCTGGACGACGTGCTGCAGCTTTCTGCACGACTGGAAGACAATGAATTCGGCGACCTGAACAGCCTCCAGCAGGAACTGGGTGTCAGGCGTGAAACCAGCCGGGGCGGGTGGTTGCGCGGCCTGTCTTTGCGGGGGCTGAACGAGTCCTGGCGAGTGCTGGGAGAGGACAGGGAAAACAGTTATCTGCTGCCGGGTGTCTCTCTATCCCGCAAGGATCGCAGAGGCAGCGCGGTCAATCCCAGCGGCGGATTCGGGCAGGTGTACCAGCTCGAGGCCGGTGGGGAAAATCTGGGGTCCGACATCGACCTGGTGCGGGCTACGGCTAATTTCCGCGTGATCAGCACACCCTGGACCCCGCATCGATTCGTGGGGAAGCTCGATCTGGGAGCTGTTTTTCTGTCGGACGGCGACGAAGATGAGTTGGCGCCTTCCCTGGCCTACTTCGCCGGTGGCAGCCAGAGCATTCGCGGTTACGGTTACCAGTCGATCGGCAACGAGATAACGGTCACTGATGAGAAGCGCAACGAGAGGAATCTGGTGGTCGGTGGAACCAGGCTGCTTGTTGCCAGTCTGGAGTATCAGTATGCCTTCAGTGACACCTGGCGCGGTGCCTTGTTTGTCGATGGTGGCGATGCCTTCGACGAGGGTAACTTTGATATGAACGTGGGAGCCGGATTCGGCATTCATTACGTCACTGCGGTAGGCGCGATACGCCTCGATATTGCCAACCCTGTTACCGACGATGATCCAAAGTGGCGTTTTCACCTTGCGGTGGGGGCGGAGTTTTGAGGCGGTTCCTGCGGGTCCTGACGTTGGTGACAGCCGCGCTGGCGCTGCTCGTTGTGACAGCGCCATTCATGCCGTGGAGCACACGCCTGCTGTTGGCCGGCGTAGCGCGTTTTTCACCCCTGGAAATCGACTATGGCAGCGGCAGTCTTGCGGGTGAATTGCATATCGTGCGCCTCGCCATGGCCGGCGACAACCTGATGCTCGAACTCGACGACCTGAGAACGGAGCTGGTGCCGGCCTGCTTCTGGCGCAGTGCCCTGTGCTTCCGGCAGCTGCATGCGGGCAGCCTTGCACTCGAGTTACTGCCTTCGTCGGACAACGAGGAAGCACCTGCAGACGACGTTGAAACTGGCGATGCGGGGCTCTTCTCGATTCCGGTCCGAATCGAGGCAGAACAGTTGTCGGTGCAGTCCACCCGCGTGGCCTGGTCTGATGGAGAGTGGCGCCAGGGGCCGATGCTGGCCCGGGTCGAAGTGGGAGGGCCCCACGTCGATGTGATCGAAGCGACTGTCAGCGACGCTTACCTGGAATTGCGTGAGGGCGACATTCCGCCGCCAACTTCCGCGATGGTCGAGTTACCGGATATAGAGCTGCCGCTGGACCTGGCGGTCGATCACCTCCTGGTGCAGCAGCTGCAGCTCAATGTTTACGGTCAGGCGCAGGTGCTGCAGTCGGTGGAGCTGCAGGGCGACTGGCGGAAGGCGAGGCTCCGACTCGCCAGTGCGCGTATCGAAGCAGCACCCTGGGGCAGCCTGACGCTCGATGGTCAGGTGCGCTTGCAGCAGACCTGGCCGCTGGATCTCAATGCCGCGTTGCTCCTGGACGAGCCAGCGGGCTGGGATGCGCTTCATGGCCGTAAGCTTGCACTTTACGCGGGCGGCAGCCTTGCCGATCTCACAGTCGACGCAGTCTCCGAAGGTGACCAGACTTTCACCGTGAGCGGTCAGCTGAATGCGCTGGACCGAACGCTTCCCTTTACTGCGGCAGTGGAGGCGATGTGGCGCGAGCCCTTACTCTTGTCGTCTCTTGTCGACACCCCGCCGCCGTTGGCCGATATCATGTTGCACTCGCCACTGGCTGCGACGTTCAGTGGGACACTGCAGGAGCAGGCGGTGGAACTGACGGCTGCTGCTCGCGGCCTCGGCTACAGCGAGATGTCACTGGATCTGTTGGCACGGCATCGCGAGGGACAGCTGAGTATTGCGCGATTGGCGTTACGTGATCCGCAGGGAAACAATGCGCTTGACGGAAATGGAAGCCTTAGCCTGATCTCGCCCTACGAGGGCACGCTGTCACTGCGGTCCCCGGGCTTCGACCTGCCAGAGGTCGGGGAATATGCCTCGGGGCGGCTCGCCGGAGCAGTCGCTGTATCGGCTGCCGTCAGTGACACTGCCTGGTGGGTGGCCGTTCGCGACGCCGATCTGCAAGGGGAGGTGAACGCACTGCCTGCGCATATCACCGGGTTCGCAGGGCTGGACAGTGATCTGGCACTTGCCCCCAGCAATCTGCAGGCGGAGGTAAACCGGGCCCGGCTCTCCCTGCAGGCCACGGGGGAGTCCGGCAAGTCGGGCCGGCTGAACATGAGAATAGACGATCTGGGTTTATGGCTACCCGGCAACCGGGGTCAATTCGAACTGACGGCATCACTGGGTGAACTGGATGGCGATGTGGACCTGGTCGGTAGCCTCCGGGGATTGGGGCTGAGCGGAATCGAGGTGGCCACCGGACAGGTTTCGGGCCGCTACCGGCCGCAGGAGAACGATGCCTTCTCGCTCGAAGTCTCGCTGGCAGAGGCCTCCCTCGGGGAACTGGCCCTGGGCACGGTCTTTCTGGGTGTGGAGGGTACCGCTGACCGGCAGGCCCTGTCGCTTGAAATGACCGGTGACCTGGAGGGGGAAGTGAAGTTGGCCGGAACGCCGGTGGGTGATGACTGGCGCGGTACGATGGCGCCCGCTGTCATCCTCGCGTCGGGGGATGCCTGGCTGCTCGATGACGCCGTAGATCTTGCATGGTCACGGAAGGCCCAGGAGGTAACGCTGGCAGGACACTGCTGGCGTCAGGGCCGCACCCGGATCTGCCCGGGTAAGCTGCAATTGGGAGAGCGGGGCATGGCCAGCCTGGAGATCGAGGGCGACCTCTCGTTCCTGGCCGGCTTCTATCCGGAGGAAATGGAAGTGCAGGGCTCGCTGGACCTGAACGTGTCCGCTGCGTGGACGCCGGATGGCCCCCTCGTCCTGGAGGGGCACTCGAACAGCCGCAATGTCCGCATTACCCGCAACTTCGGCGGCGGTGAACAGGCGACGATCGCATGGGACCGGGCTGACGCGATTCTCGAACAGCGAGCGGAAGGGCTGTATCTGGAAGGTGCCGTGGAGCGGGAGGGCATCCGTGTAATAGCGCTCGAGCTGCTGTTGCCCCCAGACACCGGGACCGGTGAGCTGTCGGGGGAGGTCCGGCTCGATGACCTGCGGCTGGCAGCGTTGGCTCCCCTTATGCCGCGCCTGGCGGAACTGCAGGGAACGCTGTCGGGCAGCGTGGCTCTCGGTGGGACACTCGCCAGCCCCGTCGCCAACGGTTCCGTCAGTCTCAGGGATGGCCGGGTCGGCGTGGTCGGAAACCCCACGCCACTGGAGTCGCTGGATATGACCCTGCAGCTCGCGGGCGACCGTGGCAGCCTGACCGGAACCGGTCTGCTCGGGGGTGGCCCCGTGGCGCTTGATGGGCAACTGTCACTGAGACCCGGCTTGAGATTGGAGATGAAGGTGACCGGGGAGCGGCACCGCCTGCTGCTCCCGCCGGGAACAGAAATGCTGATATCGGAATCCCTGTTGCTTGTGGTGGAAGGTAATCTGCTGGATATCAGTGGGGACATCGTGGTACACGAGGGCCAACTTGAGTACGAGCGACTCCCGGAAGGAAGCGTGGCGGTTTCGGGCGACGTGGTCATCGTGGATTATGCGGGTAACGTCCTGCGGGAAGAACAGCCTTTTGACACCCGGCTGGATATCCGGGTGACCATGCGTGATCGCTTCGAGGTGGCCGTCGGGGGGCTGCGCGCTACAGTGGGTGGTGACCTGCAGGTCAGGCAGTCGCGGGGCCAGCCCGTTCAGCTCTTTGGCAGCCTGAACGTGATCGGCGGCGAACTGACGGCCTACCGGCAACGCCTGCTCATTCAGCGTGGCACCATCGCGTTCACCGGCAGGGTGGACAACCCCGAGCTGAATGTCCGCGCAGAACGCGAGATTCGCTCAGAAAACGTGTCGGTGGGCGTGGAACTCCTGGGCACCCTGGAAGCGCCGCAGATGCGGGTCTACTCGGACCCGGCGATGTCACAGAGTGAGGCCATGTCCTACCTGATCAGGGGTCGGGGGATGGACGCCGGTGCTGGCTTGGACGGGGCCGCACTAGCGCTTTCCATGGGCGCCGACCTGGTCAACAGCAGCGGGGTCCTGTCGGGGTTCGAGCGATTGCCGGGTATCAGCCAGATTCGCCTGGGTGCCGAGGGGACAGCCGACGACACGGCAGCCACCGTCAGTGGTTACGTCGGGGAGCGGCTGTACGTGGCCTACGGAATCGGTCTTTACGAGCCCATCACCGTACTGACTGCGCGGCTCTATCTCAGCGCACGCCTGTGGCTGGAGGTGGTCAGCAGGCTGGAAAATTCGCTGGACCTCTATTATTCCTTTGATATCAGGTGATGGGGTCGAACCGGGGTTTCTTCAAACGGTTTTCGGCAGAATGTAGAGTTCCACCCGACGGTTCTGTGCCCGGCCTTCCGCCGTGCCGTTGTCGGCGATCGGTTGGTCAAAGGCCATGCCCTGGACCAGCATGCGCGTCCGTGCCACGTTTCGAGTGACCAGGTAATCGGCGACGCTGGCCGCGCGGCGTTCAGAGAGTGTCTGGTTGTAGGCACGGCTGCCGGTATTGTCGGTATGACCGGTCACCCGGATAGTGGTATCCGCATATTTGGCCAGCACCAGGCCGACAGAATCAAGCACCGAATAGAAATCGGTCCGCAGGTTGTAGGAGTCGGTTTCAAAGGTGATGTTTCCCGGCATGATCAGGCGGATATTGTCTCCCTCGCGGGCCACCCTGACCCCGGTTCCCTGCAATTGTTCACGCAGCTTTTTTTCCTGCACATCCATGTAGGCCCCGACACCGGCGCCGACGATGCCGCAGCCCAGGGCGGCATTCCGCGCATGTTTGCCCGATTCGATGGCCCCCACGAGTCCGCAGACGGCCGCCGCCCCGGCACCGTACGTCGCCGCTTTGCTGGCCTGCTGTTCGCCGGTATAAGGATTGGCTGTACAGCCCGCCATCACAATCAGGCCGGTCAAGGCGAGAATGTTTATTCCCTTCATGGTAACGCTCCTGGTCATCGTGTGCGGCTTTCGATGCCGCATCCCTGGTCAGTTATCGACAGCGATCATAGTGCAGGGTTCGCGACTGTTCTGTAAAGTTTTGTAGCAACCCGTGAGTCGATTGGTTAACGTATTGCCGTTGCATCGCGGTAGGAGCGCATCGATACATGGTCAAAATACCTACAGGGGTTGGCGCCCGGCGTGGTCTCCCTGCCGGACAGATTCGCTGATGGATCCGCTTACCCAGGGCGTGCTGGGGGCGTCACTGCCTCAGTCGACCGCACGCGGCCGGCACGCGGCCGCTGCCGGTCTGCTCGGCTTTTTTGCCGGTATGGCAGCGGACCTCGATGTCCTGATCCGGTCTGATACGGATCCGCTGCTGTTTCTCGAGTACCATCGACAGTTCACGCACGCTCTGGTTTTTATCCCTGTTGGCGGCACATTGTGCGCGCTGGTCCTGCACTATCTCATCGGCAGGCGCCGCCACCTTTCTTTTTCACAGAGCTGGCTCTTCTGTACCCTGGGATACGCCACCCACGCCTTGCTAGACGCGTGTACCACCTACGGCACGATGCTGTTGTGGCCATTCAGCGACGCGCGCTACGCCTGGAATACGATCTCGATTATCGATCCCCTGTTTACGCTGCCCATTCTGGTGGCGGTATTACTGGGTGCCCGTTTTGAACGTCCACTGTTCGCACGGCTGGCACTGTTCTGGGCTGTGGGTTATATGGCGCTCGGCGTCTCCCAGCGCAACGAAGCGGTATCAATGGGGCATGCACTGGCGGCGGAGCGGGGGCACCGGCCGGTGCGCCTGGAGGCCAAACCCAGTTTCGCCAATATCCTGGTCTGGAAAATCGTCTACGAAACCGACGACCGTTTTTATGTCGATGCGGTGCGGGCCCGCTTTGCCCCCAGGGTGTTTTCCGGCGACTCGGTGCAGAAGCTGGATATCGACCGCGATATGCCCTGGCTGGACAGGAGCTCGCAGCAGGCCCGGGATATCGAACGCTTCCGCTGGTTCAGCAATGGTTACATCGCCCGGGACCCCCTGTTCGAAAACCGGGTGATCGACATTCGCTATTCCATCATTCCCAATGAGGTGGCGCCTCTCTGGAGTATCGAATTGAGACCCGGGGCGGGCAGGGAGGAACACGCCGATTACCGGGTACACCGGGAGGCTGATACGGACCGCGCCGCCCTGATCTGGCGGATGATAGCCGGCAGCTGAGCGCAGCGCGGCTGAGCGCAGCCCGGCTGACCGCAGCCCGGCTGACCGCAGCCGTCAGTCGGCGTAGACGGCCTTGGCAGCGGGGAGGGCCTTGCCCGGTGCGATGGCGGCGCCCTCCCGAACCAGCACGGCTTCCAGCGCGTTGAGGCAGGCGACTACATTCTGCTCGTTGCTGGAGTGGCCCATGAGACCGATGCGCCAGGTCTTGCCGGCCAGTGCGCCGAGTCCGGCGCCGATCTCCAGGTTGAAGTCGTTCAACAGCGCGCTGCGCACGGCTGCGTCGTCGACACCCGCCGGAATCAGTACCGAATTGAGCTGCGGCAGGCGACACTCCGGGGCCACTGCCATGGCCAGCCCCATGGCCTCCAGCCCGGCTACCAGTGCCTGGTGATTACGACGATGGCGCTGGAACGAAGCTTCAAGTCCCTCTTCCTGAAGGATAACCAGCGCCTCGTGGAGCGCATAAAGTGCGTTGACCGGCGCTGTATGGTGGTAGGCGCGCTTGCTGCTGCCCCCCCAGTAGCCCATTACCAGCTGCATATCGAGAAACCAGCTCTGCACCTTGTGGGTGCGCTTCTGTATGCGCTCGACCGACCTTGCGCTGAACGTGATAGGGGCAATGCCGGGGACGCAGGAGAGACACTTCTGCGTGCCGGAGTAGACCGCGTCGGCACCCCATCCGTCCACATCCACATCGATGCCCCCCAGCGAAGTGACGGTATCGACGATGCTCAGGGCGCCGCGCTCCCGGGCGAGATTGCACAGGGCGGCGGCATCGGAACGGACACCCGTGGATGTCTCCGCGTGGACGAAGGCCAGCAGCGCCGCGTCCGGGTGCTGGTCGAAGGCGGCGGTAGCCTTTTTGACGCTCACCGGCTCGCCCCATTCGTCCTCTACCATTACTGCCTCACCACCACAGCGCTCCACATTTTCCTTCATGCGGCCCCCGAAGACGCCATTCTGGCACACGATGACCTTGTCGCCGGGTGAGACGAGATTGACGAAGCAGGCCTCCATGCCGGCGGAACCAGGCGCGGAGACCGGCAGGGTCAATTCGTTCCCGGTCTTGAACGCAAACTGCAGCAGCCCCTTGATCTCGTCCATCAACTGGACGAACAGTGGGTCGAGGTGACCGATGGTCGGGCGGGAGAGGGCCCCGAGTACCCGCGGTGAAACATCCGAAGGACCGGGGCCCATGAGTGTGCGGTGCGGGGGAAAGAAGCTGCTGGTCATAACGTTACCCGGTCATCGGTGAAAATATCGCGCAAACTTATCAGGTTTTGTCCCTGAGCTTAAGAGAAGACGGTAAAAACTCCCTATTTCGATGAGTAATGGATAAACCCTTTCAGCTGGCGAGGACCCTCAGCGGGGGTGGCAGATTTTACATGCGGGGGACGCGTGCTAGTATCCTCTGGCCCAGTGCCACCCGATGATAATGCCGCATAGGAGAACGCCATGCACCGTCCAGGTATTGAACCCAATATTGCCGGAACATTTCTGCGCCGCGCCGAGCTCAACCCCGAGCGCACGGCGGTGATTTTCGAGGAACAGACCGCCACGTTCGGCGAATTCGCCGACCGGGTCAGGCGCCAGGCGACCCTTATGCGGTTAGCCGGTGTCTGTGTTGGCGATCGGGTAGGCTACCTGGGATTCAACCATCCGGCCCTGCTGGAGACGCTGTTCGCCGCCCAGACCCTCGGGGCAATTTTCGTGCCGCTGAACTTCCGCCTGACGGCGGAGGAACTGACGTTCATTATCAACGATGCCGGCATTCATACGCTGGTCGTGGATGACGCACTGCGCGACACGATTGGGCCCGCCAGGCCCAATCTCTGCTGTCGTTGCTATTTCAGCTCCGAGAGCGAGGCAGATGGCTGGCGCCATCTGGCCAGTGAACGGGAGGTCACTGAGCCGATAGCGGGGCCGGTATCGGTCGACCAGCACGATGTGGCTGTCATCATGTATACCTCTGGTACCACCGGGCTGCCCAAGGGCGCCATGCTGACCCACGGCAACATCATGTGGAACAATATCAACGCCGCCCTGGCTTTTGGCGGCTCCCGTGACGATGTAGTGCTTACAGCTGCACCGCTGTTTCATATCGGCGGCCTGAATGTCATGACACTGCATTGCTTCCACATGGGCGCCACGCTCGTGTTGTTGCGTAATTTCGACGCGGGACAGGTGCTTGCCGATTTCGAGCGCTATCGGGTAACCCACATGTTCGGCGCCCCTGCCATGTATCTGTTCATGTCCCAGCAGCCCCAGTTCGCGGAGACCGATCTCAGCTCGATCAAGAACCTGATCTGCGGTGCCGCTCCGGTCCCGGAATCCCTGATCGAGCTGTACGGAGAGCGGGGCGTGGATTTCTGCCAGGGTTACGGGCTGACGGAAACAGCGCCGTTTTCCGCTTTCCTGACACCCGAGTGGGCGGTGAGCAAGCTCGGTTCCGCGGGTCAGGCGCCACTCTACAGCGACACACGTATCGTCAACGATGATAACCAGCCTCTTCCCCCGGGGGAGCGTGGCGAAATCTGCCTGCGCGGGCCGAATATCATGAAGGGCTACTGGAACCGGCCCGACGCCACCGCCGCGGCCATCGACACAGAGGGATGGTTTCACTCGGGGGATGTCGGTTACCTGGACGAGGACGGTTTTCTCTTCATCTGTGACCGGCTGAAGGACATGGTGATTTCGGGCGGGGAGAACGTGTACCCGGCAGAAGTTGAAGGGGTGCTCTACAAGCATGAGGATATTTCGGAGGTGGCGGTGATCGGCCTGCCCGACGAGAAGTGGGGCGAGGCGGTCACTGCCGTGGTCGCGCTGCACGAGGGCAGGGAACTGACCCTGGAACAACTGCGTGCCTGGGCCGAGCCCTACCTGGCGAAATACAAGCTGCCCCTGCGCCTGCACATCGTCGACGCGCTGCCGCGCAACCCGGCGGGCAAGGTGCTCAAGTTTGTGCTCAAGGAGGAGCTGAATGAAAGCGCATAAGCCATCTAGAATGGTTTTTGAACTGCTGGCGTTGTGATCGCCGGTCCCGGACTTGGCCCTGGCTCCGGCTCCGGCTCCGGCCCCGGGCGGGAGGCGTTTTTTACCGGCTTCCCCGAAACTCGCCGGC
>Ga0316201_10003409_pt1 | contig 11718 bp, 5 predicted proteins | sample CS6wburrow_MG_FD_204516 | JGI IMG/M metagenome (GOLD analysis project Ga0316201, IMG submission 204516) | Coastal sediment microbial communities from Delaware Bay, Delaware, United States - CS-6 worm burrow | ecosystem: Environmental > Aquatic > Marine > Coastal > Sediment | place: USA: Delaware... | reverse complement strand
CTCCGTGATCCGTGATACGCGTCGTCATACGGCCGTTTGACAGTATGGCGATCTGCGGCACAGTTACCCGGCCGGTGGGTGACCAGGGTTGCGGCTGGGGCTGTGGTCTGCGTATGGGCTTCGATGGCTCCACCGGTTCCGTTTTGATATTTTCCTCATTGATTATCAATGGCACCCTTTCATTGAGCAGTGATTCGGCAGAACGCACCAACGGGGAGGAATGGAAGTAATTGACCAGCCGGGATGGTTGCAGGTAATTGCCCAGTGCACACAGAATCATGCCCTGGTGATGCGCCATGTAGGAGCGCACGATTTCGAAATGACTCCCTTCACCGGCCCTTTTCACTGAGAAATCCAGGGCTTCATATAAGCCATAGCGTCCCAGCGCACCGAGGCGGACCAGGCGGCGGAAGTTGTCCATGACAGCCTGTGGCTGGATGGAAAGCGCCAGGATTGAAGCGTAGGGGGATATGACCATGTCTTCGGCAACGCTGCGTCTCAGGCCCAGGGAAGGGACCCCAAAAGCCTTGTACTGGTACTTCAGGTTTGGATCAAAGCGGTAATATCCTGATTCCGAGATACCCCAGGGCAAACCGAGCTTGCTCGCATAGGCAATCTGTTGTTGCACTGCCGCCGAACAGCCCCGGCTGAGCAGCGTATGTCGGTTGCTGCGCATCAGCAGAGATGGCATCAGGTATTCGAACATGGTGCCAGACCACGACAAAAGTATCATGATTCCCTGCCTGCGAATGACAGGACGCGACAACTGAAGCCAGTGCGAAGGCGGGGCGACACCCCTGGCAATCGCGATAAAACTGGCAAGTCGCGCTTCCGACATGGCAATGTCGTAATGATGCGGGTCAAGGCGGTTCTCGGTCACGTTGTAGCCAATATGGAAGAGGTTCCTTTCCTTATCGTACAAAAGGGAGAAGTCTATCTTTTCGAGTTCGTCTGCGCAGTCGTCTGCCAATTCATGAAGTTGTTTGAGCACCGCCCGGGCGCCTGAAGAGCCTTCGCTCAGTGACGCTTCAAGTTCGCTTAGCCATGATTCCAGCTGTGGGGACCTGCTACCGTTCCATCCCTCACGCCAGCCCCCGATTGCCCGGCGCATTCTCGTTGTGTTCTCGCCTATGTCTGACAACCTGGCGGGCAGTTGCGCGATATCACGAAGTTTCCGCCATACAGGTTCCAGGGAGGAGTGCTCGCAGGGTACACCAGTATCTGGAGGAGTCTGTAACAGTTGCAACCATGGGAAGCAGGTTTCAGCTTCAAGATACATGGATTCGACGTGGCCATTCAGGTCATTCGACCAGGCTTCGATCTCTTGCAGGTCTGTCAGCGCCACTTTGCCACGGATCGTCTGAAGGACTTTGAGCAGGGTATTATCCAGCCGCTTGCATTCGCTGTCCCTCAGTCGTTTTAGCAGGGCCACATGCCCGAGGTTGGATTTGTCCCGCCGCTTGATGAGCTTTCGCACGTCATGAATTGCGGAGATCGTTGCTGGTGACTCATGCCCCGCGTGATCAAGCAGATCTGATACCGCTTTTTCGAGGAGGCTCAACAGGTCGCTCAAACCTCGCCACTGGGCGTCACAGAGGTACCGGGTTGTGTCCATCTTTTGACACGCCTGGCGCAAGGTGACCAGGGCGCCTGCAAGGTTTCCGGAGTCCACCATGGAGACATAGCGTGGTTCAAGCGGTTCCAGGGTCGAGGTGTCGACCCAGTTGAGAATATGGCCGCGGTGACGTGGCATTTGCCGCATTGAATAAAGTGAGAATCTCAAACGTTGCACGAACGTTGAAACACCTATGAAGCCCAGTTCACGTGCCACCAGCGTTGACAGGAGCATCATCGCGATATTGGTCGGTGATGTCCTTTGCGCAATTTCTCCCCTCGGTGATTCCTGAAAATTATCCGGCGGCAGCCAATGACTGTTGGGATTGACAAATTCTTCATAAAAGTGCCAGGTCCTGACAGCAAGTTCACGCAGGTCCGCCCGCTCTTTGGAGTCCAGCGACCGGGGCTGGGTATCAACTGGAGGGGTGCTCAGCCAGCGGGCAATTTCCGGGGACAAGACCCATAGAAGTAACACAGGCGCGCCATAGGGCAGGGCTTCCGGCCGAATGAGGACAATCAACAAAAGTGCAGCCAGGGCTATCAGCACGGACACCCACATCTCTCGCCACACGGATTTTCGGATTGATTGTACCTGGCTACCGGCATTGGCGGCAGAGAACGTCACCCATTCCAGGAGATGACGATGGGTTATGAACATTCGTGTAAGCGTACGTCCAATGGCATCCATACTGACCATTGACAGGTGACAGGTGAAACTGACGGATAAAATCCAGCGTTGGATATCTATCCGGTTAATGCTGTGCAGGGCCGTCCACAGGCCGAGCCTGGCCGGATGCCGAAAGCCATTGATGACACGGGTGGTCAAACCTATCAGTAAGAAAGAGGCGGGCGCAAGAACTCCGATCAGGGTCCAGATGGCCAGGTGTGACGGGGCCACGAGCCAGCAAACAACAAGGAATACAAACAACAGTGGAAAGAACAGGCTGCGTCTCAGGTTTTCAAAAATCTTCCAGCGGTCGATCATGGTAATCGGGTTGTTGACCGTGCCACCCCCGGTAACCGGAATACTTGGTGCCAGCCATGGCAATAACTGCCAGTCGCCGCGTATCCACCGGTGCATACGCCGGGTGTAGGCGACGTAATTGGGTGGAAAGTGCTCATAGACACAGATGTCACTCGCCAGTCCTGCCCGGCCAAGAACACCTTCGATCAGGTCATGGCTCAATATTTTTTGGGGTGGTAGTGAGTGTGCGAGGCTGGTCGTGAAAGTTTCGACGTCATAAATACCCTTGCCAACGTAGATACCGGTTCCGAACAGGTCCTGGTACGCATCGGATACTGCATGGGAGTATGGATCCAGACCGATATCTCCGGACAGAATCCGGGTGAATGCAGACCTCTCTTCACTTGCCGGGTCGATCTCGACACGTGGCTGTATGACGGTATAACCCGCAATCACTCGCTGGTTCTGCGGATCAAATTCAGCGGTATTGAGCGGGTGCGCCATGATACTGGCCAAAGCCTGTGCAGTTCCCTTTGGCATCTTGGTGTCTGCATCCAGCGTGATGACGTACCGGGCACCGCGCAATGTTTCCGTTCGTCCAAAAAACCATCTGAACGAGGTGTTCTCATCTCCCTTCAGCCAGCGATTGAATTCGATAATCTTTCCACGCTTTCGCTCCCAGCCTTTCCAGGTCTGTTCACCTTCGCTCCAGAGTCTTTGGCGGTGCAGCAGGTGGAATTTGTCACGTTCATTATCACCGTAACGCTGATTGAGTTCCCTGATACCCGCTTCAGCCAGTTTCAGGAGTTTCCGGTCTTCGGGTTTTTCCTTCTTCGGCGCATCCAGGAAATCGGTCAGCAGGACAAATGAGAGGTTGGGGTCGGGATTGCTTAAATAACGAACCTCCAGATCGTCAATGAGTTGTTGTGTCAGGCGCCTGTTGTCGAGCATTGCCGGAACTGCGACGATCGTTCTTGCGTTCCGGGAGATCCCCTTGGAGAAATTCATGCGCGCCAGGCGCTCCGGTCTGAACAAGCGCGTCACGAGCCAATACAGGAATTCCAGGCCCATCGTGGATGCCGGCAGCAGTGCGAGCAAAAGCAGCAAACACGAGGTTGTGAGCGGCGGGTTGTCACGTGTGAGCAAGAGCAGGGGCGGTAACATGAAGATTCCCGTTGCAAGTGTGAATCCTGCCAGGTAGAGGCAGGTGGCATGTCTTCGAATCGAGCGGCGGATTTGTTCCGTTTTATCCGGGCGGAACCCGAGACGTTGTTCAAATTCAATCAAACCCCGGTCGATGAGATAGTATCCGATGTGTCTGCGGCGGATGTCGGTCACCTGCGCATTGCCTGCAACGCTCAGCAATTCATTTGCAATTTCAATCTCGCTTCGTTTCAACTGCCAGGCAATCTTCTCGATGACTTTCCGGTACCTGTCCCGGGTCGGGAAATCCATTGCGGAATAAACCTCGGCCGGGTCACGTGACAGTTCTGTTTCCAGTTTGCTGACGGCATCAAAAAACTCGCTCCAGTCAATGGTGTCAAGAAGACGCAGGGCATTGAGCGAGCGTGCAATACTGCTCTCGTCGTGCAGTTCGATGCGTATACGGCGCATCAGGGTATCCAGGCTCCTGGATGAGCCGCCCTGCATCAACTTCGTCATCGACGAGATACATGTGATGAGCAGCAGCAAGCGCAACATGATTGGAAAGGCCCAGATTTCCGCTACGCTTAGTGTCGCGTGCTCCTGGTAGTCTGCCAGCGCATTTCGCATGGCCTGTTCATCCACCTGTAATTCACCGGTGTTGAGTAATTCGCAGGCGAGCAGGGCGATTCTAGGTATCCCGTCGTCATTTTCTCCGGCGGTATTCGGTAGACGTGTGTAGAGATCCTCAACCAGAAAGTCCTGGCAGACAACGGTGGCATGTGTCAGTACATGATAGTTGTCGAGAAAATACTCCCGGGCGAGTAAAAGGCTGTCTTCGTTCTCGGTTGTGGTTTGCAGTTGCCGGTATATTTTTGACAGCAGCCTGCTGATATTGGTCAGCAGCGGCTTTTTAAGGATAGAGTCGCCGTCCCATGCAAGGTCTGCGTGTGATTTACCCAGACGGTGAAACATGGATTCCCGCTGATCTTGCCCTCCATGCATCGTATTGACCCGTTAGCCTGTTTCTTCCGTAACCGGTTTACTGTTTCGCGACGGTACCCGGTCGTAGCGTCGTCTTATCAGGGCCTTTGCTATCTTTTCTTTTTCGAGGTCCTGCACGATCAACAGTGGAACAGGTGTGTGCGATGCCATATGTGCCGACGTGCGGGCGAGAGGGTACTCTTCACTACCGGATGAACCGTGCGCGGACATGGCGATAAAATCGACATCCATATCGGTGATGGTTTTGGAGATCAGGGCGATCGGGTTTGAATTGGGCTCAATGACTACTGAAACTCTCAATCCATCGTTACGCAGGCGCTCGGCGATCTGATTGAAATACTTCCGCGCCGTGGACTCCAGGATATTCGATGCGTCATCAACGATTTTGAGGTCTGTACGAGACATGCCCGGCAGGTGCGTGAATGTGGCAGGTTCAATGGCATGCATAAGGATTAGCTCGGCGTCCTTATGCCGGGCAATTCGAATAGCGATGGGCAGGCATGCCTGGGAAGCGAGTGAGTCATCGAGTGGAACCAGTATCCGCCGGATGGAGGTCTCCATGCCGGCGTGCTGATACATCGGTGTGGCCGGGACGATAATGAAGGAGCTGTGTGTTCGGCCAACTACTTTCGCGGCTGTGCTGCTCAGGCTCCACTCGGCGAGACCGTGTGTGCCATGACTTGACAATATGACGAAATCGACAGGATTTTGCCTGATGAAGCCGAGAATTTGTTCCGCAGCCTTGCCTTCCCCGATCTGTAGCGTGGCTGGAACGTCCAGGTTGCCAATCCGTTTCAGCAGCTGATCCAGGTATTGGCGGGCCTTATGCCGCTTCAGTTCCCACACCAGTACATCGTGCACATTCGAACTGGCATCACAGGGGGACTCGACAACATGCATCAACGTCAGCGATCCGGCGACTGCCCGCGTCAGCGTGACGGCATACGACAGGATGGTTTCGCTTAGTTCAGAGCGATCCAGACAAAGCAGAATCCGGGGGGTCCCGGACGTTCTGTTTCTGGTTTCCCGGGACGTCGGCAGTTTTTCGACGGTGTTGGTGTGTTGCACGATCCTTTACTCCCATTGCTTGAAAAGCCGGAATTTCAGGTCGTAGACGTACTGCGGTAAGCCCCTGTATTTCCGGAGCCGGTTAACACCAGGTGTTAAATACAAACACGCTTCAGTCCATAAAAGCGAAGGTCATAAATTGCGCATTCTCGCGATGAAACAACTCTCCATCTTCCTGACTAAATACCCTGCGCTATAAAACCAAGAGTGGTCAAACAATAGACAATCCGTTGGATCGGTAGTTCTCTTGATATGCTGATCCGGCACCTTTGCGGTTACGCCTCGGCTTTTACCCTCGAGGGACCAGCGGTTAATTCCCTGTGCGCAGGTACCGAAAGTTTTTTGATGAGTCTTCCAGCCAGTTCGCGGCGGCCATGTCTGCTGATGTCGCCCAGGGAGACGATGCCTGCCAGTCTGTCGTCATCATCCAGGACCGGCAAACGGCGGACCTCGTGTTCCTCCATGATGTATGCAGCCTGGTTAAGTGTGTCGTCAGGTCGACACGTTACGGGATCAGGTGTCATCACGTCCGCCGCTGTCATGCAGTCCAGCGGCGCACCGATTGCAAGACCCTTGCAGACAATATCCCGATCGGTAAGAATTCCATCCAGTTTATCCCCGCTTCCGACCGTGACGCAGCCGATGTCGTGGTCCCTCATAATTTGAGCGACCGTGGTCAGGGATTCCTCCCAGCCGACAACTTCAACAATATTGGCCATGATCTCACTAACTTTCATTTCAATACCCCGTTGCGGTCACGTCATGATGAACACCCGTGTCTACTTAGACTTTGTCAAAATGAAAAAGTGCATAAAATTGTATCTGAAACAATGACCTGATGGTTGACGCCTGCGATGCTCTGAATGAGAAAAACTCTAGAGTTGCAAATATCCATCGGGGGCCAAAGCCGTTGCCAGCATGACATTGTTGATGTCCGCATGCTGACTCCAGTTATGGGTTAACCGGTGAGCCGGCTCCAGCCAGAAATCCTCGATAAATATGAGCACATGCGTGAACCCTGCGAGGTTTTTTAGCAGGTTGGTCACCTGCTCGTCGTTGAAGGTGTCACCCTTGCTTTGCGTGATACGTTTGGTGATTTTGCTGATGGCCGACAAACCGATTGCCAGACCAAGCTCACGGAATGCAAGTCGATACTCCGCCGGCAGGCTAAGCTGGTTTTTTGCGACAAACGCTCGCAGGCTGTATTCAATATCGCGCAACATGGATTTTAGCCTGTCTGACTCATCCATATGGTGCAAATCTATAAGTTGTACCAGCTTGCAGGCATCGGTCAGCAAACCACCGATACCCAAAGGGTCGCCGGTAGCCCAGGCCAGGCCGGCACACATCTTCTGCATATCTTCGATTTCATTTTCCAGACTGACCTCGCCTGGTGGACGGCCCAGGAGTTTTGAGCCGGCCTCAAGCTGCAGGTAAGTGATCAGACCGTCGAGCGGGTCATGCTGACCCGTCGAATCTACCAGTGGCCGGCTGAGATCGATACTCATTTTCCAGTAAAGACGCTGGGCGCCGCCCGTGGCCGGGGTATAGGTAAATGCGCGATGTGTCGTCCTTGCGAGTTCGAGTGCCCAGCGCAAATAGTCATGCTCACCTGTTTCGCGGGCTACACGATAAAGTGCGTGCATCCATTTCGTCAGGTAGTGGTAGTACTGACCATCCCGATCCCATTCAAGAGATTCTTTGAACCTTTCACCGGGTTTACGCTCATTCAGGGGTTTGCCAATTCTCAGTCCACCCAGGGTAGGGTGAAGGCGGGCATCTTCATCATCGAGGCCGCTTAGCCAGCCGCTCTGATCGCTATCCTTGCGATGCCGGCCGAGGATCTCGTGAACCTGCGCGACCAGCTTCAGGGCCAGTTGCAGAAATTGCCGGTCACCGGTTTCCCTGAATAGCTCAAGGTAGTTACACACTGCAAAAGCATCGGTCCAGAGATAACGGCGTGGCACGCTTGAGCCATCGGACAGGCCGGTGGAATCGGCGAATTCAAGCATGATGGAACGGCTGTTAATATGCTGGAGCATGATAGTCTTACCTGCAGATTCCTCCTAAACCCCGAATGGAAATGTATCGGGTAAGCCCGGGCCGGTTCTGCGTTTGACCGGCTCGATCGCACGGGTTTCATCAAACCAGATGTACTCATCAAACTGGCGCGGCAACGAGGCGTAGAAATAATGGCTTTGCAACTCTGTCTCGGGACGATAGATCACGCCAATCGCGCGTTCAAGCCGCTCCGTCATCAGCTCAGCGGGCAACGATTCCAGCATAGGCTGTGTCAATGGCAGCAGGAAGTTGTCGGTGTTGACCTCGTGCAAGATGCGTTCATAGCTGTCCATATGTGACGGCTGTACCTGCATGATCTCCATTGGCCCGCCCCATTCGGATGCGGCAGCAACGGTGCCGTGGTCGGTGCCAAAGCCGATGTGGTAGGAAGAACCGGGAAATTTTTGCCTGGTCAACTGGCCGATGTTGAATTCACCCCTGGCGCTCATCTGGGTTGCACTGGCATCACCGATGTGCGAGTTATGCTCCCAGACCACGGCTTTGGAGTCCGCTCCCCTGTATGCCAGTACAGATAGCAGGGTATCGAACATGTGCCGGTCACGCTGGTTCCAGGAGCTGTGCTCGGCGTAATACATGGTGCGGTAATAGCGTTCGGCATTGGCGACGAGCCGGGCGTTCTGCTCGGCATCGAAGAACCGTGCCTCGTCGGCACGGGAGTAGTCCACACGTTTGCTAAGGAGGTCTTTCAGGTTGGCCAGGACGTCCTGTTCACAATCCTTGTATTGACGGGTAATTGCGACCTGTCCGTACATGCCGGGATCGTTGGCCCACGGCATCAGGCAACCATATCTCAGGCGGGCGACCTCGGCTGTCTCAGGGTCGACATCATCCAGGTAACCCAGGACGACCTCAATGGAACGGTACAGGCTGTACAGATCCAGACCGTAGAACCCGACCTGCAGGGCTGGGTCGGAGACTTTCCGGTTGTGTTCCCTCAGCCAGCGGACAAATTTCAGAACGGAGTAGTTTGCCCACATCCAGGTTGGGAAACGAGAGAAGGGAGAGTCGCCGGGTAGTGGTTCAGGGCTGTCGCCTTTGATGTATCTGTCAATGAACGACGCATCGGGCCAGTCGGCTTCCACCGCGATAATATTAAAACCCTTCTTTTCGATAAGCTCCCACGTGATGCGGGCCCGCATGTCATAAAACTCGGCGGTGCCGTGAGAGGACTCTCCGAGCAGCACCAGGCGGCTGTCTCCGATACGCTGCAACAATTTATCGAGGTTGACCTCGTTGATACGGGCAAAGTGTTCACTGGCCTGATAAATCAATTCCGGCAGGCTCAACCCGCTTTTTCGCGTGGCAGCCATACGGCCTGTCTCATCCTCCCAGCCGGCGGCACCGATCAGCGGTACGAAGCGGACACCGCCGAGGTCTTCCTGCTGGTATCCGTGTTCACTTATTCGCCTGACACGCAGCAGGGTTTGCGTGTGCAGGCTTGTGCCTACCGGTATGACCAGGCGTCCGCCAATGGCCAGTTGTTGTTTGAGACTCTCAGGTACTTCCGGCCCGCCAGCGGTGACCACTATGGCGTCATACGGCGCATGTTCGGGCCAGCCCAGGCTGCCATCACCGTGCAATACCCAGATATTGTCGAATCCCATTTCTTCGAGTTTGTTACGCGCAGTGTCGGCGAGAATCTTATGGCGTTCAACGCTATAGACCTGTCCTGCAATCTCCGCAAGTATGGCCGCGGCATAGCCTGAACCGGTGCCGACTTCGAGGACTCGTTCCCCCGGCCTCAATTCCAGTGCAGCAGTCATCAGGGCTACGATATAGGGTTGTGAAATAGTCTGGCTGGCGGCAATCGGCAGTGGCGTGTCGCTGTACGCAAACTCAACCAATTCCGTCGGAACAAACTCTTCACGTGGCACGGCCTTGACGGCATCGAGCACGGTTTGGTCACGCAGACCGCGGGCGAGTAGTTGGTATTCGATCATTCTTTGCCGAAGTTGTCTGAAGTCGCTCATGGAACACTCCTGCTAAACGCCTTTAGCAGCAAAAACTCATTTCCTTTATCGTTATTAGATTATGTAAGCGTCCTTAAATTCAAAATGAATTGCCAACGATTGACGGAGACATGCGTTTTGCTTCAGACCTCAGGCTGCGAGGCTTTTTAGATCATTGACCACGAGGGCGCGCTCTGTCTCATCAAGGGTTTCAAAGTGCGTTAACTGGTGTTCGAGTACCGACAGGTCGGCGTCTGATTCGTCTAGGCCTTCGGCCGAGCGTTTTCGGATGCGCGCCCTGAGGGTGTCGGGTGGCGCCGTGCATTCCACTATAACCGGCCTGGCTCCCAGTTTGCGGGCGAGGTCGACAAAATAGCCTCGCCATTGCCTTTTTGCAAAAGTAGCATCGGCGATCATGTTAAAACCTGCATTGAGCCCGGTCTCACAATATTCAGCGATTGTGCCGTAGGTTTTAGCGCTGCTGGCTGCGCTGTACAGTCCTTTAGCGATACCCGTTAACGCATGGTGTTGACGGGGAACTCCGTGCAGGCGTTTGCGTTCCAGGTCACTGCGGATTCGTATGGCTGGCATGATGGGGATCAGGCCCGTACTTGTGAGGGTCTTGCCGGAGCCGGACATGCCGTGCATCAGGACCATCCAGGGGTGAGGTGGCTGGGCCATCAGGCTATGCGCGAGTTGCAGGTATTGGCGGGCTTTGATCGCATGTTCGCCCTGTGCATCCTCATGCAAAAGCCGGGTTTGTATGGCGGCAACTTTCAGGCGAACCATGCTGCGGTAGACCAAATAGAAACGCAGAACAGCCAGTGAGCCATAATCGCCTGTTTCTTCCAGCCAGGTATTCAGAAACATATATGCCAGGTCACTTCGGCCACGCGCCGTCAGGTCCATGACCAGGAACGCGATGTCGCTTGCCTGGTCTATCCACCGAAGTTCGGGGTTGAATTCGAGGCTGTCGAACGGGTAAATCCGGTCTTTCCACTGAAACAGGTTGGCGAGGTGCAAGTCGCCATGACATTCACGCACAAAGCCTTCGCTGGCACGCCGCTTGAACGTTGTCTTCAGCATACCTGACTGTTGGTTCGTCCAGGACTCGATAGTCTGCATCTGCTGGCGTGAAGCCTTGCTGATGTGATCACCCTGTATGTGCTGAAAGTTGTTCCTCGCTGGCGCGCTGGCCTTTTCTGCAGCCTGTTGCGGATCAGTTTCGGTCACCCTCGGTGATTGCTTGTGAAATGAAGCCAGCAGAATGGCCAGTTCACGCAGGTCATCGGCACTGACCCGACCCTCCGCAAGCCTGCGGTCAAGCCGGGCACGGGCGGGAAATTGCCGCATTAGAACCGCATATTCAAACGCGGGTTCCACGCCGAATTTTGGCCGGTCATTGACCAGGCCAATGCTGACGAGCCCAAGATAGAATTCCGCTGTGGTGCGTTGGTTGAGTCGCAGTTCCTCTTCGCAAAAGAACTTGCGCCGAGCCAGGGTTGAAAAGTCACAGAAACCCAGGTCGACGGGCTTCTTGATCTTGTATGCGAACTCCCCGGTTAAAAAGACCCATGAAATATGTGTTTCAATGAGCTGGATTTTGCCAACGGGATGAGGGTATGCGTCCGGGTCCAACAGCCCTTGAACCCAGCGAGGCTGGAGTCGAGACTGGACTTTTTTGTCCATACCTGATTTATACCCCAAAACCGCACCCGGGGAAATGATCTTTGTCACTTGCTTCGGCCTGCTTTGTTGTAAATTAAGTGGATACTGTCAGATATTACAGCAGATAGCTGTCATTGCATGCGGTATAAAATTTATATTGAAGTGAACGTTTTTACTTCTGAAAGGGATATTCAATCAAAATTCAAAAACGACGGTTAAGGA
>Ga0316201_10003408_pt1 | contig 11719 bp, 8 predicted proteins | sample CS6wburrow_MG_FD_204516 | JGI IMG/M metagenome (GOLD analysis project Ga0316201, IMG submission 204516) | Coastal sediment microbial communities from Delaware Bay, Delaware, United States - CS-6 worm burrow | ecosystem: Environmental > Aquatic > Marine > Coastal > Sediment | place: USA: Delaware... | reverse complement strand
GTGATCACCAGCTCGATCCGTAGCGCCTTTTCCAGGCGCGCCAGGGCGAAGTGGGCCGGGTTGGGACGCGCGTCCCGCACTGCCGGCCAGCCTGCCAGAGAACGCGCCCAATAACGCCGCCTGCGCTCGGGGTCGGAGAGGAATTCCTGATGCTTCACGGGTTCACTGGCGCGCCAGTGCCCACCGGCGTCGCGATAGGTTGGAATGCCTGAGCTTGCGCTGATGCCGGCGCCAGTCAAGACCACCGCCCTGGGGTGGTTGTCCAGGAAGGTTTGCAGCGAACGGGCGTCATCGGTCAGTGAAGTCATGGTGGCATTATACGCGCTCAGGTTGCATCGGGATGACCGAGCCTTTTGATCCAAAGCACATGACTGGCGTACATTGGGCATACGCTTTCAGAAAGGGACGAGTGGTATGCATATTCTGATGACCGGCGGAACCGGCTTTATCGGCGCGGCCCTGGCGGAGTCTCTCGTCGCCGCGGGGCATTCCGTCACGGTGCTGACCCGCCAGGATCGGGTGGCTGGTGATGGTGTTCGGTTCCTGCGATCCCTTGACGAGATTACAGACGATAGTGTGATCGACGGCGTGGTCAATCTGGCTGGCGCTTCCCTGGCCGGGCGTCGCTGGACCACGGCTTACAAGCGGGAGATCCTCGAAAGCAGACTGGATACCACTCGCGCCCTGCTGCAGCTTATGGAACGCCTTGATCGCAAACCGGAGGTTTTGGTCAGCGCCAGCGCCGTCGGCTATTACGGCCACCACGGCGATGAAGCGCTGGGGGAGGACGGTGCGTCCACACCGGGTTTTTCCAGTGACTTGTGTCACCGTTGGGAGGCGCTGGCCCTGCATGCGGAGCCGTTGGGTGTCAGAGTCTGCCTGGCCCGTCTGGGCGTTGTGTTGGGCAGGGGAGGGGGCGCCCTGGAACAAATGGCGCGGCCTTTCCGGTTCGGCATCGCCAACTGGCTCGGGGATGGCAGGCAGTGGCTCAGCTGGGTGCATCGACGTGACGTCATCGCCGCCCTGTCCATGCTGCTGGAGCGGGTCGACCTGTCAGGCCCTTTCAATGTGACTGCACCCGAACCGGTGACCAGTCGCGGCTTCTGCGACGCCATGAAACGACGTAAAAAAACGGTGGTCACAGCGCCCGTACCGGCCGCACTTATGCGGCTTATGGTGGGCGAGATGGCAGATGAGTTGCTTTTGAATGGTCAGCGTGTGGTGCCGGTAAGATTGCAATCCGCCGGTTTCGAATTCGAATATCCCGACCTCGACGGCGCGCTAAAGGATATTATCTAGTCAGGATTACCTGCCGCCCTCCGCCAGGGAGAGGATGATAATGCTGCACTCTAGACCAGGTTGCGCAGTTGCAGCTCGTCCGGATAGGGCGACATGAAGACCTGTTGGTCGATATAGGCGTTGGGGTTATTGGCGAAGTGGTGCCTGAGCATGGTGATGGGCACGATCAGTGGCACCAGTCCCTGCCGATACTGGTCGATGAGATCCCTGAGTCGTTGGCGTTCTTCCGACGCGACCGTGCGTTTGAGATAGCCCGACAGGTGAAACAGCACATTGCTGTGGCTGCGACGGGTGGCCCTGTAGCTCAAGCCGGCCATGAGCCCGGCAATGAAACGGGCCGACAGGTCCTCTATGGGCTGCTTGCCGGCGTCCGCCACCATGCGGCCGAGAACCTTGTACGTGGGCATATGGTGGGCCATTACCAGGTACTTGTAGCGGCTGTAGAACTGGACCAGCCGATGTGGTGTGAGGCCTTCAGTGCGCAGGGTTTTCCAGTCGTGGTAAGTGTAGGCGCGGGTCACGAAGCTTTCACGCAGACCGGGATCGTTAAGCCGCCCGTCGTCCTCCAGGGGCAGCAGGGGGTCAGCCCTGCCCAGGGCGGCGGCAAAAATACCCTGCTGGTCCGAGGCCACGCTGTGGCCGTTGTCCGCGTAGCGTTTGACCCGTTCGTACCCGCAGCTCGGACTGCCTTTTACCAGAATGTAGCCGCATAGTTCCGGCGCCAGCTCCAGTACCCGGGTGGCATAGGCGGCCAGTTTATCCGTGAAGTCGTTGCTATGGGTGTCTACATCCAGCGCCCTGACCGAGGACTCGCTCCCCACGAGGTGGATAGGTGGTCGCGGGACGCCCATGCCAATGCCCATCTCCGGACAGAAGGCGCGCATCTCGAAGTTCTCGCTGATACCGCGAACGTACTGGTTGGGGCTTTTGGTTTGCGCGTTATAGCGCACGGCATTGCCTGCGAGACAGGAGCCGATGCCCATGACGGGGCGGGCGTTGGCGCTGCTGTTATCGTCCGGCATGCCTCAATCCTGGTGCGCTCGATCCGCAGACGTTACCCGAGGGTGGGCCTGGGCGCAAGGGTCAGCCGCGAGCGCCCAAGTGGTCCTCATAGGCAGAACTGACAGGTTCACTGGCGCGCAGCTTTTTCAGGGCAGAGCGTTCCAGCTGCCTGACCCATTCGGTGCTCACCGCCATGTGTTCCGCGACTTCGGCGCGGGACAAAGCGGGCCCACGGTGCAGGCCCCAGCGGGCGATGACGACGCGCTGTTCGTCGGGATCCAGGCAGTTTATTTCCCCCAGCAGGAAGCGCCTCAGGGATGTGTTTTCCGCCTCTCCAAAAGTTGGTCGGGTCGTGGGGTCGGGCAGGGTGTCGACCAGGGCGACACTATCCTCTTCGTCATAGCGCGGTGCGTCCAGCGAGACGGCGAGATTGCTCAGCTGCATCAGTTCCCGGACCTTGTCCAGTCCGAAGCCGGCCGTCTCCGCCAACTCCGCGTCGCTGACCTGTTCCCCGGTACGTGCAACAAGCCGGGCTCGCTCGCCATACAAACGGTTGAGTTGCTCCTGTACGTGGCCGGGAAAGCGGATCTGGCCGGCGGCGTCCGCGATACAGCGCCTGATAGCTTGCGTTATCCAGTTGTACGCGTAAGTGCTGAAGCGATAGCCTTTACTGTGGCGGAATTTTTCTGCAGCGCGAATCAGCCCGACGGTGCCCTCCTGGGACAGGTCCGGAAAAGAGACGCCCTTGTCCCTGAAGCGGCCTGCAATGGAGTACACCAGTCGCAGGTTGTGCATCACGAGCCTGGAGCGGGCGAGGCGATAGGCTTCCAGCTGTTGGTTCAACTTCCGTCGCTGAGTGCGTGTCAGGCGCGGTCGCCGCGTTGCGTCGGTGCCCTGCCAGCTCATTTGCCAGGCGCGCAAGGCGTCTGCTGCGCTCGACAGGGGCCCCGCATCCTCATCCGCACTGCACCATTCGGCCATGGCCGCCATCAGGCTGGCGGGCAGGTCGAGATCACGCAGAGCTTTCAAAGCGCCGGCGTCAGCGGGATCCTGTTGCAGCAGGGCGGACAGGCCCAGGAGGCGGCCTCTGGCGTCATCGACAGACATCACCTCCGAGAGCTCTCTGCGCAAGAGGAAAAAGTGGTCACGATTTTGCAGTCGGCTCAGCTCAGGGGGGTTGTCGACACAGCTGTGCGCCCAGCAGGCAAGGAAGTGGCGGCAGCCGCGATCGCGCAGCATGATGCACTGCATCTCGTCGACAGCCTGCCACTTGCTGACGTCGATCTGACGCTCCTCCTCTGCGCTCAGTAAGGGGTATTCTCTCGCTTCCGCGAAAAGATACTCGTACTCGCTTTCCTCTCTGGTCAGGTCCTGCGTAGACACCGTTTTTGCCTGCGTGATGGTTTACAAACATATACGCCCTCACCGGGGTCGGTGACCAGTTCAGGCAGCGCGTTGTCCCGGAAATGCCTGGACAAGAGGTGGTCGACTCATCCGGGTGCGCCGTTGATGCGTACACCCTAGAGAAAGAAAGGGAGAATACATGATGGAACAGCTCACACTCGAAACTCGCCCCCTGTATGGCATAGGCACGGTCGCCCGCCTGACGGGTTTGAAGCCGGACACCCTGAGGGTCTGGGAGAGGCGTTACGGTCTGGGTGCCAGCCACAAATCGCCGACGGGTCGGCGGCAGTACACCCAGGCGGACCTGGAACATCTGCAGTTGGTGGCAGCTCTGATCGAATCGGGGTCGCGCATAGGTGAAATTGCGTCGTCGGATCGCAAAACCCTGGAAATGCTGTGTCGACGTCAGCGAGGTGCCAGGGCCCTGCCCGAAACCAAGCCCAGAGTGCTGTTTCTGGGTTCCGCACTCTGCCAGTGGGTAGACGAGCATCAGGGCTGCCTCGCCAATGTGGATGCGACACTGGCACATAATGACCTGACTGACATTGAGCCTGAAAACCTGGATCACCTGCGGGCTCTGGATGCGCTGGTGGTCGAATCTCCTACTCTTGCTGCCTCGCAACTGCAAAAGATCTCTGCCCTGGCAGCCCGCCTGCAGGCCGGCAGGGTCATGGTCAGTTATCAATTCGGCAACGATCGCTGGTTGCGTGAATTGGAGGAGCGCGGCATCACGGCGCTTGAGTTTCCACCCGATCCGGCTTACCTTGCTTTTGAGATCGGTCGCACCGTGGCGGACAAGGCCACGGCCATGGGTGACAGTGATCTGGGCGAGCTGATAGAGAGCAAACCCCGCGAATTCTCTTCCGCCGAGTTGTCGGCCGCCCGCGCACTGCGCAGTTCCCTGGACTGCGAATGTCCCCGTCACATATCAGATCTGATCCACGCCCTGGCCAACTTCGAAGAGTATTCAGCCAGCTGTTCAGTGGAAAACTGGCACGATGCGGCGGTTCACGCCTGCATTTACGCGTATACAGGTCAGGCCCGCTGGCTGATGGAGCGGGCCCTCAAAGCGGTGCTTGAAGAGCGCGAAGAGGAATTCAGGGCGCAACTGCAGGCGGACCAGACGGCGCTTGCCAGCTGATCTGCTCACGCTGTCCGGGTAACGGGCAGGTAGTCCCGTGTCAGCTCCTCGGAAACCCGCCACAGCTCGGCCGCCATGGCATCGTCGTAGAGGTAGGGTGTTTCTCCCTCGCTGACGTTGCAGTTGTCGAAGTAGAAACCCCGGACACCGACCAGTTCGGGGCTGGTAGCCACGTAGCAGGTCGTCGCAGCGCCCTCTGGAATGGATTTCATGAACAGCCAGCCGAAATAGTCTGCAGCAAACTGTTGCCAGGTGGGAAGATGCTTGATCAGATTGGTCTTGATGATGCCCGGGTGCACACTGTTGGCCGTGGCGTCAGTATGTGATATGCGTCGGGCCAGTTCCCGTGCACACAACGCATTGGCGAGCTTGGAGACCCCGTAAGCGCCCCACGGGTCGTAGTGCTTGCTGCCGTCCAGATTGTCGAACTCGATGCCGTTCTCTGCATACCGATGGGCCTTGGAGCTGAGCATGACGAAGCGGCCCTGGGGAGCAGCAAGCAGTGTCTCCTGCAACTGGTTCGCGAGAATGAAGTGGCCGAGGTGGTTCACCGCAAACTGCCGTTCCACCCCGTTGACCAGCTGTAATTCCGGCAGTGCCATAATGCCGGCATTGGTGATCAGGCCGTCCAGTGGAATCCCCAGTCCCTTTATCTCCTCTGCGCAGGCCACCACTGAGTTCCACTCTGCCAGGTCCAGAAACATCGGTGTGGTTTCGCCCTCGATACTGCTGCAGGCCTTTTCAGCTTTCTCCAGCGTGCGCGCGATGCCGATTACGTGCGCGCCGCGCAGTGCCAGCACGCGCATCGTCTCCAGACCCAGACCCGAATTGGCGCCGGTAATGGCGAAGGTTTTACCACTCAGGTCCAGGCCGGCGGTGACCTCTTCGGCGGTGGAGCCCGCGTCAAAGGGACTGTGTTCAGGGGTACGCGTGATCAGTTCAGCCAGCAGCTTCGCAGGCAGGGTACTGAGCACGGGCAGGATAGCCAGGTACTGGAGAAGCCTGCGGCGACTGATGATCTTCTTTTGCATGCCAATTATCCCGTAATATATTTGATTCTTCGAACCTGAAACCCGTGTTTATAATAGCGCACTCAAAGCAATAATAAATCGGAGTGAGTTTCATGAAATCTGGCGCCACATCACTGTGCGGTTTTCTTGCGGCTGCGATTGCCGCCGGTCTATGTCCCGGCGTTATGGCCCAGGGTCTGGAGGAAGTGATCGTCACCGCCCAGAAACGGGAGGAGGGACTGCAGGACGTACCCATCGCCGTCGAGGCATTCAGTGCCCAGCAGATCGACAACCTCTCTGCAGATGACATTGCGGACCTGGGGGTATTCACCCCCAACGTGACGATCTCCCGGGCGGCCAACCAGCCTGATTATTCTATCCGCGGTATCGGCACCTCGGATTTTGGAATTGGTGCCGATCCCGCTGTGGGTGTCTACCAGGACGGGGTGTATATTGGCCGCAGCGGCGGATCCAAGGTGGCATTCAACGATATCGCGCGCATCGAGATCCTCAACGGGCCCCAGGGCACCCTGTTCGGGCGCAATGCGGCCGCCGGCGCCATCCAGTACATTACCAACAAGCCCGACGAGGACTTCTACGGCTGGGCCCGGGCGACCCTGGGTAACTACGATCGCCGCCAGATCGACGGTGTGATCAATGTCCCCATCACCAATGAACTGTTCTTTCGCAGTGGCATTCTCTGGAACCGTCGCGACGGCTGGGTTGACAACCTGACTAACGGCAAGGATCTGGCCCGACGCGGCAGTGAATCCATCAACGCACAGCTGCGCTGGGTGCCCACCGAGCGGCTCGACATGAACCTGCGCCTCGAGTACGACGAAACCGACCAGGATTCGCGGGTGCGTTCCAGCGCGGTCTGGGGACCCCGCGATAACGGCGCCGGATTCACCAGGGTGGAGAGTGATTCGGACCTGGAGGAAAAGCGGTTCCTGTTTGGCGCCGCTTTCCATCTGACCTACGATATGGACTGGGCGACATTTACTTCAATCACCTCCTGGCGCCACTACAGCTCGAGCAATCCCGAAGAGAAAGATGGCTCGGCGGAGGAACTTTATTATTTCAATGATCTCAACGAGGAGGACAATGACCAGTTCGGCCAGGAATTCCGCCTCAATGGCGATATCGGCTCCGCATTTCGCTGGACCGCAGGTCTCAACTATTTCGGAGAGCAGGCCAGGCAGACCAGTGGTATCGACCTGACCACCCTCTCATTTACCAAGCTGGCGGCCGAGCGGGAAGCCGGTCTGCCCTACGAAACCTTTCCGCCAGAGGCCTGGCTGGATCTTGCTTTCGATGTATTCCCCGACCCCTATGACCGGCGCGCCTATGAAAATGGAGCTCAGGCGCTGGAAGAGTCCGACTTTTTCTCTGAGCGTATCAACATTGACGCTGAGTACGACTCCTACGCCATCTTCGCCGACGTGACCTGGGAAATTACCGCAAACCTGTCTCTCACCGGCGGGTTGCGCTGGACCCGTGATGAGAAAGAGTTCGGTCGCTATGTCGAGTTCAACGACTTCGTGATCGCCTTTGCCTTCCCCACTGAAACCCGCATCGATGCCAGTGGCAACTACGACCCTGATGGCGAGCTGGGCTGGCTGGTATCGAAGGACAGCTGGGAGCAATTGACGCCGCGCCTGGTACTCGACTGGGCAGTCACCGATGATGTAATGCTTTACGCCTCCTATGCGGAGGGTTACAAGGCAGGCGGGTTCAACAGTGCGGGTGAAATCCTCGCGCCCTCGTTTGATCCGGAGGAGGTGACCAACTACGAGTTGGGCATGAAATCCACCTGGTTCGACAACACCCTTCGGGTCAATGTGGCCTTGTTCAGCTACGAGTACGACAACCTGCAGGCACTGGAGTTCATAGAAGCAGCATGTATTCCGGGATCCAACGTGGGGTCCTACCTGTTCGAGACCTCCGACGTGGAGGGTGATGGTGCCGAGCTTAGCGTCAGCTGGCTGCCCCTTGAAAGTCTGGAGCTGTTTTTCAACACCGGGTTGCTGGACGCGGAGTATGCCCGGCGGGAAGAGCGCACCGTGGTGAATGGCAAGTGCGAAATTATCGACCGCTCCGGGGAAACCTTCAATGAATCTCCCGACGTCAACTTCTCCGTAGGAGGCACCTATACCCTGGACCTGGAGGACGCCGGTGAACTGGCTTTCACCGCCGCGTTCAGCTACTCGGAGGGTGTGGAGCGCAACAGCTGCATTTATGTGGTCGACAACCGCGCCGAAGGCCGTCCCTCCGATGTGTATGGTCTCACGGATCTGAACGGTCAGCTCGTTATCAGTGATCCATCGGCCACAGGAGACCTGACCGAACCGCCTTTCAGCCAGTGCCCCGACGGTGATGACTTCGAACAGCTCAATGCGCGGGTGACCTACTACAGCCCCGGTGGGAACTGGGAGCTTGCTGCCTGGGTGGTCAACTGGACTGACTGGGAGCCCGACCATGTGGATCCGGGTGGCCTGGGCGGTGAACTGGCATCCGATTTTTCGGATGGGTCGCCTTCCTACCCCCGTACCGAGGAGCCGCGCATGTATGGGCTGGAATTCCGCTACAACTTCCAGTAGGGCCGAATTCATTCGGCTGCGGTAGCGCGAAGGGTCAGAACGGGAAATCGGTGCCGAACGTCCAGCCTCTCACGCCGCTGCCCCGGGAGTAGCCCACCCGCACCCGGGCGAAATCCACGCCCAGGAAAGAGATGGGCTTTCTCAGCCCGATGGATAAACCGATTTCGTGCAGCAGGCCCACTTCGGATTTGCGCGGGCGCAACTGGTCGATATCCCACTCGGGAAGAAAGTGCTGCACAAGGTAATAGACGCCTGTGTCGACTGCCCGATCCGCCAGTACCAGGGGTGTGGTCCAGCGGAGGTCGACGCCGCTCTCCAGCAGCCCGAAGCTGGTGCGGTTGTAGGAGTCCTGCTGGTATTCACCGGCCGCCTGGAACGCGGCCCCCCAGCGCAGTTCCCAGCCTCTGGGATAGTGCCAGGTGCCGAGCGCCCGGATGCCCAGCACGCCCATCCAGATGGTCTCTCCCCCGGCGAAATCGTGTCCTGCCCCAAGGTTGCCGAAAGGCTTGAGGGTCCAGTTCGGGTGGATGGGGAGCTGGAATTCGAATCCTGGTAGCGCCGTTAGCGTTACCAGGTCCTCTTCCAGCAGGTGACCAAACCAGTCCTGGTCGGTCACGGTGTCGTAACCCAGCACCACCGGCATGTTCAACTCGAGACCTGACCGGTCCTCAGTCATGCCGCGTTGGGTATAAGCGACGGGGATGCTCAGCATCGTGATCCGTCGCCCGTTGATCTTGTAGGAGCCGGTGCCCATGACGGTGGCGTAGATATAACTGACCTCCACGTCCTCGGCATCCGGGGGCACGTCCTGGGCGTCTGCGCCGGCACCCGAAAACAGCAGGGCGCACAGTGCGATCATGCTTAACAGTCGATTCATAAACAGATGTCATTCATTGCTGCGCTGACGCGATCGGCCCGCACTTGGTGTCATTTTACCGATTCCCCCCGTGGCTGCGATAGTGTAGGATGCGCAGCCTACACGCGGTCGCCTACGACGTCGTCCGCGTTTCCTTGCAAGTGAAGAGATTCCCCATGACATTTGATCAGCTGGGTCTGTCCGAAGCGCTGTTGCGCGCGGTGCAGGAGAAAGGCTATACCAAGCCCTCGCCCATACAGGTGCAGGCCATTCCTGCCGTGCTGGGAGGCCGCGATGTGATGGCAGCGGCCCAGACCGGTACCGGCAAGACTGCCGGCTTCACCCTGCCCATCCTGCAGCGCCTGCAGGATAGCGGCCCACAGCACCCCCACCGGATACGCGCCCTGATCATTACACCCACCCGGGAACTGGCCGCCCAGGTGGCCGAGAGCGTGGACACCTATGGCGCTCACCTCCCTTTCAAATCGGCGGTCGTGTTTGGTGGGGTCAAGATCAACCCTCAGATAGCCAGATTGCGCAAGGGCGTCGATATTCTGGTCGCCACCCCCGGGCGGCTGCTGGACCTGCACCAGCAGGGCGAGGTGAACTTCGATGGCCTGGAAATCCTGGTGCTGGACGAGGCTGACCGCATGCTGGACATGGGTTTCATTCACGATATCCGGCGTATCCTGAAGTTACTGCCGGCACAGCGTCAGAATCTCCTCTTCTCGGCCACTTTTGCCGATGAGATCCGCGGGCTCACCCGCAGCATCCTGCACGATCCCGTGGAAGTGGAGGTTTCCCCACCCAACGCCACCGCCGATCGGGTGGAGCAGTGGGTGTATCCGGTGGACAAGAAGCGCAAGCCCGCTCTGCTGCGGGAGCTGATTGTCGATAACGACTGGCAGCAGGTGCTGGTGTTTTCCCGCACCAAGCATGGCGCCAACCGGCTTGCACAACAGCTGGAAAAATCAGGCATCAATGCTGCGGCGATTCATGGCAACAAGAGCCAGGGTGCACGCACCCGGGCCCTGGCCGGTTTCAAGAACGGCCAGATCCGGGTGCTGGTGGCCACCGATATTGCCGCCCGCGGGCTGGATATTGCCCAGTTGCCCCAGGTAGTGAATTTCGACCTGCCCAACGTCCCGGAGGATTACGTTCACCGCATCGGCCGTACCGGGCGGGCGGGGGCTTCAGGCAGGGCCTACTCCCTGGTGAGCGCCGACGAGATCAAGCAGCTCAACGATATCGAGCGGGTCGTGCAGCGCCATCTGACCCGCGACTATATCAGCGGATTCGAGCCCGAGCACGAGGTGCCCCAGAGCGCACCGCTGCGCAAACCGGGTCAGAACCAGCGCCGTCATGGAGCTCACAAGGTCTCCCCGGCCGGGCAGACCGCTCGGGGGCGCGGCAGCGAAGGACATAAACCGGCCCGGCGCAGGCGCCGCCCGCGGGCTGGTAGCGCTGCGCGCCACGCCTGACATCAAGACTGCCCCTGGGGTTATCCTCCGCTCTTGACTTGAGCCAGCGCTCCCTGAATGATGAGCCCGCCAGACCATCCGTTCCGGGAGACTCCCTATGCAACGCACCATTCTCATCACCGGCTGCTCCAGCGGTATCGGCGCTGCCCTGGCGCGCGAACTGAATAAGAGGGGCCAGCGAGTCTACGCGACTGCCCGTCGTCCCGAGACCCTGGCGCCCCTGGCGGATTCAGGCATCGAAACCATCCCACTCGATGTCAATGACGAAGACAGCATTGCCGCGGCAATGGCGCAGGTGCGTGAGGGCGCGGGACAGCTGGACATGTTGATCAACAATGCCGGTTTCTCCCAGGTGGGAGCCGTGCTTGATCTGAGTCGGGAAGACCTCCGCAGCCAGTATGAGACCAACGTTATCGCCCCGGTAGCGGTTGCTCGGGCCGCGATGCCTCTGCTGCGGGCGGCGGTGGCGGCCCATGGCAGCGCGTCACTGGTGAATGTCGGCAGTATCGTCGGCCTGTTTACCACCCCCTATGCTGCCGCCTACTGTTCCAGCAAGGCCGCCATCCACTCGCTTTCGGATGCGCTGCGGATGGAACTGGCGCCCTTTGGTATCAACGTCGTTATGATACAGCCCGGCGGGGTGCGCTCTGCTTTCGGTGATCACGCGGAAGAGGCGATCCGTTTGCCCGAAGACTCCCTGTACAAGTCGGCTGAAGCCGGCATAAGGGCCCGGGCACAGGCGGGCCAGCAAAACGCCACACCGGCGGAGGAATTCGTTGTGCCGGTGGTGGACAAACTGCTGCAGCAAGCTCCCCCGGCGATAATTCGCGGCGGCGCTGGCAGCGTACGTTATCCTCTGCTGAAGAAATTGCTGCCGTTGAAGGTCTTCGACAGACAGCTGTCGAAGACCTTTGGCCTGGACCGGT
>Ga0316201_10003407_pt1 | contig 11719 bp, 10 predicted proteins | sample CS6wburrow_MG_FD_204516 | JGI IMG/M metagenome (GOLD analysis project Ga0316201, IMG submission 204516) | Coastal sediment microbial communities from Delaware Bay, Delaware, United States - CS-6 worm burrow | ecosystem: Environmental > Aquatic > Marine > Coastal > Sediment | place: USA... | reverse complement strand
ATAGGCCTCGGCGGTTGCAAAGATGCCTTCGTCGAGTTCGATGTTCTCGGGCAGGAACCTCAGGCCCTCGAGCAGGTAAGCCATGATGTCCACGCTGTCGATGGCGAGATCGATCGAGCGGAACAAGGGCGATTTCAGCCGCTGCAGGTCCCGGTGATAACCAGATGGCAGCTTCGCCGTGATCATCAGGGCCTCGTTGAGGCAGGCCTGCGTCGTGGCAGACGATGCGCGCAATAATTCTAAAACGTCCGGATTGCGCTTCTGCGGCATGATCGATGAACCCGTTGTCACATCGGCTGCGAGTGACACGTACGCGAATTCCTGCGTGTAGAACAGCAACAGGTCGCTCGCCATGCGGGACAGGTCCTGCATCATGAGAGCGATCTCGAACAGCAGGGCGCTCTCGGCCTTGCCGCGCGACAGCTGCGCGGCCGTCACGGGTGACTGTGTCTCGTCGAAGCCGAGTCGCCGGGTAGTGAAGTCGCGATCGAGTGGCAGGCCAGGGGTCCCGTATCCTGCAGCGCTTCCGAGCGGGTTCTTGTTGATGCGCTTGTGGACGGCCCTCAGGCCCGCAACGGCATCGGCGAAGCCTTCCCCAAAGCCCCCGCACCACAGGTCCACCGATGACGGCATGGCGTGCTGCATATGTGTGTAACCGGGCAACTCGACCTCGCCCTGCCGCTCCGCCAGGTGCTCGATCGAGGACAGTAAGTGTTCGACGCGACCCACCAGATCGATTGCGGCGTCGCGGAGATACAGTCGCAGTGCCGTCAATACCTGGTCGTTACGCGATCGCCCGAGGTGCAGGCGCCCGCCGGCCTCGCCGATGTTCTCTGTCAACCGCGATTCAAGTGCCGTGTGCACGTCCTCGTCCTCGAGCGTGATCTGCCATTCACCTTCGGCGAAGCTCTTGTCGAGTGCACGCAGGCCATCGCAGATCGCGTGACAATCGTCGTGGGATATCAGTTCCTGTGCCGACAGCATCTCAGCGTGAGCGATCGAACCGCGCACGTCGTAAGAAACCAGCCTGGCGTCGAGCAGATGGTCTTCGCCGGCCGTGTAGCGGAGCACTCGCTCGTCCAGTGGCAAGCCTTTTTCCCAGAGCCGGCTCATGCCTCTTCGCCTTGCTCTTCTGGAGTGAGGGCGTTGATATCGTCGACAACAAGCGTGCCGGTGCCTTCGTTGGTGAAGACCTCAAGCAGGATGCTGTCCGGGAGCTTGTAGGAGATGACATGCACGCGTTGTACGCCATTCTTGATGGCCGCATCAATAGCCGCTGCTTTCGGCAGCATGCCGTCGGCGATGATGCCCTTCTCCTTGAGTTCCGTCAGGCGTTTCCGATCGATGTAGCTGATCAGCGAGCCCGGATCATCGATGTCTTCGAGAATGCCGGTCGCGCCCGTGACGAGAATCAGCTTCTCGGCGTCGAGCTCGGCCGCGATCGCCGCGGCGACCGTATCGGCGTTAATGTTGAGTATCACGCCCTTCTCGTCGCAGGAGAGCGGGCTCACCACGGGCATCAGGCCATTGTCGAGCTGTTTCTTCAGGATATCGGCTTCCACCGAATCGATGTCGCCAACAAAACCATAGTCGACCGATTCTCCATCCTTGCCCAGCACCGGCGGTCGTTTGTGGGCGCGGATCAGTCCTGCGTCAATGCCACTGATGCCCACCGCGGGGATCTGCAGGTCGCGACAGGTCGCGAGAATGCGCGTGTTGATCTGGCCATTGAGAATCATCGTCGCAACGCTGAGTGAATCACTGTCGGTGACGCGACGACCTTCGACGAACTTTGTATCGAAGCCGAGGGCTGTAGCGAGCTTGGTCGATTGTGGTCCGCCGCCGTGAATCAGCACCGTGCGGATGCCGACCTGGTGCAGAATACCTACCTGCTCAACCAACGCACTCGTCAGCACCGGGTCAGCGAACACCTCGCCGCCGACCTTGATGACGAACACCTTGCCTTTGAAAAGTCGAATATAGGGCGCGGCATGCTTGAGCGCCGATACGACGATCGCGCGCTCTCTCTTCGAGGTCATGATTTGCCTCCGAGCATCTGGTGGAGCACTGCCATCTGGGCGAGCATGCGGTTGCGCGCTTCGGGAATTACGATGCTGCGCGGTCCGTCGAGAATCTCGTCGGCCACGACCACGCCGCGGCGCACGGGCAGGCAATGCATGAAGCGGCAGTCGTCTTTCGCATTGTCGAACCAGGGTTCGTCGACGCACCAGTCGAGATATTGCTCGCGCAACTTCTGGTCGGCCAGCTTGTCACCGTAATGTCGTGTCGAAGACCAGGACTTGGCGTAAATGATCTGTGCGCCTTCCATTGCTTCCTTCCGGTCAGTCGTCTCGGTGACGGAGCCACCGGAATCTTCTGCCGCGAAGATGGCTTTTTGCATGACCGGTGCCGGTAGTTCGAAGCCTTCCGGTCGCAGGACCGTCACGTCCATGCCGCGCTTGGCGGCCATGTGCAGTGTTGCTGAAGGCACTGCCAGCGGCAGAGCTTTCGGGTGATAGGCCCAGCTCAGCACGAACTTGCCGCCATTGGTCGGTATGTCGTGATCATCCATCGTCTTCCAGTCCGCGAGGCTCTGGCAGGGATGATTCATCGCTGACTCCATGTTGATGTACGGTGTATCGATAAGATCAGTCAGTGCATTGAACCGTGTCTCGGCGAGGTCGGTTTCGATTTTGTTGCGGTCTGCAAACGCGCGGATGCCAATGGCGTCGCCGTAAGACGCGATCACCGGAACCGCTTCGCGAATATGCTCGGCGGCCACACCGTCCATCACGATGCCATCGCGAACCTCCAGCCCATGGATCGACATGTCGGGCGAGATGACGAAGGAACCGCCACCGAGGCGCACCATCGCCGCCTGGAATGACGCCAGCGTGCGCAGCGACGGACTCAGGAACAGCAACGACAGCACCTTGCCTTTGAGTGCTTCCGGCTCTGGCTGTGCGTCAAGCCTGCCGGCCAGCTCGACAAGCGCCTTGATTTCTTCGTTGGAAAAATCGGCAAGATCGTTAAACGCTTTCATTCGTTTTCCTTCGTTCCTCAGTAAGGTTCCAGTTACCTTAGACTCGATAAAAGGTAACTGGAACCTTTTTAGATTGTTGTGGGCACAAGGTTTGTGAGGGCCTGTGCCAGGTGATCGACATGTTTGGGCTGTAGTACGAGCGGTGCAAGAATTCGAAGAACATTCGGGTCAGCACTGGTGCCGGCGAGAATGTCGTATTCCAGCAATGCGTCGCGTACTTCCACGGCAGGCCTGTCGCACACGAGGCCGAGCAGTAATCCCATGCCCTGAATCTTGCGTACGGGGCCAACCACGCACTGTTCGCGAATTTGTGCCTCGCGTTCGCGCACGTTCGCGAGCAGGTGCTCGTCTGTAATGGCCCGCACGGTTGCGGAGATTGCCGCTGCGGCTATCGGGCCGCCACCAAATGTAGAGCCCAGGTCTCCGATGCCAAAGCCCGCCGCGATCTCGTGCGAACAAAGCACGGCGCCGCAAGGTATGCCGCCACCCAGGGCTTTGGCGCTCGTGATGATGTCCGGATCGATGCCATGCGCCTGCACGGCAAAGAAATGTCCACAACGCCCCATTCCGGACTGTACTTCGTCGGCGATCAGGATGGCGCCGTGCTTCTTTGTCTCTTCGCGCAGCGTCTCGAGGAACTCGGTCGAGAGGTCGTAGGCACCGGCGACTCCCTGTACCGGCTCAAAAATTACCGCCGCGATGCGGTTATCGATCATCGCCTTCGCGGCATCGATGTCGTCGCGCGGTATGAAGTCGACCTCGAAGGGTCTGGACGGAAAGCCGTACCACTTTTCGGCATGCCAGGTGACTGCCGCAGCAGCGGCCGTCCTGCCATGAAAGCCCTGCGTGATAGCCAGCACTTTCTTGCGCCCCGTCGTCATGCAGGCCATGCGCAACGCGTTCTCGTTGGCCTCGGCGCCCGAATTCACGAAGAACACGCGGTCGAGGCCACGTGGCGCGACGCGTGTCAGCTGCTCGGCGGCGTCTGCCCGAATATCGAGTGCTACAGCGTTGCTCTGGAACAGCAATTTGCTGCTCTGCTCCTGAATCGCTTCGACAAGGCGAGGATGACCATAACCGAGCGCTGCAACGGCATGCCCGCCATAGAGATCGAGTATCCGCCTGCCATCGCGCGTGAAAATATCGCAGCCACTTGCACGCTCCGGTACGAACGGCAGCTGGCCATAGACCGGAATCGTCAGGGCGGCTTCACGTACCCGCGGGTCCGTCATTGCTTCGCTGATGGTCGTCATCAGGTCCACCCCGGTGCGGGCATATCGAGACCTGTAGTCTCGGGCAGGCTCCACAAGCGGTTCATCCACTGCATTGCGCCGCCGGCAGCTCCCTTGACGAGATTGTCGATCGCGGCCATTACGACGACCGTGTCACCATCGGTTGCCACACTGATGTGGCACTGGTTGCTGGCAACGACGTTCTTGATTCGCGGCGCGCCTTCGACAACCTGCACGAACGGCGCACCGGCGTAAGCCTCTTCATACACCTTGCGCAGCTGTTTCTCCGTCACTGCGGATTTGGCTTTCGCCTGCAGGGTGACGTGAATGCCGCGTGCGAACGGCCCCGAATGTGGCACGAAGTGTACCTTTGTCTCGCGGCCACTCGCCGCTTCCGCCAACGCTGCGACCTCGGGCGCATGACGATGCGCCAGCGGCTTGTATGCGTAGAAGTTGCTGTTGCGTTCGGGGTGGTGCGTGCCAGCCTGCGGGCTCTTGCCAGAACCTGTACTGCCGGTGACGCCACTGATGAACACCTCGGCTTCGGTCAGGCCGGATTGAATGAGCGGTACGGTGGCCAGCGTCGACGCCGTTGCGAAGCAGCCCGGGTGGCCTATATGTGCGACGTCGATGTCACCGGCGTGCTCAGGCAACACGCACACGAACTGGTCGAGCAGTTCGGGTGCACCGTGGTCGGCGTTGTATATCGCCTCCCACGCGTCTTGTTGAGCAAAGCGGAAATCGGCCGACGAGTCGACGACATGCACGTTAATGCCTTTATCTGCACAAGACTGGATCGCGTTTGCGATCACAGCCGCCGAAGCGCCATGTGGTGCCGCCGAGAACAGGGCCAGGTTGCTGTCCGCTGCGACGCAGTCGAGCCACTCGCTATGGGCGACAAAAGTGTGTGCGGCAAGCGCCTGCGCAAGATGTGGGAACAACTCGCCGACTGGTTTGCCGGCACCACTATCCGATACGGCGGCGACAAGATTGAAATTCGGATGCCCCGCGATCAGGCGCAGCAGTTCGCCGCCGACGTAGCCGCTGGCTCCAAGTATGACCGCAGAAATGGGCGCGCTCATGATGCGTTCCTCTTCAGCAAATCCGCGATGTGATCGCCCAGGGCCACGCCGTTGGACAGCGCGTTGATTGCCGGAAGCGACGTCCGCTCATCAATCTGCTGAACACCGACCTCGTTATCCGTCGCGGGTCCTGTGACGATCGTGGGCTCGATACCGAACTCGTTGCGCAAGAGCTGCACGCCACCCCAGGCCGAGACCGGGTCGTTTGCGCATAGAACGACGGCAGTGAGCGCGTCGCGAATCGCCTCGTCCGAGAGAATTGCGCCGACACCGTAGGCGCCGAGCAGGCCATCGCCAAGCTCCAGCACGATGACATCGGGCTTCTTTTTCGCGAGTCCCGTCAGCAGGGCGCGCGTCAACTCCGGACCGTTGGCTTCGGTCGTTGTAACGATTCCGAAGTCCGAGAAAATCATCGTTTCGCTTGCGCCTGCGTCTTCCATCGCGAGGACGTCGCGCCGCAACGAAACGCCCGTTGCCTTGCATGCCGCGACGTGAAAGCCGAGGTGCCGCAGCCGACCGACGATGGCGCAGGCGGCGGCGGTCTTGCCAGAGTCCATGCAAGTGCCGGCCATGGCAATAACGGGCACGCCGTTGGTATCGATGCCGGCGTCAGGATCCAGCACGCTGGAGCCGGCTCGTGCGGGCACGCCAATGCGTTCGCCGAGATACGGAAAGCTCAGCACGGTTCCAAGGACTTCGCAGTCGAACGGTGCGCCGACGTCCGGGTTCGCGGAATCACAAATTCCGAGTACGCCGCCAATATTCAGGATCTGGATAATGTCACCGGGTTTCAAAGATGTCGGCAGATGGCCCGAGTAACCGCGCAACGCTTTGCGGTGCCCAAGTGCACCGACGATGACGTCGCCCTGGTTGACCGCCGCCATGCGCCCCGACGTAAGCTCGAGCTGGTTATAGCGCGACTTGTTATTGAGAATCTTTGCGGCAATAAGCACACCCTCTTCACAGGGGATGTCCCTTGACAGCCGCAGCTCCGACGCGAGGTCGTTGTGTTGCGCTACCGATGCGATCTTGTCGACGACGACACTTTTCATGATCAGCTTCCGGCAGCCCGGGTCTGCAACGAGCCCGGCAGTGACAGGACGCGCGCGTAGCCCAGGGCGTCCGCGGGCGTCCACTCGCCGGCGGATTCGCCGTACACGCCCTTGGTGGCCGCAAGCAATGAATGCTTTGACTCGACGCCTTCAATGAACAACTGTCCCGGTCGCAACGCGAAGTTGACCGTGCCCGTGACGCGCTTCTGCGATGACGCCAGCAGCGCCTCTACATCGTCGCAGGCGAGGTCGAGTTGTTTACCTTCATGGACAAGGTCGCCGTAGACGGCGGCAACGCTGTCCTTGATACGTGCCTGCTGTGCGCTGAGCACGAGCTTCTCGAGTTCGCGATGTGCGGTGATCAGTGTGATGGCAGCCGGCGCTTCGAAGGCGACACGGCCCTTGGTGCCAAGCACGGTGTCGCCGAGATGGATGCCACGGCCGATGCCGTAACTACCGGCGAGCGTTTCGAGTGCTTCGATAAGTGCAACCGGCGAGAGCCTCTCGCCGTCGAGCGCGACTGGCACGCCCTTGTCAAAATCCAGCGTGTGCTGCGTCTGCTCTTTGGGTTCGCTGAACGCATTCGCCGACAAGACCCAGGCAGATTCGGGAATCGAACCTTCCGACGTCAGCGTTTCCTGGCCGCCGATCGTAATACCCCAGAGGCCACGGTTGATCGAGTACGCCGAGCCCTGTGCCGGCAACGGCATGCTGTGTTGCTCGAGATAGGCGAGCTGCTCGTCCCGGACCCAACTGTTGTCACGCACGGGTGCAAGCACGGCGAGCCCCGGATTTAACGTCCGCAGTGCGACCTCGAAACGTACCTGGTCGTTGCCCGCTGCCGTGCAGCCGTGTGCAACGGTTGTGGCTCCGCGCTCCTTCGCAAGCAGCGCGAGTTTCTCGGCCTGGAGTCCGCGCTCCGCACCGACGCACAACGGGTAGGCGTTGCCGCGCAGCACATTGCCCGCGATCAGGTGGCGGATGACCGTGTCGAAGAATTCTTCCTTTGCTTCGATCAGGATATGTTCGATCGCTCCGAGCGCAACCGCTCGTTCTTCGAGTGCGACCGCGGCGTCTGCATCGATGCCGCCCGTGTCGACACAGGCGGTGATGACATCGCGGCCGTAGTTCTCCTTGAGCCACGGCACGCAAAACGATGTATCGAGGCCGCCCGAAAAGGCGAGGATGATGGGGGACAGGTCCTTGCTCACTGGTATCTCCAAATCAGGATCGAGTCGCGTGTTCGATCCGTGTAATCAAATTTTTCTGCGCGTGTGCAGATTCCGTTGCGACGAATACCGTGTCGTCGCCAGCGATCGTCCCGACTATGCCGGGCCAAGCACAGCGATCGAGCGCGAGACCGACTCTCTGTGCGGCACCGACGCCTGTGCGAATAACCAGCAGGTTCGAGCCGGCAGTGGTGATGTTGCGCAATAACTCGGCGACGCCGGCAAGCTGGTCATCGCCGGATGCGTCGGATGCGGGTAATTCATAGCCCCGGGCAGTCTTGATCGCGCCGATTTCCCTGAGGTCGCGGCTCACGCTCGACTGTGTGGCCACATGACCCAGGTTCTGCAATGCGCCAACCAGTGAGGCCTGCGTTTCGGCAGGCCCTTTGACAAGCAGGTCGCGGATAGCCGCGCGCCTTTGAATCTGGTCTTCCGTTGTCGGGGGCATGAGCGTGTTTACTGTCATGTATGAATAAATATGCGCATATTAAATTACTAATGCGCATAAATAGTCAACCCCCTGACGCACATTTTTTTGCCCTGAATGCGGTAAACTGCGCCGCTTCCGGACAATTTGGAGCTCATTGGTGGCCTTACCTGAATGCGTAGAAGTGACTACGGGCAAGAATCCCGTCGGCAGTGTGATCTGGTTGCACGGCCTGGGCGCCGATGGCCATGACTTCGAACCGATCGTACCGGAACTGCATCTGCCGGCCGACTTGCCGCTGCGTTTTGTGTTCCCGCATGCGCCGGTACGTCCCGTGACCATTAACGGTGGCATGGCGATGCGTGCCTGGTATGACATCGTGACCCTGGATTCTGAAGGGCGTGCAGATGCAGCGGGTGTGCATGAAAGTACCGCCTTACTTGAGGGCTTGATTGCGCGCGAAAAGGATCGCGGCATCGCAGCGGACAAGATCATCATTGCCGGATTTTCGATGGGTGGTGCCATAGCGATCAACACCGCGCTGCATACCAAAGAAAAACTGGCGGGGCTGATGGCGCTTTCGACCTACTTGCCATTGCCGAGCGAAGTTGAGGGATCGACCGGCAGTCGTGACCTGCCTGTTTTCATGGCGCACGGTTCCTTCGACCCGATGTTGCCGATGCAGTGGGGGCAGGTATCGGCGGAGAAACTGAAGGAAATCGGTTTCACGATTGAGTGGCACGACTACCCGATGGCACATGCGGTATGCGCGGAAGAGATCCGCGATATTCGCGAGTGGCTGATTAAAACCTACGGCGTCAGAACGTCAGACTGAAAACGGAGCCGCCGCCGTCGTCGGAGTTGACGCGGATAAATCCACCGTGCGCGATCATTACCTGACGCGCCAGGGCGAGTCCTACACCGGAACCTTTCTCCCGGGTTGTAAAAAACGGTACGAATATTTTTGTTGCGATGTCTGCCGGAACGCCCGGGCCATTGTCTGCTACTTCGATAACAACATTGTGTCTGCGGTTCAGACGACCACTTAGTCGGACCAGTGGCCCGGTGGTCGATTCCGTTGCCTGCCATGCGTTCCGCAGCAGGTTTATCAGTACCGGCTCCAGCAAGTCGCGGTCCGCGTACACGTCGAGCTCACCCGGGGTGATCTCAATTAAGAACTCGATGTCATCGCGCGGGCATTCGGCCTGCGCCAGTCGCAACACCGTGTCAAAAAGGTCGGCGAGTCGAATCCGCTTCTTCTCAGGCGGTGCAAGCCGGGTAATCTGCCGGTAGCTGTCAACAAATTGCACAAGACTGTCGGAACGTCGCGCGACAGTTTCGATCGCATCGTGCAGGTCTTCGAGGTCCTCTTCGATTGGCTCGTTGCTGCGAACCTTGTCCAGGACGTCAGCTACGACGTCTGTCGCCGTCGCCGCCAGCGAGGTAACTGGCGTAATCGAATTCATGATTTCGTGTGTGAGGACACGCACGAGATCTTCCCAGGCTTCGGCCTGTGTGGCATCAAGCTCGGACTGAATATCCTGCAGCGAGATGAGGCGCTCGGCCCGGCCCGCGACTATCAACTCGGTCGTCGCCAGGGTGAGCTTGTACTCGATTCCCTCGACCGTGAACGCCACGAGCTGCCGCACGCCGGGTACGGCTGTCGTAACAGACTCGGCGAAACTGGAACCAAACTTGCGCAGATCCTTCAGCGTTGTGACATGTTCGGCGCCAAACAGGCGCCGCGCCGCGTTGTTTTGCAGGGTGATCGACTCGTCGGCATGCAGCGTCATGAGTGGCACCGGGATGTGTTCGATCAGGGCACGGGAGCGGCGCATCTCCGACTCCTGGTCGGTGCTGCGAGCGCGCATGCGTTCGAGAATATCGGTGAAGGCCTCGCCGAGTGCACGAAACCCGGAGCCATCCTTTTCGAAATCGAAGCGTTGCGAGTAGTCCGCATAGCGGGCGGCGTCGAGAAAGCGAGCAACCTCGCGATTGGTGCGGCTGACGTAACGCCACACGCCGGCAACCAGTAGAACGAGCGCGCCGCCTGCCAGAATCATCGCACTGTGATATCCCGGTAGAACCAACAGCCAGACGAAAGCCGCCATCGCGAGGCCGGCGAGGACCAGGCGAAAAACAAGTGAAACGACGAAGCGCCTATATATCATGCTTTTCCATGCGCCGATAAAGCGACGCGCGCGTCAGGCCGAGCTCGCTTGCCGCACGTGAAATATTGAAGCCGTGCTTGCGAAGCGCTTTGAGAATAGTGTCTTTTTCGAGATGATCGAGATTGAGAATCGTCGGCATCACAGCGGGGGCAACCGCTATGTGCTCCTGCGAGTAGTCGAGCTGCAAGTCGCCGGGTTCGATAACATCGCTCTCGGCAAGTATGACCGCTCGTTCGACTGCGTGGCGCAGGGCGCGCACATTGCCGGGCCATTCGTATTCGAAAAGCGCGCTGGTTGCCGCTTCCGAAAACGCCCGACTCCGTCCTCCATACCGTCGCGAAAACTCCGCAAGGAAATGGCGCGCGATCGGCAGGATGTCGTCCTTGCGATCACGCAGTGGCGGCACCACGATTTCGACCGTGTTGAGCCGGAACAACAAGTCGGCTCGAAAGTGGTCGGGATCCCGCAACCTGCTCGACGGGACGTTGGTTGCCGCGATGATCCGCACGTCGAACGGCTGTGACTTGTGAGAACCAACGGCTGTGACCTGACGCTGTTCGAGCACGCTCAACAATTTCGCCTGCAGGTGCAGCGGCAGGTTGCCAATCTCGTCCAGAAACAACGTGCCACCGTTTGCGGCCTGAATACGGCCGATGCGATCCTCGTTCGCGCCGGTGAACGCCCCCTTGCGGTGACCGAACAACTCCGACTCGAACAGCGTCTCGCTTATCGACCCCATGTCGATCGAAAGAAACACCTGCCCGGAGCGTTTCGATTGCCGATGCAATTCGCGGGCAATCAGTTCCTTGCCTGACCCATTCTCACCGAGAATGAGTACATTCGCATCGGTAGGCGCTGCGCGGCGAACAACTTTCAGGACGTCCTTTATCTGCGGAGAATCACCGACAATACCCCTGTCGACTGACGCCGCCTCCCGAATCAGTACCTGGTTGGTCTGGCGCAGTGTTTCAGTTTCAACGCGGCTGCGGCTTAGCTTGACCGCCGCTGATACCGTTGCGACCACTTTTTCGTTTTGCCAGGGCTTCGCGATGAAGTCGGTCGCGCCTCGCTTCATTGCATCGACGGCCGTGTTGACGCTGCCGTGTGCGGTGATCATGACAACCACGGATCCGGGGTCAATCGCGAGAATCTGTTCCAGCCAGTAAAGTCCCTGTGCACCCGACGACTCTCCCGGCCCGAAATTCATGTCCAGCAGGATGACATCGATGTCGTTGCTCGCGAGCAATTCGGGGACCTGCTCGGGGTTCTTGCAGGTGGTGATTTCGCCAAACTGGCGCCTGAGCAGCAATCTGCCTGCGGTCAGGATGTCTTCATCGTCATCAACGATCAGAATGTTGCCGGTCTTGCGCATCTTGGGCCTCAAAAACTGTTCGAAATCGTACACTTACTGTCCGCATGCGTACAGTTTTCTCCATTTATGCTGTACCCACGCCATAAAAAACAACAGGTTACAAACTGGCAC
>Ga0316201_10003406_pt1 | contig 11719 bp, 13 predicted proteins | sample CS6wburrow_MG_FD_204516 | JGI IMG/M metagenome (GOLD analysis project Ga0316201, IMG submission 204516) | Coastal sediment microbial communities from Delaware Bay, Delaware, United States - CS-6 worm burrow | ecosystem: Environmental > Aquatic > Marine > Coastal > Sediment | place: USA... | reverse complement strand
GCGCAGGCCACCGTGCTCAGAAAGAGCAGGCCCGCGAAAATTAAACTGCGTGTTATCACCCTGTCCTGATCCTGCGATAGAAAATGATGGTCTAATTGTCGGCGTTTTCTTCGTGCCAGGTACGCAGATGCAGAATTACATCGTCCATCGTCTCGACGGAAGCGTCCGAGCTGGTCGCGCTGATTCGTACATCGTCGCTAATCGCGCTGCTGCTGTTGCCGAAAATGCTGGAAATATCGTACATCGCATCAATGATTGCGTCGCGCGTCGCCACTTCGAGTAGCCGTGGTCCGTCTTTAAGGCCGTCACCGGCGGAAAACTTGGTATCGGAAACATGGCTCGTACCGATTGCTGTTGCCGAAAATAGTTGCTCTCCATTCGCCGCATGAATCGAGACCTGCAGTGCCAGCCGTGCCGAGACATTCAATCGGTTCGTGATAAAACCGGGCACCACAGACAGGACCGGCTTGTAAGCCAGTAGTCTGTAGCTCAACGTAGGATTGTCACCCGGTTCTGTGATCGTTGTGACATTTGCAAAGTGCTGCCTTGTCATCGACAGTAATGCCTTTTCAAGCGAGGGCCCCACGACGATTGGAATGGGGTTGAAAACCTGCTCGTCCGATCGCGGCTTTACGTTCAGTCGCAAATTCTGGATTCGAGGCTCAATATGCAGATCAACTGCTTCCTCGATCCGGTGACCACCCACTTTATAGTCCGGCAACTCGGCGTCTCGCACTCGTGCTGTGTCCGGCACAGTGGCCGCGCAGCCGAACACAACGACCAAAACGAGGGCCAGAGATGTTATTCGAAACATGTTTGAGATCTTTTCGTGTAATTGCAACATATGTAGTCCAGCACCTTCGTTGATACTTTGCAGCGGACTTTATAGCTTAGTGTCCTCAATTCCGCACAACGCGAACGGCTGTCCGGTCATCCGGCAAGTTCAAAGCTGCGCGCAAGAACTGCGGGTCGAGAGAATCAGCCGCCTCATCCTCGCACGCCGAATAGTAGCTTGACGGGGTCATCCCGATGTAGCGGCGAAAGGTCCGTGAGAAATACGAGGCGTCGTTGAAGCCGACGGCGTAGGCCACGTCCGTAACGTTGGCATGCGGGTCTTGCAGTAGTCTGCAGGACTCGAGAATACGAAAGCGCATGACGTAGTCCTGGAACGTTAAGCCGTACGTCTCGTGAAAAGACCGGCTGAAACGAAAAGGACTCATGTCGCACAGTTTTGACACCGTTTCGTTCTTGATCTTGAACCGATAATTTTGTTTTACGTAATAGAGCGCCGGCAACAACCGGACGTCATCGGTTCGCATCGTCAGGGGAATTTCCGGAGGAATCGGTGCGATGTTGTCGCCCTGAGCCCGAGGGCCTTGACTTGCTGATGCGTTTTTTACGTATCGTAAGGTCTTTAAGCAGCGATGGAATTCACCGTGAGACACCGGCTTCACCAGGAAGTCGAGTACACGACTGCGAAACGCCCACACGGCGAGCGACTCTGAATGTTGCAGCGTTAACAAGAGGATCGGCAGCTGCGGAAAGCTCATCTTCGTTTTGCGCAACAGGTTCAGGCTGCCATGATCCGGGTAGTCGAGATCAAAGCAGACGCAATCTATCGAGTTTTTTTCAATTGTCTGTTCGAGCTGGCGCGCGTCGGAGCATATTTCGACATCGCAACTTTCCCTGATCGCAGTAGGGAGTTCGCCGTGTCTGACGGACACAGTCAGGTCAACCCAAAGCAGCGTCGGTTTAATTTTCATTATTATCCTTAGACGACCGCTGGGAATATTTTAGCCCTGGCGTGCACGGATGCAATAGCTGTCGGAAAAAGCCCGGTGAAGTCCTGACAATTGCATGAAAGAACACGAGCTAAGCAATTGATAAGGATAAAATAAATTGAGCTTTCTTGTTATGTAAAATATCCCGATGCCAACGCGGTTTGCGCACTGCACATCGCAAGATACTGCGCCTCTTGTGCAAGAGACTGCTATCAAAAAGGATGCCGGGCGACTAGCTTATCAATGGACAACGGGAGGTTTGTCTGTCGCTCAAATCGCAACAAGCCTCAGCGAGGCGAAGCGCCAGAGATATCGGACGTTTTGAATGACTCTGGAAGAATCAGGGAGACCAACCCATTGGAAACAAGAATGAAAGAGAAAGTCCTGCGGTTCCTGCATGACGAGGATGGAATGACTTCGGTCGAGTATGCGGTAGCCGGTGCTCTGATTACGGCGGCAGTTGTAGCCGCATTCGTCGGCCTGGGTGAGCAGGTAGAGGTTTTAATAAACTCCATAACGAACGCGATCCCGTAGTTATGTTTAATACTTTAATGCCGACTCGGTTTGCGTCACGGACATCGCAAAATACTGCGCCTCATCTGCAACAGACTTCTATCGAAAAAAACGCCAGGCGACTAACGTGTCAATGGACAACGGGAGGTTTGTCCGTCGCTCGCATTTAATCAATGCATCAGCTAGTGCAGAGAGGCCAAACGTTGTTGATGGCTTTCGAAAGTCAGAAATAAAAAGAAACCAATTGGAGAAGAAAATGAAAGAAAAACTGATGCAATTCTTGCGTGATGAAGAAGGTTTGACGACGGTTGAATACGCAGTAGCCGGCGCGCTGGTTGCCGCAGCTGTTGTAGCCGCGTTCAAAGCATTGGGCGTACAGGTAACTGGCGTCATCACCACCATAACAGGGGCTATCGTTCCGTAACAGGAGCTGTCGTTCCACGTCCCCCTAAGGGAGGGCATTGCTGGCGGGTAGCTATTACCCGCCGGCTATTTTCAAGTCTTCAAGCGAGTGGCAACAAGATATGCCGATCAATGATCCCCTGATGTTCGCAATCACGGTGCCACTTCTCATCGTCGTGACGCTTTGCACGATCACCGATGTTCTGGAACACCGCATCTACAATAGCGTGCTGTTGCCGGCATTGCTGCTGGCGTTCCTTTTAAACACACTGCTAGCCGGTTTGCCCGGGCTCCTGGATAGCTTTTTGGGCCTGGTGTTTGGGATGGCGGTACTTTTTCCGATTTATTTCTTGCGCGGTACGAGCGCCGGTGACGTCAAGCTCCTCGGAGTCGTAGGTGCTTTCCTGGGCACGAAAGGTGCGCTGATCGCGGGGGTTGCGACCCTCTGCTTTGGCGGCGTGCTCGGCATTTTGTTTGTCGTTTGGCGCCTGATCGAGCCGATAGTGATAGCGCATGTCGCACAAATAGCAGGCCCTGACGGACCGCCGGGGCGTCGAATGATGACGGCGACGAGGGCCGACAGCGCTTGGAAAGCTGTCTTTCCTTACGCGCTGGCGATTGCCTGCGGCACTTGTTACGCACTGTGGCACCTCGGCTATTTCAGCCCGGTATTGAGGTAATACGGATGGCATTTTCAGCATTTTCAAGCACCGACCTTCGTCTCGACCATGTAGGCCAGGCGAAGATAAGCAAACTCGCGCCGCGGCCAACGCAGCTGCAGGAAACAGGTCTGTCCGAGGCGTTTGTTGCAGACCTGATCGCGAAACAGATTCTTGACCGGGGTGCGCTGAGCATCGCCGAGATGAGCGGGCTCCTGGCCCTGGCCGGCTCTATTATCGAGCGCGTTCTCAATTTCATGCGCAGCGAAGCGCGGGTCGAAGTGAAGCCCCGCACCGGCGGCCATCAAGAAGCACTGGCCTATTCCCTGACGGAGGTCGGCCGAGTCAGCGCGCTCGACGCGATGATGCGCAGCGGTTACGTCGGCCCCGCGCCGGTGCCATTGAGTCACTACTCTCGCGTTGTAAGGGCCCAGACCATTCACAACCGGAGCGTTGCGAAAGGCGCAATGCGCGCAGCGTTCGCTGACGTAGTCATGGAGCCGGATATACTGGATAGACTCGGTCCGTCGTTGAATTCGGGGCGCGCAATATTCATTTACGGTGCGGCCGGTACCGGCAAGACCTATATTTCGCAGAAGCTGTCGCGTCTTTTTTACGACTTGACGCTTGTCCCACATGCTATCGCCATCGACGATATGGTGGTCCAGGTTTTTGACCATCATCTCCACAAAGTCGTTTCGTACGACAGCGGCGATGAGCGCATCATGCTCGATCGCGGGCACGACCCACGATTCCGGGTCTGCGAGCGTCCGGTTGCCATTACCGGTGGCGAACTGACGGCCGACATGCTGGAAATTCGCCATGATCCCGCAACGCGTCTTTTTGAGGCCCCGTTGCAGCTGAAGGCAAACAACGGCATCTTCATTATCGACGACATGGGACGGCAGCGTATAACGCCGAAAGAGCTATTCAATCGCTGGATCGTGCCGCTGGAGGAGAAACTCGACTATCTCGACCTCGGTAACGGCAAGCACTTCTCGGCGCCATTCGACGTTGTACTGATTTTTTCTACCAACATTCATCCACTCGAACTTGCCGACGAAGCATTCTTGCGCCGTATCGGCTACAAGATCGAATTCAAAACGCTTTCAAGAGAACTTTATACACGAATCTGGAATGACGTCTGTCGCGAGTTTGGTGCGACCTGTGAACCCGATGTCCTGGATTTTGTTATTCACCAACTGCACGAAGTGCACCGTGTCCCCCTGTTGCCCTGCCATCCGCGAGATCTGCTGGGCATGGCTGTGGACCATGCCGTGTACTCGGGCGAATCCAGACAAATCACGACAAGCCACATGCGGTGGGCTTGGGACAACTATTTTGTGTCAGTCGCGGATTACGTCGATCCCGCTGACAAGCAATCGTCTTTCTAGGAGCTCGGATCATGGTCAAACGTAGAGGTCTCATACTCATTTTTCTGTCGCTGATGATGGCTGTAGGCGCAGCCTGGGTTGCGAACACCTGGGTGAGCCACCAGATTGTTTCGAAGGCAGACGCGGCGCCGAATTCCCAGTTCGTTGTAACAGCCGCAATGAGCATTCCATTTGCCACTAAAGTAGAAGGGCGGCACCTGAAGCTGATGGAAGTGCCGGAAGGCGTCTTGCCGGAAGGCGCGTTTACCGATTTGGAACAAGTAGAAGGTAAGGTTTCGACGACGTCCATTTCGCGTGGAGAGATCCTGGTAGCCGAGCGATTTGCGGCACACACGAGGGGCAGCACTTTGGCCGCCCTCGTCGCTGAAAACATGCGCGCGGTGACTGTGCGCGTTGATGACGTAATCGGCGTTGGCGGTTTTCTGTTGCCGGGAAACACTGTCGATGTGCTCGCCGCGCGACAGGACAGAAACCGACGTGCGATTACCGAGACAATCCTGACGAACATCAAGGTTCTTGCGGTCGATCAAACAGCAGCTACCGAAGAGAATACGCCGGTTATTGTGCGTGCAGTAACGCTCGAGATGACGCCAAAGCAGGCCGAAAAACTCGTCAAAGCCCGCACCGAAGGTTCTATCCAGTTAACGCTACGTAACCCTGAAGAAGAAGACCCGGTGGCAGAGCCAGCGAAACGGGTGGTGAAAAAGCGGGCACCAGCACCGACTACAACAGATTCGTCCGTTGAAATTATCCGCGGAACCGAGGTCAGGAAGACGAAGACGAAGACCTGAGGAAATCCGGTTTCTTGAGAGATCGGGTTTCATAAATGTCAAGAAGAACAACAAGGACTTTGCAATGAAATTGTCAACAATAATAAAACGCCGCGGGAATTCGTTGGTCGCATTGATGTTGCTTGGTGCACTACTGATATCAGGGTCGGCGTTAAGCCAGACCACGTTAATGACGCAGCAGCTGGGTAGCGGAGCAGAGCGGGCGCTGCTAGTACCGTTGTACAAGTCACGCGTTGTTGCATTGGACGCGCCGGCAAAAAGAATATCGGTCGGTAATCCGGAAATCGCCGACATCCTGATTCTGCGGTCAACGCAACTTTACGTTCTTGGGAAGGACCTCGGTACCACGAACGTACTGTTATGGGACCGCGAAGATCGCCTGATCGGCACTGTCAGTGTCGAGGTTACACACGACCTGCAGGCGCTGAAATCGAAGTTCCACAGCCTGATGCCGAACGAGGAAATCTCAGTCTACTCAGCGCAGCGCAATATCGTGCTTGCCGGTCGCGTCTCCAATGTCGGCAACATGAACGCCGCTATCCGAATTGCGGAGGGCTACTTCAAAGAAGCTGAGAATCAGGCCGGCGGAATGGTGGGGGCGGGTGACGGTGCAACCCAATTTGCCGCGAAAAATACTTCGGATGACAAGGTGGGCGAAGTCATCAACATGCTAAGTGTCGGCGGCGCGCAACAGGTGATGCTGGAAGTGAAAGTAGCGGAAATTGCCAGGACCGAATTGAAGATCCTCGATGTACGTTTCAATACTATTCTCAGGCGCAGCAGTAAATGGAATTTTGGCGGTGTCAATGGTGGCGCGAGTTTCCCGGACGCGGTTATTAGACAGAGAACGGTGGATGTCCTTAACGGGACTGAAGTAGTTGACACCTTTACCGGACGTATTCCCGTTTTCGGCAGTGACGCACCGTTCGGGCCCGTCATCGACGAGTTTGCGCCGAATCCTCTTAGTATCGCGGACAAGGGACTTTTCGCCAGCCTCCTCACGGACAACAGCTTGTTCAACCTCGCCTTTGATGCCGCAAAAGAAAAAGGCCTGGCGAAGATTCTCGCCGAACCAACGCTGACGACCCAGACCGGTCAGCAGGCGGAATTTCTCTCGGGTGGCGAATTTCCAATACCGGTACCGCGCGGCGATGAAGGCATTACTGTCGAATTCAAGGAATTTGGTATCGGCGTGAAATTCCTGCCGCTGGTGCTGGATGCAGGGCGCATCAATCTGAAGCTCAACATCAGTGTGAGCGAACTGATCGATTCGAACAATCTTTCTATTTCGAGCGATGGTGTTTCACAGACGTTTCTGATTCCACGACTCACCAAGCGCAGCGCACAATCGACGGTCGAGCTTGCCGACGGCCAGACGATTGGCATAGCGGGCCTGATCAACGAAAACCTCAGGGAAACCGTCACGAAGTTCCCGGGGCTGGGCGATATTCCAGGCCTTGGTGCGCTGTTCAGAAGCCAGTCCTTTCAAAAGGGTGAAACCGAGCTGCTGATTCTGGTAACGCCGCATCTTGTTAAGCCGATGGTACCTGGCGAAATCAGGCTGCCAACCGACAAGTTCCAGGAGCCAAATGATTGGGAGTTCTTCCTCAATGGGCAGCTGGAAGGACGTGCCAAGAAGGAATCGGAATCATCATTCGGGCACCAAATTAACTAACTATTCGCTTGAACGGATCAAAAATTATGAACAATCGATATACAACGATCGCCATCGCCGCCGCCATAGTCCTGTTAAGCACCGGGTGTGCAAACCAGAACCGAACAGCGGCTGATTTCGGCAATTCCGTACGGCAGATGACCGAGCAGCAGATTTATGACATGAACGCCGCGACATCACCAGATCCTAATGCCGTTCTTGGCGGCGATCCCGACAGGTTGAACAATACGCTGGACGGACATCGAAAAGACGTTGCGAAGCCGGCCAGTGTTGACACCCCAGTGACTATTAATGTTGGAAATTAGGGCCGGTCGACGTTCAACCTGGGCTGGTCATGAGGCGAACTGATATGCGCAAATTACGAGGAAAGAAAGCGCGTCTTGGCGGCAGTGCTGTGTCGAGTCAGCGCGGTATTGTTGTGCCCATCGTGGCTATCGGATTGCTCGCTATTCTTGCAGTAGCGGGTCTCGCGCTCGATGGAAGTCACGCGCTTGGGAATAAAACACGCATGCAAAACACGGTAGATGCTGCTGCTCTGGCCGCGGCCAAGGAATTGGATCTGCCCGATGGGACTACCACAAAGGCCACGGCCGCCGCCAACAGTCTGTTCTCGATCAACGCAGACGGTGCCGGTAATCATGAGTTGAATGAGGCCTACGATGGCGGCGAAATCACAGTAACGGTCCAATACTCCGCGACGGTCAATCCATTTACGCCCGGATCGCCGGACGGACCTTTCGTTCGGGTTATTGCGACCGGGTTTGACACCCAGACGACGCTGTCCAGAGTGCTCGGGATCAATGAGATTCCGACCCCGGCGACGGCAGTCGCCGGGCCGAGCGGACCTCTTGGTAGCGGCCCAGGTGCCCGAATTTGCGATGTAGCGCCGATTGCTGTGTGCCCACCGAAAGATCCAGCCGGCAATCCCCTGCCGTTTGACACCGACGATTTTCATGTACTGAAGCCGACAGGTGGCAATCACGACGATATCGGTCCCGGGAATTACAAGATGCTGCGTCTCGGCTGTAGTGGCGGAGCCTGTCTGAGGGAAAATTTAGCAGGCGATTTCGACGACTGCGTGACGCATAGCGACCAGGTTGATACCGAGCCGGGAATCTCCGCAGGGCCGACGAGCCAGGGGTTTAACACGCGATTCAACGAGTACCAGGGAGCTGGTCTGAATTCGACCGACTATCCGCCGGACTTGGTGATTACCGGGCAGAGCCAGGAACTAAGGGCCTGCTGGGATGATATTACCGATCCACTCAATCCTGTTGACAGAATTTATCAACCGAACGGGCAGGCTAACAACTACTGCCAGGGCTATGACCCGACTGAAGATCCCTGGACGACTGATGAAGTATTTGACGCGATCACGAATGACGACACTGTCTACACTCACAACGACTATGTGATCGACAACAGTCCCGGTAATGAAGGCGCGTGGATAGAAGGGGGATTGCCTGATCGCCGCGTACTGATTTTTCCGATGGTCAACTGCGACGGCAGTCAAACCGGACAGTCACTGCTCGATGTAACCGGCTTCGCGTGCTTTTTCATGCTGCAACCGCTGGATACGGGCAACATCGGTCAGGGCGGCGGGCAAATTTTCGGCCAATACATTGGTGAGTGCAATGCAAATGGTTCGGGAAGCATTACGCCTACGCCCGGACCCGGCCCGCTACTTTACAAGATTCAGCTTTACAAGGACCCGGATTCGGGGGATTCGTAATGCGGATATTGACGCCAAAAACTCGTCAACGCGGCCTCGCGATTGTTGAAACAGCAATTACCCTGCCGTTTCTTCTCTTTGTAATGCTGGCCGCGACAGAGGTTACCAATGCATTTATTCAGCATATGTCGTTGACCAAAGCGGTGAGAGACGGCGCGCGATGGGCAGCCGAGGAGGCGGAAGACAATACTGGGTTTAATCTGCATGACGATCTCAAGAATGAAGTGCGGAATATTGTGGTGTACGGCAACAGAACAGGCGCTGGTACGCCGGGAATCAATGGTCTGACTGTGACCAATGTAACGGTCAACGGTGTGGGTGGCGATAATATCGAGGTCAGTGCGAATTACCCTTACAGCGGCATTCTTGGCTCAGTCTTGCCGACGTTTGGATACGGTTCCAGCGTTTCACTACTGTTCAACATGAACGCGACAGTTACGATGCGAGCGTTATGATGAATACTCATCGAAATCAACGGGGCACGACCGTGGTTGAATTTGCCGTGGTTGGCCTGGTGTTTTTTACGGTGTTGTTCGCGTTGATTGATTTCAGCCGTTTATTCTGGAACCTGGCGGCTCTCGATGAGGCAACCAGGCGCGGCGCGCGCGTGGCCGCAGTCTGCCCTGCGAATGATCCGTACATTGCACAAACGGCACTGTTTAGTGGGTTGATACCGGGCCTAGGGACTCAACACATACGCATTGAATACCTGAATATCGATGGCGCTGAAGTAGACCCGACAACAGCGGCTGGCTATGGGTCGATTCGTTACGTACGCGTTGCCATCGAGAATTTTCAATTACAGATGTTTATTCCCGGAATGCAATCGTTAATTACGATGCCTGAATTCGAGACCACAATACCCAGCGAAAGCCTGGGACGTGTCGGCACCACAAATGTCGATTGTTAACCCGAGAGGATAGAGCCAAGTGCCCAGAACCAGAATATTACTTGTCACCCGCTCTGCCACGATAGCCGATGCCGTCAGCGATCGCTTGCGCGGCAATTCCAAATTCTCGGTGACGCAGAAGATCATCAGCAATGGTCATTCCGACCCGCTGCACGACGTTCCGGCAAGGCAGGACGTCTTGTTGCTGCATTACATTCCCGGTTACGGCGAGCTGGAGCACCTGGCCGAGGCGGCTGTCAGCAAGCGCATGCCGCTAATCGTGTTAGGCCCCGCTGATGACCCCGATGCTATGCGGCTGGCAATGCGAGCCGGCGCCAGCGACTACCTCTCCCAGCCATTGCAACAGGGCGACCTGCTAGGTGCTCTGGAAAGGATTGGCGCGCAGCTACAAAACAAGAAGTCGGATAGTGGCCAACTCGTGACGGTCATCAATGGTAAAGGGGGCTCCGGGTCCAGTTTCATCGCTACCAATCTTGCCTATGCGCTGAATCAGGAAAAAAAGATCCGTACGATTCTTGTTGATTTCGACCTGCAGTTCGGTGGGCTTTCGCGATACCTCGACCTCAACGCGAAACGCGGCCTCGCTGAAGCACTGGAAGCAACCCACGACATGGACGAAGTGTCTGCAGAGACTTATATTACGCGCCACAGTTCGGGACTGCGGCTGCTTGCCGCGCCGACCGAGCGACTCCAGCTGTCAAGAGACACGCCGGTTGAACAGATTGATGGCTTGCTACGAATATTGGTGAGCAATAACGACTACGTAATCGCCGATTTGCCGCGGCGCATCGACCTGCTAAGTGCATCCGTTCTCGAACGCACAGACCAGATTCTGTTGCTGGTTCAGCAATCAGTGGCGCACATCAACGACGCAGCACGCATGATAAAGCTGGTCACGCAAGAGCTGGCTGTGCCGCTGGATCGAATAAAGGTTGTCTTGAATCGGCACTCGAAGAACTCTCTCATCGAAATCGATGACATTAAGAAAGCACTGAAGATCGAGCGGATAGTGGTTGTACCCAACCAGTATAAGCTGGTGTCCGAGGGCATCGACACCGGTATGCCAGTGATGGAAAGCGCTAAAAACTCGGCGACCGGACAAGCGATTCAGCGCCTCGCACAAAACGTTCGTGGCATCGATGAGGAACGGCCGGCGCCGCGCATCCTGGGCCGGGCGTTGCCTGCTTTTCTAGGTAGAAAATAATGTCTCGCGTATTGAAAACGGTCACCAGCCCACTCGCAGCTGCGGAAACGCCCGACGAAAACGAGCGAATTCGGCCTCTTACTACTAGCGAGCTGGAGTGGAAGCACCGTATCAACGAGAAGTTGCTGTCGGTGCTCGATTTGTCGCTGCTCGAGACCATCGACGAAACCAAAGCACGTGCCGAGATACGTGAAATTGCCCTGCAGCTGATGATCGAGGAATCTGCGCCGCTCAGTGTAAGGCAGCGAACGGTAGTCATTCAGCGAATCGAAGACGAGATCATGGGGCTCGGGCCTTTGGAGCCTTTACTGGCTGATAAGTCGATCTCCGACATTCTGGTCAATGGAGCCAAGTCAGTTTATGTCGAGCGCCACGGCAAACTTGAAAAGACCAATGTGACATTCAACGATGATGCGCATTTGTTAAACACAATCGACAGAATCGTGTCGGCGGTCGGGCGCCGTATCGACGAGTCGTCACCGATGGTCGACGCCCGTCTTGCAGACGGGTCGCGTGTGAATGCGATCATCCCGCCGCTTGCGATAGATGGCCCGTCCGTATCGATCCGCCGCTTCGCCGTCGAGCTCCTTTCGATGGATGACTTGATTGCGTTTGGGACCATCAATGCAAATCTCGCGAAAGTCCTGGAGGTGATTGT
>Ga0316201_10003405_pt1 | contig 11719 bp, 11 predicted proteins | sample CS6wburrow_MG_FD_204516 | JGI IMG/M metagenome (GOLD analysis project Ga0316201, IMG submission 204516) | Coastal sediment microbial communities from Delaware Bay, Delaware, United States - CS-6 worm burrow | ecosystem: Environmental > Aquatic > Marine > Coastal > Sediment | place: USA... | reverse complement strand
GAGGCCCTTGCGGCCGAGAAGCCCGTCGCGCGCAAGCGCGCTCCCACAGTTGCTTCCCTCACCTGAGGCGCATGCTTGCTGTGGGAGGCCGCTTGCGGCCGACATGCCCGTCGCGGGACGGCCCTCAAAACTCGACGTCGAGCTTCCGCTTCGCAATCACCACACCGTTGGCGTCGGCGTACAGGTAGTGGCCGGGCTCCATCTGCGCTCCGGCAAAACGCAGCGGCACCTCCAGTTGGCCCTCGCCCCGCTTGTCGGTCTTGACCGGACAGGCGGCCAGCGCCTTCACGCCGAGTTCGATCGATTCGAGAATCTCGACATCACGCACGCAGCCATTGATCAGCAGTCCCTGCCAGCCGTTCTTGGCCGCTATTGCCGCCAGCATGTCCCCCAGCAGTGCCCGGCGGAGCGAACCGCCGCCGTCGACCACGATCACCCGACCCTGGCCCGGCTGGCGCACGGTTTGGCCCACCAGCGAATTGTCCTCGAAACAGCGGATCGTGACGATTTCGCCATCGAATTTGCCGCGCCCGCCGAAATCGCGGAACTGCGGGTCGAGCACGGAAATTTCGTCGATGAAATCGTCGCAGATGTCCGGTACGGAGTGGGGCATATCGGTATGGCTGATCGGCTGGCCTGGGGCGAGTGGGCATTATAGCGTCCCGCCGCCGCGCAGACCCACATCGAAAATCGTTATCATTGACCCAGCTGCGACAGATGGGGAGCAAATGCATGTTCGAGAACCAGGTCATCTGGATCACCGGCGCCTCGTCCGGGATCGGCGAGGCACTGGCGCTGCAGTTCGCCGCCGCGGAGGGGGCCAGGCTCGTCCTGTCCGCCCGCCGCGAGAGCGAGTTGGAACGCGTTAAGCAGCGCTGTCTCGATTCGGGAGCGGAATCGCGCAACATCCTGGTGCTGCCGCTGGATATCACCGATTTCGATGCAATGCCGGATGCCCTGGACAGCATCCTCGATGCCTTCGGCCGTGTCGATATGCTGATCAACAATGCCGGCATTTCCCAGCGTGACCTGTGCGTGGATACGGACCTGGAAGTGTACCGGAACCTGCTGGAGGTCGATGTACTCGGGCAGATCGCGTTGACCAAGTGCGTGCTTCCGCTGATGCGGAAACAGGGGGGCGGTCATATAGCCGTCACGTCGTCGGTCGCCGGCAAGATCGGGGCTCCGTACCGCACGGGCTATTGCGCCGCCAAGCATGCCGTGATGGGCTTCTTCGACGCCTTGCGCGCCGAAGTTGCGCGACAGGGTATCCGCGTCACCACGATCACGCCCGGTTTCGTCCGCACGGACATTTCAGTCAATGCCCTCCGCGGCGACGGCACTACCTTTGGAACCGTGGATCGTGACATCGCCGAGGGCATGGACGTGACGCGATGCGCACAGGTGATCGTGAAGGGCTTCCGCAAAGGCACGCCCGAAATCGCCGTCGGCGAAGGTATCGAAATGAAGGCGCTTTGGCTGAAGCGCCTCTTTCCGCGCCTGGTATTCAGGTTCGCGGAAAGGATGGCGCAAGCAGGCTGAACGCAGCGGGCCGCCGCCCCGGCGGGGCCGGCTTACTCGACGACCTGGTTCAGATCGATGAAATAGCCGTTCGGGTCGAAGAATCTCAATCCCTCGATGTGCGTCACACCGCCGTCGCTGCGCTTGAAATCGGACACCTCGGGTTTGTTGACGATTCGAACGCCCTCGACCTCTCTCAGCTTCTCGTAAGCCACCTCGACGTTCTCGTGCTGCATAACGAACACGGCTTCCCCGGGCCCGAGCGGCGCGCCGTCGGTACGAGGCGGCCGGACCGGCTCGGAGCCATCCAGCAGTTTCATCAGCCCCAGCATCCCGATGTAGGGATCGTTGCATTTGAGGATGACCAGCCGGGCCGGCGTACGGGCCGCGTCCGACGGGGCCCCGGGCACCGCAACCTCGACTTCCTGGTCGTAGTAGGCCTCCATGCCCAGGATGTCACGATAGATCGTCAGTGCGGACTCCATGTGGCTGACCATCATCGTGACGCGGCGAAAATCTGTAGGTACTTTTTTCATGCTTTTTACTCCTTGGAACGCCAGCGGGCCGAAACGGCTGCCACTGGCGGGGCGCCCGCTGTCGCCGCGTTCAGAACATTGACGACCCGTCGATCTCGTCCTCGGTGACTTTCACCCGGTTGGGAATGAAGTCGCCGGTGATCATCTGGTCGTAGGTCAGGCCCGGGCCGACCATCGGGTACACGCCCGCGTCCGGATCGATGATGACCTCGAGAAACGCCGGTCCGGGAAAGCTCAGCCATTCGGCAATGACCTGTTCCATGCCGTCCTTGTGTTCGAGGCGTCTCGCATACTCGAAACCGTCGGCTTCGGCAGCTTTGACGAAATCCTTCTTGCGCAGGGATTTGTCGCTGGCCGACAGGCGGCCCTTGTAGTAGAGCTTCTGCCACTGCTTGACCATGCCGTCGCCGAAGTTGTTCAGGACCAGCACCTTGACCGGAAGATTGTAGGTTGTTGCGGTTTCAAGCTCGCCCAGGTTCATGCGGATGCTGGCGTCGCCGTCGACATCGATGACCAGATGGTCGGGCACCGCGAATTGCGCGCCGATGGCCGCCGGCAGTCCGAAACCCATGGTTCCCATGCTGCCGGAAGTCAGCCACAGCCTGGGGTGCTTGTAGTCAAAATACTGGGCGGCCCACATCTGGTGCTGCCCCACGCCCGTCGAAATGACGGCATCGCCGCCGGTAATCGAATTGATCGTCTCGATGACGGCGTAGGGCTGGATCAACTCGCTGTCACGGTCGAAGTTGAGCCCGTAGGTGCGCTTGAGACCGGCGATTTCGTCATGCCAGTCGCTGAAATCCGGGACAATCCGGTGCCTCGCGGCGTAGTCGAGCATCGCCTGCAGGTCCTGCTTGAGCACGCCGACGTGCGACCAGTCGACAGCTTTGACCTTGCCGATCTCCGACGGGTCGATATCGAACTGGGCGATGCTCCGTGCATTGGGCGCAAAGCGTTCGGGCACACCGGCGACGCGGTCGTCGAAACGGGCGCCGACGGCAATCAGGAAATCGCAGTCCTCGACCGCATAGTTGGCGCTGGCCAGCCCGTGCATGCCGAGCATGTGCAGTGACAGGCGCTCCGTCGTGTCGACGGCCCCGATACCCATCAGCGTCGTCGTGACCGGTATGCCGAAGTGCTCCGCCAGGCGGCGCAACTCATCAGTGGCGTCGCCGTTGATGACGCCGCCACCGGCGTAGATCAGCGGCCTGCTCGACGCGGCCAGCATGCCGAAGAACTTCGCGCACTTGGCATCGCTGAGCACGTTATCCCGCGCCGCGTGCAGACGCTGCCGGTAACCGGGTACCGGGAGCAATCCTTCGCCGCGGAAGGTGCCTGTCCAGTTCTGCACGTCCTTGGGGAGATCGATCACCACCGGGCCGGGCCGCCCGGTGCGCGCGATCTCGAATGCGGTGCGCACGGTAGCCTCCAGCTTTTCCGGGTCGGTCACCAGAAACGTGTGCTTGGCCACGGGACCCAGGCAGCTGGAAACGGGCGCCTCCTGAAACGCGTCCGTGCCGATCGCCGGGGTGGGCACCTGTCCGCAAATCACGACGATGGGCGTCGAATCCGCCATGCAGTCGCGCACCGGAGTTACGGTGTTGGTCGCGCCGGGGCCCGAGGTCACCATGACCACGCCCACGCGGCCGCCGGCCCGGGCGTAACCGGACGCCATGAAGCCGGCACCTTGCTCGTTGGCGGGGACGATCAGCGGCATCGGCTCCCCGTTTTCCGCATCTGCGTGCCGCGCATTGAAGCGGAATACCGCATCGTACGTCGGCAGGATGGCGCCGCCGCTGTAGCCGAATATGACGTCCACGCCCTGGTCCGCCAGGACCTGGACCACGATTTCAGCGCCGGTCATGGACTTGCCCGCCTCGGGGTGCCCTACACTGCTCAATTTTTGTGCAGACTGGTTCATAATCACCCGAAGTGTCGGACAATTGATCCTGCATTGCAATAGCTGGCAATCTGCGCCAACATTGAGCCTGCCATGCGTCACATTATCTCCATTCTGCTGCAGAACGAGGCCGGTGCGCTGGCCCGCGTGGCGGCACTGTTTTCGACCCGCGGCTACAACATCGAATCGCTGAGCGTCGCGCCCACCGATCACCCCGAGATATCCCGCCTGACGCTGGTGACCACCGGGTCGGACGACGTCATCGATCAGATCAACAAGCAGTTGCTGAAGCTGGTCGACGTGGTCAACACCGCAGACATGACGATGGACGATCACATCGAGCGCGAACTGCTGCTGATGAAGGTGCGATTGACGCCCGGCGCCGAAGCCGGCCTGCCCGAAATCCTGGAATCGGCCGGCGCGCGCGTGCTGGACGATTGCCCCGAGACCTATACCGTGGAACTGACCGGCGCCACCGACCGGATGGACGAGTTCATCGCGGAACTCGGCGGCTGCTCGGAAATCCTCGCGGTGGTGCGCAGCGGCGCCATGGCGATCGCGCGCGGCCACAACGTGCTGGGGGCGAGCTTCTGACACAGCCCGTACCCCGCGTTATCCGCTTTTCGGCGGTCACGGTCCCGGACCGCGCCGTGCCCGGCCGGAACCGGGTCGACACGCTCACCAATCGGATTGATCCGGTCGCCCCGGGAAGCGAGGCGGAGATGCTCTCGGGCCCGCAGAAGTCCGTGGAGTGATGCGTGGGGCCGCTCGCCGGAATCACCGTCATCGAATTGGCCGGGCTGGCGCCCGGCCCGTTTTGCGGGATGATGCTGGGCGACATGGGCGCCGACGTCATACGGGTCGACCGCCCGGGTATCAATCCGCTGCAGGCCACCGATCCGCTCTGCCGAAACCGGCGTTCTATCGCCCTCGATCTGAAATCCGTGCAGGGTATCGAAATTCTGATGCGCCTGGTGGAGCGCGCCGACGCGCTGTTCGAAGGCTACCGGCCGGGGGTTGCGGAGCGTCTGGGGTTCGGCCCACAGTCTTGCCTGGAACGAAACCCCCGGCTGGTCTACGGGCGCATTACCGGCTGGGGACAGGATGGCCCGCTGGCACAGACCGCCGGGCATGACATCAATTACATTGCGCTCGCCGGCGCCCTGCACGCGATCGGACGGCCCGGGCAGCGCCCGGTTCCGCCGCTCAACCTGCTCGGCGATTTCGGCGGCGGCGGCATGTTGCTGGCCTTCGGCATGGTGTGCGCACTGCTTGAAACTGCCCGGACCGGCCGTGGGCAGGTCGTCGATGCCGCGATGGTGGATGGCGCCGCCGCTCTGATGGCGTGTTTTTACGGGTTTCGTAAAATGGGCCTGTTCGATGACCGGACCGGCAGCAATTTCCTGTCCGGGGCCGCGCATTTCTATGAGGTCTACGAAACTAGCGACGGCAAGTACGTCTCGATCGGGCCGCTGGAACCGCAATTTTACGATCTGCTGATCGACAAACTCGGGCTCGACCGCGAGCGGTTCTCGAAAGCGGGCTTCAGTCTGGTCCCCGATGACATGGATACGAGCCTGTGGCCCCGTCTCAAGGAGGAACTCGCTGCGGTCTTCAGGACGCGCACGCGGGAGGAATGGTGCGACCTGCTGGAAGGCACTGATGTTTGCTTTGCCCCGGTCCTGACCTCCGCCGAGGCGGCCCGCCATCCGCACAACGTGGCCAGGCGGACATTCATCGAGGTTGGCGGCGTTCTCCAGCAGGCGCCCGCGCCGCGGTTCGGGCGCACGCCCGCAGACCAACCGGACGCGCCTCCGGTGCCGGGCCGCGATACGCGCGAGATATTGTCCGAGTCCGGCTTTGCGGATGCGGATATCGAAGCGCAATTGCGCGATGGCGTTGTCTACGAACCCGGATAGCGGGCGCCGCGGTTGGCGGGATGAGTCGCGGCGGCTGTTCAACAACGAGGTGAGTTCATGAATGCTCAGGCAGTGCCCAGGGAGAGGCTGGCCGACTATCTCGGGCGGCCGCGCGTGTCCGGCGAATGGTTTCAGGTGACCCAAGGGCGCATCGATCTGTTCGCCGAGGCCACCCTGGATCGCCAGTTCATCCATGTCGATCCGCAGCGGGCGTCCGAAACACCGTTCGGTAGCACGATCGCGCACGGCTTTCTCACGCTCTCGCTGCTGCCCAGCCTGATGGAACCGATCCAGATCATTCCGGAAAACACGGCCCTGAGCATCAACTACGGCCTCAATCGGGTGCGTTTCCCGAGTCCGGTGCCGGTGGATTCGAGAATTCGCGCGGCCGCGACCCTGCTGAAGATCGCGGAACCGGCGCCCGACCGGCTGACCCTGACGACAGAGGTGATCGTCGAAATCGAAAACCAGGAGCGCCCTGCACTCGCCGCGGAGTCGCTGGCGATGTTCCTGCTGGAAACGTGACGTAGGGTTGCCCTGCCCTGATGAGGCAGGTCGCAGGGGCGCGAACGCTTTCAGGTCGCCGCGTCTGACGCCGTCAACTGACGCCTGAGCCAGGGGCCGGCGCGCCCCCCCGGCGCCGTGCCGGTGAGTTCCCCGGCCAGGTCGGACGCCTGCATCAGTCGACCGAGATCGATCCCGGTCTCGAAGCCCATTTGCCCCAGCATCATCACCACGTCCTCGGTGGCCACATTGCCCGAGGCGCCCGGCGCGAATGGGCACCCACCCAGCCCGCCGATGGAGGTGTCGAACCGGCGGATGCCGGACTCGACGGCCGCGAACACGTTGGCCAGGCCCATGGCTCGCGTGTCGTGGAAATGGCATCCCAGGCGCTCGCTGCCATGCGCATCCACCAGGTCTTGCGTGAGCGCGCGCACCCGCGCCGGGTCGGCGGCGCCGATGGTGTCGGCGATACACACCTCATGGGCGCCGCGGTCCAGGAACTGCGCCACGATGTCCCTGACAATCGGCGGATCCACGGGACCGTCGAACGGACACTCGAACGCGACCGCCACGGTTGTGGTCACTCGAACGCCGTCGCCGCATGCGCGTGCAAGGATTTCGGCGGCGGCCGCCTCGGCCTGCTCCCGGCTCATGCCGACGTTGGACTGCGCCATGCCATCGCTGCCGTACAGCACCATGCACACGCTCCTCGCTCCGGCGGCGACGGCGAGGTCGTAGCCCCGGGTGTTCGGGATCAGAACGGTCAGCGTGGCGTCCGCCACACCCCGAAGGCCGCGCAGCACTTCGTCCGCGCCGGCCATTGCGGGAACGGCGGCAGGCGATACGAATGCCCCCACTTCCACGTGAGCGAGGCCCGCTTCGAGAAGCGCCCGGACCAGCCGAACGCGGTCCTCGGGCGCCAGGATTTTCGACTGGTTCTGCAGGCCGTCACGCGGTCCCACGTCATTGACGACGATACTGTTCCCATCCGCCGATACTGCCCTCCTCATGCCCGCAGCATCCTAGAGGGTGGACATCTGCAGATGGTAGTAGGGCGGCCGGTCGCGGTAGCGGCGAATGGCCAGGCGCAGAATCTCTTCCAGGAAGTCGCCATAATCCATGCCGGCGAGCTTTGCCACAGACGGCACGCAGTCGGTTGGGCCAATCGAGGGGTTGGGGTTGACCTCCAGCACGCAGGGATTTCCTTTCGCGTCCACGCGCACCTCGACGCGCCCGTAGTCGCTGCAGCCAACCACGTTCAGCGCATCCAGTGCGATTTCCGAGATCAGCGACGTCAATTTGCCGGGCACGCCCTTCGGCGGACGCTGAACCTCGATCCCCTTTTTGTGCACCTCGCTGCCGAGGAACTTGGCTTCGTAGGGATACATGTGCCAATAGCCTTCCGGCAGGTTCGCGAACACCGATCGCGACAGGGGCAGGATTCGCTGCTTGTCGTCCCAGTTGCCCAGAATCGAAACGTCGTACTCGTCGCCGTCGACGAACTCCTCGACCAGCGCCGGCCGCTTCAGGTCGTGCAGCACGTAAGCGATACGCTCCTTCAACGCCTTGCGGTCGGCGACCACAGATTCGTTCGTGATCCCGATCGAACTGTCGCTGTTCGCGGGCTTGACCATGGCCGGCAGCGGAAAGTCCTCGTCGAAGGCCTCGTCCGCCTCGTAAAGGTAGTCCCAGCGCGGCGTCGGAATGTGGTGAAAAGCGAAGAGCTTCTTGACTCGTATCTTGTCCAGGCACAGCGCCAGCGTGAATGGATTGGACCCGGTGTAGGGCACCTGCAGGATGTCCAGCAGCGAGGCCGCATGCGGTTCCAGCAAGCCGCTGTGATTGATGCGCTCGCACAGGTTGAAGATGATGTCGACCTTCAAATCCTGGATCTGCCGCACGGCTTCGAACGGGTTGTTGAAGTCCAGGAAGGTCGTGCGGTAGCCCCGTTCGCCGAGCGTCGCGGCGATGGTGTTGGCATCCGAAGTCAGTTCCGCCTCGATCGGGTTATCACTGCCCGCGAACCCGTTGCTGGCGATACCGACATGCAGATTGCGCTGCTTGCCGCGCGGCAGGTTGCGGATGTGTTCGATCCGCGCGGCGCCGATCACGGCCCGGCGCGACAAGTGGGCGGCCGACATGCCGCTCTTGCGTGTCGTGCGCCCCAGCGACGACCCGCGTGAAAACTTCGCGATCTCAATTTCGACGCCGGCCATGATGCGGCTAACCTTTTCCTCCGCCTCGCCCAGCGTGTCCGCCTCGGCGTACGTCCAGCCCAGGTACTCGTACCCCAGCGGCGGGGCCAGGACAGCGTCACCGACCGTCTTGAAGAACTGCAGCTCGGCGTCCTTGACCTTCTCGGGCAGCGACAGGGCGGCCAGCACGCCGGAGTGCCGCGGCAAGAAGTATTTTCCGGACACAAACTTCCTGGGCCGCTCGGTTTTGCGGATGCGCTTCACGTACTGGCCCAGCATGATCTTGGCGGCCTGCTCGACCAGGTCGACCCCCCAGGCCGTCTTGACAAAGAAGTAGACCTCGTCGCCGCCCATGCGCAGATTGATCTCGATCGGCATCGGGCCGCGCGAGCCGTATTTTGCCTCGAAGTGAATGCAGCCGTTGTCGATCCCGAGCCGTTCCAGAATCTCCTCCGCCATGGACACGAGTTCCATCTGCTGCGAATTCGACAGGCGCGTGGGAATGCACTGTCCGGTTTCGACGAAATACGGCTCGCGGGTGGCGTCGTTGTCGCTCATCGACCAGAACTTGACCTTGCCATTCTGCAGCAGCATGTCGATGTCGACCTCGTTGCCGTCGATGTACTCCTCGGCCATGATGGCGGAGCTGACCGACAGCGCCGACTCGACATCGGTGGAGATGTTGTGCCGCAGGTAATCGACCGTTTCCCGCAATCCGTCAAGATCGTCGACGCGGACCACGTAGGCGCTGCTCGAGCCGTACACCGGCTTGATGACCATCGGGAAACGCAGACCCTTGACGCTCTCCTCCGGGTCGGCGCCGGCATCGATCATGGCATGCCCCGGGGACGGCAATCCGTGTTCGCTGCAGAACGCCCGGAACAGGTGCTTGTCGCGCGCCCGGCGGGCGACCTGGTAAGGGATGCCGATCAGGCCCAGGCGGTCGCGGATTCGGGATGTCAGCAGAACGTCGTCTTCCCAGAAGGTGATCACGCCGTCCGGCCCGAGTTCCGGATGTCGCGCAAAGAAGTCCTTGACGGCGCGAAGCGACGCAGTGTGGTCATTGGTATCCGCCAGAATCCAGTGCGCGGCGTAGGTGCCGGCCCAGTTTTCCGATGCGTTGAGAATAATCAACTCGCAGCCCAACTCCCGCAGGCGCCGCAGCGTGAAGCGCTTTTTGCGATTGCCTGTGTTGACCACCAGAAGGTGTTTGCCGCTGAGATCACCTGCCGCGCTGGCTGTCATGACTTCCTCCGAATTCAGGTTCCGATCCGAAGCGTTCAGTCCGGAATGAGGGGCTTGCGAAAATAAACGACCCGCTCGGTTTCCTCGAACCCGAGCCCCCGATGTGCCGCCAGGCTGTTTTCATCGTCGATCTCCACATCGGAAGCGAACTCGCGGCAGCCTTGCCGAACGCCCCAGTCTCCCGCTGCCTCGACCAGCGCCCGCGCCACGCCGCGGCCGCGACATTCGGGCCGAACGAAGATGCCTTCCAGGAAGAGCGCGGGGCGGTGGCGGCAGCCGTTGACGAAATCCGTGCGGACGGCTACCTCTGCGAACCCGAGCAGCCCGGCCTCCGGGTCGCTGGCCAGAAAGGCGTGAAACGGCTTCGAGTCCTTGACCAATCCGTGCAGGAACGATCGATGCACCTCGACGGCGGCCTCGGATATGAACTCGGATCTCAGCTTGAGCCAGCGGACATCATCGGGGTCGGATGTGCTGCTGATGTCCACGGTAGCGGGCTCCTGGGCGGGCTTTCGGTCATTATAGGTTCTTTACCAGCCAACGTGGATATAATGAGGCGGGCTGCACGGCGGGCCAAGCCCGGCACGGCGCCAACTACCGGTCAGAGCCCTGCCGGCATCGACCACAAAACACCGCAGAAGGAAGCAATGCCGCGAAAGTCAGTCAGATATCACGTCATCCTGTTGGCGATGGCCGGGGCACTGTTTTCGGCGTCCCTTCAAGCTGCCCAATGGGGCGCGGTGGAAGTCGCCGGCCGCCAGATCTGGCCGGGCGAGACACTACGCTTTCCCTACGGCGGCGAAAGCAGCTTCGAGTCCTCGTTCCTCGACGCCCCGGTGTTCGTCGCCCGCGGGACCCGCCTTGGACCGGCGCTGTGCATGACGGCGGGAATCCACGGCGACGAGATCAACGGCACTGAAATCGCGAGGCGCGCCTTCAGCTGGATCGATCCCGCCGCGCTGAGCGGCACCGTGATCGTCTTCCCGATGGTGAATGCCGCCGGCGTGCGCTCCGGTAATCGATACATGCAGGACCGGCGCGACCTGAACCGGGCGTTTCCCGGACGCTCCAACGGCAGCGTGACGTCGCTCGTGGCCCATATGCTGTTCACCGAGATCAAGCGGAACTGCAACTACCTGATCGACCTGCATACCGGCTCTTTCAGCCGCAGCAACCATCCCCAGATCCGGGTCGGCCCGAGCGACGAACGAGCGTTCGAACTCGCCCGCCATTTCGGCGTCGGCATCGTCGTGATCGACGACGGCCCCAACGGCAGCATCCGCCGCGAGGCGAGCGACATCGGCATTCCCGCCATCATTTACGAGGCCGGCGAACCCTCCCGGTTCGATCTCGATCTGATCGCTTCGGGCGTCCAGGGGATCGAGAGCGTCATGGCTCACCTGGGCATGATCGAAGGCGGCAAGGAGATCGAAGTGCCGGAGTCGCGCATTTACACCAAGACCAGCTGGGTGCGTGTGCCGCCGGGCGCTGGCGGGTACTTCTTTCCCACCGTCGAGCTCGGTCAGGAGGTCCGAACCGGCGATCGGCTGGGCACGCTTATCGACCCGCTGACCGACCGGTACACAGCGGTCGAAGCCACCGAATCAGGGGAAGTCATCGGACTGGCAGTCGCCCAGATCGTGCTGTCCGGTTATGCGGTGGTGCATCTGGGCGTGCAGCACCGGTAGCGGTTGCCGAAGGCCCCGGTTTTCGCGAGCAAGCGGCCTGCCAGGACTGCGTGCTGTGGGAGGCTGCTTGCGGCCGACAGCTTCATGCAGGTCGCCCCCAAGGGGCCTCCTACAAATGGGACCGCGTGCTGTGGGAGGCCACGCGCAACGGCATTCGTTCGGCGCTTCTTCGCCACGCGCGACGGCGCTCAAGCAGCACTTCTTTCCCTTC
>Ga0316201_10003404_pt1 | contig 11720 bp, 11 predicted proteins | sample CS6wburrow_MG_FD_204516 | JGI IMG/M metagenome (GOLD analysis project Ga0316201, IMG submission 204516) | Coastal sediment microbial communities from Delaware Bay, Delaware, United States - CS-6 worm burrow | ecosystem: Environmental > Aquatic > Marine > Coastal > Sediment | place: USA... | reverse complement strand
CCGCTCGCATGGCCGTCTCCAGCTCGGCCGTGCTGAGCCCGGTTCTTTCGCAGAAAATCACGTCGCTGAATCCGTCGCTCAATCGCAGCGCATTCAGCATGAACTCGAAAACCAGGTCTGCCCCGGCCACCTGGACCACCGCGGGGCCCGGCCCCCGGGCCTCGATGGTCTTCATGTACTGCAGGGGGTTTGCGGGCTTCAGGTATCGGAAGACACCGCTGGCGTCGGTAATCTTGCCGTGCGCGCCTGCCCCCGCCGCCAGGTAGTCGCCGAACAGCCAGTAGTTCAGGTTGTGCTCGCAGACCCTGTCGTCGCGCGCGAACGCCGATACTTCGTATTGGCGGTAGCCGCTTTCAGCCAGCAACGCCTGCCCAAGGTCCTGGATAGTGTGCAGGGTGTCTTCGTCCGGCAGGTCGCGCGGCGGACGCGCATAAAAAACCGTGTTCGGTTCGAGCGTAAGCTGGTACCAGGAGATGTGTGCGGGCGTCAGGCTGATGGCCGACTCGAGGTCTTCGAGTGCGGCTGCGACACCCTGGCCCGGCAGGCCGTGCATCAGGTCAATGTTCACGTTGTCGACGCCCGCTGCGCGCGCATCGTTCACAGCCCGCACGATGTCGTCGCTACTGTGGATTCGGCCGATTGCCTTCAGGAGCGCGTCATTGAAACTCTGGCCGCCAAAGGACAGGCGATTGACACCGGCGTCGCGATAACCGGCCGGCTCTCCGCACTCGACCGTACCCGGGTTGGCCTCCATGGTGATTTCGGCGTTCTCGGCAATGTCGAAACACCCCCGGACGCCCTCCAGCAGCCGTCCAATCTCGTCAGGTGAGAACAGGCTAGGTGTGCCACCACCCAGGAAAATGCTTTGTAGCCTTCTGCCCGCGGCCCGGGATGCTTCGTTTTCAAGGTCGACCAGCAGTGCAGCAAGGTATCTTTGCCGCGGCGCGGCCTCTCCCGCCGCGTGCGAATTGAAATCGCAGTAAGGACATTTCTGTACGCACCAGGGCAGGTGCACATATAGCGAAAGGGGCGGTAAGGTCACGAAAACTGTTGCTGTAGCAGCGCCACCAGCCCGCGTAATGCCTGTCCCCGATGGCTGCGCGCATTCTTTTCTTCGGCCGTCAGCTCGGCACCTGTCAGACCGCTTGCCGGGTCGCGAAATACCGGATCATAGCCAAAACCGCCTTCGCCCCTGCGCGCCCTCAAGATTGTTCCCCGCCACACGCCTTCGGCAACAAGCGCTTGCGGGCTTCCGGGCATGACGAAACTCGCGACACAATGAAACGCAGCACCGCGCAACTCGTCGCCGACGTCGGCGAGCTCCCGCAGCAGCTTGTCGACATTCTCATCGTCCGTTGCGTTGACGCCTGCATAGCGTGCCGAATAAACGCCCGGTCGGCCATCCAATGCGTCCACGGCGAGCCCGGAGTCGTCTGCAATGGCAGGAAGGCCGGTTGCATCAGCGGCGTGCCGCGCCTTTATCAGCGAATTTTCAGCAAACGTCGAACCTGTCTCATCGGCGTCGCTGACGCCCAGCTCCGACTGCGCAATGATCTCGACGCCAGAGCCCTCGAGCAGGCGCTCGATCTCGCGAATTTTGCCGGCGTTGCTGCTGGCCATGACGACTTTACCGGGTAGCGAGGTCACTTAGCTTACAGACGCTATCGCCTCGTTTTGAGCAACGATGATGTCGCTGATTCCGGCACGGGCCAGGCTGATCATCGTGTTGAACTCATCGTCGGTAAACGCGTGGCCTTCGGCCGTACCCTGCACCTCGATGAAACGCCCGGCATCGTTCATGACGATATTCATATCCGTTTCGGCCTCCGCGTCTTCAGCGTAGTCGAGATCGAGCACCGGCGTACCGCGATAGATGCCGACCGAAATCGCTGCGACCTGCCCGTGCAGCGGCGTCTTCTTTATGCGGCCGGTCTTTGCGAGCCGGTTCATGGCGATCGCGAGTGCGACATACGCACCGCTTATCGACGCGGTTCGTGTACCCCCGTCGGCCTGGATAACATCGCAATCCAGTGTTACCGATCGCTCGCCGAGGGCCTCGAGGTCTGTCACCGCACGCAGCGAGCGACCGATGAGCCGCTGGATCTCGACGGTCCGCCCACCCTGCTTGCCACGCGAAGCCTCTCGGCCAGAGCGCGTGTGCGTCGCTCGCGGCAACATCCCGTATTCGCCGGTTACCCATCCGCGGCCTGTGTTGCGCATCCAGCCGGGAACGCGATCTTCGATACTGGCCGTGCACAGCACCCGGGTATCGCCAAAGGTTGCGAGAACGCTGCCCTCCGCGTGCTTGGTGAAATCCGGAATGAAGCGCAGTTCGCGCATTTCTGAAACTTTGCGACCACTGGGGCGCATGATTACTCTCCTGCTTACGGCCAGATTAGCCGAGCCACCTTAACGCGGTGCCTGTCGTATTGTCACTGTAGGGAGAATTAACGCTCAGCGCCTTGATGCTCAGGTTTTTCAGGTTCTCGACGAGTTCATTTTCGTTACTGTCGTCGTCGCTTGCGCCTATTTCGGCCATATCCTGATCTTTCAGTCCCGACCAGAGCCCGTCCGAGCAGGCGAGCAGGACGTCGCCCGGAGCGAGTTTGATGCGATTCGTAATGCTCATGTCCGGAACCGGAGCGTCGCCACCAATACAACACTCAACAAAATTGCGCATCGGATGGTCGGTGGCTTCTTCCTCGGTAATGGCGCCCTCCTGAATCAGCACTTCGACGTGGCTATGGTCGCGGGAGCGCTTCAGCACGCGCCCGTTCCGAACCTGGTAGATGCGGCTGTCACCAATGTGTGCCCAGAATGCACCGCTTTCCTGCACAAGACAGATTGCGCAGGTTGCACGTGGTCGAAAGTCGACGGCGAGATCGTGCCCCAGGGCGACAACCTCATCGTGCGCGCGAGACAGCGCCATATATAAGAAGCCCTGCGGGTCGAACACCGGCAATGTGGATTCCATGAACAGGTCCTGCACAACCTTGAGACCGACCTCTGCCGCATGAGCCCCGTCGGAATGTCCGCCCATGCCGTCAAAGACAAGCATCATCGCGGCCTCGTCTGCAACGACGACGGCCGCACGATCCTGGTTGTCCTTGCGGTCACCGAGCGCTGAAACTTTGGCGTATTCGATTTGCATGGCGTAAAGGTAACCCTGATTGGCCTTCCACAGCGGGCACAGCTTAGAATGACGGTCCTCGAAAAAACGTGACCCAGGCGGCAAACTGCGTCGTCACCGGGAGAAGGATGCTGATGTTACACAGTATGACAGGCTTCGCGCGAGAGTCAGTTGAAACCGGCATCGGTACGCTGACCTGGGAAATCCGTGCGGTCAATCATCGATACCTCGATGTGCAGTTCAAGGTGCCCGAGGATCTGCGGCCGAAGGAGCAGTTTTTCCGTCAGCAAGCGAGTGCCGTCCTTGGCCGCGGCAAAATCGAGTGTTCACTCTATTTCCGTCGTGCGGTCCATCATGAAAACGAGATGCAGGTCGACAAGGGTCTTGTCGAATTGATCGGACATCGAATTTCGGAACTGACCTCGAAACTGCCCAATGTCGCTGCGGTCAACCCGATCGAGATTCTCCGCTGGCCGGGCGTCGTTCTGCAGACAGAGATCGATACGGAACCGCTGTTCGAGCAAGCCACGGCACTGCTCGACAAAGCGCTGGGCGCTATTGACACCATGCGCGCGAGCGAAGGTGCAAGAATTGCCGAGATGCTCGCGACTCGTTGCGGCGACATCGAAGCAATTGCAGCCTCCGTTCGCGACCGCATGCCGGAGGTTCTTGCGGCAACGCGCAGCAAACAGAAAGAACGCATCGAAAAGCTCGATGTCGAGGCAGATCCTGCGCGACTCGAAGTAGAGCTCGCATTGATAGCGCAAAAAATCGATGTCGATGAAGAGCTCGATCGACTCGAAAGCCATCTCGCCGAAATTCGGGATGCGCTGAACGACGACAAACCTGTTGGTCGCCGCCTGGATTTTCTCATGCAGGAATTGAATCGCGAAGCCAACACGCTCGGCTCGAAGTCTGCAGACGCAGAAACCACCAAAGCTGCCGTTGAGCTGAAAGTCCTGATTGAACAAATGCGCGAACAGATTCAAAACGTCGAGTAGTTTCGGTTGACCAAGAACAAAGCGAAGCTGTTTGTGATTGCGGCTCCTTCGGGCGCTGGTAAGACAACCATTGTCAAAGCGCTGGTTGCACGAAACCCGGACCTGCGTTTTTCGATTTCATACACGACACGGCAGAAACGCCGCACCGAAGTGCACGGGGTCGACTATTTCTTTGTCGACCTCGAGGAATTCGAGCGCCTCAAGGCAGAGGGAGAGTTGCTCGAGTTCGCGCAAGTATTCGACAATTTTTATGCGACGAGTCGCAGCCAGGTGGAGCAGCACCTGGCCGACGGCCAGAATGTCATACTCGAAATTGACTGGCAGGGCGCAAGGCAGGTTCGTGCATCGATGCCCGAGTGCGTCACAATTTTCATATTGCCACCGTCGCTCGAAGAACTGGAGCGGCGCCTCAGAGACCGGCGCACCGATAGCGCAGAGGTCATCGAGCGCCGGCTTCGCGACGCGCTTGGCGACATGTCGCACTGGAGTGAATTCGACTACATCATCATCAACGACAAGCTGGAGCAGGCTGTTATTGACCTGGAAAATGTGTTGGCAGGGTCGGGCGAGTCGTGCGCCTGTTCCAATGTCGCCCTGCGACGCGTGGTTTCAAGAATCATCACCTGAGTCCTGCCGCCAGGGCCCCTTATAACAATTGGTTATATAGCTTCGCTTTCTGACCGTCGGCTCGACTAGACTCGTCAGCCTCATTCAGGGGTCCAAGCAGGATCCGCACCCACAGGAAAAGTACACATGGCCAGAATTACGGTCGAAGATTGCCTGGATAACATCGACAACATTTTCGAAATGGTGCTCGTCGCTGCCAAGCGTGCGCGGCGCATTGCACACGGGGCTGACCCGATGGTCGAGCTCGAGAACGACAAACCGACCGTGCTGGCACTACGCGAGATTGCAGAGGGCCATGTGACCCCGGCGATTCTCGAAGAGATCGACCAGCCGGCCGCGGCAGAGCTGCTTCATTCCGAGCCACCCGCGGACATCCTGCCGGTTCGCGGTATCTCGATCGGCGACTGATACCCCGCGAAAAATCGCCCCTGCAGCCGCGCCAGCTTGACCGTTCCGCGGCTATTACGGCTATTATCGGGGCATGGATTACGCGGCGACAATTCTTTCCAGGTTCCCCGGCGCCTCGCGGCGAGATCACGGGGTGCGACGCCTTGTTGAGACGCTCAAGTCCTACCTGCCCGACGACCAGATCGACCAGATTCTGCGCGCGTATGAGTTTGGCGCCAGCGCCCACGAGGGACAGACCCGCAAGTCCGGCGAACCCTATATCACTCACCCTGTTGCCGTGGCCCAGGAACTCGCCGACATGCACCTCGATGCGCAGGCGATTACCGCCGCCATATTGCACGATGTTGTAGAGGATACGGCCGCCTCCCTCGACGACATCGAGGAAAGTTTCGGCCACGAGGTGGCGCAACTCGTGGACGCGGTCAGCAAGCTCGACCAGATTCAATTCCGCAGCCGCGCCGAGGCGCAGGCGGAAAGCTTCCGCAAGATGATGCTCGCGATGATCGAGGATATTCGCGTCATACTTGTCAAGCTCTCAGATCGGCTGCACAACATGCAGACCCTCGGCGCGATGCCAACCGCCAAGAAAAAGCGCATTGCTCGCGAGACGCTGGATATCTATGCGCCGATCGCAAACCGGCTCGGCATTAACAGCCTCAAGATCAAACTCGAAGACCTGGGTTTCAAGCACCTGCACCCCTTGCGCTACCGCGTGCTGGAGAAAACGCTCAAGAAGAGCAAGGGGACACAGCGTCAGATCGTCAAACGCATCTCCGAAGAATTCAGCAAGGCCATGAAGGAAGAGGGCATCAACGGTGAAGTCATTGGCCGCGAAAAACATCTGTACAGCATTTACAAAAAAATGGCCGAAAAAAGACGGCCGTTGTCGGACATCGTTGACGTTTACGGTTTTCGTATCATCGTCGACGATGTAAACACCTGTTACCAGACGCTGGGCCTGATTCACGGTCTCTACAAACCAATGCCGGGAAGATTCAAGGACTACATCGCGATACCGCGCATCAATGGCTACCAGTCTTTACACACAACGCTGTTCGGCCCGAAGGGACTGCCACTCGAGGTTCAGATTCGCACGCGCCAGATGGATCGGGTTGCCGAGGCCGGGGTCGCGTCTCACTGGATCTACAAGGCCGACGAAAAGACGGACGCAACGCCACAACGGCGCGCCCGGGAATGGCTGTCCAATCTCGCGGAGATTCAACGATCCGGCACCTCCGAAGAATTTCTCGAAAGCGTCAAGGTCGACCTTTTCCCGGACAAGATTTATGTGTTTACGCCGAAAGGCGACATCATGCCGCTGCCGAAAGGTGCAACGACCGTCGACTTCGCTTACGCGGTGCATACCGACATTGGTGATCGCTGTGTTGCGGCAAAAATCGATCGCGCGCTGGTGCCCCTGAGAACGCCACTGCAAAACGGTCAGACCGTCGAAATCGTTACCGCGCGCGGCGCCAAGCCCAATCCGAACTGGCTGACCTTCGTTCGCTCGGCCAAGGCGCGAACCGCAATACGCAATCACATGAAAAACCTGCGTTCCACGGAATCCATCGACATCGGCAAGCGCCTGCTCGACAAGTCCCTCAAAGACGAGGGCTCGTCGCTGCGCAAGATCGGCAAGGTGCGCATGGCCAGCGCGCTGGAAGAACTGGATCTGGACAGCGCCGACGAATTGTTCGAGCAGCTCGGCCTGGGCCAACGACTGGCGCCCCTGACGGCGCGCATACTCGTTGGCGTGGGCAAGGAAGAGTCGTCCGGCGACGGCGTAACCGGCCTCGTTATAGCCGGTACCGAGGGCATGATAATCAGCTACGCGAAGTGCTGCCACCCGATCCCCGGAGACGTCGTTATGGGCTACCTGACGGCCGGTCGTGGCGTCGTGATTCACAGGAACACCTGCGGCAACCTCAGCAACTTTCGCAAACAACCCGAAAAATGGATTGCCGTTACCTGGGAAAAGGACATCCGGCGGGAATTCACCTGCCAGATTCAGACGGAAACACGCAACCGCACCGGCGTGCTGGCGGAGGTTGCCGCGACCATTGCGGACTGCGGCTCAAATATCGAACAGGTCGAGGTTCTCGGGCGGCATGACGATTGCTCCGTTCTCTCCTTCCTGTTGAGCGTCAAGGACCGCAGCCACCTCGCTCAGATCATGCGCAATGTGCGCAAGATGCCAAACGTCTTACGAGTGTCGCGCGATTGCGCTTAGTCGATTTCAGGAAACACACATGAGTAAAGAAGCAATACATACCGACAACGCGCCAGCCGCGATCGGCACTTATTCGCAAGCGATACGTGCGGGCAGCCTGGTATTCCTTTCCGGGCAGATCCCACTCGTTCCGAAAACCATGGAAATCGTTGACGGTGATTTCGAGGCGCGTGCGCGGCAGGTATTCTCCAACCTGGCCGCGGTCGCGAGTGAGGCAGGCGGAAGCCTTGACGATGCCGTCAAGATCACGGTATTCCTGACCAACCTCGACAATTTCGCGACCGTCAACGCGGTCATGGAAGATTACTTCAAACAACCTTTCCCGGCGCGCGCTGCGGTTGGCGTTGCATCGCTGCCGAAAGGTGTCGACGTAGAGGCCGACGCGATCCTTGCGCTGTAGGCGATCTTTCTGGCCTATAGTTTTCTTTCGCGGGCAGAGCCCGCTCCTACGGAACGCTGACAAACAGTGCAACAGCAGTTACCGCTGACACAGCTAAAAGGCGTTGGACCGGCGCTCGCGCAAAAGCTCGCGAAGCTCGGCCTGTCTTGCGTCGAGGATCTGCTGTTCCTGCTGCCGCTGCGCTACGAGGACAGGACCCAGCTCGTGAAGATCGGCGCGCTGGTCGCGGGCAGCCGCTGTCTCGTAACCGGCGAGGTATTGCTCTCGGAAACCGTCTACCGCGGGCGACGCAACCTGCTCGTTCGGATCAGCGACGGCAGTGGCCAGCTGACGCTGCGCTTCTTTCATTTTTCGCGGCAACAGCAGGCGCAGTTTCACGCGGGCTGCGCCGTTACCTGCTTTGGTGAAGTTCGACGCGGGTCTGCGGGTTTCGAGATGATCCATCCCGAGTATCGCATTCTGCGCGACAACCAGGATGCCTCGACGAATAATTCACTGACACCGATCTATCCCGCAACCGAGGGCGTACAACAAGGACGATTGCGTAACCTCACCGACCAGGCGCTGCGCATTATGCAGGGGGCTCCGCCCGCGGAACTATTGCCGGCGAGCGTCACGACCCAGCTCGGCATGCCGTCGCTCGCCGCAGCCATTGAATACCTGCACAGACCGCCGCCCGATGCGGATGTGCGGCAAATGCTGCACGGCAGACATCCGTGCCAGCGGCGACTCGCTTTCGAAGAACTGCTTGCGCACTACCTGAGCCTGCGTCGCCTGCGGGCGCTCGCCGAAACGGAAGACGCGCCGGCGTTGACAGGCGGGGGCTCCGTGGTCGATCGCTTTATCAACGATCTGCCGTTCGAGCTGACCGGCGCACAGCAACGCGTCGTTGATGAAATTCTTACGGACCTGTCGGAGCCGCACCCGATGATGCGCCTGATCCAGGGCGATGTCGGTTCGGGCAAGACCGTGGTTGCCGCGATTGCCTGCCTGAAAGCGATCGCCTGCGGCGTCCAGGCGGCGATTATGGCGCCAACCGAGATCCTGGCCGAGCAACACTGGCGCAGTTTTTCGGAGTGGTTTCGCCCGCTAGGGATCGAACCAGCGTGGTTGAGCGGCAGCCAGCGAGCCGCCGCGCGTCGCGAATCACTGCAATCGATCGCGGATGGCCGGGCAAAACTCGTTGTTGGCACGCATGCATTGTTCCAGGAGGGTGTGGAATTCAACAGTCTCGGACTGGTCATTATCGACGAGCAGCATCGCTTTGGTGTCCATCAGCGCATGGCGCTGCGCGACAAGGGCGTGTCGAGCGAGGGTCATCCACATCAGCTGGTAATGACGGCGACGCCGATTCCGAGAACGCTGGCAATGGCCGCTTACGCCGATCTGGACACATCCGTCATCGATGAACTGCCGCCGGGCCGGCAGCCCGTTTCGACCATTGCCGTTCCTGATACCCGTCGCGGCGAGATCGTCGAACGCGTGCGTTCCGCGTGCGGCGCAGGACAGCAGGCTTACTGGGTGTGCCCACTGATCGAGGAATCAGAAGTGCTCGACTACCAGGCGGCCGAAGCCAGCTACCAGATGCTGACCGCGGCTTTGCCCGACCTGCACGTGGGCCTTGTGCACGGGCGAATGAAGCCCGCCGAGAAAGAACGCGGCATGCAGGCTTTTAAAGAGGGTCTTATTCAGCTTCTCGTTGCGACGACCGTAATCGAAGTCGGCGTGGATGTACCCAGTGCGAGTCTCATGATCATCGAAAACGCGGAGCGCATGGGACTGTCCCAGCTACACCAGCTGCGCGGTCGCGTAGGGCGGGGCGCCGTACAAAGTCACTGCGTGCTGTTGTACAAACCGCCGCTCGGTCGTATTGCCAAGGAACGCCTCGCCGTATTGCGCGACACCAATGATGGCTTTATCGTCGCACAGCGCGACCTGGAACTACGTGGTCCCGGAGAACTGCTGGGGAAACGCCAGACCGGTCTGCCCGACTATCGCATTGCAAACCTGGTTCGCGATGCGGACCTTATGCCGCAAGTACAGGTTGCGGCGGAGGCCATACGCATCGCATCGGACGGAAACGCGACCGCAATCGTTCGTCGCTGGCTTGGTGACACGCAAAAATACGGCAAGGTGTAGACTTGAGGCAATGAAACCCACGCACGCCAACACGTTCGCACCGCAACTTGTCAGCCAGTTACGCAACTACGGCAAGCTGATGCGCATCGACAAACCGATCGGTATCTGGCTGCTGCTGTGGCCGACGCTCTGGGCGCTGTGGCTCGCCGGAGACGGTGTTCCCGACCAGGGTCTGTTCGTCATTTTTGTTGTTGGCGTTTTTGTCATGCGCTCGGCCGGTTGCGTATTGAACGACTATGCCGATCGCAAGATCGATCCCTATGTTGAGCGCACCCGAACGCGTCCGATTGCCTCCGGTGCCGTCGCGCCAATGGAGGCGCTGACCTTGTTCGCTGCGCTCGGGCTTATCGCCATCGGGCTCGCAACCATGCTCAATACTCCGGCGCGCATGCTTGCCATTGTTGGCGCCGGCCTGACCATCGCGTACCCGTTCATCAAGCGCTACCTGTCGATTCCGCAGTTCGTGCTCGGCGCGGCATTCGGCTGGGGCGTGCCGATGGCGTTCGCGGCGCAAACCGGCACCATTCCCGAACTCGCATGGCTCGTGTTCGGCGCAGCCATGATCTGGGCCGTGATCTACGACACGTTTTACGCCATGGTGGATCGCGAAGACGACAAGAAAATCGGCGTCAAGTCGACGGCCATCCTGTTCGGCGATGTCGACCTTTTCGTTATTGCCGGCCTGCAGGTACTGATGCTGTTTGCACTCCTACTGATCGGCTATCGCGCAGAGCTCGGCTTCTGGTACTACCTTTCGGTTGCGGTCGCAGCCGCGCTCATGGCCTGGCACCAGTGGCTCGCACGTGACCGGCAGCCTGCCGGTTGCTTCGCGGCTTTTCTGCATAATCACCTGATTGGCATGGTCATATTCATCGGTATCGTTCTCCACTACACGTTTAACCCTTCCGGCGCAGCCTGACTCACGCAGCTCTTGCCACGGCGAGCACGCTGACCTTTTTCACGCCGCGCCTCACAAGCGCCATCGCAAGCTGGCGCGTGGTTTCTCCCGTCGTAACGACATCATCCACGATCAGCACGTGTCGAAAGCGCGGCGTTTTGCCAACGACGAAGGCCTGCCGCAAATTCCGGCGACGCTGCGCGGCTGCCAGCCCTGACTGAAACGGGGTAGCCCGGCGACGCGCGACACCCGTCATGATCGGCAGCGCGCAGTGCCTGGCCAGCGGCCTGCAGATTTCCAGTGCCTGGTTGAAGCCGCGAAACGCCTGCCGCTGCCAGTGCAGCGGCACGGGTAACAAGGCGTCGACGTCACCGGCAAGCCGCGGCATTTGCTCGACGAGCAGCCCGCCAAATGCCGGCGCGTAGTTCAGTCTGCGGCCGAACTTAAGGGCCTTGAGACCTGCGTCAACGGGAAACTCGTAGAGCAGCGGGGCGACGGTCATTTGAATCGGCGAGGGGCGCGCCTGGCATTCGGCGCAGGTCACCCCGGGAGGCGGTTTTACGGCAAGCGGCTCGGCGCAGCGCGGGCAGGCGATCGCGATCCACGGCAGGTCACTACGACATCCGCTGCATATCCGTCCTTCGGACCGATCGGTCCCTGTCCCGCAGAAAACGCAGCGCACCGGCATGATCGAATCGTCCAGTTGCCGCAACAGGCGGACCGTTTGCGTTCGGCAGGCGTGCAGTATGGCCGGGCATTCCATGCAGGCATTGATAGCCGAACCCTCGCGTCCAGGCGACCGGCCAATCGCGGCAATGGGCGTTGAAAAGCGTGTTAGGTTTGTCGTCCTGTGCTAGTCGGCTGCTGCGGAAAGTGAACGATAAATC
>Ga0316201_10003401_pt1 | contig 11727 bp, 8 predicted proteins | sample CS6wburrow_MG_FD_204516 | JGI IMG/M metagenome (GOLD analysis project Ga0316201, IMG submission 204516) | Coastal sediment microbial communities from Delaware Bay, Delaware, United States - CS-6 worm burrow | ecosystem: Environmental > Aquatic > Marine > Coastal > Sediment | place: USA: Delaware... | reverse complement strand
TACGGAAGGCGTTAACATAAAGTGAACTGGGTCACACAAACCAAGAATATTGCCTGGGGCACGCTGGCCTGGCTGTCCTTCGGTTTCGCCGTTCTTTTTACCATGACCGTTGCGCTGATCGTCCCCGGAGGCGAAAGACGCCAGAAACTGGCCACGTGGGCGTGCAGAATGACATTTGTCCTGCCCATGATTGATGTCCGCATCACGGGAATCGATAACCTGCCCACCGGCAACTGTGTCGTCGTCGCCAACCACGCAAGCTACCTCGATGGCGTCTTGCTCAAAGGATACCTCCCCTGGCGCTTCAGTTTTGTGATCAAAGGCGAAATGCGGGATTTTGCTCCAGCCCATTTCCTGCTGCGGCGCGCCGGCGCGAAGTTTGTTGAGCGTACGGACATAAAGGGCAGCACGCGCGATGCCCGGCACATCGTCAAGGCAGCCCAGGCCGGTGAGTCGCTGGGCTTTTTTCCAGAGGGTACGTTTCGCGAGGAGCCCGGCGTTGGCCGTTTTCTGCCTGGCGCGTTCGTCGCCGCCATTAAGGGCGAGATGCCAGTAGTACCGATCGCTATAAGCGGATCTCGCTACATGTTGCCGGCCAATCACTTCATGCCGCAGCGCGGCCCGTTGACCGTTGATATCCTGCCGGCGATCGCCCCCGGTGCCCCCGAGTCTGCAAGCAGTCGAACACTGGCTGAAGCAGCCCGCCAGCGAATTCTTGCCGTTCTCGACGAACCCGATCTAGTCGAGCAATAATCTGTCGGGAATGCCTGAATCATAGTATTGCGCCGAGCCGGAAATTGGCGGAAAGTAGCCTTCCACCCTGACAGATTGAAAGCACTCCGGAGCAAGAAAATGAGTTCAGACGCCATTGTCATCGTGGCCGCCAAACGCACCCCGGTTGGTGCATTTCAGGGCACTCTTAGCGGTGCCAGCGCCCCGCATCTCGGGGCCGCGGCAATTGACGGCGCCGTAAGCGCCTGCGGTATAAACGCCGGCGATATTGATCGGGTCTTGATGGGCTGCGTTTTGCCGGCCGGTCTCGGCCAGGCACCGGCGCGCCAGGCGGCGCTCGATGCCGGAGTCCCCGAAGGCGTTCCGTGCGTGACGGTCAACAAAATGTGCGGCTCGGGCATGGAGTCGATCATCCTCGCGCACGACATGATCAAGGCCGGTAGTGCAGGTATCGTCGTCGCCGGGGGCCTGGAGTCGATGAGCAATGCGCCGTACATGTTGCCCAAAGCGCGCAGCGGCATGCGCATGGGGCACCAGCAAGTACTGGACCATATGTTCTTCGATGGTCTGCAGGATCCCTACACCGGCGAAATGATGGGCCACTTTGCACAGGTGACGGCTGACAAATACGGATTCTCGCGCTAATCAATGGATAACTACGCCATCGAGTCCGTAACGCGGGCGCAGCGTGCTGTCTCCGACGGAACGTTTGCAGGAGAAATCTCGCCGGTCACGATCAAGTCGCGGCGAGGCGAAACGATCGTCGATACTGACGAGACCCCTGGCACGGTCAGCGTGGAGAAAATTCCGACTTTGCGCCCGGCGTTTGCAAAAGACGGCACAGTTACGGCCGCCACGTCATCGTCGATTTCCGACGGAGCCGCAGCGGTCGTCATGATGACGGCGGCCGAAGCAGAGAAACGCGGCCTGACGCCGATCGCGAAAATCGTTGGCCACTCTGCATTCGCGCACGAGCCGGCGTGGTTCACCACGGCGCCCATCTACGCAGTAAAGAAATTGCATGACGCTCTAGGCTGGACGCCCGATGACGTGGATCTCTATGAAATCAATGAAGCCTTCGCCGTCGTCACGATGGCTGCGATGAAGGACGTCGGCATTAGTCACGACAAGGTCAACGTCAACGGCGGCGCCTGCGCGCTGGGCCATCCGATTGGTGCCACGGGCGCTCGCATATCCGTGACGCTGCTGCACGAGCTCGCCGCGCGCGGGTCGACGCGTGGCATCGCATCGCAATGCATCGGCGGTGGCGAAGCCACGGCCGTGGCATTCGAAATTCTGTAAGGGAGAAACTGGTGAAATTGTCAGAAGCAAAAGCCGTCGTCACCGGCGGCGCATCGGGTCTTGGTTTTGCATCGGCACAGCGCGTTATCGACGCTGGTGGCCAGGTTGTCCTTCTGGATATAAACGATGAACTTGGCACCGAGAAAGCGGCAGAGCTTGGCGATCGCGCAAGCTACATCAATACGGACGTTTCAAGCGAAGATTCGGTAAGGGCTGCCGTTCAGCAGGCAAAAGCGACGATGGGTGGGATCACGCTGGCCGTAAACTGCGCCGGCATCGCGACGGCCGGTCGCGCACTTGGCCGGGAAGGTCCGTGGCCCACGGAAATGTTCAATCGCGTCATCCAGATCAACCTGGTCGGCACCTTTAATGTGACCAAGGAGGCTGCCGCAATAATGAACGAGAACGAGCCGACTGAGGACGGAGAACGCGGTGTAATTATCAGCACGGCATCGATCGCTGCGTTCGAAGGGCAGATCGGTCAGGCCGCCTACGCGGCGTCGAAAGGCGGTGTACATGCGATGATGCTGCCCCTCGCCCGAGAGTTCGCAAATTTCGGCATCCGCGTCAACACGATTGCCCCCGGCATCATGCTGACACCGATGATGTCCGGAATGTCTCAGGAGGTGCAGGACTCGCTTGCTGCGCAGGTGCCGTTTCCAAAACGCCTCGGCAAACCCGAGGAATATGCGGACACGATCGCATTCATCTACGAGACGTCCTATGTGAACAGCGAAACGATTCGCTGCGACGGCGCGATTCGCATGCAAGCGAAATAGATTAAATAGGGTACCGGACACCCTATTTACCGCCATTAGGTCGGAAAACTACCGGACACCACTCATCGGAAATAGGGTGTCCGGTACCCTATTACATGTTCGCGTAGTTCGGTCCGCCCGCGCCTTCCGGTACCGTCCAGACGATATTCTGCTTCGGATCCTTGATATCGCAGGTCTTACAGTGCACGCAGTTGGTCGCGTTGATCTGAAACTTTTTCTCGCCGCCTTCTTCCACGATCTCGTAAACACCGGCGGGGCAGTAACGCTGCGCGGGCTCATCAAACTCGGGCAGATTGTACGCAACCGGAATTGACTCGTCCTTCAGCTTCAGATGCGAAGGCTGGTCCTCCTCGTGATTGGTACTCGACAAAAAGACCGATGACAACTTGTCAAACGTGATCACGCCATCCGGTTTAGGGTAATCGATCACCTTCGCCTCGGAAGCCTTGTCCAGCGACTCGTGATCAGGATCCTTGTTGCGCCATGTGAACGGTAACTTACCAAAGAAAATATTCTGATCGATGAACGCAAAGATAGCCCCGAAGAACATGCCCAGCTTGTGCAAACCCGGGCCAAAATTGCGGCCCCGATGCAGTTCCTTGTAGACCCAGGATGCATTGACGCTATCTTCGTAGTCACTGAGTTCCGACTGACCGGCATCCCCGGATGACAACGCCTTGTGGATACTTTCCGCGGCCAGCATGCCGGTCTTGATCGCAGTGTGCGTTCCCTTGATCTTCACACCATTCAAAAATCCGGCGCCGCAGCCGACCAGCATGCCCCCCGGAAACCCGAGTTTGGGCAATGATTGCAAACCACCTTTGTTGACCGCTCGGGCACCGTAGCCAACTCGCTTGCCACCCTCGAGATATCGCCGAATCTTCGGATGTGTCTTCCAGCGCTGGAACTCGTCGAATGTCGACAGGTGCGGGTTCCTGTAGTTGAGCGCAATAATCAGGCCAAGGTAGACCTTGTTATTCGCCGCGTGATAAAGGAAGCCGCCGCCCTCGGTACGGTTGTCCAGCGGCCAACCCGTCGTGTGGACAACAAGCCCTTCTTCGTGACGCTCAGGTTCAATCTCCCATACTTCCTTGATACCGATGCCATAGTGCTGCGGATCGGCGTTCTCTCGCAGATTGAACTTACGCATGACCTCTTCACTGAGATTGCCCCGGACACCTTCCGCAAAAATCGTATATTTGCCGAGCAACTCGTACCCCGGCGTGTAAGAGCTCTTTTTGACGCCGTCCTTACCGACCCCCATATCGCTTGTTGCGACGCCGGTGACGCGTCCATCGGCGTCATACAAAATTTCAGACGCGGCAAATCCGGGAAATACGTTTACGCCCATGCCCTCAGCCTGTTCAGCCAGCCACTGACATAGCTGCCCCAGGCTGATGATGTAGTTGCCATGATTGTGCATCGGACGTGGAAGAAATATACCGGGCACAGGCGCAGCGCCGTTTGCGCTTGTAAGGTAATGCACGCGATCACCTTTGCACTCGGTTTTCACGGGCGCACCCTTTTCTTTCCAGTCAGGCATCAATTCGTTGAGGCCGCTCGGCTCCATTACGGCCCCGGAAAGAATATGTGCCCCGATCTCGGAGCCTTTTTCCACCACGACCACTGACAAGCTCTCGTCGAGCTGCATCAGGCGAATTGCTGCAGACAGCCCGGCTGGGCCACCCCCTACGATGACGACATCAAACTCCATCGATTCGCGTTCAGATTCTTCCGACATTTTCCCAGTGCTCCCGTCTTGTGGCGCCGTATTCTAGCAGTCGCTGTAGCGACCATAATAGTTGGCATGTAATCTTGCTCTGCCGCAACAGGTCTGCACATACATTAACGAGGGTAGTTTGAAAATCCGAGAAGCCTACGAATCCAGCCTGCGTCGAGAGGGCCACACCAGGGACTCCGCACAGCTCGATGTAATCGCTCGTTTCGAGGACCTGCAAGCGCGTATCGCCGCGCAACGGCCCCCAAAAGGGAGGCTGCGCACAATGTTCTTCCGGAGCGCGCCGCGCGAGACCGTACGTGGACTCTATATATGGGGTGGCGTCGGCCGCGGCAAGACGTTTCTGATGGACCTGTTTTACGAGAGCCTCGATATCGAGCAGAAAAAACGCGTCCACTTTCATCGCATGATGCGCGACGTGCACGATCGCATGAAAACCCTCAGCTTCGTCGAGAATCCGCTTGACAGGATTGCGACCAGCATTGCGCAGGAAACGCGTGTGCTCTGCTTTGACGAGTTCTTCGTCAGCGACATCGGTGACGCGATGATCCTCGGCGGCTTACTACAAGGCCTGTTCAAGCGTGGCGTCATTCTGGTTACGACGTCCAACTCGCAACCGGACGACTTGTACAAGGATGGCTTGCAGCGGCAACGATTTCTGCCGGCGATAGCGCTGCTGAAAGAATATACGGACGTCGTCAAGATGGACGGCGACACAGACTACAGACTTCGTATCCTGCAAAAGGCGGGAACGTACCTGTCGCCTGACGATGACTCTGCCGCAGACAGGCTGAATTACTTTTTCAAAGAATCGGCCTCGACACAAATTGAATCTGACACGTACCTGGATATTAACGGCCGCGATATTTGCGCGCGCCGCTGTGCCAAAGGCATCGCATGGTTTCGATTCACTGATATTTGTGACGGGCCACGAAGCCAGGCCGATTACATTGAAATCGCGCGCTGGTACCCGTCTGTAATCATTTCCGGCGTGCCGCAGTTCGACGCGACTCTGGATGATCAGGCAAGACGCTTCATTGCACTGGTCGACGAATTCTACGACCGACGCGTCAAGCTGATTCTGTCAGCCGATGTGAATGTCCAGGATCTATACCACGGCACCCGTTTGTCCTTTGAGTTTGAGCGAACGGTCAGTCGCCTGATTGAAATGCAATCAACCGAGTATCTCGCTCTGCCACACCTCGCATGATAAGTTGTTGCTATGGTCGACGAACTGAAACTTGAAGACTTCATGCCCTACCGCCTCGCCGTTTTGTCAAACACGGTCAGCACAACGGTGGCGCGCGCCTATGACAAACGCTTTAGTGTTTCGATACCCGAGTGGCGCGTAATCGCCGTGCTGGGACGCTTCCCGGGATTATCGGCTGTCGAGGTTGCGGAGCGAACGATGATGGATAAAGTGGCCGTCAGCCGTGCGGTGACCAAGCTCATCAAGGGTGGCCGTATTGATCGCGAGTTTGCAGACGCAGACAAACGCCGTTCGATTCTTAATCTGTCTGAAGACGGCAAGAAGCTCCACGACGAAATCGCCGAGCTCGCGCTGGGATTCGAGCGCGATCTGCTCGAGGGCTTATCGCCGGAAGAACTCGAGCAGCTGAACACCATCATGGAGCGCCTGATGGCACGCGCGCGACTGATTGGCAACCCCTAGACTTCGGTCCGTACACGCAGCAGTTCCGGAAAGAACTCAATATCCAGCGCTTTCTTTAGAAATGCTACGCCCGACGAACCACCGGTTCCCGTCTTATGACCGATGATCCGTTCCACCGTTTTCATATGGTGGAAACGCCAGAACTGGAAGTTATTCGCTATATCCATGAGCGCTTCGCAGGTCTCGTAGCGAGCCCAGTGACGGGTTCTGTCTTCGTAAATTGAGCGCAATACCCCGACAACTTCGTCATCGTCTTCGCGCAATGTGCTGAAGTCCCTGTTCAGCACGTGCTCGGGAATGGGCATGCCCCGGCGTGCCAGGTGCATCAGGAACTCCTCGTAAAGGCTCGGCGCTTCCAGCGCTTCGGTAAGGCGCGCATGCCACTCCGGCTGATGCTCGTAGTACGGCATCATTCGGCGGCTTTTGTTGCCGAGAGTGAACTCGAGGATACGATACTGAGCTGACTGGAATCCTGAGGCCCTGCCGAACACATGGCGAAATTCCGCATATTCACTGGGCGTCAACGTATCGAGCACCTTCCACTGGCTGTACAGCTGATTCTGGACATGGCGGACGCGGGCCAGGTTCTTGACGGCCTGCTGAAGTTTGTCGGCCCGCAGGTGCCGAATAGCGCCGCCCACCTCGTGTATGACCAGTTTGATCCACAGCTCCGCAACCTGATGCTGAATAATAAAGAGCATCTCGTCATGGTGTGGCGGATCACTGAGTGGCGTCTGCGCGGAGAGAAGCTGATCCAGCTGCAGATAGCCCGTGTAATCGTTATCACGAGACAGGTCGGAGTGAATTGATTTTTCAAGCTCTCTTTTTTTCATTTCAGCGATCTAAACGGTATATCAGGCTGAGCATTGTAGGCTAAAATCCCGGTTTTCGGGCCGGCCGTACCCACCGGGGCATTCGCAGTGACAACAAAAGCAAACCGGCGTAATTACGATGTTCGCCAAGAGATCATCGACGCCATCCTCGCATCGCGCCATTCATCACGCGTTCTCAAGAACAAATCAGATATCAAACGGTACTTGCGGCAGTACTTCGTGAACGTTCCGTACGAAGACCTCGTCGGTCGCGACGAGGAAATCATGGCACGTATCGCGCTCGATCAGCTGGAATTCGCTGCGGAACGGCGTCGGGGTCAGGCCTTGTTTCGCATCTACAATGCCAACGAGAAAGAGCACGGATATTCGTCGTCGTTCACATTTATCGAAATGGTCAACGATGACATGCCATTCCTCGTCGATTCCGCAGCTGCGGCGATTAGCCGCCAGAATCTTGTCGCCCACATTACCGTGCATCCGATCATCTCCGTCAATCGGGACAAGAGCGGCAATCTGACTGCCGTCACCAAACCTGACGATCCGGACGCGCATTCAGAGTCGTTCATTCGTTTCGCGATCACCCACACAACAGACGAAAAGGTGATCAGATCACTGCAAAAGGTGCTCGTCAAAGTGCTCTCGGACGTACGGGTCGCAGTACGTGACTGGGGCAAAATGCGCCAGCGTATGCGTGAAACGCGAGATCTCATAGAGAATGGTCCAAAAGGTGTCGACCCACTCCTGCGCACGGAAACCCAAGCGCTTCTGGACTGGATGGTCGAAGAACACTTTACGTTTCTTGGCTACCGCGAATACAAACTGTCGAAACGTGGCAAACGGACGTTTCTGAATCCCGTCAAGGGCTCTGGTCTCGGCATCCTCAGTAAGACCAGCAGTACAGCCAAACCTATCGAGCTTACGACTGAAATGGAGCGGCTCGCTCGATCACGAGACTGGCTGATCCTTACCAAAGCTAATTCGCGATCAACGGTGCATCGCTCGGCTTTTCTTGATTACGTTGGCGTGAAGATCTATGACAAAGACGGCAATGCCGTTGGCGAACGCCGCTTTATCGGACTGCTTACATCGATCGCATACAGCGAGAGCCCAAGGAACATCCCGTTGCTCAGGCACAAAGTGAGCAAAATATTCGAACGCGCGCATGTCGAGCAAGCCGGCCATCGCGGCAAAGCCCTCCTCCACATCATCGAGACCTATCCTCGGGAAGAGTTGTTCCAGAGCTCGATACAGGACCTGACGCGAACGGCTGTCGGCATCCTCAATTTGCAGGATCGGCGGCGTGTCAGAATGTTCCTGCGGCGCGATGCATTTCGCAGGTTCTTCTCCTGCCTCGTTTTCGTGCCGAGGGAAAAATATACAACGGCCATTCGTCGCAATATTGAAACGCTCCTGGTAGATGCGTTCGACGGCATATCCGTTGATTCGGCCGTGCAAATCTCGGAATCGGCCCTGGCCCGCGTGCACATCATTGTTCGCACACCCAACGGCAAGCGGCCTCGGATCAGCATCAACAAACTCGAACAGCACCTCGTAGAACTCCTCGTTACCTGGTCGGACCGACTGAGTGAGGAATTGCGGAAATCGTTCGGTGTTGACCGAGGCGATGAACTTTTCAGCGCTTACGGCAATATATTCCCGGCTGGCTACCAGGCGGACACTGCCCCGAAAGAAGCGTGCGGCGATATCCGTTCCATCGACGAGATGCTGCGCAACGGCGTCAATCGCAGCGTGGATCTCTACTCGGCGGATAAAGTCGAGCCCGGCGATCTGCGCTTTATCGTCTACAGCCTGCACGAGCCGATTGCACTATCCGCTGCGCTGCCCATTCTCGAAGAAATGGGTTCGGCGGTGTACACCGAGCGACCGTACGAGGCAACTTTGAAGTCCGGCGAGTCCTTCTGGTTGCAGGACTTTCACCTGCGACATGAAAGTGGTGCGTCTGTTGACGTCAAGGCGGTTTCCGACCGATTCGAAGAATGTTTTATGGCCGTGTTGGATGGCGAAGCCGAAAATGACGGCCTGAATCGCCTGATAGTCAGCGCCGAACTGGATTGGCGGCAGGTTACGCTATTGCGCTGTTATGCGAAGCACATTCTCCAGCTCGGCGTTCCGTTCAGCCAGTCCTATATGGAAGATGTCCTCGTCACGCATGCGCACCTCGCGCACTTGCTGGTCCGGCAATTCGAGCTGCAGTTTGATCCCGACATTGCCAAATCCAGGCGCAAGCGTGAACTGAAAGAGATACGTGCAAAGGTCCAGCGCGGACTCTCAAGGGCCAGCAACATCGACGAGGACCGCATACTGTCCGCATTTGCCGGCGGCATCGACGCAAGCTTGCGCAGCAACTACTTCCAGACTGTCGACGGCGAGCCGAAGAACTATATTTCGATCAAACTCGACCCGGAGAAACTTCCGGAAGTGCCATTACCGAAGCCCAAGTACGAAATCTTCGTATATTCACCTGAAGTCGAAGGCGTGCATCTGCGAGGCGGCGATATCGCACGTGGCGGGCTGCGTTGGTCCGATCGTCGCGAAGATTTTCGCACCGAAGTACTCGGTCTGATGAAAGCCCAGGTGGTCAAGAATACCGTCATCATTCCGACAGGCGCCAAAGGCGGGTTCTTCCCGAAACGTGCGCCAGTCGATGACCGCGAGGCGATCCTCAAGAACGGCGTGCATTGCTACAAGATGTTTATTCGTGGCCTGCTCGATGTAACAGACAATGTCGTCGACGATGAAGTCATCACCCCGGAGGGTGTCGTCCGTCGCGACGGAGACGATCCGTACCTGGTCGTAGCCGCCGATAAAGGTACGGCGAGTTTCTCGGACATTGCAAACGGCTTGTCGGCCGAGTACGGATTCTGGCTGGACGATGCCTTTGCATCAGGTGGTTCAGCCGGCTACGACCACAAGACAATGGGCATTACCGCGCGCGGCGCGTGGGAAGCGGTCAAGCGCCACTTCCATGAGCAGGGTCTGAATACACAAACAGACCCGTTCACGGTAGCCGGTGTCGGCGACATGAGTGGTGACGTATTCGGCAATGGCATGTTGTTGTCGAAGAAGATCAAACTCCTTGCTGCCTTCAATCATCGCCGCATCTTCCTCGACCCCGATCCCGACATGGCAGTGAGCTACAAGGAACGCTTGCGCCTGTTCCGCAAGAATGGTTCCACCTGGGACGACTACAACGACAAACTCATCTCCAAGGGCGGCGGTATATTCTCGCGCCAGGCGAAGACCATCCGACTCAGTAGTGAGGCACGCAAGATACTTGATATTGAGGAAACCTCGGTACAGCCAGACGATTTGATCCAGGCCATCCTGAAAATGCCCGTGGATCTCCTCTGGAATGGCGGTATCGGCACTTACGTCAAGGCAAGCGGCGAAGGCCATTCCGATGTTGGCGATCGCAGCAATGATGCCGTGCGCGTCGATGCGAACGAACTGCGTTGCAAGGTCATTGGAGAAGGCGGCAATCTCGGCCTGACGCAGAGAGGCCGTGTCGAGTTCAGCCTCAATGGCGGGCGTATCAACACCGACTTCATTGACAACTCGGGTGGCGTCGACAGCTCGGACCGCGAAGTCAACATCAAGATCCTCCTGAGTGCGGTAACCAAGCAGAAAAAAATGTCGCGCGAGAAGCGCAATGAGTTACTGGCGTCGATGACCGATGACGTCGCAAATCTTGTGTTGCGCAACAATTACCTTCAGACCCAGGCCATCAGCATGAGCGAAATGCTATCAGCCGAACGTCTCGATGAACTCGGGCGCCTGATCACGGACCTTGAGCGCACGGGTGAACTCGACCGTGACCTCGAGTTTCTCCCTGACGAACGCGAGATCGAGGATCGCCACAATCGCAAGCAGGGCCTGACTCGGCCCGAACTCGCGGTCGTCCTGAGTTACGCAAAGATCAACTTGTACAATGGCCTGATCGATTCCGATGCGACGCTCACCGACTTCCTGCAGATTGATCCGCAACGGTACTTCCCCGATGTGCTGCGGCGACGCTATGCGGACCTGATTCCCAGCCACCGCCTGAGTCGGCAAATTCTCGCCACACTGATCGCCAACGACATCGTCAACCGCATGGGTCCGGCCTTCATCAAACGTGCACAGGTGGACACGGGTGCCAGCATCGTTACCGTCGCCCGAGCGTATGAAATAGCACGAATCGTCTGCCGGGCAAGGCCGTTACTCAAGGAGATTGAATCTCTTGACCACGTCATCTCGGCCAAGGCCCAGATGCTCATGATGTTTGAGATAAGCCGGACGCTGCGGCATGCCTGCTACTGGCTGATCGAGGAACATGGCGAGGAACTCGATATCGTCAATACCGTGGACCGGCTCAAGGACGGAATGTCCAGGGTCTATTCCCGGTCAAATAGCTATGTATCCAAGGCCAGCCGTGCCCGCATCGAGAAAGCGGAGCAGTCTTGGCTGGATTTGGGCGTACCCGAGAAGCTCGCGAACAGAATGTCACTTCTTTTGCTGACACGCGCCGCACTCGATATCGTCGATCTGGCGGCCGACCGTAAACGCGATGTCATCGAGTCAGCAAGACTGTATTCGGCGTTCAACGACGCGCTCGGACTGCATTTCCTGCATGATGCTGCGGAAGACTTGTACGTGAGCGATCGCTGGCAG